>Ga0326597_10005936_pt1 | contig 16818 bp, 15 predicted proteins | sample RVTome_12_FD_203789 | JGI IMG/M metagenome (GOLD analysis project Ga0326597, IMG submission 203789) | Soil microbial communities from uranium-contaminated site in the Upper Colorado River Basin, Wyoming, United States - RVT100D185 | ecosystem: Environmental > Terrestrial > Soil > Contaminated >...
CGCGGCGCCGTTCGAAAAGGTGAAATGGATGGTTCGGTCCCTTTCGATCGCACTTTCGGCCCAGAACGAGGCGCCGCCCTCGTCGGTCGCGAGAGACACCGAGAGGTGAAGCTTCCAGCGGATCGGGCCGCCCACGTCGTCGCCGCGCATGCCTTTCGCAGCTTATCCGAAATAGAATCGAGGTCGTAATCCGAGGAGTACTCAGCGAATCAGGCGAGCTTCTCGAAGAGGCTTCCGAAGAAGCCCCTCGCGATACCCGGGTCACCGGCTTTCGCCCCCTCCCGAGCCCCCTCGAAGAAGACCTCGAGAGCCGAAAGCTCCCCCCGGTCGAGCCACACCCCCTGGCAACCCGGGCAAGCGTCCACGGCGATCTGCGAACAGTACCCGTACTCTCTCCTCTCGAGCTCGCGCTCGCAGGACGGGCAGGTCCTTTCCCTCTGGGCTTTCTGGCGCGCCGCCTCGTAAGCGCGCGCGACATGGTCGGGAATGCGCTTCAGCTCCTCCGAATAATCTCTTTCCTTCGTCGACTCGATTCGCTGGAGCTCTCCGGCATCGAGCCAGATGCCGTGGCACTTCCCGCATTCATCGACCTGGATCTCTGCTTCGTATCGCGCGCTCATCAGAGGCTCGCCGTCGACCGGACACTTCATCACTGCTTGCCCTCTCTCGCTGTGATTATAAGGCGTCCGTCTCAGATTCTCTCGACCTGCTCTCGGGGCACCCAGCCGGTGAGGCCGTTCGCGAGCGACACTTGGAGAAAACCCTCGCGCTCTCCTAAGACGCTCACCTTGAGCCCTTCGTGAATCTCGGCGAGACGCGGGCTCGACTCTCCCGGGCCGCTCCTCACGTAGGCGTTCTCGGTGACCACGATCGCCTCGATGCGGTTCGACTCCGCGCGCACTTTCGCGACGAGGCTCGCTCCCGCGAGGAGAGCGACCACCCCCGAGCCGGCGAGAACGACGAGTGTCGCGGTCCGGAGGCTCGGCCATCGATCGAGGAGCAAGACGGTGAAAGAAACGCCGCCGATGAGGAACGCGAGGCTGAGAGCCTGCGCGAGAACGCCCGGTGCCGCCTTCTGGTAGAGATCGACCACCCAACCGATCGCGAGCGGGAGCGGCGGCGGCTCGAGCCCTCCGGAGACGAGCTCGTCGGCGAACGCCAGGTTGGCGCGGACGTCCTCGTCTCCGGGCATGAGCTTCAGCGCCCGTTCGTAGCTCACGATCGCGAGCCCGAGCCGTCCCGATTTGAAGTAGGCGTTCCCGAGGTTGTAATAGAGGACGCCGTCCGTAACACCGCTCGCGCGAATCGACTCGTAGATCTCGATGGCCTCCGGGTAGCGTTCCTCCTGGTAGAGGGCCTCGGCCTTCTGAAAGGCATCGGCCGGCGTCGTGAACGCCGCCTGAAGGAGAAGCAGAAGAGCGAGATTCACTTCGACCAGTGCCTTTCGATTTCGACGATGAGCTCCTCCGTGCGGCTCCGAAGGGACTCCATGTCCTCGGGTCTCCGGGCTCCGGGGGTGAAGCGGGCCTCTTCACAGTTGCCGAGGACCTCCTGGAACTCCCGTCTCCGTTCCTCGGGAACGCAATGCTCCGCCAGGATGGAGTCGATACCGGAGGATGTCAGTCCCGAAGGGCTCGCGGTCGCCTTGTCTCCCACATACCGGTAGAGCGCGGCCGCGATTTCGTCGTAGAAATCCTTCGAACCGAGAGACGCGAGCTTCCCTGCCTTCTTCAAGCGCTCGCGCGCCATCCGGTGGGCGCGCCGGCTGCGGAAGAGATGTGAATGAGTCTTCTCCTTCTCCTGCTTCTTGAGATACAGGACGAGCGCGACGTTCCAGAGGAGGGGAAGGGCTAGGGTCCCGTAGAACAACGGACTCTCGTGGAACGGCCGAGAGGGCGCACCCAGCCTCGGAGGCGGCGGCTTCAAGAACCGGATGTCCTGGCGCAGGAGCGTGACCTCTCCCCTCGGAACCACGTTCGCGCCGACAACGGCGGAAGCAACGGCTCGGTCTCCCGTTACTTTCATCTGGAGCGGACCCACGGACGCGGTGACGTACTTCTTCTCCTCGGGATCGAAGTACTGGAAGCGCCAGGGTCCGACCTCTTTTAGACCCCCAGACTCCGGCACCAGCACGTACTCCCAGCTCTTCTCGCCCTCGAGACCCGAAGCGCCCGCGCGCGCCTTCTCCTCGGTCTTGGGATCGAAAGCGCGGAACCCCTTGAGCTCGGGAAGCTCCGGGGGCGCCACCGATCGGAGATTTCCCTTCCCGGCGATCGAGAGGGTGAGGGTCACCGGATCTCCGGCGGCGACTTCCTCCTGGCTCATCTTCGCCCGGAGCTCGAACTGGCCCACGGCGCCTTTGAAGTCGGCGGATCGTCCCTGAGCGGGCAGAGGCGCCACGTCGATGGTCACCGGCGGCGACCGGACGACTACCGGATTCGAGGCTCTCGCGAAGAACGCGTCGAAGGGATCTCCCGAGGTGAGGCGGAAGGCCGTCGAGAGGGTGATTGGCGGAATGGAAAGACTCCCGCTCGAAGTCGGGAACACGACGCGCTCTTTGACGGGAAACGCCAGGTACGGCTTCCCCTCTTTCGTTCGTCGTTCTCCGCTTCGGTTCTGATCGGGAGCGACCTCCTCCACCCAGAATCCCGTGAGCGGCGGGTCGTCATCCACCTGAACGCCTACCGGGACGTAGGGACTGTAGAGCCAGTACGTCACCAGGATCTGCTCGCCCTGGAATGCCGAGCGCTTAGAGACCTCGGCCCTCACGAAGACGTCGTCCTCCTTGAGCTCGAGGTCGCGCCTCCGGGTCCCGCCGAAGCCTTCGAAGGGATCGAAGGGGCTGCCGAGCCCGCGGGGGCGCCGCGCCACGAGGGAACCCGGGGCGACCTCGACGCGGATGGGGCTCGTGCGATAGGCGGCCCCCCCGACGTCGATTTCGACCGGGCCGATCTCGAAAGCCCCTTCTTTCTGGGGAAGCAACTGGTAGATGTACGAGCGTGTCGACGACACGCGACCGTTGACGATCTGGATCTGGCTCGAGGTCGACCGAGACGCGACCCGGAACGCGTCCAGACGCGGAAGCTGGGGCTCGCCGTCGGCGTCGCCCCCCGAGATCGAGACCGTGAGCTCGAGGACGTCCTCGACGCCGATGCGCTCGGCGTTGACCGAAGCTTCGACGCGCGCGTCCTGGGCTCTCGCCGCGGACACGGCGAAGGCGAGGAGGAACACCAGTGGCTTCACCAGATCTTGCCCTTCCCTCTGGCCCGGGCCTTCTGCTTCTTCTGCTGTTCCATGTGCTGCGCCTGCTCCATCTGCGCCAGCGCCTCGAGGATGCGCTCCGCCTCTTCCTGGCTCATCGTAACCGATTGGGACTCTGCGCCCGCTTCATCGGCGGTCGACTCTTCGGGTTTCGGAGTCGGGGTTGGATCCTTCTTCGGGTCCTGACTCTTCTCTGTCTGGTCCTCACCGCCCTCCTGGTTCTCGCTCTCTCCGCCTCCGCCCCCTTCGGGCGGCGACGGCTCCCTCTGCGCTTCCTCATTCAGTTTCAGGAGAGCGAGCTCCAGGTTCTGGCGCGCGTCGAGGTCCGACGGATCGATGCGGAGCGCATCGCTATAGGCCTCGACCGCTTCCTTCCACTTTTCCCCGAGGTAGTGAACGTTTCCCGAGTTGAAGCTCGCCCGCCGCGCGGTCTCCGACTTCCCCCCGAGGGCGGCCGCGTACTCTTCGAGGGCCTTCTCTCTGTCCCCTTTCCGGTACTGCACGTTTCCGATGTTGTAGTGGAGCTCGGGGGCTTCCGGGTGCTCCACCTGGGCTCGCGTATAGCTCTGGAGAGCCCCGTCGAGCTTCCCTTCCTGGTACCGGTCGTTCCCTTCGCGGGTCGCCCTCTCTTTGGCCGGTCCGAGAAGCTGTCCCAGGACGAGCGCCGCGACGAAGATTCTCATGTGGCCTCGCTCGCTCTACGCTCCCGCGGAACCAGAGCCTCCGCCAGCAGGAGCACGAGCGCGAAACCGAGCGGCCAGTAGAACCGCTCCTGGAACCGCCGGAAGAGCTGCGACTCCAGCTCGTCGCCCTCCATGCCCGCGACGAGGGTCGAGAGCTCCTCGATCTCCTGGTCCTGTTCCGAGATCCGAAAATATTTGCCGCTGGTCTCGAGCGCGATCCGGGAGAGCGTCTCCTCGCCGAGTCGGCTCAAGACCGGCTGACCCGACTCGTCGCGGATGTAGTCCGTGACATCCCCGCTTTCGTTCCGCACCGGGATGGGCTCTCCTCGCGGGGTTCCGACGCCCACGGCGTGGATCACGATGCCCTCTGCCCTCGCCTTCTCCGCGACTTCGATAACGCTCCCCTCCGTCTCCTCGCCGTCCGTCAGGAGAACCACCACCTTGAACTTCGAGTCGCGCGCCACGAATCCGCGGCTCGCGGCCTCGAGCGCCTGGAGGATATTCGTCCCGGGCTCAGGAACCACTCCCGTATCCACGGTGTCGAGAAAGATCTTCGAAGCACCGTAGTCGAGGGTCAGCGGACACTGCACGAAGGCGGTTCCCGAGAAAACGATGAGGCCGATTCGATTTCCCTGAAGGCGGTCGATGAGCGCGGAAGCGATGTACCGCGCCCGCTCCATTCGGGAGGGGGCGACGTCGGTCGCGTCCATGCTGAACGACGTGTCGAGAACGAGGAAGACGTCGACCCCTCGCGCCACGACCTGGTCCGTTCCCTGACCCCACTGCGGCCGGGCGATCGCGAGCACGAGAAAGAACAACCCTATGAGGAGAAGAACCGCCTTCCACCGATCGCGGGCGCGGCTCATCCCGAGAGACAGCCTTTCGATGAGAGTGGGCTCACCGAGTTGCTCCGCCGCTTTCCCCCTGCGCCTTCCGGACCAGACGAGGAATCCGACGAGCGCGGGGATGAGCAGAAGCCAATAGAAAGCCTCCGGGGTCGCGAACTGCATCAGGGGAACCTCCGGAGGCGCGTCCGGGAGAGCGCGACCTCCAGAACCAGAAACAGAAGCGCCGCGGTCATGAACCGCGGGGCGAGCTCGGTGTATCGGACGTACTGCACCTGCTCGATCTCGGTTCGCTCGAGGGAATCGATCTCCCCGTAGACCGCTTTCAGCGACTCGGCGTCCCGGGCGCGAAAGAACCTTCCGCCGGTGGTGTCGGCGATCTGGGTCAGGTTCTCCTCGTCGATCGGAATTTCCACGTTCTGATAGACGACCCCGTAGAGAGGGTCGCGGAAGGGATACGGGACCAGCCCTCCCCGGCCCACCCCTACGGTGTAGATCTTGATGCCGAACGTCTTGGCGAGCCGGGAGGCGGTGAGAGGATCGATCTCGCCCGCGGTGTTCTCGCCGTCGGTGAGGAGGATCATCAGTTTCGACTTCGCATCCGAATCCTTGATCCGGTTGACGGCCGAAGCGATGGCGTTTCCGATGGCGGTGCCGTCGGGAACGATCCCGATCTCGACGTCCTCGAGCTGAGTCAACAGGATGTCGTGGTCCAGCGTCAATGGGGTCTTGGTGAGAGCGTGCCGCGCGAACACCACCATCCCCAGGCGATCGTTGTCGCGCCTCTGGATGAAGTCGGCGACGACCTCCTTCGCCACGTGAAGGCGGTTGTTCGGCCGGAAGTCCTCCGCCAGCATGCTGCTCGAGACGTCGATGACCAGCATGATGTCCACCCCCTCGGCCACGATCTCCTCGCCCGCAGCCCCTTTTTGCGGACGGGCGAGAGCGATCGAAAGAAGTGCGACGGCGAGGAGGCGGATGGCGAAGGGAAGCCAGGCGAGCCTCGCCCAGAGGGATGGAGTCAAAGCCGCGAGCGGCGCGAGCTCCGAGAAACGAAGCGCGGGCTCCCGGCCGCGGCGCCGGATGCGCCAATACACGAGAAGCGGGACTACCGCGAGCGCCAGAAGAATCCAGGGATAGGCGAAGCGGCTCATGCGATCGCCCTCGCCGGCTCCGAGGATGGGACGGGCACGGGCCGCGTTTTCTCGACCCAGCAAAGCGCGAGCGCGAACGACGCTTCCGCCTGTGATGCTTCGGGCATGAGCTTCGCGAACTTCACCAGATCCGAAGCCTCCAGAATAGCGCGCAGCTCCGAGACCGCTCCCGGGGCTAGCTTCCTGGGCTTGAGATCGGAGAGCACCTCGGAGGTGGTCCTTTCGAGGTACGGCACCTCGAAGCGCCTGCCTGCATAACGCTTCATGACCTCGGACAGTTCCGTGTAGAAGGCCGAAAACGCCCCTTTCCGGATGAGGTCCTTCTCCGCGAGCCGCCTCAGGGCAGCCTCCGCCTCGACGTCCGGAGGCGGGAGCGGCGCCGCCACTGCGGGGGCTTTCACCCCCTCGGGCTCCTTCCGGAGCTTCCTATAAATAAGGTAGGCGAGGAGGGCGGCGGCGAGCGCCAGGAGGAGCCACCACAGGAGACGGAAGTCCCGGGGAACCTCCAGGTCCAGAGGATCCTTGATGTCGTGGATCTCGGTGACGTCGGGGGTGAGCGAGGTCACGACCTTGACCGGAATGGGATCCGTCGCAAGAGACGCTATCTTGCCCTCCTTCTGGTACTGAATCTGGAGGGCGGGAATCTCGACGTCTCCCGGAAGCCGGTATGCCGCGAGACGGACCTGGAGCCGGGTCTCGACGGGGCTCACGGTCTCCTCGGACTTGCCGATGACGTCGAAAGGCGCCAAAGCCGTATCCGGCGGGGCGACGTAGCGTCCTTGGGGCGGATGGCGAAGGACGAGCGTCAACGCGAGGTCCTCGCCCACCTGCACCTCGCTCTTGTCGACGCTCGCGGCAACGGACCATTCGACCGGCCCCTCGGGAACGATGGGAGCCTCATCCTTGCGGCAGGCCGCGAGCATGAGAACCAGCGTGAGGAGCCGCGTCATCGCCGGAGCCGCCTCGACCGCATCTGGAAGAACCGAAGAAGAGGCCGGTCGTAAGGAGTTCCGGTCTCGACGTCGATGACGTCGATCCCCATCGCCGCGAGCTCCTCGCGCATGCGGCTCGCGCGATCGAGGGACGCGCGGCGAAAGGCGCTCATCGTCTTCCGATCGGAAGTATCGACGAGAAGCCGACGGCCGCTCTCCGCATCCTCGAGCTCGAGAAGCCCGACCCCTTTGATCTCCCGTTCCGCGGGGTCCGAGATGACGATCGAGATCAGATCGTGCTTCTTCGCCGCCACCCGCAGCGGTTTCTCGAACCCGGTATCGAGGAAATCGGAAAGGAGGAAGACGACAGCCCGCTTTCGGGTGATCCGATTCAAGTACTCGCAAGCGCGCGCCAGGTTGGTTCCTCGTCCCCGGGGCTCGAAGTACAGGAGGTCGCGGATCACCCGCAGCACGTGGGACCTGCCTTTCCTCGGGGGCACGTACATCTCGACGTCGTCGGTGAAGACCATGGCGCCGACCCGGTCGTTGTTCTTGATGGCGCTGAACGCGAGGAGAGCTCCCATCTCCGCGGCGAGCTCCCGCTTGAACCGCGAGCGGGTCCCGAAGTCGGCGGAGCCGCTGGCGTCGAGCACCAGAAGCACCGTGAGCTCCCGCTCTTCGGTGAACTTCTTGACGTGGAGCGCACCGGTGCGGGAAGTCACGTTCCAGTCGATGGTGCGGATGTCGTCCCCTACCTGGTACTCGCGGACCTCGGAGAACTCCATGCCCCGGCCCTTGAAGATGCTGTGATATTCGCCCGCGAGGGCGTCAGTGACCAAGCGCCGGGTCTGGATCTCGATGCGGCGGACTTTTTCGAGGACTTCGCGAGGGAGCATGGCGGAGCTCGGCGTGCTCTACGGCACCTCCACGGTGTCGAAAATGCGCTGCACGATCTCCTCGGGCTTCACGTTCTCGGCCTCCGCCTCGAACGAAAGAATCACCCGATGCCTCAGCACATCGGGTCCGACGGACTTGACGTCTTCGGGAGTCACGTATCCGCGGGAGCGGATGAAGGCGTGGGCCCGAGCCGCTTGCGCCAGGAACAGGGTCGCGCGGGGAGAGGCGCCGAACTCGATGAGCGGACCGATGTCGAGCCCGAACTCGGAAGGCTTCCGGGTGGCGAACACGATCGACAGGATGTACTCCTTGACGCGATCGTCCATATAGACCTCCTCGACCACCTTGCGGGCCCGGAGGATGGAGTCGATCTCGACGACTCGCGAAGCGCGGGGCTGGTCCTCTTTCGACATGCGCTCGAGAATCTCCCTCTCCTCCCTGCGGTCGGGATAGACGACCTTGAGCTTCAGCATGAAGCGATCGACCTGGGCCTCGGGAAGAGGGTAAGTGCCTTCCTGCTCGATCGGGTTCTGGGTCGCGAGAACCAGGAACGGCTCCTTCAGCGGATAGGTGGTATCGCCGATGGTGACCTGGCGCTCCTGCATCGCCTCGAGGAGCGCGCTCTGCACCTTCGCCGGCGCGCGGTTGATCTCGTCCGCGAGAAGGAAGTTCGTGAAGACCGGTCCCTTCTTCGGGACGAAGATCCCCTCCTTCTGGTTGTAGATGAGGGTCCCGACGAGATCCGCGGGCAGGAGATCGGGAGTGAACTGGATTCTCTGGAATTGCCCGTGGATGGCGTCCGCGAGACTTCGGACCGCGAGGGTCTTGGCGAGCCCGGGGACTCCCTCGATCAGCACGTGCCCCCGGCTCAGAAGCCCGATGAGGAGTCGGTCGAGCATGTCCTTCTGCCCGACGATGACCTTCCGGAGCTCGGAGAGGAGGGTCTCGACGAACAACGCCTCTTGCTGGACTTTCTCGTGAATGGCCTGAATACCGGTTTCCATAAAACGCCCGAATTATAGCAACGGTTTGACCCCCGGCACCGGAGGGAGTACTTTTGAGCGTCGCGCGGCCCGGCGGGCCGATGAGAAAGGACGCTTTTCATGAGAACTGGGCTTCTGCTCTGTCTTCTGGCCGTACCGGCGCTTTCGTTCGGCTCGTCCTCGAGCAACCTGGGAGCCATCGAGTTTCCCAACTCGGGCTCGAAGGAAGCCCAGGATGCGTTTCTCCGAGGAGTGGGGGGGCTCCATAACTTCTGGTTCGAGGAGGCTTCCGAGGCGTTCAAGAACGCCCAGGAGATCGACCCCGGTTTCGCTCTCGCCTACTGGGGCGAGGCGATGAGCTACAACCACCCTCTCTGGGCGGAGCAGGACATCGCCGCCGCCCGCGCGGTGCTCCTCCGTCTGGGCGCCACACGGAAGGAAAGGGCCGAGAAGGCTCCGACGGAGCGCGAGCGTCTCTACATGGAGGCGATCGAGGAGCTCTACGGTGAGGGGGACAAGCTCGCCCGCGACATCGCCTACGAGAAGGCGATGGCCCGCCTGCAGGAGCGGTTCCCCGAGGACGTCGAGGCCGCGGCCTTCCACGCGCTCTCGCTCCTGGGCACCGTGCGCCCGGGGGAGAAGGGGTTCTCGCGCCAGATGAAGTCCGGGGCCATCGCCCTCGACCTTTTCCAGAAGCATCCGGATCATCCGGGCGCGGCGCATTACGTGATCCATTCCTTCGACGATCCCGAGCACGCGCCCCTGGCTCTTCCGGCCGCCGATCGGTACGCGGAGGTCGCGCCCGAGGCCCACCACGCCCTTCACATGCCCTCTCATATCTTCCTGCAGCACGGAATGTGGGATCGCGTCGCCCAATCGAACCAGAAGTCTTACGAAGCGTCCGCGAAGTGGGTCGAGCGGAAGGGCCTCTCGATCGACAAACGCGACTACCACAGCCTGCAGTGGCGGGCCTACGCGAACCTGCAGCGAGGCATCTATACCGACTCGCTGGACGCGATCGAAATCGTGGGCGAGGCGGCCAAGGAAATCCAGTCGCCGCGGCTCGAGCGCATCAAGACCTCGATGCAAGCGACGCACATGATCGAGACCAAACGGTACGAAGACATGCCGCTTCCAGAAGGCGAGCCCGACACCAGCCGCTACAGCTCGACGGCGAACCTGGTCCTCGCGATCGGAATGGGCGCGGCTCAGGCGAAGAACGCGGCGAAGACCGACGAGGCCGCGGCGGTCATCGCCGGGCTCCAAGAGAAGAGCGACGACCCTTACACCAAGAAGACCTACTCCATCATGGAGCACGAGCTCCGGGGGCTCGCCCTCATCGTGAAGGGGGAGACGGAAGCCGCTCTCGCGGAGCTCGACGAGGCGACGAAGATCGAGGAGACGCTCGATCCTCCGTCCGGTCCCGTCTTTCCCTTGAAGCCGTCGCACGAGCTCTACGGCGAGGTCCTCGCGCTCGCCGGGCGGCACCAGGAAGCCATCGCTGAGTTCCAGACTGGACTCAAGAGGACGCCCAACCGGACGGCCTCTCTTCTGGGCCTCGCCCGCTCGTCGGTCGCGGTGGGCGACATGGAGACGGCTGCCCGCGCCTACCAAACGCTCCAGAAGTTCCTGAGAGATGCGAACCCCGACGTTGTCTTCCTCGCGGAGGTGCGCGGGTTCCATCCGTCGACCGAAGACCGATAACTCTTCTCCCCGGGAGGGTGACCATGAAGCTCCGTCTCGTCCTCGCTCTCGCGTTCGCGACCTCGTTCGCGCTTCCCGCCTCGGCTCACGAGAAAGACGAGGCCGCGGCCGACATGGCGGAGGGGGCGGGGCAGCTCCTGCGCTCGCTCACTCCGGAGCTTAAGAGCCAGGTGGGCCTCCCCTTCGGCTCCGACGAACGCTTCAACTGGCACTACATCCCACGGGATCGCAAGGGAGTTCCGTTCAAGGCGATGACTCCCGCCCAGCGCCGGCTCGCGGACTCGCTGTTGACGACGGGCCTGAGCCACCGGGGCATGAGAAAAGCGTTCGACATCATGTACCTCGACCAGATTCTCTTCGAGCGGGAGCAGAGGGCCATCCGCGACCCCGAGCTCTACTACGTTTCCGTATTCGGGGATCCGGGAAAATCGGGCCACTGGGGATGGCGGGTCGAAGGACACCATCTGTCGCTGAATTTCACCATCGAGGACGGCCGGTTGGTCTCCGCGTCTCCGGCGTTCCTCGGCGCGAACCCCGCGATCGTCCGCGGCGGCGCTCAGGACGGAATGCGCGTTCTCGCGGAAGAGGAGGTTCTGGGGCGCGAGCTCCTGCAGGGGTTCGCCGAGAAAGATCGCGCCCGGGTCGTCATTTTGGCGGACGCGCCCGCCGACATCGTGACCGAAGCGTCCCGCCGGGCCGAGATTGGAAAACCGACCGGGATCTCCTACGCCGAGATGACGCCGGACCAGCGCAAGGCGATGGTCCAGGTCGTCGGCTTCTATGCAGCGCGCATGCGCCCGGACATCGCCGAAGCCGAGATGGCACGCATCCAGCAAGCGGGCTACGAGCAGATCCACTTCGCCTGGGCGGGCGGCGCCGCCGCGGGCGAGCCCCACTACTATCGGATCCACGGACCGACGTTTCTCATCGAGTACGACAACACCCAGAACGACGCCAATCACATCCACACCGTCTGGCGGGATCTGGAGGACGACTTCGGCGGGAGCGACGTCCTCGCGGACCACTACGCGAAGAGCCCCCATCATCAACATCCCCACCGCCACGCGGAGTAGCGCGATGTCGGCCGTTCTCCTGCTCGGCGCGATACTCGCGCTCGATGCCACGGTCCTCGACAACTCTTAGAACCGGATCCCGAGCCCGAACGAAAGCTCCACGTTGTGGAGCCGCGCCTCGCTTCCGCTCAGACCGATCAAGTCGCCGATGATGCCGAGCCCGAGGTCGTCGAACCCGAACGTGGTCACATGGTCGCGCAGGTCCAGACGAAAGGAGACCCGCGAAGCGTTGAGCTTGAGGCCGCCGCCGAAGTTGTAGCCGAGCTTCGCCTTGTCGAAGCTCACCAGGTCGGCGAAGTTGAAGTTCAGGTAGTGGAGCCCGAGCCCCGCGGTCACGAAGGGCGACACCGGCCCCGGAAGGATGATGATGACCACGTTCGCCTCGGTGTAGAGGATGCTCGCGTTCGCCTCCACCAGGTCGTCGAAAGCGCCCCCCGTCAGACCGGATGGGCTGTAGATGAGTGAGCCCTCGATGCCGAAGGGATAGCCGTAACTACCGAGACGCACGCCGAAGAGCGGGCTGTTCTTCACCGCGGTCTGAACGTCGTCGAAATTGAACTCGTCGTTCAGAACCGAGATGTCTCCGGAGATGCTCGCGCCGAAGACGAAGGTGACCTCTCCCTCGGCGCCCGCACTGCCTGCGATCGCGAGTGAGACGAACGTCGCCGCCAAAAACCTCTTGTTCATCGAGCCTCCATCGAAATCGGCGCCGGCGCGGACTATAACGTGGAACCGGGATCGACGCTAGCTGGTCGAAAGATGTTACGCTGGCCCATGTATTGTCCCAACCCCGACTGTCCCCACGCCCAGCGCACGGGAGAGCCCGCCGAGTACCGCGACGGCGTGACCCAGTGTCCGGATTGCGGCTCCACTCTCGTCGAGGCCCGTCCAGAATTGCAGACCGTCGCTTACGAAAAATTCGCGCCGGTGTTCGAGATCGGAAGCGCCGGGCTCCTCCCGTTCGTCGAGTCCTTGCTTCAGTCATCCGGGATGCGATTCTTCATCAAGGGAATCGGCTCCGGATTCGATTTCGTTTCCGGACCGGTGAAGGTCTACGTCGAGCCCGACCGCGCCGACGAAGCTCGCGAGCTGTTGGCGGAAGTCAGCGCCGCACCGGAGAGCGATGGCCCAGCTTTGGTCGATGAGGACGCCGAGTCGTCCTCCTAGCTTTCCTCAATGCAGGGAGGGTGTGTGGTCCTGGACTTGAACCCCGGTCCAAACCACACGGCCGGCGGGAGAAACGCGGCTAGCGCTTCGCCCGGCGCTTCGCCGGCTCTACCTGCAAGAGCTGCCGCGTCGCTTCGTGCTTCGGCCGAGTGAGCACCTGGCGGGGCTCCCCTTCCTCGACTACCCTTCCTTCCGCGAGCACCACCACCCGCGTCGCGTAGTCGCGCACGAAGTCGTCGTCGTGGGAGGTGAAGAGAAGCGTCCGGCCCTGCCCCGAAAGCTCTCGCAGCGCCTTCCCGAGCTCGTTCTGCCGGGCGGGATCGAGGGAAGCCGTGGGCTCGTCGAGGAGGAGGAGCGGAGGGTCCACCGCGAGCGCCCGCGCGATGGCCACGCGCTGGGCTTCGCCGCCCGAGAGCTCGCGCGGAAACGCCTGCGCCCGGTGGCCCACGCCGACCTGGTCGAGGAGCGATTGCGCGCGCGCCTCGGCGTCCGGTCGCGCAACTCCGAGCACGTGCACCGGCGCGAGCCAGACGTTCGCAAGCGCCGAGAGATGCTCGAAGAGATAGTGGAACTGGAAGACCATGCCGACCTTCTCGACTTCGATGGACCCCTCGCCGTAAGCCTCGAGTCCGGCCACGGCCCTCAGAACCGTGGTCTTGCCGGAGCCGGAGAGGCCCATGAGGGCAACCATCTCGGAGCGCCTCACCTCCAGGTCGACCCCGCAAATCACCTGTCGGTGGCCGCGGTTGAGCCTGAGCCCGCGGACCTCGAGGACCGTTTCCAGGGGAGCGGCGGTGCTCATGATGGAGAGGGCGCCCTCCAACGCATCTCGAGCCTCCGCGCGAGGTGCCCGAGGGGAAGCGACATCGCGAGATAGAGAGCCGCGCAGAGGACACCGGGAATCACCCAGCTACCGATGTTGGCGGCGAAGATCTGGGTCCTCTTGGTGAGCTCGACCACGGTCAGCACCGATACCAGGGACGAGTCCTTGAGGAGCGCGACGAAGTCGTTGGTCATCGGCGCGAGAGCGAGACGGAACGCTTGAGGACCGCGGATGAGGCGAAGCACCTGCATCCTGCTGAAGCCGAGGATCCTCGAAGCCTCGAGCTGGCCCCGGGGCACCGCTTCGAGGGCGCTCCGGTAGATCTCGCTTTCATAGGCGGCGTAGTTCAGTCCCAACCCGAGGAGGGCCGCGGCGAACGCGGGAAGCCGGACCATGGCCGCGAGCCCATAATAAATGACGAAGAGCTGCAGCAGCACCGGAGTCCCCCGCATGAGCTCGACGTAGCCCGTGAGAAACGCGCGGGTCAGGTTCCCGCCGTAGACGCGTCCGGTCGCGATGGTGATGCCCAGGGAAACCGCGAGCGCCATCGAGAGGCACGAGAGCGCGAGGGTGATGAACGCAGCCTCGAAGAGCGACGGCAGGTACTGGAGCGTCAACTCCGCCCTGGAGGGCCGCGCCGCGGCGGGATGCTCGGCGACGACGTCGCTCGCGGCCGCGAGAACTCGCGCGTAGAGGCCCGGTTGATCGTCGTTCCAGCTGTTCCATTTTTGGAAGATCGCCTCGAGCCGCCCGTCCCGCATCGCCGAGCGCAGGATCTCGTCCACCCGGTCGCGAAGCTCGACGTTCGCTGGCGCGGTGATGACGACGTAGTGTCCGACGTCGACCGCCTCCGGTTGGGTGAAGAGCCCGGAGTTGCGGCGCATCGAGCGGTCGGCGAGCACGTTGTCGAGGAGCACCGCATCGACCCGCCCGAGGAGCAGGTCACTGTAGGGATGCACGTCGTCGTCGTAGGAGACGGCGGTGATGCCGTGCTCCCCCTCGGCCTTCAGCAGGACCTCGTAGGCAATGGTGCCGCCGAGGGTCGCGATACTCCGGCCGCGAAGGTCCGCGAGGCTCTTGAAGCGATCCTTGTCGGCATCGCGCACCGTGAGCACTTCGCGAAACTCGTAGTAGGGAACGCTCGCGGCGACCATCGAGCGGCGCGCCGGCGTGTCCTCGATGCCGCAGAGACCGAGGTCGAAGTCGCCGCGAATGGCCGACTGATCGAGCTGGGCGAAAGCGACCTGGACGAACCGGGGCGTACGCCCGAGCTCGAGAGCGATGAGCTCCGCGACCTCGACGTCGAAGCCGACGAGCTTCGTCGGGTCCTCGGGGTTCGCTTCCATGAACGGCGCCCCGCCCTCGGCGTCCCCGCCCCAGCGAAGGATCGGATCCTGAGCTATGGACGGCGCTTCGCCCGCCAGAAGAAGCAGCAGGAGGAAGAAGGACCTTACTCGCACTTCCGCGCCGAAGAATAGAGAAAAGCGGCTCCCGAGGCAACCTCCCTTCGAAGCGACGCGAAAAGCCAAACGAGGAGTCCGGTGTTGAGAACGCCCAGTGGGAGCGTCAGGTCGAAACCGAGGCTCATCCGCAGCGACGAGACCGAGGCGGCGGGAGGCTCGAGCGCCATGTAGCGGAGACCGTAGAACCGTCCGAGAGCCGAGAGCGAGAGCATGTTGAGCACGTAGCTCAGCGAGAGAAACGAGACCAGGACCCGAAGGCGTCTCGAGAAAAGCCCCGTGGCCGCGAACGCGAGGAACATCGAGTGCGGGTGGTTCTCGTGGACCCCCATTGCGAAGGTGCCGTAGGCGAAGACCAGGGCGGCCCCGCCGAGGAACGCCGAGTTCCAGCTGCGCCCGGAGCGAGCAACGAAAAGCACGCAGGCGGCGGCGAGCGCGAAGAGCGCGGTTCCCACGAGCCCCGCGGGGATCGGGAGGGAGCCGATGGACGCATACTCGACGCGGGCGCCGAGACTCGATCCATTCACCAGATGCCCCACGACCCACCAGAGGTTCGCGAACCCCGCCGAAAGCCTCTGCTGGAAGAGAATCCGGAACACGTGAGTCACCGCTTCTTCGAGCGTTCCCGCGAGGAGGAACGGGACGAGAGCCGCGGCCACGACCGCCAATCCCGCGGCGACGGCTCGCGCCCTCCCGGAGTCGAGCGCTACGAACGCCGCCGGTGCGACGATGAGCGCCTGCGGTTTGATCAGGGCCGCGAGAGCGATGAGAGCTCCCGCCGCCACGGCCCGTCCCCCGCCCGCGGCCATGAGACCCAGAACCGCGAACGGCGCGTAGGCGGCGTCCAGAAATCCGAGGACCGCGCTCGGAAGCCAAGAGACGGGAAGCGCCCAGTAGAGGGCTCCGAGGGTCAGGCCGCGGCGTGGGCGGGAGCGAAACAAATAAAGAAGGAGGAGAACCGAGAGCACGTCGCCCAGGACCGCGGGGAGCTTCACGGCGACGTTCTCCGCCTCGGCGCGATCGAGGTCGGGAGCGAGAAGAGCGACCGACTTCCACGACCACCGCCAGAGGGCCATCGCGAGAGGGGGGTAGTCGACGACGAAGTCGCGCCCCTTGTACTCGATCTGGAAGAGTTGTTCGCGGCCGAGAAGGTGAGGGACGAAGTGGCCTTCGGGCGTTGCGTCGGATTCCCCGTACACCCTCGGCACTCCAGCATCGACCGCGCGGGTCATCCAGGCCTTCCAGTACTCGGTGTCCCAGGAGCCCGCCGAGGGTAGGAAGTAGAAACGCACCCAGGCGCCGAAGACCATGGCCGCGAGGAGCGAAGCGGCGATCCAGTAGAAGCGTGAACGGAAGCCGAGCGCAGCACTCGCGCCGAGGAGCAGCGCCGCCGCGGGATGGGGGGCCGCCGCGAGAACGGCGAAGGCCGACATCGCGAGCCCGCAAGCGAGGCCCAGTCGCCTTTCTCGAAACCGGCCGATCCCGATCGAAGTCGCGAGGGTCGCGAGCAGCGCGAGAGCGGAGGGCCACAGGGCGGGAGCGCTCCCTGTGACCGAGACCTCTCGAAGAACGAGGGGAGGCTGACCCGGGACAGGTGAAATGTATAGCCGCGCCCCCCGGCTTCCGGTGCGTGGAAGCTCCGTCACCACGATGCCCTCGCGGCTCGGGCGGACCTCGACGGCGCGCCCGTGGTCGATACCGAGCCGGAAGACGCCGCCCTCGACCTCGAGAAGCGCCTCGGCCCGAGCCGAGCGCCGCACCGACGGAATGGACACCACCGCCCGTTCGGGCACTCGTCCCGAGGGAGTGGCTCCGTCGACGAGACGGCGGAAGGCT
>Ga0326597_10005937_pt1 | contig 16817 bp, 25 predicted proteins | sample RVTome_12_FD_203789 | JGI IMG/M metagenome (GOLD analysis project Ga0326597, IMG submission 203789) | Soil microbial communities from uranium-contaminated site in the Upper Colorado River Basin, Wyoming, United States - RVT100D185 | ecosystem: Environmental > Terrestrial > Soil > Contaminated >...
GAAAAGTTTAAATATTATTTCCTATTCGGTTTCACATGCAAGGAGATAAAAATCCATACGGTTCTATTGTCGGAAAGATGATTGTGACCAAAGAAGGAAAAAGACTTGGTTTTGTCAAGGACGTGACCTTTGAGACAAGATCAGGAGAACTCATAAGTGTGGTCGTAAGAGACGCAACACCATATACGAGAAACCTCAACCTTGAAAGAGCATCAGGCAACGAGCTTCTTGTTCCACACAACTCAATAATTGCTATAGGCGACTTTGTTATTGTTTCTGAAGAGGACCTTATCTAAAACCCCCTATCCAACATAACACATTTTAACCCGATATCCAACCTTAATCTGATATCTATTCTTTATTTAAAAACAAATCTCATTTCAACCACAACCTAGTTTTTGTTGTTGGTTTTTAACAAACAAATATTTAAAAATCTCTTTTTTCATTAAGAATTATGAAAGTACTCGGATTTAATTTTGATGTGTTAAGTGCTGAAAAAATGAAAGCAAGACCAGAAAACCTGAAGATCAACACAAAAATAGATGTAGATGAAATAAAGGAGCTTAAAAACGAGGTCTTAAAGACCAAAGAGGGTCTTATACAGGTCTCTTTTGCACACATAATCAGTTACGAGCCCGGATTCGCAGAGGTGAAGTTAAAAGGTAATGTCCTTCTTTCAATAGAAGACAAGCTGGCTAAAGAGATCTTAAAGGATTGGAAAAAGAAAAAAATGCCTGATGGATTCAAAGTAACGCTTTTCAACATTATTCTTAGGAAAGCGACAATCAAGGCCCTTGAACTTGAAGACGAGATCAATTTACCTCTTCACATGCCCCTTCCCTCATTAAGACAGGGTAGCAGGCAAGAAAACGAAAAGTAATTTAACCTTTCTTTCTCCTTTTTCTCATGAAGATTTCAGATACTAAGAAAGACAGGATATCAGAGCAGATATTGGCTTTTTTGTATGCTCTTTCCCCTAAGCCGGAATTCACATCAAAAATCTCTGCAGCGATTGCCAGAGATGAAGAGTTTGTCAAAAAACTCCTTTCTGAGCTGAAACAAAAAAACCTCATATCAGAAGTAAAGAAGAACCCACAAGGGGAACAATATATTCGAAGATCAAGATGGGTGCTTACAGATGCAGCATACAACGCTTATAAGAATGCAGGCAACCTCTCTGGCAACTTCTAACTGAAAACATATACTCCACCAAGCTAAACTTTTTATATTAGATTATTCTCACCTCTTTCATGGATCCTATAAGAGACGCATTCCAGAAGATAAAACACGATATTTATTCCCTTTATTCTGAGGTAAGCTCTCTAAAAAGAGACCGGGCTGCAATGAACCATGAAATGGCAAAAATATCTGAAATTCTGACCCAATTATCAGAAATAACTCGTAACATATCTAAAAAACAACAAAAAAACACAGAAAACAGGCCTAAAAATACTACTCCAACACATCCAGCAATTCGACAGATAAATCAAGCAAATCATCAGGAAAAACAGACAGTTCCAACACATAATTCCCCCTATTCATACTTAATTAATAAGGAAAAACAAGCATTTTCCACTGGAAATGAAGGGGTTCCAACAGACAGACAGACAGACAGACAGACAGACACAAAGACCCAAAAAACACCCCTCTTTACCCCAAAATACATAAAAAAGGATGAATTTCACAAGAATCCTATAGAAGACGCTGCTCGGGCCCTTGATTCCCTTGATAGTTTAAAAAAAGAAATCAGGCTAAAATTTAAGCAGCTTACAGATCAGGAAATCCTTGTTTTTTCAACCCTCTATCAGATAGAAGAAGAACAAGGCTCGCCAGATTATAACATCCTTGCTGTGAAGTTAAATCTTACAGAAAGTTCGATAAGAGATTATATTGGCCGCTTACTAAAGAAAGGAATTCCCGTCGAGAAACATAAGATTCACAACAAAAAAATCCTTCTTTCTGTGTCCCAAAGCCTGAAAAGAGTGGCATCTCTCCAGACAATCCTCCAATTAAGAGATCTTTAAACTAACAAACCACCCTTTTCCCGTTACACCGAATAACTCCTCCAAAACACCAAACAACCCTCTAATTTAGAATTTCTTCTGTTACCCTTTTCCTATTTTGTCCTTTTTCTCCTTTTTTTCTTACCCAAACCTTCAAAAAACCCTTAAAATTGAAAAAATTACCAAACTCTTATTTTTTCTAACTCTCACTTTTTGATTTTTTACCTTCTTTTTTTCTCAATTTTTCCTGTTTTTTAGTCAATTTTCCCTAAAATCACTATTTTTTTGCCTCTTTTTCCCTTCCCCTTCCCCTTTCTCTCACTTTCACCTTTTTTAGCAGTTTTTCCTTGATCTGTTCAGACACAAAAACACGCTTTTTCCCATTTTTCTCAACCACCTCTTCAACCAAACCATCACTTTTTTGCTTTATCCGGTTTAAATGTCCCCTTATTGTTGATCTCTCTTTTCCAAGCATAGCAGCCAGATCATCATACCCAAGCCTCAAATCAGAATTTAATAAAACCCAAATTATAGCACGTTCAGTTACAGAAAATTGGTCAAAATTCGGTGTTTGAACACCTGTTTGAACACCTGTTTGAACAGCATAAACAGGTGTTTGTTTATCAAACAGCTGTTTGGTTGTTTGGTTTTTTCGTCCCGGTTTGAGTTCATTCATAATCGCAACAACATTTTTCAATCCTTCAATCTCTATTTGCACCGTCGATAAAATCTCTTTTAGTTCATCTATCTCCTTTTGTTGTTCATTTTTTGCAGAATCTAGGTGTTTGATCCAAACACCCACAGAATTAATGTCTTTTTTAACAGCATCAAAACCCTTTTTTGTATCTTCTTTTAATCTTTCAACCTCTTTTTCCTTGCCTTTTCCGAACAGCCATTCAAACATATAATTATTTTACCAGAATTAGTTTATATACTTTTTGTTTTCGACGGAGAAACTCTTAATAAACAACATAAAAAACACCATCAAACATAGGGAAAAATACAGCATACTCTATTTTTTAGAGCAGAAACAACCTAAAAACGCTAAAAAACAAAGAAAAAACACCCCCAAACAGCCTGTGCAAACAGCACTAAACACCCAAACAACTCCAACAAACACCCAACATTACAATAAACAGCCCTGCACAAAGCTAACCTTAGTGCACAAAATCTCCCTAAAAAAGAAATAATCAAAAAATTTGCAGCAAAAATATTTCTTAAAACAATATTAAGGTCTCTTTTTCGACGTTAAAACAACAAAATCAGGCTAAAAACAATTTTTTATTTAATTTTTTTTATAAAAACAACATCTTCTCCAAGCCAATCTAAGTATATCTCTCAAGCCGGCAATCCAGGCCAAATCCAAAATTAGAAATATTTATAACCTCTTTTATCTTGTATTTTTTAATTAAAAGGAGGTTGGTATATATGGCAAAATTAAGTGCCTGGCTTGTCACCCTTATCGGTGTTCTCTGGTTGCTTCCTCTGCTTGGAGCATCTACAGGAACATGGGGAACATGGCTTATTGGACTTGCTTTCCTTGCAATGGGAATAGGCAAGCTCATGAGAAACTACGGCAAAAAGCGAAGATAAGCTGAGCCTTTTTTATTTTTTATTTTTTATTTAACTATATTTGATTATTTTACGATGAATTTTTAATAATAATGGGAAATATAACAGATCTTATATTATAATTCAAGAGGGCATAATAGATTTTATATTATAATTGAAGGCAACAAGCCTTAAAAAGAGCGTTTATTCTAACAAGTCATGGCAAACCTGTCCATTACAAGAGAGCCAGAAGAAAAAACAATCAGGCAACCAACAATCAAGCAACCCCCTGCTGTGAACTAAACTAACCTAAGTGAACATGACAAATGGAACAATTAGAATCTTTAACAGCCTATTGTGAGATATTGGGTAAAATGGTTGCTCTAACCAAATATACCCCTGGAGATTATGCTAGCGTTTCTTGCAGTAATCTTAAATGCCCCTATGTTTTTACTTTTGTAGAAGGAGACGCTTATTGTGAACTTTCAAATAGCGATGAATGCGAACCCTTTTACGAATTGGTGCAGATTGTACAAGAAATGGATACTTCTTCTTGAAAATCCCAATTTCCTTTAAAAAACCGAATTTGTGTGTAAAAAGTCTGCACAAGACGTATTGTATGTATTTTATGTGTAAAAACTTCCCATAATACAGATTATGGGAACTGGAGAATTACAACACTTTTTTATAAATAAGTTCGCATAATAATATTGGTGGAAAAGCAAGAGTTTCTGAAAAGAATTGAAACAGAACTAAAGATTTCCAAGTCCTCACCATCTACTATAATTGCTTACCTAAAGGCCAACTCATCTCTTCTGGATTTTTTGAACAAAAGTCCAGAAGCAATCAAAGACCAGGATGTCAAGCTGTTTATGGCTGAAAAACTCGCTGACCGGGCCTCTATGTCAATAATTTTGTTTCTTGCTGCAGTAAGATATGCCTTTTCCACAATTTTGAAAACAGACCCGACTCTTGGAATAAGAAGGCCAAAAAGAGAAAAAGCAATTCCAATAGTTTTAAGCAAAGAAGAGGTCAGGACTCTTTTAGGCAGCATTGAAAACAAAAAAACAAAGCTGATGCTTTCAGTGGTTTATGCCTGCGGATTCAGGGTTTCAGAACTTGTAAATTTGAAAACCAAAGACCTGGATTTCAATGAAGATATAGGCCATGTGCGCATGGGAAAAGGAAGAAAAGATAGGATCTTTAATATTCCCCAGAGTCTTAAGAAACAGCTGGAAAAACAGGCAAATATTCAGCAGGAAAAAAACAAAGAATATCTTTTTTCAGGACAAAAAGGCAAAATGGGAACAAGAAACCTGCAAAAACTCCTGAAAAGCGCAGCAGAAAAAGCAGGATTAAAAAAAGACATACACATACACACTCTGCGCCATAGCTTTGCGACCCATCTGCTGGAATCTGGAACTGACATACGGGTTATTCAAGAATTACTTGGACATGCTGATCTTTCAACCACCCAATTGTATGCCCATGTATCTTCAGAGCATGTGAAGAAAGTAAGAAGTCCTTTAGATGGGTTGTAAAATAAAATGAGAATAAGAAGATCAAGAAGCACGACATTAAGAAGGAAACGCAGGATTTTATCACAACAATTCTTTTAAACATCCTAAATTAATTCTTATCATGCCAGAAGAACGAGATTGTGAAAATCTTTTAGAAAAATACGGGCTTCCTGCAAAAGTTTCTCTGGTTTCTACCGGAATGACCGGGCAGAGATATAGATATCGTCCTTTAACTGATACTCCCGGCATCTGGATCTCTATGGCAGAAGCGAGAAAACTTCTTGAAGCAGAGCAAGAAAGGCAGAGGAGTGATTCAGATCTTCTTAATTATGACGCCGGAGTATAATAATTCTTTTAAGTAAAACTATTTTCTAAAGATATGCAAGAAGGGGGGTATTCTGTTTTTGCGTTTAATGGCAGGGATTATATTCTTTGTTCTACAAGTTTCCCGACAATTTCTTCTTTATTTAAAGTAGCGGATCTTTTTGAAGATGGAAGAAAGAGGATTGAAGTTCAAAAGGTTAGAGAGTATTATAACGGAAGAGGGGAATCTCATTCAAGTTCAAGGGTTATCTCTCCAGAAGAACTAGAACATCTGGTTTTGGAAGAAAAATCCTCCGGATAGGGTTTTATGGCAAGGATTCACAAACTTCTCTATTCTATTAGGGGTGTAACTTTTAATCCCCAGAAAGAATCTTTTGTTTTCCTATATTGTTTTTCAAAATAATACTTATCATGTTTCATGCCAGCCCCTCACAAGCCAGTCCGTCGCCGTCACTGTCAATCTGATGTATGTCCCCAGAGCCCTCATTGACACAAAAATCAAAAAGAGATTGGGCTTCTGCCTGCGTTGTGAAATTACTGCAGTTATACACGTCAGAAGAGCAGTCGTAGAATGCTTTCGGTGGCTGATTCACTGTATTATTTATCCCGATAAGATCATTTGCCTTTTCTTTTATTAGATTAAGAGGGTCCATTATAAAGAACATGATTATGAAAGCTGTTATTAAAATTCCAAATATCCAGAATACAGCCTTGCTCCAATTTATTCCTGGATGTGATGCAGGATAGTAAGGGTATAGGGGCATGATGAGAAAAAGAGAAGAGGATATTTAAGGGTTTAGTCAGCGACCTTGTGGAACCTTAAGAATTATTGTGGGGGTGAATTTTGAGGTCAAAATACTTATTCCAATCTTTAATCTTAATTGTTTTCTGTTTCTGTATCTTTCCCATTTTCTCTATAAATTCGGGCCTTAACTCAAATTTGCCTGTCTTTTCTTTTCTAGATTTCATGTTTATGCTCTTTTTCCCCAAATTATTCAGTTTTTTCTTTAAATTTTTATACTCTTTTAGGAATAATTCAATCGTTGGTTTTATGTTCTTGTTTGTCTCATATTCCTTCAATGAAGAATAATATTCTCTTCTATTCTTTAAATCTATATTTATTGGGGGAAGGCCATGTTTTATTAAAATATTATTCAATAAAATTCGCCCAACTCTCCCATTGCCGTCTCCAAAGGGGTGGATATTTTCAAACTGATTATGAACCACTGCTCCGAGAACTAATGCCGGGTATTTTGATTTATTTTCATTATACCACCTTATTAACTCTCTTACTAAATATCTGACTCTTGCCTGCGGGGCGCCCTCATGAACAATATTTTTTTGGCCGTCCATAACAATAACTTCTTCTCCTTTTTTCCTTAGTTTTCCCGCAAACGATTTGGAGTTCTTAAAAACTATCTTATGGATTTTCTTAATAAGCTCCAGGGATATGTGCTCTTCAATGCCCTTTATGAATTTTATTGCCTCATTTACCCCGTAGGCTTCTGCAATATCTTCTTTTGATTTTTCAGGCCACTTGTCTTTCTCTAACAAATCCCGAACTTCTTTGAGATTTAACTTGCTTCCCTCGATGGCATTTGTGCTGTAGGTAAAGAGCTCAGAAAAATTTATCCAATCTCTCTCTGAGAGATGGCTTATCTTAAGAGGTATCTCAGATTGCATCTGCCTTATTGATTTGATATCTTCGTCAGAGAGTTTGATGTCAAGAGGATCTTTTATTACATTATACCTGTGTATTTCTTCTAGAATCAGTTTCTCAGCGATCTTCTTTCTCTCTTCAAGCTTTTCAGGAGCGAGATCCACGCCAAGATATTTTCTGAATTTATGGACTTTAGGACCTTCCCTGTAAGAATGAGCAAGATAATACTTAACCTTTCCATTTATGATTCTCTTTTCTATATGCATGCAGAAATAAAGGTGACTACATTTTTAAACGTTTCTATTTAAGGGACTACATTTGGGGTTTTTTGTAGTCACCCCGAAAATTCACGTAATATGGATTATGGGGAAGATTAATCTTCAATTTCTAAATAAGATTCTTTCTTACTAGGATTGAAATAAAAATTTGCCTTAATTTTTTCTAAAAAATCAACACCCAATAAGCTTGGTTGTTTTGGATTTTCACCACTTAAAGGAAATTGAACATCAAGATCTGTTTCTAGAAAATTACCTATTTTGAGTCCCATCCCCTCAACTTTAATAGTTTCCACTTTTCCGCCTCCGATATTTACTTCCCCATGGCTTCCTAATATCTTTTTTATTTGTATCTTTGATAATCTCATTCTCATCATATCAGAGAGTCCGATTAGTGTTGTTGGACTTCCTGTGTCTATAATACCTTTAATAGGTAAGAAAATCTTTGGATCCGGATATCTTAATATAATGCTTAACATAGGTCTCCAACCACCAGCAAAATAGAGAATATCCACAGGGATCCTAACCATTTTACAATAGAAGAACATACCCATCAGGGTGAACAAATTCTATAAATACAAATGATGGGTTTTCACCTTCTTTATCTAATTTTCTTATGACAATATCAATATCCTTATCTGCAGCAATCGGTTTAGCATTTTTTATTGCGACAAACTGTTCAGTATATCCTTGCTTTCTTAATTTATCTATGTTTTTATAGAACCATGAACTGTCTCTTTCAAACCTTTGTAATAATTGTGCCTGTTCCATCTTCCAATCCCCCTTTCTCTATTTTTAAGGTTTTCGGGTTTAAAAAATCTTGTTTTTAACTCTCTATTCTAACCCCTCACAAGCCTCCCCATTCCCATCCGCATCCAATCTGTGGATGTCTCCAGGCCCGCAGGCATCAAAAACAGCCTGAGCTTCACTTTGTGTTGTAAAGTTCCCACAATTATAAACATCAGAAGAACAATAATAAGTGTTATTAAATAAACCTTCAATTTGCTCACGAGTTTCATCGTCTAATGGAGCTGCTGTTCCTTTTCCAACATAATTCCTCGTAATAAAGAATACTGCCAGTGCTATTAAAATTATGATTCCCAGTGTTATCAATATTATTTTAGGCCAGTTTGTTGGTCTTTTTGGTTCTGAGTATTGGTATTGGTTGTGTGCGGGCATTTTATCATTATGTTAATACAGTATAAAAAAGTTATTAAGAGATTTTATTATCTATTTTTATGAAGATTAAAGACCTTCCAGATTCCTCCAGACCAAGAGAACGTTTTCTAAAACATGGACCTGAAGCATTGAGCGATGCCGAGCTTTTTGCCATAATTCTTCGTACAGGCAGCCCAAATGAAAATGTTATTGATATGTCAAATAGATTAATTAAAGAGAAGGGACTTGACAAACTTTTTGATTGCTCATTAAGAGAGCTCCAAGAAATAAAAGGGATAGGTCCTAGCAAGGCAATGCAGATTCTGGCTATGGCTGAGTTAGGGAAGAGATACTCAGATTCTAAAAAGCCAAGAAGATTCATTTCTTCTGCAAAAGCAGTATTTGATTTAATGCATGAAAAACTAAAAGACGAGAAACAAGAGCATTTTATTGTGATTCATTTAAACAATCGGAATTATTATATAAAAGAAGAATTGATTACTAAAGGTGTGCTAGATGCTTCAATTATAGATGCTAGGGAAGTCTTTAAATCGGCAATACGCAATTCTGCCTCAAGAGTTATTCTTGTTCATAATCACCCCTCCGGAGATCCAAAACCAAGTAAAGAAGATATTGAAGTAACAGAAAAACTTATTGAATCTGGTAATTTATTAGGTATAACTGTCTTAGATCATATCATAATTGGAAATAATAATTATTGGAGCTGGCGAGAGAAAAATTAGTCTATATGTTCCTTTAACAATTCAACCACTTTATCAGTAATTTCAGCCCCTTTACTTTTGTAATCTTCTGGTGAATAATTAAAATCCTTAAGATTTAATGGAACATATTCAAAATCCTTTGGAAAAGCTAGTTTAATTTTTTTCGCAATAAATTCACTTAATTTTTTTCTAGAAGCATAATTATTTTCTGTTTCGCTAAATCCTCTTCCAAAAATCTGTATTAATTTTACCTTTCTATTAGGGTTACTTTCTAGATATCCCCAATATTTAGAAACATTTGTGTCTGGATGAGTTTGAGATTCTTCGATTTCAATAAAAATTACTTCTGAACTATTATTAATTTGGATATCTGCTTTAAAACTAAATTTTTCCTTTGACAAATAAACTTCTTTACTAATTGCTTTATCTCCTAAAAACGATTTTAATTTTCCCCTCACCCCTTTAGTTAAATTAAAAAATTCAGATTTCATCTTAAACCCCCAAACCCTTTAATCCTTTAACAATATCCTCCTCTAATTCTAAGAGTTTCTTCTTTAAGACTTCTGGTTTTTCATATTTAATTTCTTCATATTCTGTTTCTCTATATTTAGAAATGCTTAAATCCCAATCCTTAGCCTTTATTTCCTCAATTGGAACAAAGAAATGCTTTTTCTTTCTGTCTCCATTATCTTTTTTGCTTCTATTTTCAAACTTCTCCAAAATATCTGGAATATCTCCTTTTCCATCACCAATTTGTGTTCTTTTGTCATCTAAACTAAAACCATCTGATTCCATTTTGTAAAACCAAACTTTTTGAGTTGGCTCTCCTTTTGTGAAGAATAAAACAGCTGTTGAAACTCCTGCATATGGCTTGAAAATCCCTGAAGGCATAGATACAACAGAATCTAATCTACATTTAGTTAACAATATCTCTCTCATTCTTTTATGGGCATTTGAATTCCCAAATAAAATCCCTTCAGGAACAATAACAGCACATCTGCCGCTTGGAGCTAAAGCATGATACATTAATTCTAAGAACAAAAGTTCTGTTTTCTTTGTTTTTATTCTGAACCTTTCACTTATCTCTGCCTCGTTTAAACTACCTTTAAAGGGAGGATTGGCTAAAATTACATCATAGGCATTATCTGGAATTCTTGGCTCTGCATCTGAAAGAGTATTGCTCCTCCAAATATTTGGTTTTTTGATTCCATGCATCATTAAGTTCATTAAAGCTATTCTGGTCATTGTTTCATCAATATCATAACCAAAAATAGACTCTTTATCTAACAGGTTCTTCTTTGCCGGAGTTAAAGCGCTTATTCCATCTTTTTTATTTGCTTCTAAAATATGCTTGTAAGAGCTAACTAAAAAACCCGCTGTGCCGCAAGCAGGGTCTAAAATCTTGTCTCCTATTTTTGGGTTTGCTAAGTCAGTCATCATTTCAATTATGTGCCTCGGTGTTCTAAACTGCCCATTTTTTCCAGAAGTTTGCAATTCACTAAGCAAATACTCATAAAGATCCCCCTGAGTGTCAATATTTTGCTCTTTTATGTGCATATCATTTATTATATTCACAGCCTCAATCAATAAAGAAGAAGTTGGTATTCCGAAATTAGCTCCTTTCATATATTCCTTATATAAAGAATCTCCATCTCCCAAATTTCTCATAAATGGAAAAACCTTATCACGAACATGATCCAAAATCTTCCCGGCAGGATAAGCTCCCCAAACACTCCATTTACAATCCTCATTTCCCTTAAAAATTGACTTATATCTTTCCCCCGTAAAATTAGCCTCCTGAATCCGCTTATTATCCTCATCCTCAAGCCTTTTCATAAAGATAAGATATGACATCTGCTCAATTGCAGTAATAGGATTGCTCAATCCTCCGCTCCAAAATCTATCCCAAATCTTGTTTATTTTTGATTTAAGGTTTGCGTCTAGCATTTTTTATCTTATTATCTCCCAGCTTCCGCCCTTCCCGTGACCTTTTCTTTTAATTCTTCCTTTTTTCTTAAGGTTATCTATATGGTATCTAACTCCATCTTCGGTTAGATTAACCTGTCTTGAAATCTCCAGAGCACTCAAGTAGGGGTTATTTTCAATTATCTCAAATATTTCCCTTTCTTTACCGTCCCCCTTAATCTGGGTTTTACTGGTAGTATAAGTGGTAGTTTTACTGGTAGTAGTAGTGGTAGTAGGAAACGTTATTTTATAATAATCAAAATCTCCATCAATTATTGGTTTCAGATGGTATTGCTTATCCCACCCATAAATCATCTTATGAAAACCAGAACCGATATTTTCGGAGAATCTTAAAAATCGGAAAGCTTTAGCAATTATTGGATTCCTTGGAAGAGAAAAATCCTCTTTTAGTATTAATTCTATTTTTTTAGGTAATGCTCCAGGGTTGAAAAACTCAAATCTATCCAAAAATACTCTGATTCTTGGATTTTGCAAACTAAAATAGTCTGTATGAATAATTAAATTTACAAGTGCTTCTCTCAGTGCCTGCAAATGTGGAGGGTCGTCTTCTCTAACCCCTTGTTTAACAGAAAAAGGGATTTCAATTTGTTTTATTAGCCTCTCATAAATATCAAAAAAAGTTAGGAACAGGTTCTTTTCAGAAGATAAACGATAGTTATATCTTGTTGGTGCATCTCCATAAGATGTTCCCGCAATTTCTAAATATTCTATTCTGTAATTAGATATAAGATCATTCAAATCATCTTCTTTACCAAACACCAATAATCCTCCAAAAGTTACTTTATTATCTTTAATAACTCCTATTTTTTCAAGAAATTCCTTATCTTTTAGAGCATTATACCTATGTGTTGGATTTACCTGTATAAAGAAATTCCTGTATTGATTAATAGTGTCTTCATCTAAACCTTCAAATTTTAATTCCGTTAACTCCTTATCTTTTTCTTCAAACGAGGATGTTCTGTAAAAATTATCAATCTCTTCTTGTGTTGCTCTTTGATCTGCTCCCCCTGCCCTAATGAAAGTATTTTTTGGATTATCGTAGTAAATTGGCTTTTCACGGGGATGTTTCGCTTCAATATAAAATGCTAGAACATTTTTTCCATTAATTAAATATTTTTTTGATTTTGCGGTTAATTTTTTATTGAATTTGTTCCCTCTTAAAACACCTAAAAAATCCTGACTTATTTTTTCCGGATTTTTTACACCTACAATTTCGTAACTTTTTCCTGTTTTTTTAACTCCAAAAACAAGCCACCCTCCAGCAGTATTTGAAAATGCAGAAACACTCTCCCAGCTATTTTTAGGAACTTCTGATTTAGCTTCTTTAACTTCAAAATCTTCCCATTCAATATCCTGTAATTTTTCAATAAGTTCTTGTTTGTTCATTTTTATTATCCCAGAGCTTGTTTATCTTTGATTTTAGGTTTGTGTGGAGCATTTTTTATATTTATGAAGTCCTCTTTTTATTCAGTCTCAATAAGATTAAATTATACAATTGAGCCAATTTATCAATGAAAGCCTCAGCCTTTTTAATATTTGGTTTTATTTTTCTATGAATTATCTTTATATTTTCTTTTGAAAATTTATGGACATTTTTTCCATCAATTAAAATTATATAACTATTATCTTGCTTGATTAGTCTTCCCTTATATTTTCTTCCATCAATATCTACAACAGATACATCTTCATATCTAATGAATCTCGCATTATGTAAAACAATAATATTATTGAAAGTTGAAATAGTGGCGATCACGATAAATACCTTTATTACCCAGTTATTAAAAAAGAAAAAAAGATTGACTACTAAAAAAATGGTAATATACCCTAATAAAATAACTTTTAACTGGTTTGGTAATTCCATGAATAAATCTCTAAACAAATTATCTAATTTTAATTTGTTTCCAGAATTAAACCCAAATTTAGAGATATTCTTTGAATAAGCTTCATAAAAATACTGGTCGGCTTTTCCTCTTTTTATTTTAAAAACATCCATTTTTATTTTAAAATAGTAAGCAAATAGCCCATAAACTACCCAAAAGACAAAAAACCATATCCAATTAAGATTTATAATTAAGGAAGGAAAATAATAAAAGAATAGAATTGGAATTAAGATATAAGTTAAAAATAATATAAATCCGATTATATAATTTAATGCTTTGTCTTCTTGTGTGGGATAAAAATCTAATACTAACTTTCCAAGATAAAAAGATATAAATCCAACTAAAGAAATCCCCAGAGTAATCCATCCAGGAGTTAGATATTGATCAATCATCCCCCAACTCCTTTTTATTTTTCTTAGAATTAAAATAATTGTTCAACTTATTTTTTATACTCTTACTTTTGTACCATTTTCCAGTTTCATCTCTATACCACGCGAAATCAAATTCCCTATCTTGTAACTCTTCTATCTTAAACCATTCACTATGGGATTTTCCTTCTTTTAATTCATGAGGTAAACTGATGGTTTGGATATTTATTAAATCTTCTTCACCACTTCTTAATCCAACAGAAGAAAGATGAACAGATCTTCTTCCTTTATTTACTGCTTTAACAAAAAAGAAAGGCCCTTCAGCTCCTTTAGAAGATCCAAAAAAACCAAATTTACCAGTTACTTTAACTTTAGGTCTGTCTTGAAGGTTATTATAAATATTCCATCCAATAGCAATTGTTGATAAAATTGCTCCGTAAACCGCTATGTAGGTTGTTAAGCTCATTTTACAAGTTCCCCATTAAACGCCTTCTGCATCAATGAATTAAACATCTCATTAATATGCTCTTTGCTCTGTTTTTGCTTTTCTTTTAATTTCTCAACATGCTCAACAATTTGTGCGAATTTTTGTTGGAGGACTAAGGGGGGGATGGGGATTTTTAAGGTTGCCAATTGCTTAGAAGTTATTGCCTTAAAGGTACTTCCAGAACCCAAATATTCTATCTTATCTTTTATATTTTGAAGTAAAAAATATAGATAATATAAATTAGTAAATTTTTCAATGGGTTTAATTGATGCTAGCCCTCTACCAATGCAACATTTAATATTGCATAAATTAACGTCTCCAACTGGTGCCCTAACAGACATTAATATTGAGTTTGGTTCTGCTAATTTTGAAGGTTTTGTTGTCCACTTTTTTACAACTGGATATTTTTCTGTAAATTCAGCTTTTCCTTGAAAGAAAGGAGTCCCCTCACCATTTTCATTATAGCTATTCCCTGGAGGAGATTGTCCCATTGTTATATCACAAACCTCCTCTAACTTTTTTTCTTCAAATTCTTTATTCAAAAACATCTCACTAAAAACACTCTTCAAATATTCATCAGCGAATTTATTGGTTTGTTCGCGCTTTTGTTTTAGGGCTTCGGCTTTTTCTAGGATTTGGACTATAGCTTTTTGTGTGGCGAGAGGGGGGAGGGGGATTTTTAGTTTTTTAAGCTCAGATATCTTTAATGAAGGGTATGATTGATCACTGGTTAAACTTTTTGCATCTATTTGAAGAAGAATATAAAATAAAAATAATGGATTAATCAAATCTTTTGGAATTATTGTAGCAAGGTGACTTGAAATGTAACCTTCTTGTTTAATCATAACTCTATGATTTAGGAATGTTGAAGCCCCACTTTTAGGAAATAAAATTGTATCTTTTGGAAATAACTCTAATCTACACTCTTTAATAGCTAAATCATTCAACTTGTCTCTACTTTTTGAAAGTCTAGAATCAATGTGTACTAAACCCACATCATAAGTTCTATAAAAATTGTGCTTCCCATTTTTAAAATACTTATCCTCTTGAGGAGCAGAATTTCCCGAACTAATATTTGCAACTCCTCCAAGTTCAACTTCTTGCCAATCTTTAGGTAATTTTTTAGTTTTCATTTTCTTCTAACATCCAATAATTTCACTTCAAAACCATCCATTTTAGCTTGTTTTCCTATTTTGAAACTTGCAATATATGGTTTAAAGTTATCTCCGCTTATAATCACTTTAATATTATAATTATTTATATATAAGTTATCTCCTTTTCCAAGAACACTCCTATCGTAACTACTCAAAAAAATCTTAGTCGTATCATCTCCACGCATGTATACAAAATCTACAAATTCACTTTCTCCAAGTCCTATATTTATTCTCTCTTTTCTTTCAAAACCACTTAACATATCTGGCCAATTAGCCCATTTTAAAGGGAATCCTTGTAAATCTAACTCTTCCCCCTCTTTGTTTTTTATTGAATAAATTTGACATCTACAATTTTTTGCTGTAGATTTTCCTATATTCTCAATTTTAAATCTATCAAATGCTGAAAGTATTGAGCCAGTCAAAACAATTGAATGCCTTTTATATGGCGGAACAGGAAGATAAGAAATTTTAAGTTTTGGTTTAAAAAACCAAGGAAGTATAAAATCTTTAAAAGCTGTAAAAATAATTGCAATTAAGGATAAAATAACAGGTATTATAATTGCCCAATTATTTCTTACCCAATCAAAAATAAGACCAACACCCATTTTATCTCCTCCTAAATATCTGGGATTTAAATATTTCAAAAATATTTTGCTCATTTAATTCTGCTACTTTACACATATGCTTACATGGAAGAGCTCTAGAAAAAATTGTATGCGCTTCCTTATTGCTCCAGTTATTTTTCCAATACGGACAAGTACAATATAAATTTTCAAGGTTTACTACATACTCGGAATTTGAGTTAGATGAAAGAACTATAAACTCACCTTCAGAGGTTTTTATACAATTTAGTGTCTTGCTACGCTCTATAATCTCATTAACTTTTTTTATTCTTTTTTCTATATTAGATTTTATTTCGGCTTCTCTTTTTGTTAAATATTTTTTAGCACTTTTATCGACTTTTTTATTAACTTTGCTTCTAACTAATGCGAATTCGAAAGGAAAACTTAAATTTTCTAATTCTCTTTTAACCTTCGCAACAGCTTTCTTTATATTTTCTTGTCTAGGTTTATATGAGCCAACAACAAAACTAACTGCCTGTAAATTATCATTTGTAAATAACGCCTTTTTAATTGACTTACAATTTTTTGCTTCTCTTATTCCGTGAAGAAGAGATTTCATCTCAGCCTCATTCGGCCCGATTGCAGTAAAAGACTTATTTTTTATAGTATTATCTTTTCCACCATTCTTAATTTGTATTGAACAAGTCCCAACTCCATCTTTATAACTTGCATCACAAGAAATAATGTGGAATCCTTGATTAACAAACTCTTTTAACTCTTCAACAGAAGGTTTATGGTATCCTAAAATATCTTTCCATGTTAACTCATTCAGTTTAACCATTATTCCCCACCCCCAACCAATTCCCCCGGAACATCAATGGAATTGGGCTTGGTTTGATGAACCCAGAGATTTCTTTGTTTAATTGCTTCTTGAATTTCGCCTTGAAGGTTTTTTAGGAAGTCGCTCGAGAGGTTGTTTAAAATCTTGGCTTCTTCTCCGGAATCAAGTTCAACAAGCCAGGAGAAGGAGTTTGTTGTCTTGTCATATTTTATCTTGTTTTTTCCCGCGAGGAATTTGCTTTTTGGAGAACTAAGGCCTTTTTGTATAAGTTCCCTTATGTATTCCGAAGGAGTTGTATTTTGCCTTTTACAGATTAACTGCAAGT
>Ga0326597_10005938_pt1 | contig 16815 bp, 18 predicted proteins | sample RVTome_12_FD_203789 | JGI IMG/M metagenome (GOLD analysis project Ga0326597, IMG submission 203789) | Soil microbial communities from uranium-contaminated site in the Upper Colorado River Basin, Wyoming, United States - RVT100D185 | ecosystem: Environmental > Terrestrial > Soil > Contaminated >...
GCTCTGTTCGAGCACAACGATTCCACTATCGATCGCTCCGACAATGGTGCCGCCAGCAATCTGAAAGGACAAGTCGGTGACAACGCTCCAGCCCTCGGGGATTTGTGCGCGTGGAGTGTCAAAGTCGACGAGGGCAACCTTGGCGTTCGGAATGCTGCTGAGGGTTGCGACCCAATCCCCGGCCGGGCTGTCAGCGAACTGCGGGATGAGCCCGTACGCAACCCACTCCCCCTCGAGGCTTCCCATATTCCGCTCTGCAGCGAACCGTTCAGCTGCTGCTTCCAGCACATCGGGTGGCACGTACGTGTAGCCCTCAAACTCGGGCAGGCTGGACTCGCTCAGGAGGGTCTCGACCTCCGATTCAGCGGCCAGAGGAATAAGGACGATCACACCAATCTGCTCCTCGGTGTCGACGTCGAAAACACCGCCGAGTTTGCTGGCGAGGAACAACTCGAAATCGAATGGTAGGAGAGCCTCGGTTGGTGGTTCCGAACTGTCTGTCGTTGAGGGTTCCGCACCGACCGTTGACGAAGGTGCCGGAGTGGTTTGATCGCTCGGACCAGCCGTATTCCTCAGTAGCGCTAGTGGGAGAAACACCGCGATGACGACGGCGGCCGACGCCAGGGCAGCCCATAGGCTCCGTCGTGAGTGGCGGCCATAGATCGGAGAGAGTGAATCAATCGAGGGTGGTTCGGCGTCGGCCAACGAGGACCGAACATGCTCGGCGTGACGGCGACCGAGCTGGTCGAGATCACTCATTCGTCCACCTTCAAGATCTTGGCCAGTGTCCGTCGCCCCCGCGTCAGGTGAACCCTGGCGGTCGCCTCCTTACATCCGAGGATGTCGGCGATCTCGCTCACCGGTCGGTCCTCCAGGTAGAACAGAGCAACAGCCTGCGCCTGTCTTCGCGGCAACATACGGACGTCTCCCCAGAACTCCTCTGTGTCCTTAGGCAAATCTCTGCCTACCCGCACCTCTGTCTCCAATCTGGCCAGCGCACGCTGCTCTGCGTATCTACTGCGCCAGGCCGATCTCGCCTTGTTCGCTACCACCCTCCGGATCCAACCAGCTGGGTTGTCCAACTCGCTCCACGCCTCCCAGGCTGCCGTAAACGCGTCATGCGTCACGTCCTCCGCTCGGGTCTGGTCACCCGTCAACACGCGGGCAAGCGCCAACACCGGCCTGTACTCCTGCATATAGAAGTCTTCGAACGACCAGTCCTCCACAAGCCACAGTCTCCCTTAATCACCCTCAGGAGGTGGCCGATCGTGCACCATCACCCTTACTGTCGCATCAGCGGTACGAAACGCTTACACCGAGTCTCGACTGACGACGCCGGTCCGTCTGCTCGACGAATACAGACCCACCACGTCGTAGATATGAAACCGCTCATAACACTTATGACGTGGCCTCGATCGAGCACGGATGGGTGCGCTGTAACCGGCATTATGCCGGCAATCGCGCGCTAGCTGTGACGGTCCGATGTGCCGAGTTCTCATGCGACGGCGAGCTCGAAGGCAAAGGGGAGTCCGGTTACCTGTCCGACGCGGCGCTTCGGTTAATCATCTGACCCGGCAGCAGTGCGGACCCACCGCGTGGCTGGCGGAGGAGCGCACAGTCGTGCCGATACCGCTCGCCTCCTGAAATGCTCGTTATCCGCTCAGAATTGTCGTTATGCGTGCCTGTCTCCGGAGCCGGGACGCGTAGGCTCGGTCGACCGTCGGTAGTACCATCAGTCCATGAACGATCTCACCGAGTCCATGGCCCGTGTCGCCTCCGAGACCGGGTTCTCGGGAGTGGTCCGAATGGACAAAGGTGACGACACGCAACTTTCCGAGGCCTACGGGTTGGCGCACCGAGGGTTCCAGTTGCCGAACACAGACGACACGCAGTTCGCCTTGGCCAGTGGAGGTAAAGGCTTTACGGCGCTGGCCGTCGTGAGCTTGATTGTGGACGGCGTACTCTCGCTGGACACCACGGCTCGCTCGGTGCTCGGCACCGACCTGCCGCTCATCGCCGATGACGTGACCATCGGGCATCTGCTGGCGCACACCTCCGGTATCGGCGACTACATCGACGAGGAAAACGAAGACCTGGCATCGAACGACTATGTGCTTGTGTCCCCGGTGCACGAACTGGCCACCACCGAGGCGTTCCTCTCAGAGGTAGATGGCCACCCGACCAAGTTCGCGGCGGGAGAGCGGTTCTCTTATTGCAACGGGGGCTACATCGTCCTTGCGTTGATCGCCGAGCGTGCCAGCGGCACCCCGTACCACGACCTGGTCAAAGAGAGGGTTCTTGTCCCCGCCGGATTGGCGGACACGGGGTTCTTACGTTCCGATGAGCCGTCCGGCCACATGGCCCTCGGCTACCTGCAACCCGACGGCTTTCGGACCAACCTGCTGCATCTCCCGGTCCGCGGGAACGGTGACGGCGGGATCTACACGACCGTCGCCGACATGCACACCTTCTGGAACGCCTTCGCCGACGGCCGGATTGTGCCGAATGAGTGGGTGGTGGAGATGACCCGGCCACACAATGTCGTGCCCGAGAAGAATGCGAGATACGGCCTCGGCTTCTGGCTGGCCGAGACCGGTCCCGCCGTGAAGCTGGTGGGGGGCGACGCCGGCGTGTCCTTCTATAGCGTTCATGACCCCACAACCCGCTCGACCTGGACGGTCATCTCCAACACAACCGACGGCGCCTGGCCGATGGTGAAACATTTGCTGAATATTCTCGGCCGCTGACGGCGAGCCTGTGTAAGCCCGACGCGACAAGGCATGCTCACCGAACCGTCATCCCCGAACCACAATCCGCCCCGCTACTCATCAATCGAGCCTTCCCAAGAAATGCTCGCCACGCAGCGCGGTGAGCACCGCCCGAGACGGGCCCTGGAGGTGCCGTTCTCGGGCGGGTGAGCTTTGTGTGCGATATCGTCCGATATTTGGTGATCTGGCCCGGCTGAGGGCTCAATCGATGCTGTGACGTTCCAGAAGGTGTCCGACCGGATTGGGTTCGGACTGGCTACCGAGCGGTGGAATCAAGCGCTGGTCTTTTCCCACACCGACACGTGAGAGGTGCTGTCGGCGGTGAAGGGAGTGCGTTGCCAGTCGCTCCACCGCTCACGGAGTGTGAGGCCTACGATCCGCGCCATGAGGTCATACTCGGCCGGCCACGCATACCGGTGCGGCGAGTCCAAGGTGTCGGCTCGACCATTGGCGGTCCAATAGTGATGGGAAGTCAATCTCTGGTTGGTGATGTCGTACTCGTCGACTCCGACGTGGCCGTTAGAAACGTCAAACGCAATCAGGCTCTCTCCGGGTGGGAGGCGGCGCAATGCTGGGACAAAGACCTCGATGACGAAGTGGCCGCCGACGTCGAGGTGGGCGGCGGCGTTGCAGAAGCACGCGACTTGCTCGTCCTGGGTGAGCAGATTCGTGATCGTGTTGTATACGAGATACACGAGCCCGAACGTTCCCTCCGCTCGCGTGGTCGCCATGTCGCCGATCGTGACCGGGATACCCGCAGCGCCAGGCTTGGCCATCATCTCTGCCGCCATTGCCCGTGATAGCTCGATACCCGCCACATCGACGCCTCTGGCGCTCAAAGGCAGCGCGACACGACCGGTTCCTATCGCGAACTCCAATGCACGCCGACCATCGGCAAGCTCGGCGAGGAAGTGAACGGTCGGGCCGAGGACCTCAGGCGCGAACATCTCGGCGCTGTCCTCGTCGTATGTACGGGCAATGTGGTCGTCAAACACTCCGTCGGCGGACATCCGACAAGACTTGCACTCTCCGACGACGTCCCGCAAGCGATTTTCTCGGGGATCAGTAGGAGAGGGAGACTGCTGCCCCCCCAGGCGGGCCATGCGGAAGATCCGTGCCCTCTCGTGGTCACGGAATGGTGGTGAAGGCCCTCATACAAACCGCCCTCGAGGTGCCGTTCTGCTCGAGTTGGCGAGAGGGGCGGTATCGCTCGGGATCAGTTGGTTAGGGGCGCGTACTGCTCGAAGTTTGGTGAGCCTTAATCACCTACGAAGAGGAGGCTCAGCGAACCATCTCCGGCGCAGCAGTAGGCGAGTGATCGTAAGCGGTTAAGTCCTCGTCGCTCGTCTTCATTGCGGGCATACTCAGCAACTCGATCAAGGTCGGTCAGCAACTCGGGCATACGATCCGAACGGAACGTGGAGTCGGAATAGGGCTCGATGGTGTGCCACAAGTTCAGCCCTGGATCGACTTCCCCGAGCAGGCGATCAAATCCGCCAGCAGCGTCGAACCGCCCGCCATTTGGGTCCGGGAAGTCGCGGAGTTTGGTCCCGGACTCGTCGATTAGGTAGGCCACCATGGTCACGGGCCGATTCTGTCACAACCTGCTCAGGAGGTGCCGGTCTCGCGCACTCTCGGAACGGGGCGGTATTCACCCATAACTACTGATCTGTGTGGGTCGGTCGTGAGCCTGCAGCCTTACCTGTAGTCCTCCTCGGCAACGATTGTTCCATCTGATGCGATGGCGCTCACCCGTGAACTCGGACTAGGCCCTGAGCCGATTTGCCTGGACAACCCCGATGTCGAGGGATTCAAGATCAGAATTGGGCCGATGATCGACCCAGGACTCTCCCCTCGCGAGGCAGGATGAATGTTCAATTGGGATGACCGCTTAGAAGTTGATGTATAGGAAGGGATTTTGATTCCCGCGCTTCCAGCGGCCTGTTGACAATTCCGTTCGGGTCGATACCGACACGTCTTTGCTGCGATGTTCAACCGCGTGGGCTACCAGCAAGTCGGTCCCTCCGTGCTTGCGGGCCAGTTGTTATAGGGGCCAGCCCGAAATGTGACGCGATGCTTTGATCTTCAAGATGTCAAGGCAACACATCGAACAGAGTTGATGTAATCTACTTGACGCATCAATGCATATTGATGTAACCTGCCGAGGTGTCAATGTCACAGACCGACCAGGAGCTGGCCCCGACAGCGTTCATGCAGCTCACCGGGCATCCGCTGCGCTGGCGGCTGCTACGCGAACTCGGCCGCTGCGACCGGATGGTTCACGAGCTGACGGACCTGGTGGGTCAGCCCCAGAACCTGGTCTCCTACCATCTCGGCAAGCTTCGGGATGCCCACCTGGTCTCGGCGCGACGCAGCTCGGCCGATCGCCGCGACTCCTACTACACCGTCGACCTCACCCGCATCGGCGAGCTGCTGACCGCCACAGGCGTGGCCCTGCACCCCGGGCTTCGCCTCACCCCGCCAGCCCGAGGCACCGCCGGCCCGGGAGCGGCGAGGGTGCGAGTGCTGTTCTTGTGCACCGGCAACAGCTCCCGCTCCCAGATGGCCGAAGCCCTGGCCCGGGTCCCCTCCGATGGGCTAGTCGAGGCGCACAGCGCCGGCAGCCACCCCAAACCTCTGCACCCCAACGCCGTGCGGGTGATGCACGAGGAGTATGACATCGATCTCTCCGGGCAGCGCTCGAAGCACCTGAGCGTATTCTCCGAGGAGCGGTTCGATCGGGTGATCAGCCTGTGTGACCGGGTACGCGAGGTCTGCCCCGAGTTCCCCGGCCAGCCCGAGACCCTCCACTGGAGCATCCCCGATCCCGCTGCCGGGCCCGGCGACAACGACGCCAGCTACCCCGCATTCCAGCAGACGGCTAGCGAGCTGGAAACCCGCATCAGGTTTCTGGTCGCCGCCATCACCAACCCGACCAACCCCTAACCCGACGACACGAAGGAGGAACCATGACGGAACCGGACCAAATGGTGAATGTCCGCTACATGGTCGACGACGTCCAAGCGTCCATCGACTTCTACACAAAACACCTCGGCTTCGAGCTGCGCACCAGGGCCGCCCCCGCGTTCGCGGACGTCACCAGAGGCAACCTGCGGCTTCTGCTCAGCGGCCCGGCAAGCTCCGCCGGACGACCCATGCCCGACGGTGCCAAGCCCGGCCCCGGTAACTGGAACCGCATCCACTTCGTCTTCGATGACCTCGCCGCCGAGGTCGCCCGTCTCCGCAAAGCCGGACTCGAGTTCCGCAACGACATCGTCACCGGCCCAGGCGGCTCCCAGATCCTGCTGCAGGACCCCTCCGGCAACCTAATCGAACTGTTCCAACCCGCCGGCACCTGACCCATGGCACCGAAACCCGCAAACAGGCAGCCACGAGAACAAACCACCACTCCACAAGATTCGGTACCGAAGAGAACAGCGTGACACCAATCGTCGAATCGCACGGGCTCACCAAGAGTTTCGGCGAGGTCCGGGCCCTCGACGGCCTCGACCTTGTCGCCGACTCCGGCGGCGTCACGGCGCTGCTCGGGCCCAACGGCGCGGGCAAGACCACCTTCGTGAGTGCCGTCGCCACACCGCTGCGTCCCGACGACGGCGAACTCCGGGTGGCGGGCATCGACGTATCCGCCGAACCCAAGCGGGTCCGGCAGATCATCGGCCTCGCCGGCCAGCACGCCTCGGTGGAACCCGCGATGACCGGCACCGAGAACCTGCGGCTCCTGGCCCGGCTCTTCGGCCTCGACCGGCGGGCGGCACACATCGCCGCCGCCGACACTCTCGAGCGGCTTGGCCTTGCCGACGCCGGCGATCGGCTCGTCCGCGACTATTCGGGCGGGATGCGCCGCCGCCTCGACCTGGGCGCCAGCCTCGTCGGGCGACCCCGGTTGCTGCTGCTCGACGAGCCCACCACCGGGCTCGACCCCCGCGGTCGAATCGAGCTGTGGGACGCCATCCGCGGCCTTGTGGCCGACGGCACCGACGTGCTGCTGACCACCCAGTACCTCGAGGAGGCCGACCAGCTCGCCCGCCACATCGTCATCATCGACCACGGGCGCGTCATCGCACAGGGAACACCCGACCAGCTCAGGGACCGGGCCGGGCGCAACGTGATAGAGGTCCGACCGCGCTCGGTCGGCGACCTCCCCGCCGTCGAGAAGGCGCTGGCCAGAATCGGATGCGAAACCCCACACACCGACATCGACACCCAACGTGTCTCGGCTCGCGTCGATAGCGGCACAGACCAACTGCGCAATATCGTGCGCCTGCTCGACGAACGTGACATCGACGCCGACGACGTCGCACTCCGCCGCCCCAGCCTCGACGAGGTGTTCCTGGCCGTCACCGGCCAACATCTCGAACCGACCCATCCCAACTCCGACCCGCCGCCCCAGCCTCGACGAGGTGTTCCTGGCCGTCACCGGCCAACATCTCGAACCGACCCATCCCAACTCCGACCCGCCGTCCCAGTCGGCCGACGCCGCCTGAAGGCAGGAGCTGCAATGACTACTACCACGACCACCGGCGCCGGATTCGTAACCACCGCCATCCAGAGCGCAAAACGAACCATTCTCCAGTTCTTCCGGACGCCCCAACTGCTCATGTTGGGCACCATCCAGGGTGCCCTGTTTCTGTTCATGTTCCGCTACATCTTCGGCGGCGCCATCAGTCCCGGCGAAGGGATCGAGTACGTCGACTTCCTCGTCCCCGGGTTCCTCGTCACCCAGATCCTGTTCTTGGGCATGTCAGCCGCGACCGGCGTCGCCGCGGATGCCGCCACCGGCGTCCACGACCGGATGCGGTCGCTGCCGATCACGCGTTCGTCGGTGATGATCGGGCGTTCCATCGCCGACGCTGCGCTCACCTCGTGGGGAATCTTCGCCGCCGCCGTGCTCGCGTTCATCGTGGGCTTCCGCCCGCAGGCCGACATCACCGAGGTGACGCTTGCTCTTGTGCTGTTGCTGGTCGCAACCTACAGCTTCATGTGGGTATTCATCGCCATCGGCTTGACCTCAAAGGGCGCCCAGGCCGCCAACGGGACCGCCACGCTCCTAATCATCCCACTCGCCTTCGTGTCCGCCGCCTACGTGCCCGCCGACACACTGCCCGGCTTCATGCAGCCCATCGCCGACAACCAGCCACTCACAATCTTCAGCAACGCGCTCCGCAGCCTCACGCTCGGCGGCGCCGAGACCCTCGGACTCGGCCACAGCACTACCTACTGGGTGATGTTGAGCCTCATGTGGTGCGCCGGGATCCTACTCGTCTTCAGCACCATCGCCGTCGCTCGGTTCGCACACCGACGCTAGCCCGTCGCTTCATATGGACAGGGAGGCCACGGGTCTGCCTGTCGTGAGCAACACGTAGCGCATGCCCCCGAAACACCAGGTGTTCGAGCTGGGTTGCGGCCATGGCGATGCCCCTCCCTCGTGTGAACACGTCTCGGCGGCGTGCGCTAAGTGGGGGTGGATCGCTCGGTTCATGCGACAGCGAGCTCGAAGGCGAACGGGAGGCCGGTTACCTGTTCGACGCGGCGCTTCAGCTCCGCGTCAATAAGGTTACCGTCGAGCAACCACAGCTCAGGGTCGAGCAACCACAGCTCAGGAACGTGACCCTCAATGCGAATTTGAGGCGAACGCCGACGATCACCAGCATCAAGGACGGTCACTCTCACGTCGAGAAGGTCAAGAACTGCACGGCGCTCGACATCGCTCATGGTGTCGAGCCGTTTGTGGGCAATCTCGGCCAGTCGGGCAAGGTTGGCCGTGCGCTCTGACTGCGCTGCATTCTGATCTGCCCAGGCATCAAGCTCTGCACGGTGTCGGTTGAGCGCGTCCAGCTCGGACTCCAACTGGGCGACCGCCCGTCGAATCATCTCGTTCGATAGTCCTGCCCTGAGAGCATCAGCGGCTCGGTGCCAGGTCACGGACGCTTCGATGTCCTCACGCCCGATTTCGGCACACCGCAGAGAATGCCGGCGTTCGGTCTCAACGTGGGCGGTAAGCTGTTCTACGGCAGCCATATAGCTTCCGATCGTGCGGTCTGCGAGGTTGGCGGCGTCGAGATGACGCCGCCACGAGGCGCTTAGAAGGCGAATATCGTCAGAATGTTCGGTCATTAGGCATCTGCTGTAGCAGCACTGTGCATGTAACAGGTTGAACGACAGATAGAGTTATCCCATGCCAGTATTGCGATATCACTGCCCGCGTAGCTCAGGGGATAGAGCGACTGCCTCCTAAGCAGTAGGTCGCAGGTTCGAATCCTGCCGCGGGCGCCGGAGGTGTCAATGAAACAACTCGAACGACTTTCATTTCTTGACGCCTCCTTTCTGGCGCTCGAATCGCCGGTCACCCACATGCACGTCGGGTCAGTGGCGATCTTTGAGAGTTCCGGCGACGAGATGAACATCGATCGCTTTCGACAGTTCATCTCCTCGCGGCTCCATTTGGTGAACCGATATCGCCAAAAACTTGCGTGGATCCCCGTCGAAAAGTATCCGGTATGGATCGACGACGAGGACTTCAATCTCGACTTCCACGTCCGGCACACGTCGCTCCCACCTCCCGGAACCGACCAGCAGCTCAGGGACCTGGCCGGAAGGCTCATGGCCCAACAACTCGACAGAACCAAACCGCTCTGGGAGTTCTGGTTGGTCGATGGCCTCCCGGGAAATCGGTTTGCGCTTATCTCGAAGATCCACCATTCGATGATCGATGGCATCTCCAGTGTCGACCTGATGGCCGTCATGTACGGATTCGCGCCTGAATCAAACCCCGGCCAACCTCAGCCATGGCATCCGGCACCAACGCCGACCGGCGCGGAGTTGGCGGCCGGGGACTTTGGCCGCCGGCTCCGCTCCACATTGGACCGGGTTCGAAACCGCCCGGAACGCACCGAAGAAGCCGTTTCCGACCTGGTTCACAAGGCCTCGGCCGTCGGGGCATCTCTCACGTCGGGCTGGTTGCGCAAAGGGGCCCCGACCCCGCTCAACCAACCGATCGGACCCAATCGCCGGTTCAGCTGGACCACCATGGCGCTCGACGATGTGAAGGCCGTCAAGAACAGCCTGGGCGGTTCGCTCAACGACGTGGTCCTCACCACCGTCGCCGGGGCAGTACGAAGCTTCCTCCAGGATCATCGCGATACCGACGTGGCCGACGTGGAGTACCGAATCATGGCGCCGGTGTCGGTCCGGCCGACCAATCAGCGCGGCAACCTCGGCAACCAGGTCGCCATGTGGCTGGTTGACCTGCCCATATCAGACCCCGATCCGCGCAGCCGGTACGAAAAGGTGGCCGCCACCACCCAGAAACTCAAGTCGACTGATCAGGCGTTGGGCGCATCGACCATCGTTCAGATGTCTTCTGGTACCCCAGGCACTCTCCTGTCGCTCGGTGCGCGTCTCGCTGCCGGTCGGCGACCATTCGCAGCCACCGTGACCAACGTTCCAGGCCCGCAGTTCCCCGTGTTCATGCTCGACGCCCAGATGATTCACCAGTATCCACTCGTCCCCCTGTGGCAGAACCAGGCCTACGGGCTGGCGCTCTTCTCCTATAACGGGGAACTCACCTGGGGAGTCAATGGGGAGTGGGATCTGCTTCCCGACATCGAGGACTTCGTCGGTTGCATCGAGAGCGCCTTCAACGAATTAGGTGCCCTCGGTTCCGCCTAGGTCCCGCAGCGCCACCGCCTTGGTTACCCCCCACGCCAGGTGGGCAGACCACACGTCCTCGCTTATGTCACGCGACGATACGGGCGCAAGATCAAAGCGATCACCCGGTAATGCCCGCACCGCCATGGGATCGCGGGCCGGTTCTGGTGCGCAGGCTTCGGCCAGTGCCTCCGTCGGAAAGGTCATGGCTGCCTGAAAGATTTCAAGCGGGCCGCGCCGTTGCTGGTGGTAAGGGGCTGAAAGCTCGGCTTCCAACTCGGACCGCAGCCACGACTCACCAGCCGATGTGGCCGAAGAAAGGTCGACGCCGTACGTCCCGGCTCCAGCTGCAACAAACGGTCCGTAACTGGCAACCAGCGCGGCCGCAAGAGTCTCCGACGCCTCGTCGATCATCCGCCGAACACCTGCACGACCATCAGACCGGTTGGACCGTCAATAACGCCAATCCCGGCCCGTCGGAACTGCGGCCTGAGAATGTTCTCCCGGTGCGACGGACTGTCCATGAGACCCTCATGGACCTGCACAACATCGGCTGCCAGGGCCAGGTTCTCTCCAACGATTACATAGGAGATCCCCGCCGATGACACTCGATCGCCGATGGTCCCGGTGATCGGCGATATGTGTGAAAAGTATCCAGTCACGTACATTTCCTGGCCATGGGCACGACCGACCGAGGCAAGCGCTTCAGACCACACCAGCGGGGCCAGACCGGCTTCGATCCGGGCACGGTTCAGTAGCTCGAATATGCGCTGCTCGGCTACATCATCAACCGATAAGTCCTCAGCAGGGACCGGGTCGAGCGGTATCGATTCGCCCTCTTTGAGGATGACCTGCTGGTCTCCAAACACGTCCTCAAGCGCGATAACCTGCGAAAAGAGCCGATCCCCGGCCACGGTGCGAACGACCCCCTGCGTCATCCCTTCCGGGTTGGTAATGGCACCGACAATCACCGAATCCTGAAAAGCCTCATCGAATGTGCCTCGCAACGGCAGCACCGTGGTCAACATGATGATCACCGTGGCGAGCAGCCATCCCCATGAGGTGGCGGCCACCGCGCCGAGCACCCGGTTTGAAGTCTTAAACCCGGGCCGATAGGCCACTTTTCCGAGGTAATGGGCAGCCACGGCCGCCAACGATCCCACCAAAAGGAACAGGATGATTCCGGCGACGTAGCGGGCTACCGTCGGTCCTGTCTGGGACATGGATTCGAGCACCTCGCCGAGGGATCGGCTGTACCGAAAGGCTACAAAAGCCCCGATCAGCAGGCCAATGAGATCCATCGCTTCCTTGACAAACCCGCGCAGCCAGCCACGCACGAACAGACCCGTGAAGTAGATACCCAGTGCGAAGTCAACCATCTAGACGATCTCGATCCGCATACGTTTGTTGGCTTTGCCTTTTGACTCGGTCTTGAGCACCTGGATCGAGCCAACCTCCAGCGTCGACCGTACATGCGTCCCGCCGTCGGCCTGCTTATCCAAACCAACGATGTCAACCACCCGGATGGTCTTGAGCGATTCGGGGAGCAGATTGACTTTGGTCCGAATCAAGTCAGGATCGGCCAGGGCCACGTCTCGCTCAAGAAACCGGATTTCCGTGTCATAACCACGGTGCAGTTCTTCGTTGAGTTTACGGGCGATATCTTCGCCGAACTCGCGGGACATCGAGCCCAATTCGAAATCCATCCTGGCGATGCCCGGCCTCATGTCACCCCCGGTGACCTTGGCACCAAAGTCCCGGTAGATCACCGCGGTGAGAGCGTGAAGGGCCGTGTGGGTCCGCATCAGGAGATACCGGCGATCCCAGTCAATCGAAGCGGTGACCCGTTCACCAACCTTCGGCGCCTTCCCTTCGTACTGATGAACGGGATCGCCTTTCATCCGGAACGTGTCAGTGATGGCTAGCTCACCGAAGTCTCCAGCCAACACCCCTGAATCACCGGGCTGACCGCCTCCTCTCGCGTAGAAAACGGTCGAATCGAGCACGATACCTTCGTCGAGCACTGCCACAACCGTGGCATCGACCGAAGACGCGTACGAGTCGGTTGCGGCAATTTCCTGGGTAGCCATCGGCGCCAGCGTAGTGGGCTAGCCGACCCAAACCGCTCATGCGGGCCCGACAGCCGCGGCCGTCGGCAGCCCCCGTCGGACGTTCGGTACACTCCAGGACCATGCCCGACACCTCCTACCGTCGCGACGGTTTCGCACTGTCCGCCGCGGTCGGCGTGGTCGGCGTGACCTTCGGGGTGTTCGCCTCGACGAGCGGCCTCACTGCTGCAAGCTATGGCCCTGTCCGGCCTGACCTTCACGGGCGCATCGCAATTCGCGTTCGTCACCGTGATTGCGGCGCACGGGACGGTCATCGCCGCCACAATCGGCGCCCTGACCCTCGCCATGCGCAACTCGCTATACGGGCCAGCGCTCACGGACTACTTACTGGGGCGGGGTTGGCGGCGGTTCGTGACGGCGCAGTTCATCATCGATGAGACGACCGCCATGGCGTTGGCCCATCCCGAGCAGTCACGGCGCTCATTCTGGTGGACGGCCCTCTGGCTCTACAGCCTCTGGAATCTCGGCACCTTGCTGGGCCACGCCGGAGCGTCACAACTCGGAGACCCGGCTGCGCTTGGACTCGACGCGGCGTTCCCGGCCGCCTTCCTGGCCATGCTCATCCCGCTGCTGCGTACCCGACGCATTATCCTCGTGGCAGTGACGGCCGCCGCCATCGCCATCGCAGCCGTTTCCTTCGTTCCGGCGGGCATCCCTATTCTGCTCGCCGCTCTGGGGATTTTGGCGGGCCGGGGAATGACCAGATGACCGCTATCTGGATCGGTATCGGGGTGTTGACCGTGGGCGCCTACCTGCTCAAGCTGGTCGGTTTCACCGCCCTGGACCTTGCGCGGCTCCCGGAACCTCTGGCAGATCTTGCCCGGTTGCTCCCTATCGCCCTGTTCGCAGCGCTGGTGGTGGTCACCACGGTCACCGACGGACAGCACATCACGATCGATGCTCGCCTGGCCGGGGTCACCGTCGCCGGAATCGCAGCCTGGCGCAAGGCGCCTTTCCTGATCGTGGTGCTGGCGGCCATGGTCGTGACCGGGGCGATCAGGGCTCTGAGCTAGCTACTCGTCGTTGTCGCTGTGTTGCATTGCCGGGCGGGTCAGCTCCATCCGACCGATCCGCCGTAGGCGGCCCGCCAGGCTCTCAGGGCTGGGCGGTTCGTATTCAACGGTGAATGCTTCCGATGCCTGTTCCCAGGACTCACCCAGGATTCGGGTCCGCCAATAGTGCGAGACGATGACTCTGAGAAATGCCGTAATCGGCACCGCAAGAATCAGACCAGGGATCCCGCCCAACGAACTCCCAAGCAACAGAGCCAGGATGATCAGCGATGGATGCAGCTTGACGGTGGCTCGCAGCACCAGTGGAGAAATCACATGATTCTCGAGTTGTTGCACGCCGAGGAACAGCACGAGAACGAAGACCGCCAGACTGAAATCTTCAAGGACGAGGGCAACAACGACGGCCAATGTCCCGGAGAACCAGGGCCCGATAAACGGAATGAGATTGAATAGACCCGCCACGATGCCCAGAATCAACCAGAGGTTCATACCGAGCGCCCACAGTCCGAACGAACTGATGGTGGCGACCAACAGCGCCACCATCATCTGGCCCCGTACAAACCCGCCCAACGCCGTGCCCAGACTCGTTCCAAGCGCTTCGGCCTCGTCACGCATACCCTCGGGAATCAACTCGCGGGTGTGTTCGAGGACTCTCGGAAGATCAACCAGCATGTAGAAGGCGATGACCGGCGTCAGGACTACCAGAACCACCACCTCCACGACACTCAACGCCAGGGTGAACGCCTGCCCGAGGACTACCTGCAGCCCCTCCTCGAATGCCGCGTCGGGGGTCGCCACTTGGGCGACGAGTTCGTCGTAGCTCATCAGGGACAGATCAGGAATGCCAAGTCGGGTCGCGATCTCGGCAATCCGCGCTATCGAGTCGTCATAGATCACCGGAAGTTGAGAGCCGAGGGCATTCGCCTGCTCAGCGACAAGCGGGACCACCACGGCGAAGACGAGCATGACCACGGTCGCGCCGAGCAGATACGCAATGAGTGTTCCAAAGACGCGGTGGACCCCGCGTTTCTTGAGGCCCGTGACCAACGGGTTCAAGATGTAGATGATGGCGGTTGCCGCCAGCACCGGCCCCCACAGGATCCGAACTTGGGCCAGAAGCCAGCCGAGAATGCCCACAACCAGGAACCCGCCGACAAGCGCCCAGGCACCTATGCCAAAACGCCGGAGCCGCTCATGTGGATCGATCATTGGTACGAGTCTATCTAGCGCTCTGTGACAGTGACTATCGCGCCTTCTTTGACGATGACAGTGAACGGGTCGGAGGGACCTGGCGTAGACCGCCCGAGACCGGTCGTTGACCAGCCGTCGGGAACCTCGGCTTTGCCGACCAGGTCAATATGATCACCGCCACGTACGAACAGATCGATGGTGCCATCAAGTTCTATGACCGAACCTGGGCGGACAAAGCCGACCACCACTTCGCCGTCACCCTCAACTGTCAACCCGCCAGAGCTGACCGCCGCAAGATCGATATCCACACGATCTGCCATGGCTTCCACCTCCCAGGTGACGGCCAACGAGAGCTTGACGTCCCACCCGGCGCTCTGAAACCAACCTGAATCGTCGCGCTGTCCAACGCTGATCGAGGCACTTGGTTCTGCAATGATTTCGAGCGCGCTAGGCGCTCCGGTCTCACCACCCCGGTTGAGCATGAGGATCCGGTACAGCTCTGGCTGGTCAGCAGGCCGGACCACCAACTCACCCACCAGGTCCAACTCGATTCGACCGTCCGTTACTCCGGCGATGCCCGGCCCCGGCACGTCGGCAGACGTGGAGGGAAGTTCGTCCCATCGGGCGACATGCAGCGCCACCGTCACCCCGAGGTAGGTCAACAACAGCAGTGGTAACACTGCCGACAGTCTGGGGGCACCTTTTCTGAGCCTGGGGATGAGCGCAGCAAAGATCAGGGCGATAACCACGAACGCCGGCCAAAAGGAGATGACGTCAAGTAGGAGCGTCTTCGATAGGACGCCCACCCCGATCCCGAGTCCCACGACGACCGTTACGACGGCCACCATTGTCCATGCCCAGATCGGCCAGATGGAGATGACCTTTACCCGTGGCGCTTCGACTGCGACCGTGGTCTCCGTTGCCCCGAACGATTCGGCAACATCCTCGCTCGATTCACCCGGCGACATCTCCTGACCATCATCGGTACCGGCGTCCGGCGCTAAACCATCGACGTCGGGGTTCAGATCATTGTCCGCAACCTCATCGACAACCGGCGACGCGGACCGGGCTTGGAGATCGGCGGCTTCTGATTCCCCACCCTGCCCGCTGCCCGGATCGGCGGAATCGGGCGAATCGCTCACCCCGAGTAACTCGTACCGAGAATCACAAGTAAATCCGCTGACGCGACAGCCGCCGGATTCGCCGCCACGGTCGCCCCGGGTACCAGTTCAGCGAGCGTGAACGCCTCGGCCTGAAAACCGGGGGCGTAGTACACAAAACTCTCCTCCAGCGTCGGCCGGTAGTTATCTTGTTCTTCCATCTGATACCCGAGGCCGGCAAGGTCAGCCGTGATGCCCGCCGCCAGGCCGCTGATGGTCGTCGAGTTCAGCACTTTGACCGTTATCTCACCGGGGTTGCGTTCGGCCGGCACCGCGGTGGTCGTCGTTGTGGCAACCGGTGTAGTCGTCGTGGGCGTGGTGGCCACAGTCGTAGTCGAGGCCGGCGGGACAGCAGCCTGGGTCGAGGTAGTTCGGACCGGTTGCACGCCAGATTCTGTGGTGGTCGAGGTCGTGTCGTTGGCGATAGGAATACCGGCCGTGGTGGATAGCCCGGCGCCGTCGCCCGGGAACCATTCTGGCAAGAGTTTGACAACGGCAAATACCAACGCCAGAACAATGGCGATGCCGAGAACCCACATGATGGCGTGGCGGATGAGCCCAGCCCAGAATTCAACCGTCCCCGGGGCTTCATGCTTCCCGGACACTTACCCGTCCCCGGAAGCCTGCGAGCGCCTGAGTTTTTCTCTACGAGACGTTGCCTGAAGTCTCCGCACCGTCATCGGGTCGTATTCGGAGGCTTGCGGATCATCAGCCAGCGAGCGCAGCATCTGGTAATACTTGGTTGGACTCATGGCAAGCTGCTCCTGAATAGCCTCTGACTTCGGACCAGGGATGAGCCAGGCCGACCGCTCGAAGTCAAGCACGGCCTTGTCTTGTTCGGACAGCATGATCCCCAAGGTTATCGCTGCTGCCACCACTCGCTGGG
>Ga0326597_10005939_pt1 | contig 16812 bp, 18 predicted proteins | sample RVTome_12_FD_203789 | JGI IMG/M metagenome (GOLD analysis project Ga0326597, IMG submission 203789) | Soil microbial communities from uranium-contaminated site in the Upper Colorado River Basin, Wyoming, United States - RVT100D185 | ecosystem: Environmental > Terrestrial > Soil > Contaminated >...
CTCACTTAGAAGATTTATGTCTGATATGAAAATAGCCAAAGAAATGCAACTTGTGGATGAAGTTCCTTGTTATTCTTCACTTTCAAATTTTATGAATAGAAAGGAAATAAATTCCGTCCTTAAAGAAATGATAACCCTAAGTTCTTTACCTTTGAAAGAAGTTGAAACGACCTTTGCAGTTGATAGTTCTGGATTCTCTACTTCAAGATTCGGCAGATGGTTTGATTATAAGTATGGAAGAGAAAGAACGCATAGGCTGTGGTTAAAAGCACACTTAATTAGTGGAACAAAAACTAACATCATTACAGGATGTGAAGTTACTGAAGGAGAGGTGAACGATAGTCCTTCATTGCCTCGCTTAGTTGAGGAGACAGCTAAAACTTTTAGGGTGGGCGAAGTAAGTGGAGACAAGGCTTATAGTTCAAGATTGAACTTACAAGCGATTGAGGATGTAGGTGCTGTCCCTTACATTCCCTTCAAAAAGAATGTCTCAGGAAAAGCCAATGGTTCAATGCTCTGGAAGAAAATGTATCATTACTTCATTTACAAGCACGATGAGTTTCTTGAGCATTATCACAAGCGTTCAAACGCAGAAACTTGCTTCCATATGATTAAAACTAAGTTTGGTTCTAACATTAAGAGTAAGAAGCAGACAGCTCAATTTAATGAACTACTGATTAAGGTCTTGGCTCATAATGTCTGTGTGGTTATTCAAGAAGTCAATGAGTTAGGGGTAAAGGCAGAATTTAAAATTGAAGAAACATTAGAGAGATAATGACTGACCCTTTCGTTTTGCCAAAGGACTTACTACATGAAGTTATTTTAAGAACGATTGAAATAAATAACCTTTCTAACCAAATTATAAGACACGCTTTTGACTTAGATTTAAAGTTTGAAAAAGAACCACCTTATCGTTTTCTAAATGCAAATGAGATAAATAGGTTTAATAGTTATTTCTTAGACAACTTAGGTGCAAGTTCAAGAGCAGAACTTTTATTGGAAATTGTTGCAGATATTACGAGTAAAAAAGAATTAAAGCTTTGCTCAGATTTTAAGAATAAACTAATAGACTTTTATAAGATTAGAAATATTTTTGCACATAATTACTACCCCAAAGATTTGAAAGGAATGACAAGATTAGAATCTTCAGAGCCTCATTGGATAGAACTAAACAAACAACATACAGAGCTATTTGGCGAATTAAAGAATTTCCTTATCCAATTGATATGAATTCTGTTTAATAAGTCAATCAAATTTCTGACTTTTTAAACAAAGCCGAATGTTTAGAAACATTTATAAATAAATAGAGGCACATTTAGATATTTATCTATAAAAAACCGAAACATTTATAAATAAATAGAGGCACATTTAGATATGAAAGTTGATGAACTAATTAAAAAAGTTAATGGAACACAAACGATTGAATCTATAAAGAACTCTTTAAATGTAGATAGAACTAGGGCGATTTATTTAATTTATAGGCTTAGAAAAGAAGGCTATGTGATAACAAAACAGGATTCAAATAATTCTAGAATTTATTTTATCTCAAAACAGAATAAATTAGGAGGAACTAGTTATATGGATATAATCAATGAAAATTCTCCTATAAAATTATCTTCGTCAGAAGTTTATAAGATATATGGAAGAAATGTGTCTATTGAAGAAACTCTAGTTTATGCTTTAAAAACTCGCAGATTTAGATATATTCTAGCTTCTCTTGGTTTATATAAAAAAATAAAAAGTTGGAGTGAACTTTATAGGTTAGCAAAAAATAATAATTTAGTCAGAGAAGTAGGAGCATTATACTCTCTAATAAGGATTATTGTTCCTAGAATAAAAAAAATGAATAAAAATTTTGAACGTTATGCTTTATTAAAGAATGGAAATGAATATAAATATATAATTCCAAATCTTAAGTCTAAAGATTTTTCTTCAATTGAAGAAAAATGGAAAGTATTTATCCCTTTTTCTTTCGAAGATTTAACTGGTTATAGAAAATGATTTCAATAAAAGACCAAAATCAATTATTAATTCAGATTGGAAATAACCTTCCAAAAGAAATAATAGTATATGCAATTGGCGGAACTGCCATGATGTTTTTGGGGTTAAAAGACGCTACGAGAGATATTGATTTAGTCTTTACAGATAAAAAAGAAAGAGTGGAATTTAAAAATGTGGCACTTTCTTTAGGTTATAAGGAAACTGATGCGACTGAAGTTTATGGAGTGAGACAGAATACGCCTGAAATAATAAACCTCGGAGATTCTAGACTTGATTTATTCTATCTCGAAGTTATAGATTTTACTTTTTCTAAGAATATGCAAGAAAGAGCTACTCAAATTCATCAGTTTGGAAAGAATTTAAAATTAAAGATAGCAGATAAACATGATATAATAATAATGAAATGTGCAACAAGAAGAATGAAAGATGAAGATGATATTGTAAATATTGTAAAAAATAATAGTCCGATAGATTGGGATATGATAATAGAAGAAATTAAATTTCAGGTTGGTTTAGGAAAAGAAACTGCTTTTTTTAATATGGGGAGTGTAGTTGAAAAATTAATATATACCCATAAACTTAATGTTCCAAAATCTATTCATGATAAATTTTTTTCTCTTCTAGAAGAACAAATAAAGAGAAAAAAAGATAAAGAAATTTAATCTTAAAAATTTATCTCCATTTCAAGAAAATTTAAATAGATAAACTGGTGTTTACATCCAAATATCTAAAACCAATATCCATTATAACATTTATGTCAACTCATATAAGCAATAATACAAGTACAAAATATCCTATAAGATGCCCTTTTTGCAATTCAGCAAAAGTAAAAAAACAAGGCAAAAGAAAAAGCAAACTCCAAACAACCCAAAAATACCTCTGCAAGAAATGTAGCAAATATTTCTCAGATAATGAGAAAAGAATTTTAAACAAAACCTACCCTGCAAAAATAATCCTCCAGTCAATTTCTCTTTATAATCTGGGCTATAGCCAACAAAAGGCGTCAAAATTAATAGCGCAAAGATACAAAACCATAGTCCCCCAAAGGACAATCAGCCAGTGGCTCAATAACTACAAAAATGTTTGTACATTTAATAAACTAAGAAAACAGGCAATAATGCTTTATTCTCCGGATGAAATTGTTGAAACACACACATTCATGCACAACAATCTTCCTTACAAATTCCAGATTCACAGAGCAAAATTAAAACTTTTATTTAACTCTGGATTATACAATAACAGATTTTCTGACAACAAGAAATTTGAAAAACCTATAATCTCTTATCTTAAAAAAATTCCAACAAAAGAATTTCCTCATCATATATTTAAGCCAAAAACTGAATCAGGGACAGAAGCTAGAGGAAAGTTAGAAAGGTCTTCACAATTAAAATTTGAGACTTTAAAATTTGTTAAATTGCAGAAACAAAATTTAGCAAATAAATTAACAAATCTGGCTTTAAATTTGGCAAGAACAAATAGAGACAGACACCAATCAGTTCAGGACTTTATGCTAGTCAACGATTCAACGACCATAGCAACAGAAATACCAGTTTATTTAACAAAATACGATATAAGATATTTTTTAAAAAGAGGATTCCAGCTTCCCTTGGAAAACCAGCAAACCCCCATAACAGGGCATATAGACATTATACAAATCAGAAATAGTTTAATTCACATTCTTGACTACAAACCAGAAGCACATAAAACAAATCCAATAAATCAGTTAACAATATATGCTTTAGCACTTGCTTCAAGATTTCAAATACCCTTGAAGTCTTTTAAATGCGCATGGTTTGATGAAAACAATTACCATGAGTTTTTTCCTCTGCATGTTGTGTTTCCTAAAAGAACAGAGAGTAAAATTTGAGGTTGGAGGGAAACTCGCTCCACCGAAGTCAAGTTAAATGGAACTCATCCAAAGACTTCCGTGAGAAGAACTCACGCCGTAAGCGTGGCTGAGTTAGGGAAAGCAGGTTAGAAAAAATCACGGAAAAGTGAAGAAAAAGATTTAAATAGTATTATTAACTACAGGTTAATAACTATTAACAAAAAGTGAATAACAAAATGGTTCATAATGCAAAAACAGAAATTTTGAAAATCCTCTTAAAACAATTTACATTTAAATGGACCATTACTTCTTTGGGTGAAGAAACCAATTTAAGCAGGGTTGGAATCTGGAAAGCTTTGAAAAAACTGGAATATGAAAAATTGATAGTTCTTTCTTCAATAGGAAAGAGAAAAACAAGCACATTTATTATAAGCCTAAACTGGGAAAACCCCCTCTTAGAAAAACAACTCTCTCTAATTTTGACAGAAGAAGCTCTTAATAATAAGAGATGGATAAAAAATTTTGAAACTTTAAAGGATATAGTAGATTTTTTAATTCTATATGGGAGCATACTTTATTCTCCTAGAGAAGCAAATGATATCGACCTTGCAGGAGTAGTTTCAGGCGAATATAGCTTTCAAAAAATTGAAGAAGCATTGCAAAAGATACAGAAAACTCAATCTAAAAAAATACATTTAGAAAACTTTACAAAAAAAGAATTTGGGAAAGAAATAAAAAAACCCAACAAAATCTTTATTGATGCTATAAAAAAAGGAGTTATTCTTTTTGGTCAAGAAGAATTTATTAAATTTGTAAGGGATTTAAAAAATGAATAAAAAATTAAGGGAATGTTTTAGAAATGCTCTAAATGACGAGAAAAAGAGGAGAAAACATAAAGGGCTGCTTGTTGCTGGCAAGGATGATAAAACTGCTGAGGAATATATTAAAAAAGCAAAATTAAATCTCGAGCTTTGTGATTTTTATAAAGAAAAAAGATTTGATTACAAAATTCCCGAAGAGTGGTTTTATACTCTTTATTATTGTGCACTGGCAATTTTATCCAAATTCGGAGTTGAAAGCAGAAATCAGAGATGCACAGCTTCTTTTTTAAGATATGTTAAGGATAAGGGAATTATAAATTATGGAGATGAGTTTATTAACAGAATTATGGTTTACACAGATAAAGAAAAATCATCTGATGTAGACAATAGGGAGAAAGTGCGATACGGTTCTTCAATTATGAGTAAAGAAATTGAAATCAAATATGAGAAAATGATATCTCTTTGTAAAGAAGCAATCTCTCAAGCAGAAGAGATAGTTTTTTCTGACCAAAAATTTGAAGTTCCAAAAGAACTATATGAATAAATATCTAGATAATGCTAACACCCCAAATTATTTTTAACATGTTCTTAGAAAACACTGATAATCTACGGCAATTCTGACGGAGAAGTAAGCTATAGATTGACTGCAAAAAAAGGCGAATGCCGAAGTATTGTCATTCGCAGGAGAGGTTTCTTATAGAATGACTGCAGATTCTTTCAGCTGGAAAAACAGAACTAATGTGGCTCGGGGATTAAACATAGGTGATTATCCTGATATGGCAGGCAGGATAAAGGTTTGGTAGGGGCAAGTAAAGAAGGATAATTCCAAAATAGGGTAGGGTATCCAAGCCCGCCCGCCACCCCATAAAATCCTGACACAAAATCCCTTAGCCCAATAAGATCCCTTGCCCATAAAACCCTTAACCTATAAAATCCCCGACCATAAAACCCTTACACCAAAAACCTTTAATGCAAGACTTGTTTTGACCTAAAAAGAGGAGAAAGATTTATAAATAACCTTGCTATTATTTACATATAATAAACTTTAATGAGGTTAAAATTTATGGAAAAAGCCTATATTGAAAGAGAATTAGAAAAAAAAATAAAAAAATATCTTAATAGAAGAGAGATAATTGCAATAATCGGAGCAAGGCAATGCGGAAAAACGACCCTGATGAATCACATTTTTAAGGATTTGAAGAACGCGAAATTCATAAGTTTTGACGATAAAAAAATTCTCCAGATATTTGAGCAGGATATAGAATTATTCATGAAAAATTATGTGGAAAATACAGATTTTTTATTTATTGATGAGTTTCAATATGCAAAAGAAGGAGGGAAAATACTTAAGTTTATTTATGACAGCAATAAAATTAAGATAATAATCTCAGGGTCTTCAGCTGCAGAATTATCTGTCCAAAGCATAAAACATCTTGTAGGCAGGATATTTGTATTTGCTCTCTTCCCGCTTTCGTTTAATGAATTTATTAAATATAAAAATAAGAATATCTATGAAACCCTGATTAAGAAAGTTAAATTAAGCAAGATAGCAAAGTCTATTCTTAAGAGTTTATATAATGAATATGTGATTTTTGGAGGGTATCCTGAGGTGGCAATTGCAAATGAAAAAGAAGAAAAAATCGAGATAATTAAAAATATTTACAATACCTATCTTCTAAGAGAAATAAGGGAGATCCTTCAGATAGGTGATGAGGGGAGATTAATGCAGCTTATTAGGGCTCTTGCACTTCAACTGGGAGGCCAAGCAAATTATCATGAGCTTTCAATATTAACCGGATTTAATTATAAAGAGCTGATAAAATATGTTGGCATATTAAAAAAGACATTTGTTTGCCTTGAAAGTAAGCCCTATTTTAGAAATAAAAGAAAAGAACTGGTAAAAACACCAAAATTTTATTTTCTTGATAATGGTTTTAGAAATATTGCAATAGACAATTTTCAAGATTTTGATAAAAGAACAGACAAGGGCCAGCTTAATGAAAATTTTGTTGCATCAGAATTATCTAAAAAAGAATTTGTGTTGAGATATTGGAGAACAAAAGCCGGGGCTGAGGTTGACTTTGTCATTGAAAAGGAAAACAAGTTAATTCCGATAGAAGTCAAGTCTGTCCTTAGATCTCCAACATATGGCAAATCACTTAAAAATTTTATGATAGATTATAAATCTGAAGTGGGTTTTGTCTTTTCTGAAGATTATGAAGGGGATTTGACATTAAAAAATATTAAATTTGTTTTTAGACCTCTATTTTATGTTGGAAAAGAGATATCAATCCCATAGTTGAGTAAAAAAGACTTTGCAGTCTTGGTGCATAATTGGAGCATGTGGGATTGGGGCGTTGAGGTAAAAATAGATAATTTTAGCCTTATTTTAATCCTGCTAAAATTAGAAAGATTTAAATATTAGTAGGGATATAATTATACATGGAGAATTATATTGAAAGAGATCTAGAGAAAGAAATAAGGAAATATCTTAAATCTAAAGAGATTTTGGCGGTTGTGGGGTTGAGAAGATCTGGAAAAACCACTATTGTTGAATCAATCCTTGAATCTCAAAAAGGAAGAATAAATAGAATTAGTTTTGATGATGTAAAAAAATTAAGGCTGTTTGAAGAAGATATAGATGCATTTATTGATGAGCACATAAAAAATTACGATTTGGTGTTTATTGATGAAATCCAGTATTCAAAAGATTCTGGGAAAAAACTGAAATACATTTACGATACTAACTGGACAAAGATGATTATTTCTGGCTCAAGTGCAGCAGAGATATCGATACATAGTTTAAAGTATTTGGTTGGAAGAATTTTTACATTTAACCTTTATCCCTTTTCATTTAGAGAATACATGAGGGCAAAAGACAAAAAGTTAGAAAAATATCTCAGAGAAAAGAGAGTTTCTAAAATTATACTGGAGCGGTTAAACCACCATTTAGAAAATTATTTGATATATGGTGGATATCCCCAAGTTGTTTTGTCAGAGAGTGATGATCAAAGAAAAAAAGTTCTTGATAGTATTTTGAATACTTATTTGTTGAAAGAAATTCGTGAGATACTTGATCTGAGTGAGGATTATAGGCTGATGAATCTTATGAAAGCACTCTCTTTACAAATCGGAAATATTTTAAATTATAATGAAATTTCCAAAATAACAGGCTTTTCTTATTTAGATTTAAAAAAATATCTGAATATCTTAGAGAAAACTTTTGTGATAAAACAGATAAGGCCTTATTTTACAAATAAAAGGACTGAAATTGTAAAAGCCCCAAAGATTTATTTTTATGATCTTGGATTTAGAAATGCCATAATTAATAATTTTGAAAGAGAAAGAGCGGAGAAAGGAAGTATTTATGAAAATTTTGTTTTTAGTGAATTGGTTATTCGTGGGGTTGAGCCAAGGTATTGGAATACCAAGTCAAATGCAGAAGTTGATTTTATTTTAGAAAAGAAGGGAAGATTAATTCCCCTTGAAGTTAAATTAAACTTAACTGGAAAAAGATTAACCAAATCTTTTAGAAGCTTCCTTGAAAAATACCCCTCTGAAAAAGGCTATTTTTTATCTAAATCTTTTTCAGGAACATTAATTGAAAAGAATACGTCCATAGATTTTCTCCCAGTAGTTTTTGTAGAAAAACTGGTTTGATAGAGCATTAGCAGGAGAGGTTTCTTATAGAATGACTGCAGATTCTTTCAGCTGGAAAAACAGAACTAATGTGGCTCGGGGATTAAACATAAGTGATTATCCTGATATGGCCGGCAGGATAAAGGTTTGGTGAGGGTAAATCTTTTAGAAAAAGGGAGAAAGGTTTATATAGTTATATTATCTAACTTCTTTATGGAACTCGGCATAACAAAAATAAAAAAATGGGGCAGTTCTTTAGGGTTTGTAATACCTAAAGAAATTGTTGAAAGAGAAAACCTTAAACAAGACCAGTCTATAAAGATTCTTGCAGTTGAGACCCGGAGTAAAACAAAAGTAAAGGATATATTTGGAAAGCTAAAATTTAAAAGATCAACAAGGGAAATCCTGGATGAAATTGATAGAGATTTTGAGCCAGAACTATTTAAAGGTGAGTAAATGGATAAAGAATATTTTTATGATAGCTATGCCCTAATCGAGATTTTCAAAGGAAATTTAAATTATGAAAGATTTGGAGAACACACAATTTATACTTCAATGATGAATTTCTATGGGGTTTATTATTCTATCTTGAAAGAATTTAATGAAAAAATGGCAGAAAATTGGAGAAAACAATTAGACCCTGTTATTATTGAAATAACAGAAGACGATGTTGTAGAAGCGAGTAAATTTAGATTTAAAAACATAAAAGAAAAACTATCCTATATTGATTGCTTAGGGTATATAATTGCTTTAAGGAACAAAATAAAATTCTTAACAGGCGACGAGAAATTTCGGGACATGAAAAACGCCGAATTTGTAAAAAAGTAACTTTTATCGTTTGACTGGAGAGAAAAAGAGATATTTGCCCAAGAAGCCCCTGTTTCCTAGGTTAGGGCGATTTGAAATCAAATTAGTTTTTATTCCCCTTTCCAGTGACAACAAGGACACAAGATTTAAATACCAGAACCCTTATATATTTTTGAGGTTTAATGTTAAGATGAAAAATTATTTGGGAAGGGGAAGCGATAATATAAGGATTGGTTCAATTAACCAGGATGGTACTGGTTTTAGAGAATTGGCAAAGGAAGATTCCACACCCATTTACTCAATGAAACCGGACGGAACCGGATTTAGACAAATAGCAGGAAGGGTGCGAAGAGGATTTTACACAGGTTTGGCAGCAGTAGCTATAGGTGCTGCAGCGTTGACAGGGTGTGATAGCCTTTTTGGGCCTAATGAACTGCCTGTTGCAGAAGCAACCAGGAGCCCTGGAGAAGGCTATGCTCCATTATCTGTTAATTTTGATGGAAGAGCAAGTTATGACCCAGACGGAACAATAGAAAAATATATCTGGGATTTTGGTGATGGTATAAATGCAAAAGATTCTACTTCAGGGGCTGTTGCAGAATATACCTACAGAATGCCTGGAGAATACGCTCCTTCTTTAACTGTTGTAGATAATGATGGTGATACTGGCACAACAACCTTAGAGAGCATAACTGCCGAGGCTGAGCACCAGATTGCGTTTTCTAGATGGGATGTTATCACAGAAGATAACCGGGATGAACACATTTATGTTGGAGATTTAACAAGAACATCAGAAGGAAAATACATTCTAGTTAATCAAAAAAGATTAACAAATAGCACACAAGATACACAGTCCACCTGGTCTCCTGATGGAACAGAGATTCTTTTTACAAGCCCAAGAGAAGGCAAATTTGCTATTTGGAGAATGAATGCCGATGGAAGCAATCAGAGAAACATAAGTTCTCATTTAGTGGAAAGAGCAATGGCTGCTGATTGGTGTTCTAACGGATTAATTGTAGTGAATTATAATATTGGAGAAGGGATTGGAATAATAAATCCCGACGAAGATACTTTTACTTCAATATATTCTGGAGATAGGGTTGACCTGCCTGGGTGGTCGCCCGACTGCTCTGAAATTGCCTACCAGAGATATATCAATGGAAATTGGGAGGTCTATCTTATGGATGCAAATGGAGGTAACCAGAGAAATTTCACAAATAATCCAGCTCATGATCTTTTGCCTGTTTGGTTACCTGATGGGTCTGGAGTTTTATTTGCTTCAGACAGAAATACCACAGGAATTTATAGCGGAGAAGCTAATCTATATCTTCAGAATTTAAATGGAATCGTCACACAATTAACAGATATCCCTGGAAGAGAAATATATCCTTCAATCTCTTCTGATGGAAATTCCCTTATGTTTGTAAGACTTAGACATATTGGGGATGCCACCATTCCTTACCTAACCCCTATGACAAGCACAAGAGATACAACAACCTGGAGTCAGTTAACTACAAAAGAGAGTATATTTCCAACATTCAGACCCCGGCAATAATTTAAGAGTAAAAACTGATGGTTTATCATTCTGAAAATCCATGTTAATCTGTACCATTAATTAATAAACGTTTTCTTTAGTAAGGCGATGTAGAAAGTAATGCCCTCAACAAAGAAGAAGTTAGTACTTTTTCTATATTATAGCCAAGTATCCTGAATAAAACTTCATTCTTTTGCGTAACAAATTTCTTTGCATATATTTTATCCCCATATTTCTGTTTAACACAAAAGAAAATATTCTCTATCAAAACTCTTTGGTTATAAATCTCCGTCGGGAAATTCTTAAATAGCTGTCTTCTCTGATAACCTCTTACCTTAAATCCCTGTTTCCCCATATCTCTTAATGGTGCGATAAATCTGGCTCCATATTTCCTGGCTAATTCATGATTCTTTTTGGAATCATACAATTTATCCCCTAAAAAAGCAGTTATTGATAACTGTTTTGCTGATTCCTTCATCAGATACGGCACATCAATATTTTCATTTCTTTTTTTCCTTCTCAATCTTACGGCTGTTATCAATCTTCTTTTCAAATCCGCAGCAGCAACGCATTGCAGGAATTGCTTTCTTTCCCCTGCAATGGTGCAGTAGTAAAGGCTTCTTTTATTTAAACTGAATCCTGTCCCGTCTATTGCCACCAATGCATTCTCATATCTTGTTATGAGACTTGCAATAAGCCTTTCAATAAATGCGGGCTTAATCCGCAAACTAAATTTATTTATCGTCGTGAAATTCGGTATTCTCTTTAATTCCAATTCCACATCTACTAACTCAAGAAATGCAGGCATATTCCTGAATTTCTTTTTTTCTATTTGCATCAAAACCTGCATCGTAATGTGCTGTTCGTTGCTAAACACATTATTGTTCTTTTTGCTGAAGCTTCTAGGTATCCTTGAAACTTTCACAGCAGACCTAACCTTCTGGATTAACTTTTTATAGAAGTTTTCTCTTCTCATATTGACCACCTCCTCTTTGTAGTCAATCAAATGAGGTGGTCTCTTCTAAAGAAACTTTCTACATCGCCCTTTAGTAATAACCTATCATTACCTCTAAAAATTTCCTTAAAACAAAATTTATAAATAACTCTTTCCTATATTCTTTAATGCAAAAAAAGAGAGGGATAAATAAAAAAGAAAAAGATGCAAAATTGGAAGCACATATCCTACCAGATATTATTATTTATACGGGCAACAACTATTTAAACATTTCTGTTCACAATAATAACGCAGGAAACATCCCAGATGCAAAATTGGAATTGCACTTGCCTTATAAGCAAGGTCCTACCAGACATCCGGGTTCGATTCCCGGCTGGGGCGCACTTCCTGCCTTTAAGTTATGTTAAGCAGAAAGAGATTTAAGATGATAAAACAAAAAAAGAGGAGAAATAGTTTAAATTTTATAAAAACAGATAAGGAAAATATTTATTTTTCAAAAAGGGGTCTATCACAAGTTGTTGCAACACTTTTGATAATTTTACTGGCGCTTGTGGCTGTTGGAGTTGTCTGGGGTGTTATTAATAATATCCTTAAGACAGGTTCTGAAAAAGCCGAGATTGGGCAATTCACATTAAATCTTGAAATAGAAAGCGTGCAGGTTCAACAAGGAGGTGTGACTCTTGTTGTCATAAGAAGAAATGCAGGAGAAGGTGAATTTATAGGAATGAATTTTGTCTTTTCAGACGGACAAAACAGCGAGATAATAAGGGAAGATATAACTATCGAAGAATTGGGAAGAGAGACATTTACATTCACGCTCTCTGAAATAGATGCAGACAATCTTAAGAGTGTTTCTGTATATCCTATATTTAAGCTTGGCTCTGGGAAAGAAAGCTTTGGAAATCCTTCTGATATTTTTGAAGTGACAGGCGGCTTTGTTTCAGCAGCTTATGGCGGTGCATTTGAAGAGCTAGGACTTATTGGAAAAGGAACTACAACATATACTCTTTCTTCAGGAGATGAAAAACTTCCTGAATTTAAGAGTGCTGTTGTTGATCCCTTAGATGTTCTCCCAGGAGACAATCAAACTTTTACAGTTACTGTCTACTCTCCTTATAATGTTCTTTTTGTTACCTCTACAACTGAATTAGATAACAGCATCTTAAATTTAGATTTTGAAAAAATTTCAGATGATGAAGCAGGAACCTCAACATGGAAGGCAACATGGATTGTTAATGATACTCATGCAATAGAATACAGGACAAATATCACAGCAACAGATTCTGCAGGGAATGAAAATTCTGTTGGTTTAAGCTGGACAGACTCTTGTCAGAGTGACATCACTCAAGGGCAAGAGAATTTCATAAACACGGAAGACTGCTCTACTCTAGCGGGTTCTGTTGGAGGGCTTGATATGGGAAAATTAACAATTGCTTCTGGATTTACTATGACTCTTAGCTCTGGTTCTACATGGGTGTATAATGGGGGGGCAGACTCTATACAGATAGAAGGAGTGTTGGCATTTGAGGGAGGTAAAATCAAGAAAGGATACCTCTTTTATCTTGATACAGACGGAGACAATTATACAGGTGTAACCTATCTAAATTATTCAACGTCTTCTACTCTTTCAGGATATGTTCGTGCAAAAGACCGTGAAGGAACAGCAGGAGAGGACTGCTACGATAATAATAATAATGTTTTCCCGGGACAGACAGCTTACTTTACTTCGCAATACGCAATAATTGATGACGGAACTTCATGGGATTATAATTGTGATACTATTACAACAAAGCAATATACTGCTACAGGGGGAGGTTGTGTGACCTGCAACCCTGATGGAGTTGGAGGGTGTAATCTTCCAACAGGAGGAGGAGTAGGATGGAGTGGGGGCTCTCCTGCTTGTGGATCCAGCGGAACATATTATACAAATAAGGGAAGCTGTAACCCTGAACCAAACCCAACCTGTGGTCCTGTTAGTTGTTCTTCTGAATCAAGAACCCAGGGATGCCATTAATTTATCTGTTTTATTTTGCAATTAACTTTATTAAATAAGAGTTTTTAGTTGGTTTATGAGAGTTGGTGCAGGAAGAGTTAATGAAATTAGCAGATACAGGCCGGATAATGTCAATTTAAATATAATTTTTGTAACAATTTTTCTTATCTCTATTTTTTCCATTCAAACAATCTCTGCAGATGTTCTTTCTGTTAATGCAGGAGGAAGTAACAATACAGCTGTGACACCAGACAGGTATATTGAAGGATTTTTTACAGGTTTAGTTACAGAAGAAGCCGGGGCTGTTTGTGGAAACAGCGTTGTTGAGACTGGAGAACAGTGTGATGATGGAAATACAAACAGCGGAGACGGTTGCAGTGCAACTTGTCAGACAGAAGTTCCAGGAGGCGGAGGGGGAGCTGGCGGAGGCGGAGGGCCATCGGCTGCAAATTTGGTAGTAAGTCCAGAAGAGTTTAATATCAATCTTGCTATAGACACGACAACAGAAGGAATAATAAACGTTACAAATACAGGAGGAACATTTGTAACAGTAACCGTGAGCCAATCAAATCTTGGAAGCCATGTTATTCTCGAGAATTCAACATTAACAATTGCTCCTGGAGAGACAGTCAGCTTAAAGGTTGTTTTTGTTGCCCTGAGCGAGCCCGGAATTTTCACAGGAACAATTAATATCGGCGGCTCCCAGGTTCTTGTAGCCTTGAATGTAAAGACAAGGCTTCTTCTGTTTGACTCGAACATTGTTGTATTGAATGATGATTACAAAGTAGAGCAGGGTGATGAATTAAGAACGCGGGTGACTTTGATACCATTAGGAGACCCTGAAAGGCTTGATGTGAGCTTATTTTTTACGATAAGGGATTACGCAGGAAACATTTATCTTACAAAGTCAGAGACCCTTCTCGTTGACAGGATTATAGAGTTAAACAGGAATTTTGACACCGGCACATTGCCTATTGGACAGTATGTTGTAGGGCTTGAATTAAGATATCCTAATGGTGTTGCTCCATCAAGCGCCCATTTTGACGTTATACAAGGAAAAGGAAGAATTATTATCGGAAAAATAATGTTATTCTTGATAAGCCTTATACTGATTGTGCTGATACTAATAATATTAATAATATTATGGAGGCGCAGGAAGAAAGAAGAGGAAGGAGAAACCGGATAGAAATGTTTATAAATAAGTTATACATGTATAATTAATGGAACAGATAAGGACAAAAATAAGGAAATGGGGAAATTCATTTGGGGTTATAATACCCTCCCATGTTGTAGCAAGTCAAAATCTGAAGGAGGGTTCTGAGTTAGAGTTAACAATACACCCAAAAGATAAAATGAGTGTGGCGGATGTTTTAGAGCTAGCTAGAAAATTTAGATTGAAAAAGAAAAGAGATACCCAGAAAATTCTTGATGAAATGGATAGGGAATTATGGCCAGAGGGCGAATAAAAATGGGTTATTTCTTTGATACATACGCCATCATAGAGTTAATATTAAACAACAAAAATTATGAAAGATTTGGAAATGATAAGATAACTACAAGCACACTAAATTTGATGGAAGTTTATTATTTTCTTCTTAGAACATATAATAAAGGAACTGCTGATTTTTGGATGAAAAACCTAAAATTTAATTTAATTAATATAATAAAATTAGACATTGCCCTAAAATCAAGCTATTTTAGATTTAATAATAAAAAAGAAGACTTAAGCTATGTTGATTGTTTGAGCTATATTTTAGCCAGAGAAATGAATTTAATCTTCTTAACTGGAGATGAGAAATTCAAGAACAAAGAAAGTGTTGAGTTTGTTAAGTGACTTTCTTTTCTACATATAACTTTATAAAAAAGGGCTTCTCTTTCTAAATCATGTTAATAGGTCTTGTGGGAAAACCATCATCAGGAAAATCAACTTTTTTCAAGGCAGCAACGCTCGCAGAAGTTGAAATTGCGAGCTACCCTTTTACAACTATAAAGCCAAATCATGGTGTTGGCTATGTAAAAGTTGACTGCATTGACCGCGAGTTTTCTGTCCAATGCAATCCCGGGCATGGTTTTTGCATCAAAGGTCAGAGGTTCGTGCCTGTTGAGCTTATGGATGTTGCCGGACTTGTTCCGGGAGCAAGTGAAGGAAAAGGACTCGGAAACCAATTTCTCGATGATTTGCGCCAGGCAGATGTTTTTATTCATATTGTTGACTGCAGCGGCTTGACAGACGAAGAAGGCAAAGTTCTGGAAGAAGGAAATCATGATCCCTCGAAAGACATAATGTTTTTAGAGAACGAGCTTAATAGATGGTTTTACAATATAATGGTAAAAGCATGGAAGAGCTTTGCCAGAAAAGTAGAGCAGGAAGAAGGGAATTTTGCAGACAATGTTGCCCAGCAATTTTCCGGATTGAAAGTTACAGAAGATCATGTGAAAACTGTTTTATCAAGATTGAGATTGCCTGAGAATCCTGTAAACTGGAATGAAGACCAGTTGTTTTGGTTTGCTTCAGAACTCAGACAGGAAAGCAAGCCGACAATTATAGCTGCAAACAAGGTTGATTTAGACAAAGCATATGCTAATTATCAGTATTTGAAAATGAGATTTCCAGGACTGCATATTCTTCCCTGCAGTGCAGACAGCGAGCTTGCTTTGAGAGAGGCAGCAAAAGCAGGATTGATAGATTACATTCCAGGAGAAAGGGATTTTGAGATAAAAGGGGCTTTGACAGAAGCACAGAAAGAGGCGCTGGACAAAATAAAGGAAAACATATTAACAAAAATCGAAACAGGGACAGGCGTGCAGGCGGTATTAAATCATGCTGTATTTAATCTCTTGAAATACATAGCTGTTTTTCCTGCAGGAGCAACAAAACTAATGGACAGCAAAGGCAGGATTCTTCCTGACTGCTTTCTTCTTCCTCATGGCAGTACTGCTCTGGATTTTGCCTTTTTCTTGCACACGGATTTCGGTAATAACTTTGTCAAGGCCATAGATGCCAGGACAAAAAAAGCTATTGGAAAAAGTCATGTCCTGCAGCACAGGGATGCAATCGAAATAGTCACGTGATTCTTAAGAATATTTTAATAAGATAAAAAAAGGGGTTTTAAGCTTCCCGCAAGAAATCCACATACTTTAGTTAGTGGATGAATTGCGTATATTTTTATTTCTAAATTTATTTGATTATGAATGGGCTAGTTTCTAGCCCATTGAAACTACAACAATAGCTGT
>Ga0326597_10005940_pt1 | contig 16809 bp, 16 predicted proteins | sample RVTome_12_FD_203789 | JGI IMG/M metagenome (GOLD analysis project Ga0326597, IMG submission 203789) | Soil microbial communities from uranium-contaminated site in the Upper Colorado River Basin, Wyoming, United States - RVT100D185 | ecosystem: Environmental > Terrestrial > Soil > Contaminated >...
GTGCCGCGAAGACACATCGGGACCTTGAACGACCTGTCGGCGGATGACGACGCACTCGTGGGGTCGATGCTTCGGCTCGCCGCGGCGCTTTCCAGAACCCACGGGTATCACGAGCAGGGTTACCGAACCGTCTTCAATACAAATCGTGGTGCCGGGCAGAGTGTCTTCCATATCCATCTGCACGTGCTTGCGGGCCGTGGGTTCACCTGGCCGCCAGGGTGACAGCCCTCCACATCCTCGCGCCCGCGGAAGTCATGCGATAGGATGGTGCCGGCGCCGAGTCGCTGGAACGGCGACCGAGTCGTGACTACACCTATCCGGCCACACTGGAGGACCTGATCCATGGGACAGGTACCCGCATTCGACACCCTCTCGCCTGCTCGCCGCTGGAGCCACATCTGGCTGGCCGGTGCCGCTTCTGATCTCACCAATTCGACCGGGGCACCACACGGTCGCGGAACTCGGGACATGCCATGAGCACGGTCCTGGACTTCGCACGCCTGAAGACTGAAGGCCGCAAGATTTCCATAGTCACGGCTTACGACGCCTGGTCCGCCCGACTCGTGGCGCGTTCTCGCGTGGACGCCATCCTGGTCGGAGATTCGGCCGCGATGGTCGTGCATGGTCACCCCACCACGGTCGGCGCAACCGTGGCCGTCATGGCGCTCCACACGCGGGCGGTGGCCCGCGCCGCCGGCGACAAGTTCCTGATCGCGGATCTGCCGTTTCTGTCGTATCGACAGGGAGTCTCGGCGGCCGTGGCGGCCGTCGGCCGCCTGATGCGAAGCGGGGCGCACGCCGTCAAGCTCGAGGGCGTGGATGGCCACGAGGAGGTCATCACGCGAATTGTCGGATCGGGAGTTCCCGTCATGGGGCACATCGGCCTGACGCCGCAATCGGTCCACCAGTTGGGGGGCTTCCGGGTGCAAGGAAAGGGGAACGCGCAGGCGGAGCAGCTCCTGCAGCAGGCGCAAGCTTTGGAATCGCTCGGCTGCTTCTCCGTCGTACTCGAATGTATCCCGGCGGCACTGGCGGCTCGCATCACGTCTGGGCTGCGAATCCCGACGATTGGGATCGGGGCCGGTTCCGGCACCGACGGACAGGTTCTGGTGCTGCAAGACCTCTGGGGCGTCAATCCGAGCCGCGCTCCTCGATTCGTGCGCCAGTACCTTGACGGCGAAGGGGTGCTGACGAGCGCACTCGACGCGTACGACGCCGACGTGAAGAGCGCCAGCTTCCCGGCGACTGAGGAAAGCTATCCGTGACGGCCGTCTTCGAGGACATCGATGCGTGGCGCGCTGAGCGCCTCGCCCAGATCACGGCGGGGCTGACGCTCGGCTTCGTCCCGACGATGGGCTCGCTCCACGAGGGACACCTGTCGCTGGTACGACGGAGCCGGCAGGAGAACGAGCGAACACTCGTCAGTATCTTCGTCAACCCCACGCAGTTCGACGACCCGGCGGATCTCGCCCGGTACCCCAGTGCCTTGGACGAGGACCTCAGGGAGCTTCGGACCGTGGGCGCGGAATTCGTCCTTCTGCCCCGCGCCGAGGATCTCTACGCGGACGGCTATCGCTACCACGTCACCGAGGACCAGTATTCCAGGGAACTGGAGGGGGCGCACCGGCCTGGGCACTTCGACGGCGTGCTCACCGTGGTGCTGAAACTTCTCCTGATAGCGCAGCCTGAACGCGCCTATTTCGGCGAGAAAGACTGGCAACAGCTCACGCTCGTACGCGGCATGGCCCACGCGTTCTTCCTCACAACCGAGATCGTGGGTTGCCCGACCGTTCGCGAGACCGACGGACTGGCGCTGAGCTCGCGCAACCACCATCTCTTGCCAGCGCAGCGGGCACGGGCCGCTCTGTTTCGCGATGCGCTCGCCCGCTCGGCGAGCGCAGAGGACGCGATTGAAGCGCTCCGGGCCTCGGGCTTCGCGGTCGACTACGTCGAGGACCACGAAAGGCGCAGATTGGGAGCCGTCCGACTCGGAGGGGTTCGGCTGATTGACAACGTCCCCCTCGGAGACTGAGCGTGCGCCTGGCCTTGGATGTCGGGAATGGTCACATCTTCGGTGGCCTCTTCGAGGGTAACAAACTCACGATTCGTTTTCGCAAGTCGTCGAGGCCGTCAACCTCGTCCGACGAACTCGGACTCTTCCTGCGCGACGTTCTGCGGGAGCACGGCCGCGACCCCGCGGCCGTGCAGCAGATCGCCCTGTGTTCGGTCGTACCGGAACTCATCTATTCCCTGCGAAGCTGCTGTCGCAAGTACTTTCACCTCGACCCGTTCGTGCTGCAGGCGGGGGTGAAGACCGGACTCCAGATCGGTTATCGCAATCCACTCGAGGTGGGAGCAGACCGCATTGCCAACGCGGTTGGAGGCCTGCACCTCTATCCGAATCGCAACCTCATCATCGTCGACCTCGGCACGGCAACAACGTTCGACGTGGTCAAGGCGAACCGACAGTATCTCGGCGGCGTCATCCTGCCGGGAGTGCGCATCGGCATGGAGTCGCTGGAGAAGAACACCGCGCGTCTTCCGACAGTGGAGATCGCTCCGACGGCTGACCTCATCGGGCGATCGACCGTCGAGTGCATTCAGTCGGGGCTCTACTACGGCAACCGCGCGGTCGTCAGGGAGCTGACGCGCGAACTTCGCGAGGCCGCGTTTCCACGGGAACCGGCGTATGTCATCGGCACAGGGGGGTTCTCGCGCCTCTTTGAACGAGACCGCCTGTTCGATGTCACGGCCCACGATCTCGTGCTGATCGGACTCGAGAAAGCGCTGCATCTGAACCCGGACGCGAGCGGGCCGTGGACCGGGGCAGCGAGCGACGAGTCTGCCGACGGGTGACCGCGACCGGCCCCTCACGGGTGACCAGGCCGGCCACGGGCCGCAGCGGCCGAGCAAGAAGGCAGCGGGCCGGCGTCGCACCGGCCAGCCGTCAATCAGTTCGTGCCCTCGAGTTCCTTGACGTAGGGTTCGACCGAGACGATTGCCTGAGTGGTACTCGCCGGGCGCTGCCGCGCGGTCATCGTCACCCACTCCCCTGGCGTGATGGAGTTCAGGGCCTCGGTCTCCGCGTCAGGCACCTGGAGCCTGAATGTCACGAGGCCGTTCTGCACGACGGGCGACGTCAGCTCAGCCACAAGGGAAAAAGGCTGCGCGATCGTCTGGCCCGCCGTATAGCTGGCCAGGCTTCTGACCGACCCTGCATACCGGTCCGCTCCGGACCAAGTCACGAGCAGGTGATCGCCAGCCTTGAAGCGACCCACCTCCTTCTCGGTTTCGGCGAGCACGTGCGCCCTGACGGTCAGTGCCTTCGTGCCCTGGTCGAAGGACACAAGCTCTCCATGCCAGGTGAACGTGTCGCCAAGCTGCTGTGGGAATTGGGTCGTTTGCGCGGCCGTCACGCCCACCCCGACACACAGCGAGACCACCGTCACTGCGATCAGTTGTTTGAACATCGATCCTCCAGACTGGGCTTCCACACCACGTCCGCCCACCAGGAATTTCTTACCGCGACCGATTTTTCGTTGTCAAGACAGGAGAGGCGGTAGCTCCGACAGGTCCCTGATCACGGGCACACCGCTGATCACCGAGGCCCCGCGCGCACCCGGCGAACGCTGGACGAGGATGCCGCGCATTCCCGCTCGACGCGCGCCTTCGATATCGTGCGGCAGGCTGTCACCCACCATCACCGATTCTTCGGCGCCCACGCCAAGCAACGCCAGCGCCGACTCGAAGATACTGGGGTGCGGCTTCAGATACCCATGGTGCGCCGACGACAGTGCGCCGGCGATCAGCCCCTCGAGTTCGAAGTGCGACTGGAAGGAGTCGAGACAACGGTGGGAGTTTGAAATCAGCCCGACCTGTAGACCCAGGAACGCCAGCGCTCTCAGCGCGGGCGTCACATCATCATAGAGGAGGAAGTGCTGGCACGCCGCCCATTCACCGTAAATCTCTTCTGCGCATGCATCGAGCCGGTCGCCCGTACCGCCCATGCCCTCGATGATCCGGCGCGTGTAGCGCACGAAAATGGCCGGATCGTAGACGTGATCCTGCTCGTCGTCGAGAACGGACGCGGCGCCGCGCACGGCAGCCTGGAACAAGCCTGCGTCGATATCGATCCCATGTCGCGCACAGAAACGCTCGTAGCCCGCCCCCTGAAACGTTGGCCCCGGATACACGAGCGTGAAGTCCACGTCAAAGAAGACCGCCTTGACCGGCACGCGGCTCATCGAGCGCTCCGGACGGCCGCAGGCGTGCGCGTGCCACTCACCAGTGTCCCGTGTTGCACGCGAGGCGCGAGGCAAAGCAGTTCGAGCGCGGCCACCACGACATTATAGAATCTAATGAGACATGCCTGAATGGAAGAACACGGTCAACCTGCCGCGCACAGGGTTCTCGATGAAGGCGAACCTGCAGACGACGGAACCAGAGTGGATCGCGCGATGGCAAGGCATGGATCTCTATGGCGAGATCCGGAGGCGCCGCGCGGGTCGACCGAAGTTTGTCCTGCACGACGGCCCCCCGTACGCCAACGGACACATCCACATCGGCCACGCACTCAACAAGATCCTCAAGGACCTGATCGTCCGTTCTCGCACGATGGCGGGCTTTGACGCCCCGTACGTGCCTGGGTGGGACTGCCACGGCTTGCCGATCGAGCTGAAGGTCGATCGCCAACTTGGGCCGAAGAAACGCGACTTGAGCGTGGCCGACTTCCGCCGCGCGTGCCGACAGTACGCCTCCGAGTACGTCGCGATCCAGCGCGAAGAATTCGAACGGCTCGGCGTCCTTGGCCTCTGGTCACATCCCTACCTGACGATGAACTACGGGTATCAGGCCGCGATCGTCCGCGCGCTCGGCGCGTTCGTCGAGAAGGGGATGGTCTACAAAGGCAAGAAGCCCGTCCACTGGTGCATCCACTGCAGAACCGCGCTGGCTGAGGCCGAAGTCGAGTACGACATGCACACATCGCCCTCCGTCTACGTGGAGTTTCCGCTCGCGCCACGTTCGGTGTCTGAGCTTGCGTCGCGGGTGCCCGCTCTCGCAGGACGCGCGGTGTCGACGCTCATCTGGACCACGACGCCATGGACGATTCCGTCGAACCTCGCCGTGGCCTTTCACCCGGAGACGATCTACGGTGCTTATACGGTCGGCGATGTGTCGGTCATCGTCGCGCAGGCGATGGCAGAGCACGTGGGCAAGGCGACTGGTCGAGTGCTCGGCGAGCCGATCACCACGTTCCCTGGTGCCGTCATGGATCGCCTCGCGTTCCGGCACCCGCTGTATGACCGTGACTCGCTCGGCGTGCTCGCCGACTACGTGAGCCTCGAACAGGGTACCGGTGTCGTGCATACGGCGCCCGGCCATGGCAGCGACGACTTTCACACCGGTGTGCGGTACGGCCTGGAGATCTACGCGCCAGTGGATGCGGGCGGACGCTTTCTCGACACGGTCGAGTTCTTCGGGGGCCAGCAGATATTCGAGGCGAATCCGAGCGTCGAAACGGCCCTCCAGGCACGAGGGCGACTGTGGCACCGCGAGAGCCTCGAGCACTCGTACCCACATTGCTGGAGGTGCCAGCATCCTGTGATCTTCGTCGCAACGTCGCAATGGTTCATCTCGATGGACGCAGGCGACCTCCGGACGAATGCACTGGCGGCCATCGACCAGGTCCGATGGATTCCCGCATGGGGACGTGAACGTATTCGCAACATGGTGGCCTTCAGGCCCGACTGGTGTATCTCTCGGCAACGTGCCTGGGGAGTGCCGATCCCGGCACTGAACTGTACGAACTGTCTGACCCCGGTACTGTCCGCCGAGCTCGTGGAGCGGGCGGCCTCCGTCTTCGAAGTGCATGGTGCCGACGCGTGGTACGAGCAGCCGCTCGAGGCGTTCGTGCCCACGGGCCTCACGTGCCCGAAGTGCGACGGGTGCACCTTCGAGCGCGACGGCAACATCCTGGACGTCTGGTTCGATTCCGGGTCCAGCCACGAAGCCGTGATTCCCGCGGATCCCGACTTGACCTGGCCCGCAGACCTGTATCTGGAGGGCAGCGATCAGCATCGCGGCTGGTTCCACAGCTCGCTCCTGGTCGGGATTGGGACGCGCGGAGCCGCCCCGTTTAGGCAGGTGCTCACCCATGGATTCGTCGTCGACGAGCATGGGCGCAAGATGTCCAAGTCGCTCGGCAATACCGTCGCGCCCCAGGACGTGATCGCGCGAAGTGGGGCCGAGATCCTGCGGCTCTGGGTCGCGATGGTCGACTATGGGGAGGAAGTGCGACTGGGGCCAGAGATTCTGGCGCGAGTGGTGGAAGCGTATCGGAAGTTCCGGAATGTGTTGCGCGTGCTCCTGGGGAACCTGGCCGACCTCGATCCGGCCGTCGACATCGTCCCGCAATCGCGAATGCTGGAGATCGATCGGTGGGTAATGGCACGCTACGCCGCTGCGGTGGACCGCGTCCGGAAAGCGTATGACAACTATAGTTACCAGGCCATTTTTCAGGAGATCAACGCATTCATTACGGTCGATCTCAGTGCGTTCTACGTGGACGTGACCAAGGACCGCATGTACACGTTCGGAGCCCGGTCGGAAGCCCGCCGCTCCGGGCAGACGGCAATGTTTCTGGTCGTAGAAGGCCTCGCGCGACTCCTCGCACCGATTCTCCCTTTCACGACCGAAGAAGTGTGGCGACACCTTCCCGCCGGACAGCGTGAGCCATCCGTGCACCTTGCGGAGTTTCCGTCCGGTCTCGACACCTGGCAGAACGACGCCTTGCTCGAGCGATGGAAGCACCTGCGAGCCATTCGAGATGAAGTCAACCTCACGCTCGAGCGTGAGCGAAAGGCCAAGACGATCAACTCCAATCTCTCGGCACGCGTTGATCTCGTGTTCGAGGGTCCGGAACTGGCACTCCTCTCGGAGTACCAGGATTTCCTGCCCACCTTGTTCGGTGTGTCGAGAGTCCGTCTCAGTCCCAGTCCCGAGGGAACCGCCGGCGTCGACGCACAGGACGGTGCGCCGCACGGGCCTGTCTCCTCGGTTCGTGTCTCCAAGGCCGAAGGCGTCAAGTGTGAGCGATGCTGGCGGTTCGTGGCGGGGGTCCGGACGGAACCAGACTGGGAGGGCATCTGCGATCGCTGCGTCGAGGCGCTGGCCGAGCCCGTGACCCAGTGATGCCTGCACTGCGCCGGGCACGGCCAGCGCTACTGGTCTCTGCACCCGTCGTCGCACTCGACCAGGTCGTCAAGGCTCTCGTCACGGCCAGTCTTGAACTCTACGAGACCGTGGAGATCATTCCGGGCTTCTTCAATCTCACCCGTGTGCACAACTACGGGGCGGCCTTCGGCTTGATGAGCGGCGCGAACTTCCCGTTCAAGACCGTCGTGCTGTCGATCGTCGCGGCCGTGGCACTCGCAGCGCTGGCGTTGTACGCCGCGAAGCTGCCCGCCGATCAACGCTTCGCCCGCTTCGGTCTTGCGCTTATTGTGGGCGGCGCCGCCGGCAACCTCATCGACCGGCTCGGCTCGGGATACGTCGTCGATTTCGTCGATGTGTATTGGGGAAACTGGCACTTCTGGGCCTTCAACGTCGCCGATGCGGCGATCACGGTAGGAGTGGCCTTCATGATTCTCGACCTTTTCAACGTCAGGACGAGCGATGTATCCAGAGCTATTTAGCCTCGGCCCTGTCACGATCTACTCATACGGCGTCCTCTTGGCCGCCTCCTACCTCATCGGACTCTGGTTGGCCATGAAGCGGGCCAGACAATGGGGCCTTGACGCCAACCGTGTGCTCGACCTCGGTATCTACATCATCATCGCCGCGCTCGTCGGCGCCAAACTCCTGCTCCTGATCGTCGACTTCGATCAGTTCAGCAGGTCACCGGCAGACTTGCTGTCGATCGCCCGATCCGGCGGCGTATTTTACGGAGGGCTGATTCTGGCGGTTGGCGTCGCCTTCTGGTATATCGCCCGGCACCGCCTTCCATTTTGGACAACCTGTGATGTGTTCGCGCCTGGGATCGCGCTCGGTCATGTCACCGGAAGACTCGGGTGCCTCGCCGCGGGCTGCTGCTACGGCACGCCGACCGACGTGCCCTGGGCCATCACGTTCACCAACCCGCTGGCCGCCGCGAATGTCGGTACGCCGCTTGGCATCCCCCTACATCCAACCCAGGTGTACGAGGCCGGCGCCGAACTGATGATCCTCGGGCTGCTGCTGGGCACCGAACGGCGCGGTCGCCTCTTCGCGGGACGGACGTTCTGGGCCTACATGTTCCTCTACGCACTCTCCCGCTTCGTCGTCGAGTTCTTTCGCGGCGACCCTCGAGGAGAGATGTTCGGATTCTCGACCTCCCAGGTGATCTCCCTGGTACTCGGCCCGCTCAGCCTCGTCATGCTGGTCTGGCTGGCGAAGACCGCCCCGAGGACTCCGCAGGAAACCAGACGCGGCAGGAAGCTCGCGGCGTAGGCCGTGGCGCCAATCGAATACATAGTACCGTCCGAGTTCACGGGACAAAGACTGGACCGCTTCCTCGTCGCCGTACTTGAGGGGCAGTCACGCTCGCACGTACAGAAGCTCATTGCGGACGGACACGTCGCGGTCCACGGCCGGCAGTCGCGCCCGAACCTCTCGATGCGCGACGGGGATCGGGTTACTGTCGACGTCCCAGCAATCACGCCCTCGACGGTGACAGGCGAACCGCTCCCGCTCGAGATCGTGTACCAGGACGCGGATCTCGCGGTGCTCAGCAAACCGGCGGGTCTCGTCGTACACCCAGGCGCCGGACATCCGTCCGGAACGCTCGTCAATGCCCTTCTCCATCACCTCACCGACTTGAGCGGTATCGGCGGGGAGTCTCGACCCGGCATCGTGCATCGTCTCGACCGAGGCACCTCGGGAGTGATGGTGGTTGCCAAGAACGACGCGGCCCACCAGGAACTGTCGCGCCAGTTTCAGGACCGCGAGGTCGAGAAAGAGTACGTCACACTCGTGTGGGGAGTGGTACACGCCGGACGCCGCATCGACGCCGCGATCGGTCGTGACCCCGTCAATAGACAGAAGATGTCCGCCCGGGCCAAACACGCCAGGAGCGCGGTGACGCGGATTACCAGGGCGCACCATCTGCCCGGCGTCACGCTGTGCCAGGTGACGATTCACACGGGTCGCACGCACCAGATTCGCGTCCATCTCAGCGCCATTGGACACCCGATCGTCGGCGACTCGGTCTACGGCGGCGTGCGGCGGCGAGTGGCTGGGGACCTTCGCGCTGTCCTGCGCCTCGAGCGCCCGTTCCTTCACGCCGAACGGTTGGCGTTCACGCACCCACGGGATCTGAGGCGGATGGAATTCACCGTCCCTCTGCCAGCGGATCTGATGGGCATCCTCGAGGACATCCCGGAGTGGCATCATGACGAATAGACCGATCGTCCCTCACCAGATCCGCAAGGGCTTCGAGGGGCGGATGTTCAGCGTAGACGTCGAATCAATCACGCTTCCCCGCGGCGAGCGGCTTGACGCGGAGATCGTCAGGCACCCCGGGTCCGCAGTGATCATTCCGGTCACCGCCGAAGGGGCGGTTGTCCTCGTGCGCCAGTACCGCCCCGCCATCGGCCGCCATGCGTGGGAACTGCCGGCCGGCAGTCTCAAGGTCGGGGAGGACACGCGCACGGCGGCCGCACGCGAATGCCAGGAAGAGATCGGTCTGGTCCCGTCGACGCTCGAGTATCTCGGCGGGTTCTTTCCGACACCGGGCTACTGCGACGAGGAGATGCACTTCTACCTGGCGACCGGACTCCGTGAACGCATCGATGGCGATCCAGCGGTCCGGCAGGACGAGGATGAGGACATCGAGACACAGGCGTTCTCGTTTGATGAGGTCCGGGCCATGATTGTCGGCGGTGCGATCGTCGACTTGAAGACGGTGGCCGGACTCGCCCTGCGCGTGGCTCATCGACGGCAGTAGCTCCTCTGGCCCGACCAGCGCTGACCAATCTGCTATCACCATTGGCCGCATGACTGGAGTGGTTGATAGGCGGTCGAAAAGAACAAGGGCGGCCCCCTGGGGCCGCCCTTGTCGCTCGACGAGTGGCGCTGTGCCTTAGTTGGACATGTCGAAGAACAGCGTAGAGGACCCGCGGCGCTGCGCCAACAGGCGCTCGCGCTGCTCGGCCGTTTCCCTCGCCTCTTCGCAGTCTTTGCAGCGGACCGCGAACGGCAACGCTCTCAGTCGCGCTTCGGCCACCTCGTCGCCACATTCGAAGCAATTACCGTAGGTGCCCTCGTCCAACCGGCGGAGCGCCTCGTTGACCTTGTTCAGCGTCTCCGACTTCATCTGGATGAGCGCGAACTCGATGTCGTCCTGGATGTCGACCTCTGAACTTTCGCCCTGGTCGAGCACCTCCCGGTCCTTGCTACCTTCGCTGCGGACGTCTCGAATCCGGCCCTGCACGTCGCTCATCAGCTGGCGGCGGCGTTCTTCGAGCATCTTCTTCAGTTCGTTGTAACGGCGTGTCTTCGCCGAAGTCTTCGTGCTCTTTTTCGTCGCCATGATGCCTGCCGCTCCTTCCCACGTCGCTCCCAGTCGGAGTGACTGTTGTATGTGCATTCATATCGTTGCAACTACGGTGCCGATTTAGACTCAGCAACATCACAAATGGCCTTTTCCTGCTGTCTGGGTGGGCGCCGGACATCGAATCAGTGACCATAGAATGAAGCAAAGCCGACAAAACAAACGGTTTACAGACAGACACCCGAGACCCGTCGCACAACGATCCAGGGATTGCTCCCCCCTTGGATCACCTCGACGCGGCTCCAGGGTCGCGTGCGTACGTCCTACTTTGAGGAGTGTAAGACTGACGGTTCTGCGATCTCCATGGGTCGGGAAATCGCGGCCGAGGCAAGCTTGAACGCAGAACCCGTCGGCCCAGGGCGCCACTCAGGTTGACAAGACCCAAGTCATTGACTACAAATTGGTTATGTCGTCAGCGGCGCCTGGAATCTGTGTCGCAAGCGGCCGACCGCGTACATGTGGCTCGTCGCGGGTACACACCGTATCCACGGGGCGATGTGTCCTGAAAATAGTCAATGTGTCGATATTTAGACAGCTTCATTCAAACGGCCGTAGGCGTCACAGCCCACACCGCAGCGGACGACGAAGGAGTCATTATCGTCGGGCATTAGATACACAATGCGGGAGTGGTGCGGTTATTCGCCCAGGATCGCGAATCCTCGCGTGGCATGCTGCCGTTGCCGCCCACGGGGCGGTGTGCCAAGCTGGGCCATGATCTGTCCGTCCTGCGGGCTCCGAAGAGCTCGCCGTAGCTGCCCTGCCCTCCAGCAGACGATCTGCGCGGTGTGCTGCGGCACGAAGCGGCTCGTCGAGATCGCGTGCCCGCCACATTGCAGCTACCTGTCCACCGCGAGAGAATACCCGGCGGCAGTTGTACGCCGACGGCAGGAACAGGACGTGGCTCGGCTCCTGCCTACCATCGGTCACCTCACGGAACGGCAATACCAGCTCTTCTTTCTCTTTCACTCCGTCATCGCGCGGTTCAAGCCCTCGGGACTTGCGCGCCTCGTCGACAGCGATCTCGCCGATGCGGCAGCGGCGGTGGCCGCCACGCTGGAGACGTCTACTCGGGGTGTCATCTACGAGCACGCGCCGACGGGCCTCCCCGCCCAGGCGCTCGCCGCCGAGCTGAAAGCCACCCTGGCCAGAATTCGCGAACAGGGGGCTACGGTCTTCGATCACGAAGCGGCGGTCGTGCTGAGAGCGATCGAAACGGGCAGCCGGGAGCTTGGCGGGGCACCCGACCTGCCGAGGGCGGAGGCAGGGTATCTGGACCTGGTCGCTCGCTTGCTCCAGACGAGCCGTGCGTTGGAGCCGGACACTGCGACACTACCCGGGAACACCCTCATTGTCCCGTGAAACTGCTATGCTAGAAGGCTCGCTCGGACGCGAATTCTCGAGGAAAGGCTAGGCGATGGCAAAGCGGTGTGAAGTCTGTGGGAAGGGGCCTGTGTTCGGCCGAACAGTGTCTCATGCACATAACGTCGGACCACGCCGGTTCGAACCGAACCTGCAGCCGGTACGAGCGCTCATCAACGGGGCGGTGCGACGGATTCGCGTCTGCACCCGCTGCCTGCGCAGCGGCAAGGTCGTCAAGGCTGCCTGACGTGCGCCGGGCGTTCTCGGCTCCCGGGGCGCCGGAGGCGATTGGCCCCTACTCGCCCGCCGTCCGCGCGGGCAATCTACTCTTCCTGTCGGGACAGATTCCCATCGATCCCGCCACCGGCACGGTGATCGACGGAGGGATTGAAGCACAAACCGAGCAGGTCATGCGAAACATCGGCGCGCTGCTCGAGTCGGCTGGCGCCAGCTTCGATCACGTGGCCCGCATGACGGTCTATCTGACTGACCTTAACGAGTTCGTGGCGATGAACGCCTGCTATGCACGATTCGTCACCGCGCCGGCTCCAGCGCGCGCCACGGTGCAGGTCGCGCGGCTTCCGCGCGATGTACGTGTCGAAATCGACGCGATCGCAGTCCTTCCGTAGCCGTCGAGAAGCGTTCAGCGAATAGCTGCTGAGGAGAGCCGAGACGCCGCCCGATGCTTTCAGCGCAACACGCACTCGAACGCCTGCGAGAAGGTAACTCCCGCTTCGTCTCTGGCACTCGAACCAACGATACGATGACAAACCGGGCACCAAGCTCGGCGGAGCAGGCGCCGTTCGCCATCGTGCTGGGGTGTTCCGACGCTCGGGTCCCCGCCGAAATCGTATTCGACCAGGGCCTTGGCGATCTCTTCGTGATCCGGGTGGCAGGCAACATCGTTGCGTCTTCCCAGGTCGGTAGCATCGAGTTTGCCGCGGAACGATTCGGTACGCCGCTGGTCGTCGTACTGGGGCACTCGCAATGCGGAGCGATCCTGGCCACGCTTGAGGAACTCCGGAGACCCAAGGCCAACCAGTCACGAAACCTTCGCTCGATTGTCGACCGCATCCGACCCTCGGTGGAGGTACTGCTGGCGACGGAACTCCGCCACGACCACGACGCCCTCGTGCGGCAGGCGGTGCGCAACAACGTCCGCGTCTCCGTGAATCATCTGCGGCACGGTTCGGAGGTCCTGGAGGATCTTGTGGAGGAGCGGGGTCTGGTCATCGTAGGCGCCGAGTACTCGCTCGACACCGGGATCGTTGAATTCCTCGACCCGCTGGAGACAGGCTGAGCCCCGCCCGCTCGCTACCTCCGCGTAGCTCGCTCGACGGCCGACACCCCCTCCACACCCTTGATCGCCTTCATGACCTTTTCCAGATGCTTCAGGTCCCGGATCTCGACTGTCATGTCGATGCGGCCGCGGCGATCCACGCCGGTCTTGGCTTCCACGTTCGTGATGTTCGTATTGATGCCGGACACTTTGGCGCTGATCTCCGCCAGCATGCCCTTGCGATCCTCCACCTGCATGGCCAGGCGTACGACGTAGGGCGTCACATCAGCTCGACCGCTGTCCCACTCAACGTCGATACGGCGATCGGCGTCGAACATCAGATTGAGTACGTTCGTGCACTCGGTCGAATGCACGGAGACGCCCTTCCCCCGTGTGATGTAGCCCACGATTCGCTCGCCTCGAATCGGGTTGCAACACTTGGCGCGATACACCATGACGTCATCGGTGCCACGTACTTTGATACGGGCTTCCGCCCCGCCAGACCGAAGCACACGCTTGACGACGGATACGACCGCGGAGTCCGGCGGTCGCTCCTTCAAGAGTCCCCCGGGTACCGACTTCTGCACAACGACGCGGGCGGACAACTTACCTGAACCGATGTGTGCGATCAGATCATCGGTCTTGTGCGCTCCGTAGTCGGCAGCAAAGGTCGTCAGCTCGGCGCTCTCGAGCAGCGTCTTGGGGCTGAGACCAAAACGCCGCGCCTCCTTCTCGAACAGTCGGCGTCCGAGGTCGAGGCTGCGCGCACGCTCTTCGCCCTGGAGGACGTGCTTGATCTTGCCGCGTGCCCGCGACGTGGTGACGAACGTGAGCCAGTCACGGCTCGGCTTGTGACCCGGCTGCGTGACGATCGCCACGATGTCACCGTTTTGCAGCGGCGTGCGCAACGGAACCATCTTGCCGTTGACCCTGGCGCCGACGCACTGATTGCCCACGTCTGTATGCACGCTGTAGGCAAAGTCCACGGCGGTGGCGCCGCGCGAGAGCGATTTCACCTCACCCTTGGGGGTGAAGATGTACACCTCCTCGGGATACAGGTCGATCTTCAGGTTCCGGAGGAACTCATTCGGATCTCTGACCTCCTGATGCACCTCCAGCAACTGGCGCATCCACTGGAAATATCGTTCGTCGCGATTGTCGCCAACGCGACCTTCCTTGTACTTCCAGTGCGCCGCGATCCCGTCCTCCGCGCGGCGGTGCATCTCCTCGGTACGAATCTGGACCTCGAAGGGAAAGCCGTGCTCACTGATGACGGAGGTGTGCAGCGACTGGTACCCGTTGGGCCTGGGCATCGCGACAAAGTCCTTGATTCGCCCAGGCACGGGCGACCAGGTCTGGTGAATGATGCCGAGGGCCGCGTAGCAGTCCTTGATCGATCGCGTCGTCACACGCAGCGCGACAAAGTCGTAGACACGCTCGAGGTCGATGTTCTGGCGCTGTAACTTCAGGTGAATACTGTAGATGCGCTTGATCCGACCGTCGAGACCAACCAGCGGCACCTGCGCGTCATCGAGCTTGGTACGAATTCTCCTGGTGAGATCGTCGATCACACCCTCGGCGAACTTCCGGCGACCCTCGACCTTGGACCGGAGCATTTCATAGGCCTGCGGGTCGGTGCATCGAAACGCCAATTCCTCGAGCTCGTTCTTGATCTTGCTCATCCCGAGCCGATTGGCGATCGGCGCGTAGATGTCGAGGGTCTCCTGCGCTATCTTGATCCGTCGCTCCTCGGGCAGATGGTAGAGCGTCCGCATGTTGTGCAAGCGGTCGGCGAGCTTGACGAAGATGACCCGGATGTCATCCACCATCGCGAGAAGCATCTTGCGAAAGTTTTCTGCCTGCCTTTCTTCCGTGGACGAGAACGGGATCGCGCCGATCTTGGTCACGCCCTCGACGACGTGCGCAATCTCTTCGCCGAAGAGCTCGGCAATCCGCTCTGTGGGGGTCAACGTGTCTTCGACAACATCATGGAGCAGGCCGGCGGCCACGGCCACGACATCGAGCCGCATGTCCGCAAGTGTGTCTGCAACTTCAAGTGGATGAACTAGATACGGCTCACCTGAGTGCCGAACCTGTCCCTTGTGCTCGAGCGCCGAGAAGACATACGCTCGGCGAAGAAGCTCCAGGTCCGCCTCGGGACTGTAGCTCCGCACCTTCTCGAGAAGCGTCTCGAACCTGATCATCTGCTTGAGCGTCTAAACGTTGTAGGGGGATTTACCGCCAGCTTCATGATAGAAGTGGGTTCCTGAGGGGTCAAGGCGCGGACCGAGACTGCTTGACTCTCCAGAAAACCGAGACTGCTTGACTCTCCAGAAAACGGATCACTATACTGGCGCGTTCGCTGGTTCTGCGGGCAGGTCACCGTCCTGCCCGCCAAGGCCGGAGGCAATCGCCACACACGATTCGGGTTGCTTGGCGCGGCCCGCAGTTCGTTCGACTAGGTGTGCAAGGGGGACAGGATGCGGAAGTTTTCGTCGCAGGCGGTGGTGCTGGCGCTGCTCACAGGCTTTGGCGTGGCAGCTGCCGGCTGCGGCCAGATAGCGATGATTCAGGCGAGAATGGCACTGAAGGATGGCCACACGGCCTACCAGCAGCAAAACTATCGTGGTGCGGTTGAGGCGTACGAGGAGGCGATCCTGGCCGACCCGACCCAGACAGAAGCGTATTTCTACCTGGGCAATAGCTACGACCTCCAGTATCGCCCCACACGGCGCGGTGAGGAGGCCAACGACTTGCTCCTCACCAAAGCGATCGAAAACTACAGGAAGTCCGCTGAGCTGGAGCAGAATCCGCAGTTGAAGCGTCTCGCGCTCCAGTACCTCGTCAACGCGTTCGGCGCCGACAAGCTCAATGACCCGGCACAGTCCGAACCGGTCGTCCAACAGCTGATCGAGATGGACCCCGCCGAACCTGTGAATTACTTCGCGCTCTCCCGGATCTACGAAGACAGCGGTGAATATGAACTCGCAGAGTCTGTGCTCATGAAAGCGCGAGAGGCAGTGCCCGATAGTCCCTCGGTCTACACCACGATCGCCTCTTACTACAACCGACAGGGGGAGTTCGAGAAGAGCATGGAGGCGCTCTTGGCCCGCGCCGAACGCGAGCCGACCAATCCCGAAGCGTTCTACACGATCGCGACGTACGAGTGGGAGAAGGCGTATCGCGACTTCAACCTGACCAACGCAGAAAAGATGGAGCATGTGCAGGCGGGCCTGAAGGCGATCGACACCGCCATCGAGCTGAACGACCAGTACATGGAAGCGTTGGTCTACAAGAACCTCTTGCTGCGCGTCCAGGCCAACCTTGAAAGTAACCCGGCAGTCCAGCAGGCACTGCTCGAGGAGGCGACGGCGCTGAGCGACCGCGCCGAAGAGATCCGCAAGCTGAATGCCGCGGGCGCAGCCGCCGCCGCAGCCGCCCCTGGAGCCTAGTCTGCTCCTGCTTATCCGCTTAAGTAAGGATGACCCCAGATGTTGTGGTCAGGTCCTGATCGGAAATTGCGGCAGGTCCCGCGCGCGACGGATGACGCGGCCCGGCGTCGGCCCGTGCGCGCTGCCGAGCC
>Ga0326597_10005941_pt1 | contig 16808 bp, 16 predicted proteins | sample RVTome_12_FD_203789 | JGI IMG/M metagenome (GOLD analysis project Ga0326597, IMG submission 203789) | Soil microbial communities from uranium-contaminated site in the Upper Colorado River Basin, Wyoming, United States - RVT100D185 | ecosystem: Environmental > Terrestrial > Soil > Contaminated >...
CGGCCTGCCCGCTACGGCGTTGACCGGGCTGGATTTGCACCAGCTGGATTCCATCGAGAGGTTTCACTCGCTCATCGTCGTTCCCCCTCTCCCACGCTTTCGTGGCGCGATAGCCTGGATTCCCACGCCACTTTTGGGTACTAACAAATCCGCCTATTTGCCGAGGACGAGTTGGAGCGTCTTCCCACCGAGCCAGGGGACCGGGATGGCCTTGTGGTCAAGGCCGGCGGCGAGCAACAACGGATTGTGCGCTCGGTTCTGAAAGCGCACGACAATCTCTGAGGCCGTGATCGTGACCGTGGCGGTCGCATCGACGAGGTCGCGAAAGATGTGGTCGGCCTTGGCCTCCGCATAGCCGTTGCCGACCTTCGCCCCGAGGAGCCGGTAAAGGCTGCTCGCCATGAGCGTCAACTGCAGGTCACAATTCACCTTCATCGCCACGGCCGACGACAGCGCGTCCATGTGAAAGAAGTTGATGCCCTCCGCGATGTGGTTCTCAATGACCATCCGCTGGGCGTAACGGGCAATCAGTGTCGCGGGCGACCGCCGGAGCTGGTTGGTCAGGAGCAACGTCGGTTCCTCATGCCCGAGATCGAGGATCGCGAGTTGGCGGATCTCGCCCTGGTAATGCGGCAGGCGGATGCGCTGGTCGAGAATCCGCGGCGTTTTATAGAGGCGGGTCACGCCGTCGAGTTCGATCCGCCGCCAAGCGGACGCCGGCGCCCGATAGATCGCCTCGACCAGCTGGCGGGAGCGGCGGCGCAGCGTCATAAACTGAATCCCCCGCTCATTCAGGCGACTGAGATTCGCATAGGACGTGAGCCGGGAATCGAAAATGAGCTCCTCCGGGTCGTGCCCCGTGCGCTGCTTCCAGAACTCGACGAAGCGGAGCACTTCATCGATCTGCGTCTTCTTCCGCACCTGGCCGTTGGCGTAGCAGAAGACGCGCGTGCCCGCATCCTGCGCGAGAAAGGCCAGGATGCCCTTCTGGCGGCGGGAGCGTTTGGAGACATAGTGTTTTTCGACGAGCGCGTCCTCGCCGTGGAACGGAATCGTATGGAAATCGAGATCAAAAGAAACGCCCCGGGTGAGGCCGAGCCGGCCGACCGCGTCGAACCACGCCTGCATCAGGCGTGGATAACTCTGCGGCCGGATCCGACAGCTGTACTCGGTCAGAAACGATCGCTTGGGGATGGCATTCAAGCCGGCGAAGAGGGCCAAGCCCTCGTCGAGCACCTCCGCCATGACATGACTATGGCGCCGCGCGCCAAACAGTTTCAGGGCCAACAACGATCGCACGGCGTGCTCGGCCGGCACCATCCGGGTCCCCGGAAACTGGGCCGTCCGCACGATCGCCGGCAAGGGCATCTGGGCCAGGAACGGGACAAAGAGAAAGAGGCCGCCAAATTGGGTGCGGAACTGGCGGGGCGAGAGGTCCAAGGCGCGGACGTCGGCGACCGCGGCGGTCGTCCCCTGGGGATGGGTCGGGCGCTCCTCGTCCGGGCGCCGCGGCAAGCGGTCAAAACCTTCCGCCTTCAAGACCAGGGAGACGGCCACCGGACTGCGCCGCATCCCGTCGGCGGCGAGCGCGCGACTGATGTCATAGATCGACAGGTTGCGTTTGCGGAGGGCGATGATCGCCTCGCGGACGCGATCGCGGAGCGGCGTGGGCCGCGGGCCCTGACGTGAGGCGAGAAAGAACGGGCGCTTCGGATCCTGGCGAAACTCATGACAGAGGACGCGGAAACTGCCCGGCGTATACCCGAAGCGGGTCGCGACCTCGTGTGACGGCCGACCCTCGAGGAAATACGCGCGCAAGGCCTCGTACTGGCGGTGGACGGCGTTCGCCGGTTCGACAAATGGCCGCGTCAGCGGCGTTAGATTCAGACGTGTACTGTTAAATATGTTGCCAATCTATCACGCCTAGGCTTCTCGTACAAGTCCCCCAGCAGGAACCTGTGAATCGTACGCTCCGGTACGGCTTGGCGTGGACCGCACGGGCGGAACCCTACCGACCGCTACGTCGTTGGCCGGAGCGCCACGCCTGACGTCAGTACAGAGTCTCCTAACCCGCCGCCCGAGAGGACCGCGCAAAACCGGTTCGAATCCCGACCATTCGTTAGCCGCCCTGCCTCCGTGGGAATCCAGGCTAGTGTCCCGAATCAGTGATTCGCGCAATAATTCCCGGGCGGGGCATCCCGGCTGGCGGCGTTGCTCCTCTCTCAAATACGCCCAGTATTCTCGGTCGTCGCGCCTTGCCATCCGGGCGCCGCGCTCCGGGACTTATTACACGAATCACTGATTCGGGACACTAGCGCGGCGCAGCCACGCGGCCGGTCGGCTGCCAGGCCGGCGTGCCGTCTTCCCACTGGTTGTCGGTCAGTTGCTCCACAACTGTGCCGTCGTAGCGCATGACAAACAACTCTCCGTAGGGCTGCGGCGCATCCGTATAGGTGCCCTCGTCCTTGAAACCCGTGCGCGTGCTGGCAAACACGATGTGCTCGCCGTCGGGCGACCACGCCATGTGTGCGTCATTGCCCTTCGAGAAGGTCAGCCGCTTCACGCCGGTGCCATCCGGCTTGATCGTGTAGATCTCGTAATCGTCCTGCTCGGCGCGCGAGAACATGATCAGGTCGCCTCGCGGTGACCAGAGCGGGAAGTTGTCGTAGCCCTCGGTCAGCGTGGTGATTGCTTTCGTCTCGAGGTTCATGATGCGCAACCCTTCGCCGTCAGGCCCGAACGACCGGAAGACAATCCGCGTGCCGTCGGGTGCCATCGACGGAAATCCGTTGTTGTTTGGTCCGCTGGTCACCTCCTGGTAGCCGGTGCCGTCAGGATTGACGGTCGCGATCTGCGCGCCGCCCTCGATGCGGTCCTCGCTCTTGAAGACCGTGCCGTTGAAGCCGTTGAAGAACAGGTTGTAGACGCCGACACCGAAGAGAATCTTGTCGCCGCTCGCCGACCAGCTCGGCGCCATGATGTTGCGGCTCTTGTCCTGGTAGATCACCTCAGCCTCGTTGCTGCCGGTCTTCGCGATCTGGAGGCTCGCACCGAGCACGTCGCCGGGATTGGGCCGGCCGGTCATCACGAACCGATCGCCCGTCGCGTTGAAGGCCGGCAGGATGCCCGTGAGGGTGAGCGCGTACCTTGGCTTCCGGCTGAACGCCTTCACCCAGGTTGTCGGCGGTGCAGTCAGCCGCCTGTGGAACGCGACGCGCTTCCCGTCCGGCGACCAGGCTGCCGCGCGAACATCACCCTTCGGCCCACTTCTGCCGCCGGTGTAGTAGATGCCGGGGCCGGGCCCGTCCTTGCGAATGTAGCCGATCTCGGTGCCCGGTAGAAACGACGGGTTGTACTTCATGCCGGGCCCCGCAGCCACATCGACCGCCGCGCCCGTGGCCAGGTCGATCGACACGAGACGCGTGTCCAGGTTACGGCGAGGCCCATCCGCGGGCTGCAGGCTAAAACGCCGCGCTTCGAGCGTGAGTTCGGCGTCCATGCAGTACGCGACCACGCGGCGGCTGTCGGCGGAGAACTTCGGGCTGCCGCAGAAGTTGCCGTGCTCGCCGATTCGTTTCAGCCCCGTGCCGTCCGGATGAACGACGTAGACATCCGCGGTCTGTAGGTGCTCCCATCGGCCGCTGGCGAATGGCAGCGTGCTGTCGCGATCGGACGAGAACGCGATCCACTGTTCGTTCGGCGACCACGACGGCCGGAAATCGCCGCCCGCGCCTGTCGTCAGCCGCGTCGCCCGACGCGTCTGCAGATCGAGCGTCCACAGGTTCGCGCGGCCGCCGATGCGCGTCGACACAAAGACAAGCTTCCGTCCGTCCGGCGAAAATGCCGCCTGGTCGTCGTAGGCCGGGTTGCTGGTCAGCCGTTCGAGTTCCGTCCCGTCAGGCTTCACGCGAAACAGCTCGGCAGAGCCTTCGCGGTCGGACGTAAATACGATAGAGGCTCCGTCAGGCGACCACACGGGGTCGTAGTCGATCTCGCCGAGACCGACCAATGGCCGCTCGCCGGTGCCGTCGGCGGCGGCGAGGAAGAGGCCGACCTGTCCAGCATTGGGAAAGACGCGCGCGAAGACAATCTTCTGGGTGTCGTCGGGTGCCGCGCCCGTTGAGGCGGCTACCACGGAGAAAGCAGCAAGGAGGACGGCGGCTTTGTGCATGGAGTGGATCTTAGCCCCGTCTGGCTATATCAGTGATAGCCCCGACAGATTCTGGCAGCGTAGTGTAGACCGATTCCGGACCTCGTGATGGTCGGAGAGGACGGGTGCAGCCCGCCCCGCCAGCGGCTTCCTTCTAGTAGCAAAGTCGGCCCTGTCCGGCAACAATGGCAACTTCTTCATGGGCGCCTCTCTACACCGTGACGGACAACGTGGGGCAGAAAGGGCGATGAAAGCGGTGCCGGCTGGTGGACGCGCCCCTTTTCAGGGAGCCGCGCATCTGCTCTTGGCGAAGGACACGTCTATTCAGGTCGGGTAGACATCGTCGCGGGCTCGATCCGGCGCCCTGTCGGATCGAACATCTTGAAATGAGCCAGTCGCTTCCGCTGGAGAGCGCACTGCACGGATGTGCGGATGACGCCCAGGCCGTAGGTCAGGCTGCGTTTGAAGCTGATCGACGACGCCTCCGGAAAGTATCTAGTCGGACACGACACCTCACCCACCCGAAAGCCGAAGTACAAACACTGCGTGAGCATCTGGTTGTCGAAGACGAAATCATCGGAGTTCTCGAGCAGCGGCAGCGTTTCCAGCACCGGGCGGCTGAATGCGCGATAGCCGGTGTGGTACTCCGACAGTTTCGCGCCAAGGACCATGTTCTGCCAGGCGGTCAGCACACGATTGGCGACGTACTTGTAGAAAGGCATCCCGCCCGCACGGGCGGTGCCCCCGAGAATCCGTGACCCGAGAACGACGTCGTATACGTCGTAAGCAATCATACTGGCCATGGCGGTCACGAGCCGCGGCGTGTATTGATAATCCGGATGGACCATCACGACGATGTCCGCGTTGGCACGCAGCGCCTCGCGATAGCACGTCATCTGATTGCGGCCGTATCCGTAATTCGCCTCGTGGACGAACGTCCGCAGACCTAACACCCGCGCGAGCGCCACCGTCTCATCGGAGCTTCCGTCATCGACGAGGATGCGGTAATCGACGATGCTCGGCAATTCATCGACGGTGGCCTGGAGGGTCCGCGCCGAGTTGTACGCGGGCAGGACGACCGCTACGGTCTTGTCGTTAATCACAGCGTCCGTCTTGCTGGTCCGGCTTATCAGCGTTCTGTGCGGCCGTGAGGACCACCATCATCACTGCAAGAGGTAGATCCGGACCGAGTCGTCCGACTTCCACAACGACAACTCCGGATGTTCGCTCAGGTGCGCCAGGCGCGGCGCGCTCAACTTGTTCGTGAACACGATCACGTGCGTCACTCCGAGCTCTCGGAGGTACTGGAGCGTGGTCCCTTCGGGAAACGCAGCGAGCGCCGCTGCCTCGCGCAAGTACCGCTCGGGCGTGAAGCTCGAGTAGCCGTTGACGAGGGGTTGCCAGAAGCGTGTTGATGCCAGCATACAATCCACGTTCTCGGAGATCGCAGGGAGCTGAGGAAACGGGAAGCAGGCGACCACCTTGTCGCCGCCACCCCTGAGGTTGTCGAAGATCGGTGAAATCCCCTCGAAGGCACGGTACTGAATTGGCGCGCGCAGCGCTTCCAGGTGCGCTCCGAGCACCAACACGACGCCGATGGCCGCGAGCCGACGCCCCGGACGTCGCTGCACCAGGGCCAATCCAAATCCAGCGAGGATGGCAATCGCGGCAAGGAACAACTGGCCCGACCGAACGGCACCCCGAATGCCGGCCATCAGCGGGAATACCCGGCTCAACGCGGTATACAACGGGAAGCCAGGGCCGAATGACACGGCGAACGCCACGAGCCCGAAAGCGACCGCCATCCGGGCACGCCGGTCCTTCCAGGCCACGCCTCCGACCATCGCGATGATAGCGAGAGCCGAGGCGATGACGCCGGGAAAAAGCGCGTCCCCGTTGAAGAATGGTTGGCTCCACAGGCTGAAATGCAACCGACCACCCGTGGCCAGGTAGTCGGTGAACTGTGCAGAAAACTCGGCAACCTCGCCCATCGACCGCGTGAAGCCATGCGCGCGGCTCACGCGCAGATACGGCAGGAGAAACGGAGTCAGTGCAAGGGCCGCAACCCCTGCAGACAACAGGAGCAGCCCCAGCACGCGGCGAGAGCGCGGTCCCGCCCAGTCCAGCGGCCTCGCCGCCACCGCCGCCACGAGGGACAACGACGTGAACACGAGGAGGTATCCGCAGGTCAGCGCCTGCAGCGCGAACCAGCCAGCCAGCTGGATCGCGTACTTGAGTTGAGGCGTGGTCAGCAGCCGATCAAGTGCCCAGAGCGCCAGCGGGAAGAACTCCAGGTGTTGATCCTGGATCTCCGGAAATCGGGTCAGCGTCATGGCGTTGAAGGCCATCAACGAACCGCTGAGGATCCCGGCTAGACGATTGTCCGTCCATCGCGCAACAACGAGGCTGGTCGTCCATCCGGTCAGGGCGAACCCGGCGATGAGCAGAAGGTTGTATGTGAGCACGGGCGACGCGCCGGACCAGAACAGCGGAGCCCCCATGACTCCCTGGACGAACAGATGGTCCGAGTACGCAAGGGTGTCGCGCTCGGGATAGAAGATGTTCGCGTCGAATAGATGCCACGGATCGTGCGCCAGTTGGTGGGCGTCCCACGCCAGGATCCACTCGTGGTGCACCGTATCGGCCGTGTCGTTGCGCGACAGCCGCCCAGGGGCCGTCACGAGCGGCCACGTGTGCACCAGAGCGAGCAGGACGAAGAGCGCCAGGCTCGCGAGCGGAAACATCGAACGGGAGCCGTATTTCACCTCAAAATTCGCCTTTCTGGTTTCTGCGCATCGGCGCCGGCGACATCGTCTTGGCCCGCCCGATTCTCGCCCATCCCGCTTCCGCCGATCTGGGCGGTGACTTCGTAGACGCCGAGACGCGTGCCGGGAGTGAGGGGCAAGTCGATGATTATACGGGCCGGACGGCAGTGCGGGACGGATCGCTCCTCACTGGCGTAGTGTAGAGCGATTCCGGGTTCGGCCCCCGCGACCCAGGCGCGGCGCGAACGGCCGTGTCCGGCGGGTCCCTCGGGCGCCCTTCGGTTCGGAGACGGCCTACGCGGCGACGCCCAGCCGGCGAGCCGCCTGGACCAGACGACGGTCCCGGGTCCAGAAGCGTTCGCCGGCCAGTGTTGCCGACGCGAGCAGATGGACATCGACCCACCCCAGACCGCTCCCCATCAGCGCGTGGGCCTCGACGAACGCGAGCGCTTCTTCGTGCTCCACCACCGGCGCCTGCGTGAGGTTCCGAAGCAGCCCCAGGATCTCGCTCCTGCGATTCAGCGCGCCGCAGGCGAGCTCGCCTAGAACGAACGGATGGCAGAGCACTGCATCTTCCAGGAGCAGCCCGGCGAGTTGTCGGTCGGCGACCCGCAAATGGTCGACCCAGACGGACGTGTCGACCAGGATCACGCCGTCTTCCGCCTCGCTTGCGCGCGCCGCCTGGGGATGGGGCGAACGGCCTTCTCGGAGCCGCCCAACGCCGCCAGACGCTTGGCGCTTTCGCGAGCCACGAGCGCCTCGAGCCCCGCCCGGACCACGGCCGTTTTTTCGCGAAGGCCGCTCAGTTGAGTCGCCCTCCCAAGCAGGGAGTCATCGATATTCAAGGTCGTGCGCATATGCATCAGTATGCTCGTTCTATGCATACCCGGTCAAGTCACCGCCGCCCAGCAGCCGCGAACGGTGCAATCCAAACAGAATCAGTCTACCGTTCGCGACTGGTGCCGTTTTCGCAAGGGTGCAGCGGCCCTTCCGCACTTGCCGGGGTGGCCCCCCGGCGGATTACTCTACACTTCGATAGCGTGGACCAACCCGCACAGCTGGCTGTATGTCGATGTGACGGACGCAGAGGGCAAGGTGGTGAACTGGGCGGTCGAGCTGGGCAGCCCGAACGCGCTGTTGAGGAGAGGTCTGAGAAGGGTCGATTTTCCGCCTGGGCTCGAGGTCGTCGTCGAGGGGTATCAGGCCAAGAACGGTGGCCCGACCGCCGCCGGCCTCACCATCAAGACGCCTGACAAAGCTATTGTTTGTCACGCTCGGTGTCGTGTGCATGGTGATGTTGAAGAAGAAAGCCTTGAGCCATTCTGACGCTTCTACCCAAGCGACGCCTCGGAACGCCAAGATCATCGCTTTTGCACTGCTCGTCTGTTGGCTCCTTGCGATGATCTTCGGACGCTTGATCGGGTACTCGTCAGCGATTCTCTCCCAGTCTGAAGTACTACTCATGCGATGCGCCGGATTGGCATTGCCGCAGCCGTGCGTCGCATGTCACCAGCACCATCGAACCGGCTCCACACACTGACACTGGTCGGCGTTCTGTCTGCCGGGTGCACGGGGCCAGCCCGGGAGACCTCGCCGTCGCTTGTCCTCGAACAGCTTCGGTCCCCTACAGAACGGCCGGCGTCGGCACTGCAGCTGGCGACCTCAGACAGCCGTGCAATCCTGAGCTGGCTCGAGCGCTCGGACGACGGTCGAACCTTGCTCCTCGTCGAGCGCCTCGCCGATAGCTGGTCAGCGCCGCATCCCGTTGCGACCGGTGAAGAGCTTCTGGACAACTCTGCAGATGTGCCGTCACTGCACGTCTTGGGTGGCCGTCGACTGGCGGCGCAATGGCTCGCACGGCTTGGACCTACTCGCTGCTACTTGCCTTTTCAGACGACGACGGGACGACCGGTCGGCTCCCGTGCGGCCTCATCACGACGAGACGGCGACCCAACACGGGTTCGCATCGCTCTTTCAGCTACCCGATAACGGCCTGGGTGTCGTCTGGCTCGACGGACGTGCGATTGATCCAGGCCGATCCGAAGAGGACCACGGCGATATGGGTTTGTAGACGGCGGCGTTCAATGGGCGCGGCTTACAAACGAGCGAAGCTTCCCTCGATGATCGCGTGTGCGACTGTTGTCAGACCTCCTCGGCTGTCACGTCGGGAGCAGTCTTGGTCGCCTACAGGGACCGCAGTCCACGCGAGGTGTGAGACATCGTCGTCACCCGCCTTGAGAACGGCACGTGGACTCCGCCGACTCTGGTACACGAGGATAACTGGATGATCAGTGCAGGTGCCGGGCTGGCGCCACACCCTCCGGCCAGCACCACCAAAACGCCAACGGTGGAAACCAGAACCGCCGATGTTCCTCCTCTACGACGCACGAGGGTCATGACGTTCGGCCATCTTGTCGATGAGATAAGCGGCGACGCCGACTAGGGCAATCGACACACCGACAACGACTGCGACTGTCAGAAGCAAAGCCATTCGTCACCTCAGCCCTCCAGGAACGGGATCATCCGGCCGAAATACATGGCGCCAAGCAAGAAGACGAGCGTGGCCACACTCATGACCTTCGTGATCATCGGGGCGTCAGTGTCTTGTGTCACGCCCACGGGTGGTCGAACGACGTGAAGTAGACGACGTTGATCCCAGCGAGCACGATCAAGAAGATCTTCAAGAAGAACGCGGGCACGGCAACATACCGTTCGGCGTCTCCAATAAAGAACACCATGCCGGTTGCCATCGAGATTCCAAACCCCAGGAGTCCCAGTGGGAGTAGCCGGTGCAGGGCAGCAAAGGATACGTCTTTCATCAGCCCCAGCATGCGCAGACTGAGCACCAGCGCAGGGCCGAACAACAGGGCCATGCCGATGAAATGCAGCGTTTCGCTGGCCGGCCAGACCCACGATCGGTCCAGGATGAACGTCTGAGCTGCCGTTCTCCAGCCCGTGATCTGTTCGGATGCCGCAACCTCTTCGGCCCGAATCTCTGGATGGTTGATCTGACCACCGACAATCCCTGTCCGAACCATAAGCCCCACGGTCAGAATCGACAGAAGCAGGACCGAGGTCAGATTCCAGTCGGGCACGCGCGAGAACCGTCGATACTGCCACAGCGCGAACCATGACAGAAGGCCGGTGATACTCAGAAACGCGAACGCCAGCATCGCCGCGTTCTGGTGCATTTGGATCGCGGCGCGCGACACGCCAGCATCGGCACGAACGATCCCTTCAGCGGTACTGCCAGTGATATAGGTCGGAATTCCCAGGAGGGCCATGAGAACCAGTAGCACGAGGGCCGCCTGCCTCAGGTCGTCGCTCTTCATCAAAAGAGCGGCAATGAACAGGCCCAGCCCAATGACCGTACCGGTCGTCGGAAAATGATTTAGGACGATGTGGAGATGTGCGTAGTCCACAAGAGGATCTCTTGAGCAACCGCCGACGGACGCACCCGTGATTCAGCCGTCCGTAATCGTCGATTACCGCGACGCCGTTGCCCCCGGACCGCCCGTCGTGCGGAACTGCAGGCGGACCACCTTGTTCATTCGGTTGTAAGGGGCCCACACCTCCGGCGGATCCGTCCGGTTGTCCACCTGCACGTGTCGGATCTCGGTGCCCCGGGTCGGCAGCACGTACTCGGTGAAGCGTTCCGTCTTCGGATCGAACTTGACCAGCGCGTCGTGGTTGATCCCGTTGATCCAGACCACCCCATTCTTGTCCACCGCTGTCGCGTAGGGCATCGTGTACGGCGTGGGCAGCGCGTACTCCTTCACCTGCAGCGTCTTCGTGTCGACGCGGGCCAGACGATTCGCATGAAACAGTGCATTCCACACCACGTCGTCGTTCGGGTCGGCGGCGTTGCGGCGCGGTGCCTTCGACAGCGGCGTCGCGGTATTCTGCCCCCCTCGAAGGGTACGCGCCCGCTCGTAGTCGACTTCCGTGGCTTCCGGCAGTGAGAGCGGAGCGAGAACCACTGCGATCGGATCATCCCCATCGTCACGGGCGTCCACCTTGACGATACGATCCAGCCCTGGTTGCGTGACCCAGGCATTGTCGTCCCGATCGATGCTGATTCCGTACGTGCTCCAGTTGCCGCACTCCTCGGCGCAGAGCCTCCCGCCTTCCGCGGGCGGAGCCTCGTAGTGGATGTATTGCCCCGTGGCCGCATCCAGCTTGATCGCGCCGTTGTCAGACGTCGCCCACGGATTGCCCTTCGAGTCGACGTCCACCGTCCCTCCGACACCTTGTTTCATGTCCGCCTGCCGCGGGAAGTTCTTGAACTGTTCGGTCTTGGGATCGAACATGAGGAAGGTACGGTCGTTTCCGTTTTCTGCCCAGACTTTTCCGACCGCATCGACCACAATGCTGTGCGTGCTAATCGTCTTGCCCTTGGCGTCTTTGAGGACGTAGTCGGTGACCTCGCCGGTTCGCGGATTCAGCTTGGCAATGGTCCGCTCGGGCACCATGTCGTCGGCGATCCAGACATTCCCTTCGGCGTCGGCCCACACATCATGCGCGGCCCGGCCGACATAGCGCGCCGGGGTTCCCAGCGACCAGTCGCTCCCATCCGCAAAATGGAGCGGCCGGTCCGGGCGCGGCAGATCGTATTCGGTGATAACCACCTGCGTGGCTTCCCCCGTCGGGCGCGCGTGCAGCTTGAGGTCGGTCAGTGCCAGCTCGGTCGCCCCCCGTACGCGGCCCAAGTACCTGGACAGCTCGTCCCGGTACGCCAGCATCATCTTGTTGCCGACCGCGTCGGGGGCCGGAGCCACCCCACTACTCCCCGTCTTCGACATCAGGTCGATCAGGATGCCCCACCCAACCTCATCCCAGCGATTCTGCAGCGTGAAGCTGGCCGTGTGACATCCGGTACAGCCGTTGTTGTAGACGTGCACCATCCGGCGATCGGCAGGGGTGCTCTGCGGCAGGCTGGCAAGATACTCGCTGCCGGACATCTGCCGCAGGATCAAGCTGGCGTTCCGAATCGGGGCCATGGTGAACTTGCGGTCCACCCCGCCGCTTGCCAGGGCGAACTCGGCCCGACCCGCCCCGAAGCCCACCGCTTGAGCCCAGAGCTTGTACTGCCCGGCGTCCAGCGGGGGAAACACGTAATGCCCCTGCCGGTCGGTGAAGACTGAGGTCGTGAAACTCTTACCCGAGACGCGCGCCGACACGAGGACCCCCTCCATCGCTGTGCCATCTGCGGCCTCGATGTTGCCCTGGATAATGCCGGTCCCGGTCCCGGACTGAGCGGCGGACGCAGTCCAGAGTCCCGCCCCCAACAGCGCGATCGCCAACATCAGCGACAATGATTCAAGCTTGAACATCGATCCTCCACACAGTTGTCGTTCTCGCTAAAGAGTCTCGAGATAGGCCATCAGCTCTTCGAATTGCTCAGCGGTAAACCCATAGCGGAAACCTGGCATTCGGAGCGTGCCACGCTGAATCCTCTCGCGCACGGCTGTCTCTCGCGCCGGCGAAGCGTCCTTGAGCACGCCGTTTAGCTTCGGCCCCACCGGCGCCGTCGTGTCATCCTTGACAATCCGATCCAGATGACACAGCGCACAGCGCTGGTAGAACCACGCCTCACCTCGAGCAACCGTTTCAACGGTCCCGACCTGCGAGACCTGTGACGCTTGCGTCGGGATCACGAACAGGGTGTCGCCGGCATCGGCCACGCCGCTCGTCACGTCGGGTAGCATCGCGACCCACGTGTCTTCCACCACTCCCGCGATGCGCCCACTCGCCCTCATCTGGGCCGACGCGGCAACCGGCAAGAGCAGAAGAACGCACGTCCCGACCAGCATCCAGTGCGACTTGACAGACATGCCACCTCCTCGATGACTTGTAGCCCCCCGGCCAGCAAGACTCACCACGGACTTCTCCTCAGTTTGACTGGGGCGCCGAAGATGACCTCCGCGGCGCGGCTACCCTCCCAAATCGCGCTTTCCCACTGCTCCTGTTCCTCGTCACGCCCCAAGTTCCAAGCCATCTTCCAGGGTCTCGCAAACACCTTGGGGTCCTCGATCGTGACCTGGTAATCGATCCTGTCAGGGTTGACGAACGTCCAGCGTTCGACCAGATGCCAGGCGTCGCTATGAAAACTCCCGACGATATCAAAACCAGGTGTGCTCGTTGTTATTGGTCACATCGACGACCAGCGTATTTCCCTCCCAGTGGCCGCGCGAGTCGCCCATCCACAGTTTGATGTCTGCTCCGACGTGCGGACGCCCGTCGAGGGGGATGATGCGATAGGTATGCGAATACTCGTGGATGATCACCACGTGTCCAGGGGGGCTGAAGAATCTGCATACTGCCCTGAAGGTTGATGCGCGGCACGCCTTCCAGAAAGCCCCGTGTTGTCGGGTCGAGGTACTCCGCTTTCGATGGCTGACGGTGTTGCTCGTAGAGAAACTTGGCTTTCTCTGCCGCCCAAGGCTGGTAAGGGATCTTCCCGTCGGGTGGGTCCACAATCGGCTTTCCCGTGGTCACCGCCCGACCCGAAATCTTCACGTGCTCCGCGCGGTCGGCTTCACCTGCCTGGAGGCTATACGTTGTGATGTCGTTTCGTTGACTCCAGTGACCCTGGATGTCCGGCTGGCCATCCGGTGCACGTGGCGGATCCCACGTCGCCGCCGCTGGTTGCGGCGCCTGGCCAGCGGCGGGTCCCGGCGCCACGGAGAGGACCACCGCGGCCGTCATCGCGATCATTGAACTCAAACAGCGACTGCTCACCTGCAGCCTCCCTTCGAAGCCGGAGCGGTCCGGGACCATTCCGGTCGATGATGCAGAGCCGTTCTCGTGTCAACGCAATACCGAGTCAATCTCGTATCCCTGGGTCAGTGTGTGACACCGTCAGGTTGTTATGGTACAGCGCGAAACAGATCGTCAAAGGCGTAGCACTCGTATTCCAGGATCTGAAAATTCTCTTCCTTATGACGGTAGAAGAGCATGCTCATCGTCCACGGCCTCGTAAACACCTCTGGATCCTCGACGAACAGATTTCTCATCGAAACCCCACCAAAGGTTCGCTCCCCCTCGGCGCCGCGCTCGACCGGGCATCAGGTGGCTGTCGCCTCACCGTCCGTGCTGCTCCACAGCTTGGCGATTATCACGCCGTCACCTGCCCAATGTCACCCGACGATCTTGGCAGGAATGCCAACATAGAGCGCCCCGCCCTTCAACTTTGTGTGCTTGGGCACCAGGCTCATGGCACCCACCTGACAATGGGGACCGGCCTCCACGTCGATTTCGATCACGCTGCCGAGCCCAATCGTGACGTCGTGCCCCAACCGCACCGTTCCCGTCCTGACGATGCCGCCTTCCACCGTATGACCGGAGATGTGCACGTCGGCGCCAATGACGACGTCGTCTCCGAAGTCGAGAAGGTTGTGGTCGCTGACGGACAGCGAATTCACATAGACGCGACGGCCCATGCGGGCCCCGTTCAGGCGCAGATACATGGTCCAGAGGGGCGAGCCACGAAACACAGTGCCGGCCAAGACGCGAACAAGATGGATTGCCACCATGTATCGCGACCAGTTCAGCGCCGGCCAGTCAAAGTCGCTGATCCGCAGTTGCAAGCCGGGAACCGTCCGCCAGCCCGTCAGCCGCGTGGAGAATGCGGAGAGCACCATGAGGCACAACGCGAACAGGATGTACGATGGAATGGCCGATCCGCTGAACAGCAGCGCGCGGACCAGCGGGGAGCTCGCCGTCGTCCAGCGGGCGAGGCCAGACCAGAATAGGACCACGGGAAGCGCGGAGACCCCGCACACCAGGCCCTGAACGATGCAGAGTGTGACAACCGTCCACGCGACTCGTCCCCACACACGGATACGCCGAATCGCGTGATCCATATCCCATAACATTCTATGCATGGTCGGGCCGACGAGTACGATTCGCGTCTGACGGTTCAGGGGACGGGCGATCCGGTTGTGCTCGTGCCCGGCATGGACGGCACGGGCCAGTTGTTCTACAGTCAGGTACCCCGGCTCGCGCGTTCCCACCGGGTGGGCACATACGCGCTGCGAGATGTCCCGTCGATGGACGTTCTCATCGCCGATCTGGCCCGCGTGATCGATACGATGGCACCCGTCGAGCGCCGGGCGATCGTGATCGGTGAGTCGTTCGGAGGAGCGCTCGCGCTCAGCCTCGCGCTCGCCCAGCCCGATCGGGTCAGTGCGCTCGTCGTGATGAATTCGTTCGCGTACTTTGCCCCGCAGTTCCGACTGCATCTCGCCATGTACGGGCTGCGTGCGATGCCCTGGGGGGCCATGGGACTGATTCGCCGGCTCACGGCGTTCCGCCTCCACTCCCCCCATACACACCGACAGGAACTCAGGCGCTTCCTGGATCTGACCAGACAGTCTAGCCGCGACGGCTACATCGCGCGCCTGAAGGTGCTGACCCGGTACGACGTCAGAGATCGACTCCACGACGTTCGCGTACCGGCGCTGTTCCTGGCGGCCGATCGGGACCACCTGGTCCCGGCTGTCGAACAGGCGCGTTACATGGCCGCGCGGGTTCCCTGTTCGGTTGTGCGGGTCCTCGCCGGGCATGGCCATATCTGCGCGATTGCGCCCGACATCGACTTCGAGCAGATTCTGCGGGAGTGGCGGGGAACCGCGTAACGCCGGGCCGAAGGCAGGTCTGAAAGACGCTGGCCCGCTTGCTCGTGTAGCGCCGTCAGGGAATACCCCACCCTCCAACCCGGGATTTCCCCGATTGAAGATCGCTCATGTCGATGCCATCCTGCACGCTAGCGTCTTCTGAGCCGTTGTCGCTTTGAACAGGAGGCGCCCAATGCGAGTCGTGTCCTTCACCCTTAACGGCACACCCACCCAACTGACGCTCGACGAACGTCGTCCGCTGCTGTGGGTGCTGCGCGACGACCTCGGTCTGACGGGCACCAATCGGCTGCGGCATCTCGGCGTGCGGCGCCTGCACCGTACTCGTGAACGACAAAGCCGTGCGCTCCTGCGTCACGTCGGTCGGCGACCTGGACGGCAAGCACGTCGTGACGATCGAGGGGCTCGCGCGTAACGGCGATCTCCATCCCGTCCAAGAGGCTTTCGCGACCCAGCTTGGCTTCCAGTGCGGGTACTGCACGCCCGGCATGATCACTCGGGCGTACGCATTCCTCTTGCAGAACCCGGAACCGACGAGGGACCAGATCCTCCGCGAGATGGGTAGTCACCTCTGCCGCTGTGGCGCCCACGTCCAGATCGTTCAGGCCATCGAGATTGCGGCAGCCACCATGGAAGGGGGCACGTGATGGCTCGCTACGACAGCGACATGATCGTCCCAGACGGCTGGGGCTTCGCGACGAGCATGGATCGCCGCGAGTTCCTCAAGCTGACCGCGACAGGTCTGCTCGTCGTGTGCGCCGTCAGGCGCCTGAGCGGACAGGAATCAGCGAGCCTGTCGGTCGGGCGCCAAGGCTATCCCACCGATCTCAACGCCTACCTCCACATCGGCGCCGACGGCCGCGTGACGTGTCTGGTGGGCAAGGTCGAGTTGGGACAAGGGGCGATGACGTCGCTGCCCCAGCTCGCCGCAGAGGAATTGGACGTTCCCCTCTCGGTCGTGGAAATCGTGATGGGCGACACCGACGTGTGTCCGTGGGACATGGGCACGTTTGGATCGCGCAGTATCCGCCAGTTCGGTCCGATCCTCCGCGCAGCCGCGGCCGAGGCGAAAGCGACGCTGCTCGAGCTCGCATCTGAGCGACTCCACGCGCCCGTGGCCGACCTTCAGGTCGACGCGGGTGTCGTCATGGTCAAGCGGGACGCAAGTTGGCGGGTGAGCTACGGGCAACTCACCGAGGGCAAGCGCATCGAACGCCGTGTCGAGGAACCGGCGCTCGAGTCTGTTTCGGCATTCAC
>Ga0326597_10005942_pt1 | contig 16806 bp, 14 predicted proteins | sample RVTome_12_FD_203789 | JGI IMG/M metagenome (GOLD analysis project Ga0326597, IMG submission 203789) | Soil microbial communities from uranium-contaminated site in the Upper Colorado River Basin, Wyoming, United States - RVT100D185 | ecosystem: Environmental > Terrestrial > Soil > Contaminated >...
CGCCGTCTCGGCGGCCTCGGTCGCACGCTCGAGCCCCTCTTCCCACCGGTCGGACGTCTCGTCCTCGAGGGACTCGAGGCTTCGGGCCTCCTCCGGATCGGGGGTGTCCCCCATCGGGGATGGGATCGGTACCGGTTCCACGCGCACCGGGCGGCCCGTGAGCAGGCCCTCCAGTTCCCGAAGGAGCCGCTCCTGATCGGTTCCCGGCGCGCCGGCGCGCGCCGGCGGCGTCTGGGGCCGCCGCACCACCGGCGGCCGGCTCCGCGGGACCTCGGGCCGCTGGCGCGGGCGGGGCATCGGCTGCTGGGGACGCTTCTTCCTTCCCCCCAGCAACCCGAACAGGATGAACGCCGCGACGAACAGGAGCTCGAGGAGGTCGCCGCTCATCGCGTCAGGCCCCCGCCTTCCCCTCGCCCGTGCCGCCCTTGGCGATGGCCTGCCGCATGGCCGTGTCGCTCTCGACGTTCCGGTAGCGCATGTAGTCCATGATACCCAGCTGGCCGTTCCGGAACGCCTCGGCGAGGGCCAGCGGGATCTGGGCTTCGGCCTCGACCACCTTGGCGCGCATTTCCTGTGTCCTCGCCACCATCTCACCCTCGAGCGCCACGGCCGCGGCCCGGCGCTCTTCCGCCTTGGCCTGGGCGATCCGCTTGTCGGCTTCGGCCTGGTCCGTCTGCAGCTCGGCGCCGATGTTCTTGCCGACGTCCACGTCAGCGATGTCGATGGACAGGATCTCGAACGCCGTGCCGCTGTCGAGTCCTTTCGCCAGCACCGTCTTCGAGATGTTGTCCGGGTTCTCGAGCACCTTCTTGTGCGACTCGGACGACCCGATGGTGGAGACGATGCCCTCCCCCACACGCGCGAGGATGGTCTCCTCGCCGGCGCCGCCCACCAGGCGGTTGATGTTGGCCCGCACGGTTACGCGCGCGATCGCGATGAGCTGGATGCCGTCCTTGGCCATCGCGGCGACCTTGGGTGTCTGGATCACCTTGGGGTTCACGGACACCTGCACCGCCTCGAGCACGTCCCGCCCCGCGAGGTCGATGGCCGTGGCCTTCTTGAAGTCGAGCGTGATACCGGCCTTGTCCGCGGCGATGAGGGCATTGACCACCCGGTCGACGTTGCCGCCGGCCAGGTAATGCGCTTCGAGCATGTCCGTGTTCAGGGTGATCCCCGCCTTGCTGGCCTTCACCAGCGGCCGCACGACCCCCGCGGGGCTGACTTTCCTGAGCCGCATGCCGACGAGGCTTGTGAGGCCCACGCGGACGCCCGCGGCGAGCGCTTCGATCCAGAGCCCCACCGGAATGAAGTACACGAACATGCCGAAGACGACGACCGCGCCGATGACCGCGATGACGACCACGAACGGGCCGAGTTGCGTGAGATCCATGACAAGGTGCTCCTGTGATCCGGGGAACGACGCGTCAGGCGAGCTGATCGAGCGGCTTCACGACCAGCCGGTACCCTTCCGACCGCAGGATCCGGACGTGCGTACCGCGCTTGACGAAATCACCTTCGGTGACGACGTCCAGCCGCTCGTCGTCGAGCTGCACGGTGCCGCCGGGGTGCAGGTCCGTGAGGGCGACACCCACGCGGCCGAGCAGATCGTCCCGGATGTCCCCCGAGACGAACCCTTCGGTGGCGGCGCTGGCCGTCTTGAGGAAGAGACCCCGCCAGCGATCGCTCGTGGGCAGGTTCCGCACCACCAGGTAGATGGTGGCGCCGATAATGCCGATCGAGGTCGCCAGAACACCGGACGCGCGCGCGACGTCCCCCCACGTCGGGAGGCTGCCGAGCAGAGCCAGGAAGATGGCCGTGCCGACGCAGGCAATGCTCACGATTCCCGCGATGCCGAAGCCGGGGACCACGAAGACCTCGATGCCGAGCGCGATGAGCCCGGCGCCGAGCAGGATCACTTCCTCCCACCCGGCCAGCCCGATGATCAGGTGGCTGCCGAAGAACGCCCCGAGCGACGCCAGTCCCACCAGACCGGCGAGGCCGAACGACGGCGTCTTGATCTCGATGACGAGCCCGAGCACGCCCAGCGACAGCAGGATCGGGGCGACGAGCGGATGCGAGAGGAACCGGACGAGGGACTCCGCCCAGTTGGCCCGCGGTCGCACGATCTCGGCGCCGGCGATGCCGAGGCGCGCGAGCAGGTCGTCGAACCCGGCGACCTCGATCGCATACCCCACGCGCTCGGCTTCCTTGGCGGTGAGCGTGAGCAGCTTGCCCACCTCCACCACGCCTTCGATGCCGATGGTCTCGTCCACCATCGCTTCGCCGATGCGGGGGTCGAGCCCGCGGCGCTCCGCGAGTGCCCGGAACTGGGCGCGCATGACGCTCTGGGCCTTCTCCGAGACCTTGGTGCCTTCCGCGTCCACGACCGTCGAGGCGCCCATCGTCGCGTCCGCGATCATGAACACCGAGTCCGTGGCAATCGAGATCAGCGCACCGGCCGAGATGGCCCGGGGGTCCACGAACGCGTATACGGGAACCGTGGCCGCGCTGATGGCGTCGATGATCTCGAGGGCCGCGTCCACCCGCCCGCCCAGCGTGTTGACGTCCAGGATGACGGCGCGGGCCCCCGCGGCCTGGGCCTCGGCGATGGAGCGCTTGATGAACGGCGCGATGCCCATCTCGATGGTGCCGGTGACGGGCACGCGATAGACCACGGCGTCCTGCCCCGCGGCCGGGGTGGCGCACATGACAAAGGCAGCGATGGCGAGCAGACGGCGCACGGCCCCCTCCGGCAACGGCACCGTTCTAACCTAGGGCGCGAGGGGACCGGGCGGTAGCTCCCAGGCGAATGTCGAATGACCAACAGGGTACGTCGAATGACCAACAAGGAACACGGAATGGTGAAGTCGAGCGTTCGTCATTCCCTGTTCCTTGTTCGACATTCGGCCTTCCCACCAGTCTCCCCATCCTTCTACTCAGCCGGGGGCGCCGGCTTCCAGGCCACCCCCTCCAGCCAGCTCCGCGCCCGGACGATCTCCTGCCGGATCTCCCACAGGTAGAGCGCGATGGTGAACAGGAGGAAGGTCTCGGCGAAGGTCAGGAGGCGCGAGGCCCCGAAGGGATACCACACGTCGAGCAGGCGGCCGCCCAGCAGGGTCACGAGCTTGTCGAAGATCGCAATGCCCACCAGACCGAACGACGTGGCGAGCGCGAGGCGGCGGGTGCTGAGGATCAGGTACTCGAACTTGGTGGGATGCCCCGGGCGCATAGGTCCTCGTGGAAGGGGAAAGAGCTCAGGGCCAAGGTAGGATTCGCGACCGGGAACGACAAGCGGCGGCAGGGAATTCGGCGAACATTGAATGTCCAACAAGGAACCTAGAATGACCAAGTTCGGCGTTCCCTGTTCCCCGTTCCTTGTTCGATGTTCCAGTTCCCGCCGCACCGGTCGCACCCGTTGCACCGAACCCCCGTCTCGCCGAGGTACTCGAGCAGCGTGCGCCGACGACACCGCCGGCGATGTACGTAGTCCCGCATCGTGGCCAGGCCGGCCTGGACGGCGGGGCCCTCCCCGGCGAGACGGCGCATCAGCACCGGATCCCGCCTGGTCCACAACATGACGCACCGGGCAGGAGCGCCGTCACGACCTGCGCGCCCGGCCTCCTGGTAGTAGGACTCGGGTCGGGACGGAATGCCCAGGTGGAGCACCAGGCGCACATCGGGCTTGTCGATCCCCATGCCGAAGGCATTCGTTGCCGCGATCACCCGTATGGACCCATCCAGGAAGCGCGACAGGAGCGCCCGGCGGGCGCCGCCGGGCAGCGCGCCGTGGTAGGGCGCAGCGGACACGCCCTTGCGCCGGAGCCAGGCGGCAACACCATCGGCGCGATTCCGGGTGGGGACGTAGCAGATGGCGGTCCCGGCGGAGCCGCGGAGCAGCGCGAGCGCCCGGATCAGGCGTTCCTGCTCGTCCGCGCACTCGCGGACCTCGAAGCGCAGGTTGGGCCGGTCGAAGGAGGCCAGGACGCGCACGGGATTACGGAGCCCGAGGATCTGCACGATGTCCGCGCGCGTCGCGGGGGTCGCCGTCGCCGTGACCGCAAGGGTCGGAGGCTCGCCCAGGGCGAGCCGATGCTGGCCGATCTCCCGGTAATGCGGACGAAAGTCATGCCCCCATTCCGAGATGCAGTGTGCCTCGTCGACCGCGAGCAGCGAGCAAGGCAGTCGTGACTCCCGTACCAGGGACGGCAGCCGCTCCGGCGCGACGTAGAGGAGCCTGAGCCCACCGGCGTGGAGGCGCTCTCGGACGGCGGCGCGCGTCTCAGGCTGCTGCGTGCTGCTCAGGTACGCGCCCGCGATCCCCCGCCGCGTCAGCGCCGCCACCTGATCCTGCATGAGCGATATCAGCGGGGACACGACCAGCGTCAGGCCGCCGCGGATCAGGGCCGGGAGCTGGAAGCAGATGGACTTCCCGCCCCCGGTGGGCAACATGGCCAGGCAGTCCCGGCCCGTGAGCGCCGCGAGCACCACGCGGCGCTGGGCATAGCGGAGGTGCGCGTACCCCCAATGCTGCTCGAGCGCACGCTCGGCACCTTCCAGGAGGCCAATCGGGAGGGACATACCGCAAGATGGCGCAGGCCCGCGGCCGGGACCGACGCGTTTCCTCGCGCCCCTGACCATTCTGTCCCGGCACGCGGGAGGGATTCCGGCGCTAGCTTGACCAGGACCCGCCTCGAGAGGCCCGCATGCGTACCCTGGCAGTGTTGTCGATGTCCCTGATCCTGGCCTGCGCCGGAGGTGGCACGCAGGCCGCCGACGCCCCGGCACCTTCCACGCAGGCCGCCGGGGGGGACGATGACTGCGGGGGCCTCTACGCCCTCGACGTGCACAACGACGGCGACGACGAGGTGTGGTTCTGGTTCTCTGATGCGAAGCTGCTCCAGCCGGCGCAGCAGATTGGGAGGCTGCGCGGGAAGGACGCGACGACCCTCTTCTTCCGATCCCCCGAGACACCGTCGGTCTGGGCGCAGACCCGAACCGGGAGCCGCGTGTTCATCACCGATCGGGCCGGCTTGCAGCGGTACAGGATCCGCGTGGCCCTGCGCTGCGACAAGCCATAGGCAGATAAGGCTCGTCGGGGCGAGACTGAGTGACCAGTCGGTCTGCGGGCGCGGCCCTGGCGTCGCCCGCGTCTGTGGCTTGGTGCGAGGCACCGGGGAGTCCTTCGGGCGCGCGGGTTCCTAGCGGTTCAGGAACGCCTCGACAGCCGCGCGGAAATCGGGTGTCGCCCGCGCGAGCGCGTTGACGTCGGCGCCCAAGCGAATCCCGTCCGCGAAGCTCCGCCCGTCCAGCGCATAGAGCTGACGCTTGATGAGGGCAAGCGCCGTCGGGCTCTGGGCGGCGAGCGCCGCGGCGACGTGCGCGATGTCGGACTCGAAGGTCTCCGGAGCGAGCACACGCGACACGAGTCCCACCGACCGCGCTTCCTCGGCCGAGAGGATCCGGCCCGTGGCCACGAGGTCGAACGCCACCTTCTCGCCCACGGCGCGGCGGAGCATGGCCATCACCATGGCCGGAACGAATCCGCGCCGCACCTCCGGGTACCCCAGCTGCGCGTCGGCGCGGGCCAGCACGAGATCGCATGCCGTGGCGAGGCCGCACCCGCCTGCCAACGCGCGACCATGGATCACGGCCACGACCGGCTTCGGAAGCTCGCGCATCCGGATGAAAACGTCGCCCAGGCGCTGCGCCTGGGCGCGATTCTCTTCCGCGGGCCGGTCCGCGGACGCCAACAGCTCGGTGAGATCCGCCCCGGCGCAGAAGTCCGTGCCCGCGCCGCGGACGGTCACCACGCGGACCGCGGCGTCCAGCTCCGCCCGCTCGAGGGCGTCGTGGAGGGCCTCGATCATGGCGGTATCGATCGCGTTCCGCTTGTCGGGACGGTTCAGCGTCAGGGTGAGGACGCCGTCCGCAAGCGCCACCACCACGCGATCGTCAGACATCGAGGTCCGCCGGCACCGGGATTTCCATGCGCAGTAACGCCGTGGAAAACACCTTCCCCTGCGCGTCGGTCTTGAGCGACAAGGTGCCCCCGCCGCCGAGCGCCCCGTGGAGCAGGAAGTTGAGGGCCCGGAGATTGGGCAGCTCGAATCGCTCGACGCCACCGGTCAGCATCCCCCTGAAGTGCTCGGCCACCCGGGCCGCGGTCACCTCGCGCTCGAGCAGCGGATAGAAGGCGGGCCGAAGCGCAATCAGGCCGACGTTGGCGGTGTCGCCCTTGTCGCCGCTCCGCGCGTGGGCGAGGAAGCGGAGCTGGACGGAACGGCGGACCGGCGGAACGGCGGAACGTCTGGTTCCTTTCGTTCCTGGTGAACGCTTGAAGGCGCCCCTCCCCTTCAGGCCCATGTCGCCTCGTTCTGGGAGCAGAACCGGCTCGTACCGCCGTTCCGCCGTTCCCCCGTTCCGCCGGACATCATGCTTCCACCACCTCCACCCGCGCCCGGATCTCCGATTTCGCGATCAGCGCCGGCCAGTAGGCGACGATCTCCTCGACCTTCGGGCGGCCGCCCGCGAATCCGGTGACGCTCGGCGGTCCGTTCAGGATGAGCGGTGCGATCTCCCGCGTGAACCGCTCGACCGGGGCCCGCTCGCGGGCGCGCACGCCGATCCGCAGCTGGACCTCCGGCAGGTCGGCGTTCGGCGGTCCCGCCAGGGGGCCGTGCGTGGCGTCCGCGCCGACGAACTCGGTGAGGACCTCCTCGAACGCGAGGCCCAGCCGGGCCAGCCGCTCGCGGAGGATGCGGTCGGCGGCCCGCGCCTTCTCGAGGGCTTCCGGCCACGCGTAGACGAGTGTGCCCACGGCCTTGTACCCGTAGAAGTAGGCGACGGAGACCTTGAGGAACGCCGTCGCGGGCCGCCCGCGGACACCCTTCACACGCACCCGGTCGGGACCGGCCTGCTCGAGCTGGATCGTCGTGAAATCGGCGACCACGTCCGGCGTGATGTAGTGTTGCGGGTCGCCCATCTCGTAGACGAGCTGCTCCGTGATGGAGGGGACCGATATGCGTCCGCCCGTGCCGGCGTGCTTGGTCACGCCAAAGGTCCCGTCCGCCCGGGCCTCGACGATGGGGTAGCCCGGGTCTTCCAGGTGGGGGATTCCCTTCCAGTCCACGAGGCAGTTCCCGCCCGAGCACTGCGCCCCGCACTCGATGATGTGGCCCGCCACGGTGCCCGCCGCCAGCCGATCCCAGTCGTCGGGCGCCCAGCCGAACTCGTGCATCATGGGTCCGAGCGTGAGCCCGGTGTCCGTCACCCGCCCCGTAATGACGATCTCCGCGCCCTGCCGCAGCGCCTCCACGATGCTCGCAGCGCCGAGGTATGCGTTGGCCGAGAGCACGCTGCCGCGGACCGTGGTGAGCGGGGCACCGGTATCCATGTTCGCCAGCGCGTGCCCGCCGTCCATCAGCTCGTCCAGACGATCGAGGATGTCGTCGCCCGTCACGATGCCCACGCGGATCCGTCCGGCGAGCCCGAGCCGCCGGGCGACCGCGATGACCGCGTCCGCGCACGCCCGCGGGTTGACGCCGCCCGCGTTGGCGGTGATGCGGATGCCCCGCTCCACGACCGTCGGGAGGATGCGTTCCATCAGCGGGATGAAGTCGGTGGCGTAGCCGCGGGACGGGTCGCGCGAGCGTTGCTTCTGCATGATGGACATCGTGACTTCCGCCAGATAGTCCATCATGAGGTAGTCGATCGGGCCGCCCTCCACCTGCCGAACCGGCGCTTCGAGCCAATCTCCCCAGAATCCCTGGCCCGAAGCGATGCGGACCGTCCGTCCCGGCGACGTCACCGCGTGGCCACCGGCTGGCTCACCAGCGTCCGCAGCACCGACACGGGCGTCCCGGCGGACGTGACCCGCACTTCCGTGAGCACGTCCAACCCCGCGGGCAGCCAGGCCAGCGAGTCGTCGGTCCAGGGCAGGGTCGCGCTGGATCCGACCGGGAGCTCGAGCGGCAGCGTGGCCGGCGGCGCCAGCGGGCTGTCCGGCGCCGCCAGGAAGGCGACCGTGACGTCCGCTTCCCAGACGGCATGAGCGTCCGGTCGCGCGAAGCCCGGCATGATCTCGAGGTCGAGGACGGGGTGCGTCCCGGGATCCACGGTGACCTGCTGCCGGCCGACGGCGTAGTTGAGCGGCCCTTCGGAGACGAGATAGCCGCTCGAATCCCACACGGACACGCCTACGTCGGTCACCTGCGGCCAGAGGGCGCGCGCGAAGGCGATCTCGACCCTCATGGTCCGTGCCCACGCCGGCACCATCAGCCGTTCCCGCGCGGCGACCGAGGGTCCGCCGTGCATCCGGAACCGCCGGCCGCCCCCGAGGGCCTGCATCGACGTGGACACCGCGAGCGGAGCGCCGGACCGGTTGGTCACCTGGACACCGTCCCCGCCGCGGATCGTGAGGCCGACCGGGGCCAGCTCGGCCCCGAGCTCCACGGTCACGCCACGCGTCGGCGGCGCCACGAGGACCGCCTCGTAGACCCCCGCCACGAGATCCTCCGCCCGGACCTGGAGCGTCCCGGTCGAGGGGAGCTCGCCGCCGACCTCGAGGACCGCCTCGTCGCGCTGCGGCTGACCGGTGGGCTCGAACAGGTAGAGGCTCACCGCCTGGTCCTCGTCGGCGACGGCGACGCGCACGGTGAGCCCGCCGGCATGGTCCGGCACCGCCAGGTAGAACCGGGCGCTCCGGCCCTTCCCGACGTACTCGCGGAGCTGCAGCGGCCGCTCCAGGGTGTAGGGGACGACGATGGACGACGTGAGACCGAAGGCGGCGCCGCTCAGCGTGTCGGTTGCGGGTCGGGCCCACGCGGTCCCGACGTACAGGCCCGGCGCCTGGAGCGCGCGGTGGTCGTACACGATGGGCACCGTCACGGGCGCGCCCGCGAACTCGACGGCCGGAGGCGCCCGGAGCCACGGCGCGTCCGAGCGCAGCAGCAGCCGGGCGAACGGCTGTCCGCCCTCGGAGCGGACCGTGAATCGCTGCAGCGTGTCCGCCGCCGCGAGGCCATTGCGTCGATAGGCCGCGCTGAATCCGCGGTTGGCGCCGTCCCGCTCACTCAGGACGGTGAAGCGGCCGGACCGATGCCCTGCGCGGAGCCAGCGCCACGCGGCCTCCACGTTGGGCACGCCGGCCCCCGCATCCAGTGTGGTGGCGCCGGGGATCGGGACCGCGGTGCTGCGCAGGGCCGTCGCGATGGCGGCGGCGTCCGCGGTCGCCCCCTCTGCCCGCAGCGCCGAGAGGAGCAGGGCGGCCACGCCGGCGAGCTGTGGCGCCGCCATGCTGGTCCCGCCGGAGACCTCCTCACCCATCTGCCAGGGGGGGACGTTGGAGAACGCCACGCCCGGCACACAGACATCCGGCTTCTGGAATACGCCCCCGCGCGCGCTCCACCATCCCAGGACGTCCTCGGCCGGCGGCCCCGAGGTGCTCGGTGCCTGCGCAAAGGCCCCGGGGAAGAGGGCACACGCGGACAGCGCGAAGGCGGCCGATCCGGGGAAGCCCACCGTGGAGAGCCCCGGACCGTCGTTGCCGGCGCTGATGACGACCACGACTCCAGGATGCGCGAGCGCGAACGCGTCGATGATCGAGTCGATGACCGGGCGGCCCTGGCCTTCCTCGTTGCCGATGCCGAAGCTCAGGTTCACGACCAGGGGTTGCTGGCGGCGTTCCGCGTAGGCGGCCGCGTACTCCATGGCCCGGACCATGGACCCCGTCACTGAGATCCCGCCGCGCGCGTCGTTGGAGATCTTGAGGCCCAGCAGCTGCGCGCCGGGCGCGATGCCATCGAAACCGTCGACGCCGAACAGGTCGTGCCCGGCCGCGATCCCGGCCACGTGCGTGCCGTGCCCCGAGGTGTCGAAGAACAGGTCGAGCTGCGGACCGTCACCGACCTCCAGGAAGTTGGCGGCCAGCGTGACCGGCCCGAAGGAGAAGGTGTCCCCGGCATGGGCGAAGTCCCGCACGGGATCCTCCCCCGCCAGGGAGCCGTCCTGATCGGTGTCCGCGAGCAGGAACCAGCCGTCGCTGGCCCGGGCAACGACGAGCGGGATGGTATCATGGCGGTCCCCGTCGCCGTTCACGTCCGCCGCCGGCATCGCTCCCAGTGCCCGCTCCACCAGGACCCCGCCGTAGACGGTGCCGATAGCGAGGGCCCGGATCCGGCTCGCGCCATCGAGGGGTTGCCCCTCGACCACGAGGACGTCACGCCCGGCCGGGATGGGCTCGAGCCGCACCCGACCCTCGCGCGAGAAATCCCGGAGATCCAGCAGCTTCGGCACGCCGGCCGTCGTCGCCCGAAGGCCCGGCACGCCAGCGTCGATTCCGCTGTCGAGGATCGCGATCAGCACGCCGCGCCCATCGAGGGTGGGGTGGGCGGCGATGAACTGCTCGGCCCGGACGCTGCGGCGCGGCAGCAGGCCCAGCAGGTGGGCCGCCTGTGGCGGCAGCAGGGGCTGGCGGGGCTCGGCGTTGGCCACCTGCACGTGATCCGCGGGGACCGCCGCGATTTGGGGGGGAACGTCCGCGACCGAAGGACCGCGGGCGGCGCAGGCGGCACTCAGCACCGCCGCCGCCAGGCGCGGGCCGGCCGCGCGGCGGCGCGGGCCGATCACGGGCGGTGCTCCGGCAGGACGAACGCGCCGAGGTGCGGGCCGTCGAAGTTGGTCACGGTGCGACAGAGGAACGCCAGCATGGCGCGCGTCTCCTCGGGCGCCACGATCGCGTCCACGAATCCGCGGGCGCCGGCGTACTTGGCATCGAGCTGGTGCTCGTAGTCCCCCCGCATCTGCTCGACCTGCTCGGCCACCGCGGCGTCGCCCACCCGGGTCCCGAAGACGGCCTGCACGGCGGATTCGCCTTCCATCACCGCCATCCGTCCGGTCGGCCACGACAGGATGAAGTCGGGATCGAAGCCCTGCCCCGCCATGGCGTAGTAGCCGGCACCCGAGGCATGGTTCACCGTGAGCACGAGCTTGGGGACCACGGCGGTGGCCATGGCCTCCACGAACTGGGCTCCGGCCCGGATGATGCCGGAATGCTCCGCCTCGGGGCCGACCATGAAGCCGCTCACGTCCTGCACGAACAGGATGGGGATCCGCTCCCGGCTGGCCGTCTCGATGAAGTAGGCGACCTTCTCGGCGCTCTCGGTATAGACGATGCCACCGAATCGCGGACGCTCGCCTTCCCGTCCCTTGATGATGCCCCGCTGATTCGCGATGACCGCCACCGGCCACCCTTCGATCGCGCCGTGCCCGCACAGCATCTCGGCGCCGATCTCCGGCTGGAACTCGTCGAGCCGCCCGTCGTCCAGCAGGCAGTCGAGCACCGCGCGCATGTCGTACGCCATGCGGTGGTCGTGCGGCAGGAAGTCGTACAGCGTCTCCGGGTCCCGTCCCGGCGCGCGGTCCTGATCCTGCCGACGGGGGACGCGCTCCCGCGTGGGCAGGGGGAGGCGGGTCAGGTACTCCCGGATCCGGTCCAGACAGTCGGCGTCGTCCTTGGCACGGTAGTGCGCGACCGCACTGATGGCGGTGTGGGTGACGGCCCCGCCGAGCAGCTCACCATCCACGGTCTGGCCGGTGGCGCCCTTCACGAGGTTCGGGCCGCCGAGCCCCATGAACGAGGTGCCTTCGACCATGTAGATCACATCGGACAGCGCCGGCAGATACGCGCCCCCGGCCACGCACGGCCCCATCACGGCCGAGATCTGGGGCACGTGGAGGTAGCGCCGCATGATCGAGTTGTAGTAGAAGATCCGCGCGGCCCCATACTGTCCCGGGAACACGCCGTCCTGATAGGGCAGGTTCACGCCAGCGGAGTCCACGAGGTAAACGATGGGAACCCGCTGCCGCATGGCGACTTCCTGCGCCCGCAGGATCTTCTTGATGGTCTCCGGCCACCAGGAGCCCGCCTTGACCGTAGCGTCGTTCGCGACGATCACCACTTCCCGCCCGCAGACCTCCGCCACGCCGGTCACGACGCCGGCACCTGGCGCCTGGCCGTCGTACCGATCGTACGCGACCAGCAGGCCCAGCTCGAGCCACGGCCCACCGGGATCGCGCAGGCGATTCACGCGCTCGCGCGCCGTCAGCTTGCCCTGGTCATGCTGCTTGCGGATACGCTCGGCGCCGCCGCCCAGCTCGAGCGTGGCCGCGAGGGCACGGTATGCGTCCGTGAGCTCGCGCAGCCGGCTCGCCCGCTGCGTCGCGGTCACGCCGGCCGCTGCGCCACGGCGGCCGTGATGTAATCGACGATCTCGGACGACGGCGTCCCGGGACCGAACAGCCGCGCGATGCCCTCCCGTTCCAGGGCCGCCACATCTTCCTGGGGGATGATCCCGCCGCCGATCAGCAGCACGTCGCGCCGGCCCGCTTCTTCCAGCAGCTTCTGGACACGCGGGAAGAGCGTCATGTGGGCGCCCGAGAGAATGGAGAGTCCGACCACGTCGACGTCTTCCTGCACGGCGGCGTTCGCGATCATCTCAGGGGTCTGGTGGAGGCCGGTGTAGATCACCTCCATGCCGGCGTCCCGGAGGGCGGCGGCCACGACCTTGGCGCCGCGATCATGACCGTCGAGGCCGGGTTTTGCGACCAGGATGCGGATCGGACGCCTGCGCTGAGTGGCACTCATGGCGCGCTCAACCTAATGGGGCTGCGAGGGTTGCGACAAGCTGTTCATCCGACGCGGAACCGGAGCAGGCAGGCGAGCTCAGCCACCCGTGTCTGCACGTCCGGATCCTCGACGACATCTACCTGCGCTCCCTGCCGGAGCGCTTCTTCAATGGCCTCATCCAGGACGTCAGGTATCGGGTCGGCGTCCCCGTCGCAGCCGTCCGATGAGACCGTGAGTCGACCGTCCCGACACCGGAAGCCGGGTCGCTCGGCCGTGGAATCGACGAGCAGCGTTCGCACCTGCCCGCGGGCCAGCGCCCCGAGCGTCGCGGTCACGCCGTTCAGGGCCCACCCCGTGCCCATGCCCTCCTGCAGCTCCGCCAGGTGCCGCCGCTCCCACGCGCGCTCGGTCTCCGTCTGGAGGTCGAGAACGGCTTCGAGGACCTGGACCTCGGTCGCGTCCTTGGGATTCAGCCGTGCCGTGCCAAGCACGGCGTCGGCGACGTACGGATGGAGATGGGGTTCCACCGCGCCGACGTCTGCCCTGGGGCCGGCCAGCACCACGCCCCGCACGGGTTGCTCCTGGATCAACGCGAACAGCCGCTGGGCGATGTTCGCGTAGTGCCGTTGCTTCTCCTCGCGAATGCGCTGGTTGAAATTATGCTCCCCGGGCGCGGACGAACCCTTGCCCAACCCCCGGTCGCCGCGACCGTGCCCCTGTCGCCCTTTGCTCGGGCCGTGGAACCGGGCGCTGCGCGTGGTGTCGTCCGCCGTGAGGGTCGGCAGCTCCTCCACCCCGTGCGCGGAGACCGCGAAGAACCGTGCGCTCGTCCGGTCGTATGCCGCGCAGAGGACCCGGCCGAACTCGCTGTCGAGGGCCGCCAGCTCCCGGACGAGTGGCGAGTGATCCACGACGAGCCGCGACCGGAAGACCAGCGGCAGCGGTACCGCCTCGAACAGTCCGATCGGACCGCAGGCGAAGATGGCGATGCCCCGCCCCGCCGGCAGCTGGCTGGGGTGCGAGAGGTGGTCCCGGATGCGCTCCACGTCCTGCTCCACGTCGGTCCGCTCCGCGCGCGTGAGCCCCCGCGCTTCCAGGCCCACGAGCAGCCGCTTCGCCCGGTTCTTCAGCTTGATCAGGTACTTGCCGCGGCCCCGGTCCCGCGGCTCGAGCTTGAGGTAGCAGGACACGACCCAGTGCCGTGTGGCCCCCAGGGCGGTGAGCCGCGCGATCAGCGCCGCGATGCTGCGCTCGCCTCCTTGACGCGGCTTGCGACCCGCCGAGCGCCGCTTAGAAAAAGACCGGTTCGCGGTAGGCACCGTAGACCTCCTCCAGGGCATGCCGGATCTCGAACAGCGTGCAGGACGCACGCGCGCAATCCAGCATTGCCGGAATCACGTTATCGTCACGCGCCGCGGCCTCCCGCAGCGCCGTCAGGCGGGCCTCGACCCGGGCATCGTCCCGCGTGGCCCGGACCTGGCCCAGGCGCCGGCGTTGCGTCTCGTCCGCCGACGCCCCGATCCGGAGGATCTCCGGGGCCGGGTCGTCCGCGCTCTCGAACGCGTTCACGCCGACGAGAATGCGCCGCCGCTGCTCCACCTCGTGCTGGAACCGGCGAGCGCTCTGCGCGATCTGACGCTGGAACCACCCCAGCTCGATGCCGCGCACCACGCCGCCCACCTGCCCGATTTCCGCGAAGATGGCCTCGGCCTCCCGCTCCATCCGGTCGGTCAGCGCCTCCACGAAGTACGAGCCGCCCAGCGGGTCGATCACGTTGGGCACGCCCGTTTCGTGCGCGAGGATCTGCTGGGTCCGGAGCGCCAGCCGGACCGACTCCTCCGTCGGCAAGGCGTACGTCTCGTCCAGGGAGTTGGTATGGAGGGACTGCGCGCCGGCCAGCACGGCGGCCATGGCCTGGTACGCGACCCGGACGACGTTGTTCATTGGCTGCTGCGCCATCAGCGAGACGCCGGCGGTCTGACAGTGGAACCGCATCATCCACGACCGGGGGCTGCGCGCGCCGTAGCGTTCCTTCAGGTGCCGCGCCCAGATCCGGCGCGCCGCGCGCATCTTCGCGATCTCCTCGAAGAAGTCGTTGTGGACGTCCCAGAAGAACGACAGCCGCGGGGCGAACCGGTCCACGTCGAGCCCGCGCGCGAGCCCGCGCTCCACGTACTCGAACCCGTTGGCCAGCGTGAACGCCAGCTCCTGGACCGCCGTGGCGCCGGCTTCGCGGATGTGGTACCCCGAGATCGAGATGGTATTCCACAGCGGCGTGTGCTCGGCCGCCCACTCGAACATGTCCACGATGATCTTGAGCGCGGGCTCCACCGGATACACCCACGCGTGCTGCGCCATGTACTCCTTGAGGATGTCGTTCTGCACCGTCCCGCGCAGCGTCCGGATGTCGACGCCCTGCCGTTCGGCCGCCGCGACGTAGAAGCAGAACAGCATTGCCGCGGGCCCGTTGATGGTCATGGACGTCGAGACCTGGTCCATCGGGATCCCGTCGAACAGCGTCTCCATGTCCGCCAGCGAGGAGATCGCGACCCCGCACATCCCTACCTCGCCCTCCGAACGGGGGTGGTCGGAGTCGTAGCCCATCAGGGTGGGAAAGTCGAACGCGGTGGACAGGCCGGTCTGTCCATGCTGGAGCAGGTACTTGAAACGCCCGTTCGTATCGGCCGCCGTCCCGTAGCCGGCGAACTGGCGCATGGTCCACAGCTTCCCGCGGTACATCGTGGGGTGGACGCCCCGCGTGAACGGGTACTCGCCGGGGTCGCCCAGCTGGGCGTCGTAGCCATCCGGATCCACGTCGGCCGGCGTGTACAGGGGCTCCACCGGCTCCGAACTCTGCGTGACGAACTCGACGTCCCGCTTTTCCCCGGCGTCGTAGGCCGCCCGCCAGGCCTGATGACCGTCACGCATGCCCATTGCCCTTCTCCTTCTGGAGTCCCGCGAGAATCTCCTGCGCCAGCTCGTACGGGCTGGCGGTTCCTGCCGCGAGCCGCGCGAGTCCCTGCCGCAGGATCGTTTCCCCGTCCGCCTCCTCCCAGACCAGCTGTCGCAGCGCCCGATCCACCACTTCGCGGGTGTGTCGCATCATCCGGGCCTGCCGGCGGCGCTCGAGCTCGCCGCTGGCGGCCAGGTCCGCCGCATGGCGTTCGACGGCGTCCACCAGCTCCGCCACCCCTTCGTCGTTCACAGCCGCGAGGAGCAGGGCGGGCGGCTCCCAGCCCTCGGCACCGTCCCTGGTGCGACGGCTGGGCGGGGTGGCCGGTGGGGCAGCCTCCGCAGCGGCCCGCGGTGCGTGATGCGCACCGACGTGCCGGAACGCGTTCCCCCGACGGATGCCCAGCATCACCTCGATCTCGTTCCGCAACCGTTCCGCCCCGGGACGGTCAGCCTTGTTGATCGCGTAGATGTCGGCAATCTCCATCACGCCGGCCTTCAGCACCTGCACGCCGTCGCCCGATTCCGGCACCAGGACGAGGACGGCGGTGTCGGCCGTGGCGGCGATGGTCAGCTCCGACTGCCCGACGCCGACGGTTTCGATGATGAGCCGATCGAAGCCGAATGCGTCCAGGACGTCGCAGACCTCGCGGGTGGCCGTGGCCAACCCGCCGATCTCTCCCCGGGTCGCCATCGACCGGATGTACACATCCGGGTCGAGCGATACCGACTCCATGCGAATCCGGTCGCCCAGCAGCGCGCCCCCCGTGAACGGACTCGTCGGATCCACCGCGACCACTGCCACCGACTGGCCCCGCCGCCGATAATGCTGGATCAGCCGCTCGGTCAGCGTCGACTTCCCGGCCCCCGGTGGGCCCGTGATGCCGATGCGGTGGGCCCGCCCGACGTGCGGGTGGAGCGCGGCTAGCAGCGCGTCCGCTCCGGGGCGGCGGTTCTCGACCAGCGAGATGGCCCGCGCCAGCGCGGGGACCCGGCGCTCTGCCAGCGCGGCGAGGAGCTCGGCCGTCGTCACGACCGAAAGGTCACCGGGGGCCGGGGGACGGGGCAACCCGCTCACCCGCCCGGGGCCAGGGCGCGGCTGCCGAGCCCGAGCAGTAGCAGGAAGCCGATCGTATCGGTGAACGCCGTGACGAACATGGAGCTTGCGATCGCGGGGTCCACCCCGACCTTCTCGAGCAGCAGGGGAACGAATGAGCCGGCGACAGCCG
>Ga0326597_10005943_pt1 | contig 16804 bp, 10 predicted proteins | sample RVTome_12_FD_203789 | JGI IMG/M metagenome (GOLD analysis project Ga0326597, IMG submission 203789) | Soil microbial communities from uranium-contaminated site in the Upper Colorado River Basin, Wyoming, United States - RVT100D185 | ecosystem: Environmental > Terrestrial > Soil > Contaminated >...
GTCGTCCCGACTGGCCGACCGTGCGGGCGGAGAAGGACGCGCTCGTCGCCGAGCTGCGGCAGACCAAGTACGGGAACGTGCTGCGCTCCTACGAGTCCGTCACGCTCTTCGAGCAGCGGGCCGAGATTACCTCCGGCCACAGCGTCCGCCTGGCGGACGGTCGCACGATCACCGCCGGCAAGATCCTCGTCACGACGGGCGCGTCCCCCTGGGCCGCGCCGATCCCGGGGCTCGCCGACGTGGGCTACTTGGACAACGTCACGGCGATGGCGCTCGAACGGCTGCCGGAGTCGCTGATCGTCATCGGCGCGAGCGCGGTTGGGCTCGAGCTGGCGCAGCTGCTCGCGCGGCTGGGTGTCAAGGTGATCGTCCTTGAGGCCCTGCCCCGCGTCGTGCCGGCGGAGGACGCAGACGTCGGCAACGCCCTGGGCGATTACCTGCGGGAGGAGGGGCTGGAGGTGCACGCCGGCGTGCAGATCCAGCAGGTGGGTCGCGCCGACGATCGCTACACGGTGTCATTCAAAGACGGCGGCAAGCCACGCGCGGCGCGCGCCGAGCAGCTGCTCGTCGCCACCGGCCGTCGGGCGAATACCAAGGGGTTCGGGCTCGAGACGGTCGGTGTGACGCTCGGGAAGAAGGGCGAGATCGTCGTCAACACGTTTCTCCAGACGGCCAACCCCGACATCTACGCCGCTGGCGACGTACTTGGCGACCCGATGTTCGTCTACGTAGCCGCCTACGGGGGGACCCTGGCGGCGGAGAACGCCCTCACCGGCAACGTCCGCCGCTATGATCTCACGGCCTTGCCAAAGGTCACATTCACCGATCCGGCGGTCGCCTCCGTCGGTCTCACCGAGGACCAGGCCCGCGCCCAGGGTATCGAGCCGCTGGTATCGAGGCTTCCGCTCGAGCACGTGCCACGCGCGCTCGCGGCGCGGGACACGCGGGGATTCGTGAAGCTCGTGGCGGACGCCGCTAACAAGAAGATCATCGGCGCGCACATCCTTGCGGCCGAGGCGGGTGAGATGATCACGGAACCGGTGCTGGCGATCAAGCTGGGGCTGACGATCGAGGATCTCACATCGACCTTCCACCCGTACTTGACGCTCTCGGAAGGGATCAAGCTCGCGGCGCAGACCTTCACGAAGGACGTGGCGAAGCTGTCGTGCTGCGCGGCGTAGCATATCGTCGGCCGCCCCTGATGCAGCACCCGACGCAGAAGCGACCCCGGTAACAACGGTGGTAACAACGCGGGCGTTGCTGGCTGGCGCTCTCTGGCGCGAAGCTCCCGTAAGTGCCTGAAACAGCACCGGCCAGCGTAGGTGGGCGCTGGCCGGTGCCGCCTCCGGAGCCGAAGGTCGTGGGTTCGAATCCCGCCTGGCGCATTCCCCGATCGAAGAGCCCTATTCCTGCGGCTGTCCGACGGGGCGAAGCAGCAGGGCATTCACCGTCACCGTCACCGTGCTCGCGCTCATCGCGAGCGCCGCCCACGCCGGCTTGAGCAGGATACCCAGCGACGGATACAACACGCCGGCAGCGAGCGGGATCGCGATCAGGTTGTAGATCGCGGCCCAGAAGAGATTCTGCTTGATCTTGCGGTGCACTCGGCGGGCAAGAACGAGCGCCGCCGGGACGTCCGCCGGGTTGTCCTTCATGAGAATCACCCCAGCCGTCTCGATCGCGACGTCCGTTCCCGCGCCGATCGCGATCCCGACGGACGCAGCTGCGAGCGCCGGCGCGTCATTCACGCCGTCTCCCACCATCGCGACACGGCGGCCCTCTTGCTCGAGTCGCTTGACCTCCGCAGCCTTGTCCCCCGGCAACACCTCGGCCCGGACATCGTCGATCCCGAGCGTGCGGGCCACTGCCTCGGCGGTGGCCCGGCTGTCCCCGGTGAGGAGCAGGACGCGGACGCCGAGATCGTGGAGCGCCGAGACGGCACTCTTCGCGGTCGGGCGAATGCGATCGGCGACGGCGATGAGACCGAGCGTCCGGCCATCCGCGGCCACGTAGAGCGCGGTCTTGGCGTCCGCTCGCAGCCTCTCGGCGTCGCGGTCCAGCCCCGGCGTGACACTGTTTCGCTCCAGCAATTTGCGATTGCCTACCAGCACGGTGCGACCGCCCACGGTCGCCTGTACGCCGTGGCCAGGAATGGCTGCAAAATGGGAGGGCGGATCGACGGCAAGCCCACGCTTCTTGGCGGCCTCAACAACGGCCGCGGCAAGGGGGTGCTCCGACTGCGCATCCGCTGCAGCCGCGAGCCGGAGGATCTCTGCCTCCTCCACGCCTGCCGCAGGAATGATATCCGTCACTGACGGCCGGCCTTCGGTGAGCGTCCCGGTCTTGTCGAAGACGACGATGTCCACCTGAGCCACCGCCTCGAGCACCGTGGCGTTCCGGAAGAGCACGCCGGCACGCGCTGCCCGCCCCACGCCGACCGTGATGGCCGTCGGCGTCGCGAGGGCGAGCGCGTCCGGGCAGGCGATGACGACGGCTGCCACTGCCGCGGAGAGGGCAAACGCCACGCCCTCGCGCCCCACCAGCATCCAAGCGACGAACGTGATGACCCCGGAGGCGAGCGCGACGACGACGAGATACTTACCCGCTAGGTCGGCGAGTCGCTGGGCCGGGGCTTTCGAGGACTGCGCGTCCCGTACCATGGCGACGATGCGGGCGAGTGCCGTGTCGGCGCCGACCTTGGTGGCACGGAACCGGAACGCACCCTGCTGGTTGCGCGTCCCGCCGACGACCTCCGCGCCGGCCTGCTTCGGCACCGGCACGGGCTCTCCGGTCAGCATCGATTCGTCCACGTAACTCGAGCCCTCGGTCACGGCGCCGTCCACCGGCACCGTATCCCCCGGGCGGACAGCCAGGACGTCCCCCACCACGACCGCCTCCAGCGGGACTTCTTCCTCGGCGCCGTCGCGCACGCGCCGGGCCGTGGGCGGCGCCAGCTTGAGCAGAGCCTCCACCGCGCGGCCCGTGGCGAAACGGCTGCGCATCTCCATCCAATGGCCGAGCAGACTGAACGCGGTGAGCATCGCGGCGGCGTCGTAGAACTCCTCGCCCGGGAGGCCGAACGTCACGGCGACCGAGTAGAGGTAGCTCACGAGCACGCCGGTCGCGATCAAGGTCATCATGGTGAGCTCACCACGCCGCAGCGAACGCCATGCCGAGGAGACGAAGGGCCACCCGCCCCACCAGACGACGATCGAGGTCAGGACGAAACCCAGGAGCCCGCGCGACAACCCGAAGGGGGGCACGAGCTCGCGGCCGAAAAGCGAGGTGCCAAGCGGGGAGTAGAGCACGATGGGCACGGTGAGGATCGCCGACCCGATGAAGCGCCGCAGCATGCCCTGCACCATGTGGGCGCCGTGCCCGGCATGCGCCTCCGGCGCGTGCCGGTGCTCCACGGGTGCTTCCGCCTTCGCGGGCTCGCACCGGCACCCGTAGCCTGCGTGATGCAGGGCCTCCCGCAACGCGGCGGGGGTCGTCGCGCCCGGATCGATCGTGACGTGCGCGACCGCGCGAGTGCGGTCCAGATGTACGGCTGCGACGCCGGGGGTGCGGGAGAGAAACTGCTCGACGCCCGCGAGATCCGAGGCGCCATGGCAGTTCTCGAGGCTGAGCTCGAGTGTACCGCCCGTCCCGGACGGCTCCCGGGCCGCATGAACGTGAGCGTGCGCGGGCATGGTCATCGGTGACTCCCCCCATGCGTGGCCTTCAACGTTCGCAACTCGCTCGTGTGCCACGTGGCGTGTTCGTATACGCCGCTCCAATACATCCCGAACGTCAACCCGAACAGCAGTTCCTCGACTGGAATCCCGTAGATGAGCCCGCCACGCAACGCGGGGAGATTCCAGACGGCCGCGATGTATCCTGGCACGAGCCAGCGCAACCCGAGCATGAACAAGGCGTACAGGCCGAGGAAGAGCACAGCTCCGACGAGCGTGTTTCGCGTGAGATCGGGCCGGCACACCACGGCGGCGAGCGCGCCGAGCGCGAGGGCCAGCAGCGAAGGATAGATCGGATTCCACGGGAGCAGGAACCCCGGCACGAGCAGAACGAGCGGTCCGATCAGCGCAAGCCGATGGAACCGATGCCGCTGCTCGCGGCGGTGCTCGGCGGCGAGCGGCGCGAGCTCACGCCGGGTGAGCGTCGTATACAGAAGCATCCCAATCCCCCCGACCGCGAATGCGAAGATGAAACTCTCGATATCGAAGCCTGTTCGCTGGGCGAGCTCGAACAAACTCGGCGGATTCCAGTAGCGGGGGACGAACAGCGGTTCGGTAAGACCGAACAGCGCCGTCACCAGGCTGGTACGCCACATTGCGCGGCGCTTGCCTGGATTCGCCAGGAACAGCACACCCCACAGACCAAGGAACGCCAGCGACCAGAGCAGCCACACGTAGTGGTATCTCATACGGTGCTCCTCTTCCGCCACGAGGGCGTCGTTCTGCCGCTAGCGCGTCGCGTAAATCCTCGTCACGCCGGAACGGTCGAATGTCACGACGCTATACGACTCCCGGACCAGACCCTCCATTCCGGGCGCGCCCGCGGGCATTCCCGGAACCGCGATGCCCACAACCGCGGGGCGCTCCCGCAGCAAACGCTGGATCACGTCGGCCGGCACGTGGCCCTCGACGGCGTAGCCGTCCACGACCGCGGTGTGGCAGGACATCAAAGCCGGTGGGACGCCGTAGCGACCTTTGATGTCGGTGAGATCGGTCCTGTTCCGCACCGACACCCGGAAGCCGGCGGCCTTGACGTGGTCGATCCAGTGGACGCAGCAGCCGCACGTCGCGTCCTTATAGACGACGATCTTCGTCGCCTGAGCCGGGGCGGCAGTCCTCGTCGCGAGGACGCCCACTACGGCGAGCCCCACAACGGCCGCTCCGCCCCACAATTTCCGCTTGTTCATGTTCCCTCTCTTGTTGGATGGCATGGCGTTGCCGGATCCCGGCGCACCGGCGCGACCGGACGCACGAACAGCGACCGGTGCCGCTCGAGGACGTCCGCGATCTGCGGCAGCGTCTCCTCAGCGGCGCGCTCGCCACTCGCGATCAGTCCTGCGGGGTCGCTGAAATCGGCGAAGTGCTTCACCGTCGCCTGCGGCCGTACCACGAAGTCGGCCTCCCGGAGCTGGCTCTCCTCGAGCAGGTGCCGGGCCAGCGCATCCGCCAGCAGCGCCGTCGAGATCGCGCCACGTGCCGCCTCGTGCGCATGGCGCTCGGCCACCTCGACGGCGACGACATGAATCGCGCCGAGGTGGTGGCAGGTGTTCACCGGCACGGGCTCCGCCCACCCTCCGTCCACGAGCACGTGCTCCCCGACGTGTAACGGCTCGAACAGCCCGGGGATGGCTGAAGACGCATAGACGGCATCCACGAGCGGCCCGTCGGCGAAGATCACCCGCCGGCCCGAGACCAGGTCCAGGGCCGTCGTGGCCAACGGGAGCCGGGCGTCGGCGAACGTGGCCTCGCCGAGCAGCCGGCGCAGGGAGGCGCGCATCGCGTCGCCGCCGATGAGTCCGCCGCCAGGCCGGGCGGCGCGCCGCAGGGTGCCCAGCATGCTGAAGAGTCCCGCCGGGCGGCGGGCGTTGGAGGCCGCGAGGGCCTCGAACGTCGCCGTATTGAAGCCCACGCCGGTCGTCGCCAGGTGGGCGAGAATGCGCTCCTCCGCTTGCAGGGCCGTCTCGGACGTCACGTAGACCGCGCCAATGACCGCCCCGGCGCTGGTCCCCGCGACGTAGGAAACGGGGATCCGTGCCCGATCGAGCACCTTGAGCACGCCGAGCTGCGCCATCGCCCGTGCGCCCCCACCCGAGAGGGCGATCCCCAGCTCTCCACTGGCGACGCAGAAGCAGGGGTCCATCGCGCTCTTACCCGATGCCATAGGACGCCCCCTTACTCTTCACCCCGTTCCGCTTCAAGGCTCGCGGACCTCCCGTCCCACCTGCCACGAGCGCCACAGGTAGTAAATCGCCGGGATGACCGCGAGCGTGAGTAGCGTGGCCGTCACCATGCCGCCCACCATCGGGGCGGCGATCCTCTTCATGACGTCGGCTCCCGTGCCCTCGCTCCACAGGATCGGCGCGAGCCCGGCGATCACGGCGGTGACCGTCATCATGACGGGGCGCAGGCGCTGCACCGCACCCTCGAGGACGGCGCCGGCCACGTCCGCCGCGCTGCGCAACTCTCCCGCGGCGCGCCGCCGATGGAACGCCTCGTCGAGGTAGATGAGCATGACGACCCCCGTCTCCGCGGCCACGCCGGCGAGCGCGATGAATCCGACCCAGACCGCGACGCTCGTGTTGTATCCCAGCCCCCAGATGGACCAGATCCCGCCGACCAGCGCGAACGGCAGCGCGAGCATCACGAGCAGCGTCTCCTCGACGCCGCGGAAATTGAAGTAGAGCAGCAGGAAGATGATGCCGAGCGTCACTGGCACGACGAGCTTCAGCTTCTCGCGCACGCGTTCCATGAACTCGAACTGGCCGCTCCAGGTCAGGCGGTATCCGGGCGGCAGGGTCAGCTGGGCTGCGACGACGCGCTGGGCGTCCCGCACGTACCCACCCAGATCGCGCCCCTCGATGTCCACGTAGACCGTCGTCACCGGGTACGCGTCGTCGGTCTTCACGGCCATCGGGCCCTGGACGACGTTGACGCGCGCGATCTCACCCAGGGGGATCTGGACGCCGGACATCGTGGGGACCACGATGTCGCGCAGCTTTTGCGCGTTGTCCCGCAGTTCCCGCGGATATCTGACGTTGACCTCGTAGCGCTCGCGGCCCTCCACCGTGATCGCCGCCGTCATGCCGCCCGCAGTTGCCATGATGACATCGTGCAGGTCGCCCGCATTGAGCCCGAAGCGCGCGGCCTGGGCCCGGTCGATCTGCACGTCCACGTAGTAGCCGGAGACGTTCCGCTCCGCGAAAACGTTCCGGGTTCCGGGCACGCCTTTGACGATGCGTTCGACCTCGATGCCGAGCTGTTGCAGCGTGTCGAGGTCCGGCCCGTAAACCTTGATCCCGATCGGGGTTCGCACCCCTGTGGCGAGCATGTCGATCCGGTTTTTGATCGGCATCGTCCAGGAGTTCGTCACGCCGGGGAGCCGGACGGCGCGGTCCATCTCGCTGACGAGCCGCTCGGTGGTCATACCGGGACGCCACTCGTCGTGCGGCTTGAGCACGATGGTCGTCTCATACATATCGAGCGGCGCGGGGTCGGTGGCGGTGTTCGCGCGCCCGACCTTGCCGAACACCGAGGCGACCTCCGGGAAGCTGGCAAGGACGCTGTCCTGATAGCGCATGATCTGTCGCGCCTGGGCGATCGAGACGCCCGGCACCGTCGTGGGCATGAAGAGGAGTGAGCCCTCGTCCAAGGGCGGCATGAACTCGCTGCCGAGCCGGCTCCACGGGAGCACCGTGGCCCCGAGGACGACCGCGGCGCCGGCAACCACGCGCCAGGGGTAGCGCAGCACCAGCGCAATCACGGGCCGGTAGGCCCGCATCAGCCAGCGGTTCAGCGGGTTCGACTCCTGCGGGCGGATGCGACCGCGCACGAGGTAGCCCATCAGCACCGGGACGAGCGTGATCGAGAGCAACGCCGCGCCCGCCATGGCGAACGTCTTGGTGAATGCGAGGGGCTTGAACAGCCGCCCCTCCTGCTGCTCCAGCGAGAACACCGGGAGGAACGATACCGTGATGATGAGCAGCGAAAAGAAGAGCGGGGGCCCGACCTGCACGGCGCTCTCGCGCACGATGTCCCAGCGCGATCGGCCGGTCGGCGCCGTGGCCTCGTGCTCCAAGTGCTTGTGCATGTTCTCGATCATCACGATCGCCGCGTCCACCATCGCCCCCATCGCGATCGCGATGCCCCCGAGGCTCATGATGTTGGCGCCGACGCCCATCGAGCGCATCACGAGGAACGAGATCAGGATGCCAAGCGGCAGCGTGACGATGGCGACCAGGGCCGAGCGGAAATGGAGCAGGAAGAGGATCGAGACGAGGGCGACGATCAGCGATTCCTCGATCAGGGTGCGGTTCAGGTTCGCGATCGCCCGATGAATCAGGTCGGAGCGGTCGTACACCGGCACGAGCCGCACGCCCGCGGGCAGCGTGTGCTGGATTTCGGCGATCCGCTCCTTGATCGCCTCGATCGTCTTCAACGCGTCGCTGCCGAACCGCATGATCACGATGCCCGCGACCGCCTCGCCCTGGCCGTTGAGATCGGCCGCGCCGCGCCGCGGCGCCGGGCCCACCTGCACCGTGGCGATATCCGCTACCCGAATGGGTGTGCCGGCCATGGTGTTGCCGACCGCCACGCTCTCGATGGCGGCCACGGACCGGAGATACCCGAGGCCGCGGATCATGTACTCGCGGCCGCCCATCTCGATGACCCGCGCCCCCACGTCGGCATTGTGACTGCCGATCGCCTCCACCACCCGCATCACCGGGATCCGGAACGCGCGCAGTTTCTCGGGATCGACCTCGACCTGGTACTGCTTGACGTAGCCGCCCAGGCTCGCGACCTCGGAGACGCCGGGGATGGCGGTGAGCTGGTAGCGGAGGTACCAGTCCTGGAGCGTGCGCAGCTGGGAGAGGTCCAGCGAGTCGCTCTCGAGCACGTACTCGAACACCCAGCCGACGCCGGTCGCGTCGGGACCGAGCGTGGGCTCCACGCCCGCGGGCAGCCGCTGCCGCAGCCCGTTCATGTACTCGAGCACGCGCGAGCGCGCCCAGTAGAGGTCTGTGCCGTCCTCGAACAGCACGTACACGAGCGAGAGGCCGAAGAACGAGTACCCGCGTACGACGCGCGACCCGGGCACCTTGAGCATCTCGGACGCGATGGGATAGGTGACCTGATCCTCGACGATCTGCGGCGCCTGCTCCGAGAACTCGGTCTCGATCACGACCTGCACGTCCGACAGGTCCGGCATGGCATCGATCGGCGTCGTGGCGATGGCCCAGATGCCCGCCCCAAGCAGCGCGACCGTGGCGAGCCCGACCAGAAACCGATTGCGCAGCGACCACGCGATGACGTTGGCGATCATGGTCGCTTCTGCTCCGTTCCCATGTCCATGCCGGGCATGGCCGTCGCCGCGCCCGTCACGAGCCGCGACTCCGCGTCCACCAGGAAGTTGGCCGACGCCACGATCCGCTCACCGCCGGCAAGGCCGCTGAGCACCTGGAACCGCCCCCCGGCGCGCGGGCCGAGCACGATCTCGCGCGGCGCGAGGGCGCCGTCCGGCCCGACGACGAATACGAGATTCCGCTCACCGGTCTGGACGACCGCTTCCGCGGGTACCTGCAAGACGTTGGCGCCGACCAGCACGTCAAAGAACAGCGTCGCGTACATGCCGGGCTTGAGCAGCCCGGCGGAGTTCGGGAAGGCGACGCGCACCCGCGCGCTGCGGCTCTGCTCGTCCACGGTCGGCCACACGAAGCTCACCCGGCCGTCGACGGGCCGGCCCGGGTACGCCGCCAGCTCGGCCCGCACCGGCGCCCCGACCCGAATGAACGCGAGGTCCTGCTCGAACACCGCCCCTTCGATCCACACCGTCCTCAAGTCGGCGATCCGATAGAGCTTCATCCCGGACATCACCGATTGCCCGGCGACGACCATTTTCTCGAGGACGACTCCGTCGACCGGCGCCTTCAACGCCAGCGTTTTCATCACCTCGCCGGTGCGCTCGACGCGCTCTATCTGGTCGGCCGAGATGTCCCAGTAGGAAAGGCGCCGGCGGGCAGCTTCCAGTAGCGCCTGCCCGTTGCGCCATGCCTCGGCTTCGCCCGAGTCCACCGCGGCCGCGAGCCGCTTGGCGGTGAGCAGCTCCTCCTGCGCCGCGACGAGCATGGGACTGTAGAGCGTGAGCAGCGGCTGGCCGCGGCGCACCGTCACGCCCGTCGCGTCCACGTACAGCTCCTCGACGAATCCGTCGATCTTCGTGGTGATGTCGGCGAGCCCTGGCTCCGCCGGGACGACCTGGCCCACCGTGCGCACGGTGCGTGCGAGCGGCCCGCGCTCCACGACCGTGAACGTCACGCCGATGGCGTGCGCCTGCTCGGCGCTCAGATGCACCGGGGCCCGCTCGGCCCGGCCCGAATCGCCCGCCGCCGGCTCGCCCATGTCCATGCCGGCCATCGCGTCCGCCTCCGGCTTGGCTCGACAGGCCGCAGCCACCAGGACGGCAGCGGTTGTGAGCATCACAAGTCCCCGTTTCATGGCTGCACCTCTCTGCCCACTAGGGCTTCCAACTCCCCCACCGCCTGGTGATAGTCGGCGAGCAACCGGTAGGTCTCGGTCTCGTAGCGGTTCACGGTCATTTGATTGTCCACCAGGGTCATGAAGGTCACGCGACCGACGCGGTAGCTCGACAGCGCCGCCTGCACGGCGGCCCGCGCCTGCGGGAGGATGCTGCCGCGGTATAGCCGGGCGAGGTTCCGGTCCTGCTCGGCGCGGGCACGGATCTCGACGATCCGCGCGACGGTCTCGTTGCGCAGGTTCAGGAGCTCCGCCGCCGACATGTCGCGCATCGCGGCCATCTGCCGCCGCATGGGGAGCTGCTTTGCGCCGGCGAAGACCGGCAGGTTGATCCCCACCATCAGGCTCACCATCGTGGGGAATTGCGGGCGCTGCTGATACGCTACCCCGAGGGAAAAGTCCGGGAACAGCTCGCGGCGCGCGGCGGACAGCGTCGCCTCGGCCGCCGCCACCCGCTCGGCGCCGGCGACGAGTGCCGGCCGCCCGCTCGCCGCCCAAGCGACGAGCGAATCCACGCCGGGCAGATCGCCGGCCTCCGGCTCGGGGAGCTCGAGCGCGGCGATGGGCTCGGTGGCGGCCCGGCCCAGGAGCGCGTTGAGTCGCGCCGCCATGGCCACGCGCTCCTGACCCATCCGCGTGATCTCCTCGCTCATCCGGGCTACTTCGACCTGGGCGCGCAGCACGTCCTGCTGGACCGCCGAGCCGACGGCGTACATCGTGGTGCTCACATCGAGGAAGTCCCGCAGCAGGCCTTGCGTGCGGCGCATCACGTCGAGCGCCCGGTCGGCGTAGGCGGCTTCGAAGTAGGCCATGCGGACCTGTGCCGCGAGCATGCGCTCTTGCTCGTCGGCGTCGGCGCCGGCGGCGGCCGCGGTATGGCGCGCCGCCCGGCGGGCGCCGCCGAGCTTGCCGGGCCACGGCAGCATCTGCATCAGCTGCAGCTGGTTCATGGTCATGGGATCCGCCGTGGACCCGAACTCCGAGGCCATCCGGTTCATGAGCCCGAATTGCAGCTGCGGATCCGGGAGCGCGCCGGCGGGCCCGACGCGCTGCGACGCAGCGGTGGCCGAGGCCCGGGCGGCGCGGAGCATCGGGTTCGCCTCGCGCGCGATGCGCAGCGCCTCGGCCACGGTGAACGTGTCCGCGGCCTGCGCGGCCACGCCGGTCGCCAGGACCAGCGTAGCCGCGATCAGTGAAACGATGGCGCGCATCATGGCGCCGGCTTCGAGACTTGCGTGTTCATCTGATCCCCTTGTCCCGGTAGGAGACCGGAACGGACGTAATGGACGCGGCCGGGGAATTCCGGTCGCTACGCCCCTCGCCGCGAGGCGAGGAGGATCAGCTGTTGGGAGGGGGTGTTGGCGGTCCGGCCCGAACGACGCCGTGCACCTGGGTGCCCGATGCGACGTGGGCCGGTGTCATGCCAGCCGCGAGATCCGGCGAGACTCTCGCTTGGGGGAGGCCTACCGCGGGACCATTGCAACACAGGGTCGGAACGCACGCCCCCGCATGCGTGCAATCGCTCCCCACATCACTCGAAGGGCCAATCATCGCGGAGGTGGCCGACCCCTGAGTATCGGCGCACCCGTGCGCCGCTGCGCTGAGTGGTACTGGCAGCTGCGCCAAGACGAGACTCAACATCAGCGCGCCGGTAAGCATGCGTCCCACGGTCGTGGCCATCGTCATTGCCTCGGAATAAAACCTACTGCGCTCGGGTCCTCAAGACTACGAAGCATACCCTAGGATCGAATGAAGGTACCTTCAAGCACTGCTGGCGCATGTCAGAACACGAGGGCAACCCCCACGCGTCCGAGCGATTGCTGGATCGGGACGTCCACGGAGCCGCTGCCGTCGTCGGTCTTTCGGGAGATCCGCTGGAAGTCGTAGTCGCCGGTGAAGCGCAGCCGGCCGCGCAGCGCATCCACGCCCATCGTCAACCCCAGCTCGAGCGCCCCGATCGGTGACACCGTCCCGCCGCCCGAGAACTTGGACCCGAAGAGCATCCCGCCGTGCAGCCCCATCCGCACCCCCGGCCCGAGCAGGTAGGACATCCGGGCCCCGGCCCGCACCGCCCCGACCGACTGCGCCTCGAACTCCGGCTTGGCCTTGCGACTCATGAACCCCACCTCGGCGCTCACCGGTCCGGTGACGTAGTAGCGGAGCCGCATATCGAACTGCGTCGCCTTGAACGACGCCGTCGCCGTCCCGTCCGCCGTGGGGTCGTAGGTCACACCCGCAACCGACGCGTCGACCGACAGCTGCTTCCACGTGAACGTCCCCGCGACGCCGCCCCCGGTCCCCCGGTAATGCAGGTCCGACGATACCTCAACGTAATCGCCGAACACGGCTTGCGGGCCCACGACAACATGCTGGGCCGCCGCGGCGCCCGGGAGCAGCGCCAGGCCTACGCCGACCGCGAGGCGCCTCATCGGGAGGCGCCCGTCTTCGGCAGCGGCACGACCCGCACCTCGACCTGCTGGCGGCGCCGCACGTTCTCCTGCGCGATCTCCTGATTGCGGCGCGCGAGCTGCTCGCGCAGCAGCCGATTGTACAGGATGTTGCCGCGCGCGGGCTGCGGCGCCGGCTTCTTGAGGGTCATCACGAACCCCGCCAGGATCACCCCGGTGCCCACCACGCTCGCTTCGCGCAGCGACGCCGAGCCCAGGTCGCCGCTCGACAGCGCGGACGTGCCGGCGAGCGCGATCCCCGAATAGACGAGCGCGAGTCCCAGCGGCCGCCAGCTCTTGGGCGGCACCTCGGTCTCCGGGAGATACTCGTAGCCGGGGAGGCTGATGAGGTGGGGCAGCGTGTCCACCGCGCCGTGCGCGATCTGGATTCGCTGGGACGCCGAGAAGCTGTTCTGCCCCACCGTGGCCTCGACCACGACGGTGTACGTGCCGGCCGGGACGGGGTCGCCGCTGTCGAGCCGGGCGGGCCAGCGCAGGTTCACCTGTCCATTGGCGACGCTCGAGTCGATCTTGAGCGCCGCGGGACCCACGACGCGCGTCACGACGCGCGCCGGCTGGGTGACCGTGTACCGCATCCCCACGACCCCCTGCCCCCCGATGAACTCGACGCTGTCCACGCGCAGCTGGCGGACGACCAGCACCTGGGTGAGCGCGACCTGGAAGGCGCTCAGCGCCTTGGGCGAGGTGCGGTTCGGGTCCAGCTCGCGCTCGGGCTCGAGCAGGACCACCTGTTTGAACGCGTCCACGGCGCGGAGGATCGAGTCCATGGCGCTGAAGGTGAACGCCAGGATCTCGTAGGCCCGCGCCCGCTCGAAGCCGGTGAGCCGCTCGCGCAGCGCCGCCTGGCCGCCGGTCAGCGCCTGGCGGTACTCGAGGTTCTCGAAGGCCTGCTGGGCGCGGCGCAGCGTGGCGTTCTGTATCGTCTGCGCGGCGAGCCCTCCGGGAGACAGCGTCACGGCGAGAACGACCGGCAGCCAGGTGAGGCGACGCATCAGTCCGATCCCTCCGGTTGCAGAATCCACCGCTTGCGCACGGTGGCGTTGGCGGAGACGTCGACGGTCTCGCTCTTCGACTTGAAGCCGGCCCGATCGACGCGGATGGTATGCCGGCCGGGGGAGACGCCGTACTCGACGACGGGCGTGGACCCCACTTCGCGCCCGTCGATGAACACCGTCCCCGCCGGATCGGCATCCACCGTGATGAACCCCTGCGCGGCGGCGGGGGGGGGAACGGGGGGCGGCGCGGTCTGGCGAACCGGCTCGCGGCGCGGCGTCTGCGTGACGGGAGGGGGCGCCGCCACGCGAACCGTCTCGACCGGCGCGGGTGTCGTCACGGGCGGCGGCGCGGAGCCTTGCCTGTTCCCGAGGGCGAGGTACCCGCCCACCCCCGCAACCGCTACGAAAGCCATCCCAATGAACAGGCCGGCCCGGGACTTCTTGCCGCCCACCTTCATTCCCGCCTTCGGGATGGGCGTCGTAGGCGCGTTCGTGACTTCGGTCGGCGTGTCCGCGGTGACGGCCCCCCTGGTGCGCGGCGGTGGCCGGCGGGTGCTCGTCGAGGCCTTGCCGCCTTTGGTCGGCGCCGCGACCGGTTGCTCGGGCCACACCGCGGTGGCGAAGTCCTCCATCGTCGCGTAGCGCTGCTCGGGCTCCTTGGCGAGGGCGCGCGAGATGGCCTCGGAGAGATGCGGCGGCATGTCCTGCCGGATACTGCTGGTGCGGGGCGCCGGCTCGAAGATGTGCTTATAGAGGATGGTGTGCACCGAGTCGCCGCCGAACGGCAGCTGCCCGGTGATCATCCGGTAGCCCACGACGCCCATCGAGTATTGGTCGGCCCGGCCGTCCACCTGCTGACCCTTGGCCTGCTCGGGGGCCATGTAGTGCGGCGTGCCGATGATCATCCCGGTGCCGGTGAAGCCGCTCGCCGCCTGGAGCGCCTTGGAGATCCCGAAATCGGTGAGCATCACGCGGCCGTCGTGGTCGAACATGATGTTCGCGGGCTTCACGTCGCGGTGCACGATGCCGCGCTGGTGCGCGTGGCCCAGCGCGCACGCCGCCTCCCACAGCACGCGCTGGATGTAATCGGAGCCGAGCGGCTGCTTCTGCTCGAGCACGTCCTCCAGCGACGTGCCGGCGACGTACTTCATCACGAAGTAGTTGAGGCCGCCCTCGCTCTCGACCCGGTAGATCGGGATGATATTCGTGTGGTCGAGCTTGGCCGCGGTCTTGGCTTCCTGCTGGAACCGCTGGATCACCTTCGGGTCCTGCGAAATGTCGGGCGGCAGGACCTTGATGGCGACCTCGCGGTCGAGCGTCAGGTCGTGGGCGAGGAAGACGGCACCCATGCCGCCCTTCCCCACCATCCGCTCGATCTTGTACTTGCCCTCCACGATGCGCTGCAGCCGCCCCTGAAGGCCCGCCAGCTCGGCGCTCGTGCTCGTGCCGGTGCCGCCACCGGTCTGGTCCGCCCCGCAAGCGAAACAGAACTTGCTGTTATCGGGGAGCGGAGTGTGGCACTTGAGGCATTCCATCGTCGAGCCGGCGGCGCCGGTCATGGGCGTGGCGCGTGCAGGGCGCGTAGCGGCGGCTTGCGGCGCAACGGCGCGCTGCGCGCGGGCTCGACGGCCGCCGACGCCGGAGGCGACGGGAACGCGGTGCCGCACGCGGCCGAGCTCCCGATGCAGATCGAATACCGCGTGGGCACGCCCTGGTAATCAACCACGACGGCGTAGTAGTCTCGCCCCTGGCTGAGGAGCAGCGTCGAGTCCTCCGTCGAGCCAAAGCGATCCATCCGGCCCACGAGCGTCAGCGTATCCGCCGCCCCCGTCGCCGTGAGTACGTAGAGATCGATGTCGCTCGTATCCGTGATCGCCGGAACCAGGGACGCGGTCCGAAAACGGACCGTCTGCGCGACGATTCCGCCGACCCTGAACCGAATCCAATCGACGTCGTGCGGGTTGTCGATCGTGAGCGTGTCCCGGAACGCGGTCGCCGGCACCGTGTCCACGTTGCCGCGGGCGTCGGCCGCGTTGCAGAAGTCGTCTTCCTCGCGCGGGTCGGGCGGGAACAACGTCGGCTGCGTCGCCACGTACCCTTCGATCACGGTGAGGCCGTACCGGGCCGGCTGGCCGTAGAGGGACAGGGCGTGGAGCGATCCGGCGGGCATGCCGCGCAGCGCCACGATCGTGGATTCCGCCGCGGCCTCCGCGGGCTCGAACACATGGCCGTGACAGTCATGCGAGCCCGGTCCAATCGTCCAGGCGTCCGGCCCCAGGTAGATGTTGCCGTCCGCCGGGTTGAAGAACAGATCGTCGGAGAGGTAGGTGAGGAACGTACCCCGCGCGGTGGGAGCCGTGAGGATCAGCGTGAGGTCGCGCGTCGTGGTCTGGTTGAACCGGTACCAGTCCACCCCGAACGGCTGATCGCGCTTCAGTTGCTCGAATGCCAGCGCGGGGTTCAAGTACCGGAAGAACGGCAGCTGCGGGAACGGCGGTGCGGTCTCCAGATTGACGACCGTCGGCGTGGTGTCGTTCGGCTCGTAGATGTCGAACGGCAGCACGCGCGTGGTGTCCTTGGCCCACGCGAACACTCCCTTCCCGACATACAAGAGGGAGTCGGTGTGCGCCGGCGGGGGGACCCAGTACGTGATCGTCCCGAGGCCCGAGGCCGTGTCGTGTTTGCCCGAAAAGAAATACTCGAACAGATCGGCGCCCGCGAGCTGTGCGAGCACGATGGAGTCCACGCCCACCCCGTATACGGTGATGGTGTCCCCGTAGCGCACGATCTTCGGCCGCACGCTGTCCACCTCGAGCGGGGCGGACACGCGCAGGACCAGGTCGCCCTGCCCCGCCTGCTCGAAGGCGACCGCGCGGGCGACGATGTCCACCGTGCCGCTGTTCACGCCGGTGACCGTGGCATAGCCGCAGCAGCTCTTCTCCACCCGCGCGATCGTCGCGCTTCCCGTGGTGAACACGAAATCCACGTTCGCGATCTGCTGGGTGTCGATCCCCACGACGCGCCACGCCCGGGCATACACGTCCATGTCCTGGCCGCGGAGCACGACGCGCGCCGG
>Ga0326597_10005944_pt1 | contig 16801 bp, 13 predicted proteins | sample RVTome_12_FD_203789 | JGI IMG/M metagenome (GOLD analysis project Ga0326597, IMG submission 203789) | Soil microbial communities from uranium-contaminated site in the Upper Colorado River Basin, Wyoming, United States - RVT100D185 | ecosystem: Environmental > Terrestrial > Soil > Contaminated >...
CGGGCCATCCCGAGGGAAGCACGCCGATCCGCCGTCATTCCGGTGACGTCGGCGCCAAGGAACCGGATCGTCCCCTGTTGGGGACTGTAAAATCCCCCGAGGCAGTTGAGAAGGCTCGTCTTCCCGGCCCCGTTGGGCCCGATGACGCCATGGATCGTACTCTCCCGAACGGAAAGGGAAACGCCCGACAGGGCGTTCAACCCCCCGAAGGACAAGGTAACTCCATCGATGGCAAGTGCGTTCCCAGCCAAACGGCACCTCGACCGCCCGTCGTGTGGGACAAAGCTGTTGTATGTATTCAAAATGATGTTTTGAAACTAACCATTGCCGTCGCCAATGTCAATGAATTACCGACGCTGACCCGGGAGAACCTATTGAAAAGAAATGAAGAAAGAGGGTTCGAATGCACCAGGGACCATGCAGCGACCACCGGCGTATGGATGGCGCGAGGCAGGCGACCTCAAGCTCCTCCCCCGTCCCGGAAGCGGTAATACTCCTCGGGGGTGTTGATGTTCCGGAAGGCGGAGCAGCCCGGGTCGATCCGCTCCACCTCCGCGAGGGGGACGCGCCGTACGCGCACCCGGTCGAAGAACGAGACCACGCGGCACTGCCCGTCCCTGAGCGCATCTTCCACAAAGGGGAGGACGCCCTTCCGGAACACCGCGTGAAGCGGCTCCAGCCCCCCCTCCCCCTCGGGAACCACCACGTCCACCCCGTCCGCCAGGGAGCAGAGGTGCCGGATGAGGTCCGGCGCGAGGTGCGGCATGTCGCACGCCACGACGAAGACCTTCTCCGAGCCGCTCGCCCGCAACCCCGCGTGGATCCCCCCCAGCGCGCCCATCCCGGGAAAGAGGTCCGTCACCCGGCGGCACGGTAGGAAATCGTACCGGGCCGTTTCCCCGGTGGCGACGATCACCTCTTCGAACAGATCCTCCATCCGCCGATGGATCGCCTCGATGAACCGCCCGCCCTTGTACGGCAGGAGCGCCTTGTCGCTCCCCATCCGGGCGGAGCGACCCCCCGCGAGGATCACCCCCGTGACCCCGGGGATCCTCTCCGCGGCCTTGGCGGCGATCCGCGTCGGATGGGTGTAGACGTTGAACCTGCGACCCCGCACGTACCCGACGAGGGTGATCCCCAGTTCCCCGCAGATCCTGACCGCGAGGTCGGTGGGAGACGTGCGCGAGGCGATCACGGAGATCCCGAGGGAGCCCGCCTTCGCGGCCATCTCGGAGGAAATGCGCCCCGAGGCGACGAGGACCCTGCCCGAGAGGTCGATCCCCCCCAGGAGCGCCTGCCCCGCGATCCGGTCGATCGTGTTGTGCCGCCCGATATCCTCGGCGAACAGGAGGAGCCGCTCGCCGTCCCAGGCGCCGGCGGAGTGGATCCCCCCGCTCCCGCGGTACGCCTCGGACGCCCGCGAAAGGGCGTCCATCGCGGAAAAAAGCGACTCCGGGGTAACGAACGGCCCCGCGGCGGGGAGCTGGACCGGGCGGCCGGCGGAGGCCGGGACGTGAAAACTGATCCCCGCGCCGCACCCCGAGGTGAAGGTCGGCGCGATGCGTTCCGGGATCTCCCCCAGGATCCGCACCGAGGCCGCGCCGAGGTCTTCGCACACGCTCAAGGTCTGGAGGTCCCCGGCGGACCGGACCAGCCCCTGCATCCGGAGGAAACCGGCCACCAGGAAATGCAGGTCGTGGGGCGAGGCGATCAGCGTCGCGATGGCGACGCCGTTGACCGTGAGGGCGACCGGGACCTCCCGGACGGGGTGATGCTTGACGGGAGCCAGCCGGCGCCCGTCGTACCGCAGGACGGGAGAGGCGTCTCCGCCCTTCGCGTCGTCTCCGGGGAGATGGGTCATTTCCCCCTCTCGAACCCTTCCTTCCCGGCCAGCAGGTCCAGGTGGAGGGTGGAGATGTCTTCGGCTTCCAGCGGCACGTCGATGTACTCCGGGTGTTCGAACGCGGGCTTCCGGAGGTGCGCGATCTTGTCCGCCGTGCGACTCATTCCGCCCTCCGTCGATTATTCGTCCCTTACATACTTATACCATTTCGTGTAGTTCTTCCGCGCCCGGATCCTGTGGACGTTGCCGTACCGCATCCACTCGGGCGGGAACAATCGTTCGCGGTATAGTAAAATTGCCTGGTTTGATCGGAGGGAACGATCGATCCCCGATGGGAGGAATTGCGGATGCTCACATATGAAGAAGCGCGGGGGAGGATCCTCGACCGCGTTTCCCCGCTGGGGGTGGAACGGCTCCCGCTGGACGCCGCGGCGGGCCGGACGCTTGCGGGGGAGGTGCGCGCGCCGGGGGACCTCCCGCCCTGGGACAACTCGGCGATGGACGGCTACGCGGTGCGCTCCGAAGATTGCCGCGGGGAGGCGGTGCTGCCGATCGCGGGATGCCAGACCGCCGGCGGCCGCGACGCATCGTCGGTCCCGCCGGGGGGGGCCGTCCGGATCATGACCGGCTCTCCCATCCCCGAGGGATGCGACGCCGTGGTCCCGTTCGAGGAGGCGGAAGAGACCGACGGGTCCGTCCACGTCCCCGGGCCGGTCAGGCCGCGCCAGCACATCCGCTTCCGGGGAGAGGACGTCCGCGCCGGAGCCCTGGTCCTTCACGACGGCACGATCCTGCGACCCCCGGAGGTCAGCCTGCTCGCCTCCTTCGGCCGCGCGATGGTGCCGGTGTACCGGAAGCCGCGCGTCGCCATTCTCTCCACGGGGGACGAACTGGTGGAACTGGGGGTCTCGCCCGGCCACGGGAAGATCGTCAACAGCAACTCCCACGCCCTCGCCGCGGCGATCGTGGAGGCGGGCGGAGACCCGATCCTGCTGGGAATCGCGCGGGACGAGCGGGAGGATTTACGGACAAGAGTATCGGAGGGGCTGGCCGCGGACGTCCTCATCACCTCCGCCGGGGTGTCCGCGGGGGACCGGGACCTGGTGCGGGACGTCCTCGCGGAGCTCGGCGTGGAAAACGTTTTCTGGAAAGTGCTCGTCAAGCCCGGCGGCCCCACGGCGTTCGGCGTAGCGGGCCGTACCCCGGTCTTCTCCCTTCCGGGAAATCCCGTCTCCAGCCTGATCACGTTCGAGGTGTTCGTCCGCCCGGCCTTGATGAGAATGACCGGATCCCCCCGCCCCGTGAAGACGCCGGTGAAGGCGACCCTCGCAGAGCCGGTGAAAAAGAAAGCCGGGAAAACGCAGTTCCTCCGGGTCAGGGTCGAATCGGGAGAGGAAGGGTACGTCGCGCGGACCGCGGGGGATCAGAACACCGGGATCCTGCGCACGCTCGTGCGCGCGGACGGGATCGCCGTTCTCCCCCTGGAGCGCACGACGTTCGCCGCCGGGGAGAAGGTCGACGTCCTCCTCCTCTACTACGCGCAAAGATGAAGGGAGGCACCATGCGATCGAACGGAGGCACCCTCGCCTTATGGGTCGCCCTGACGCTGCTCGCAACGGTCCCCGCGCGGGCCGCCGACGTCCGGTACGCCGTGCCGGCGGGCGACTCCCCGTCCATCGGACCCGCGAACGCCCCGGTGACGATCGTCGAATTCCTCGACTACCAGTGACCGCACTGCAAGGCGGTCGGTCCGACCGTCGAGAGGATCCTCAAGGAGTACGGCGACAGCGTCCGCCTCGTTGTGAAGCACCTGCCGTACCGGTACCGGGACCATTCGCGCATCGCCGCGGAGGCGTCGCTCGCGGCGCGCGACCAGGGGAAGTTCCGGGAGATGCACCTCCTCCTGCTCGACCGGTCGCCGAAGCTGGACCGGGAAAGCCTCATCGCGTACGCGAAGGAGCTGAAGCTCGACGTCCCCCGCTTCACGGAGGATCTGGACAAGATGCGGCATGACCCGGAGATCGAGCGGAACGTGAAGCTCGGGGAGGCGCTCGACGTGTACAACACGCCGACGATCTTCATCAACGGGGTGAAGCTGCTGGGGGACCGGCCGCTCGAGACGTACAAGGCGATCATCGACGGGGAGCTCACGGCCGCCGGGCCGGGAGGGAAGAACCGGTGAGCCCGCGCGCACTCCCACTCGTTCTTCTTTGCGCGCTCCTCGCGGGAGCGCTCCGCGCCCCTTCCCCCTCGTTCGCGGCGGAGCCCCTTTCCCCGCCTTCCCTCGCGCCGCTCCCGCCGCCGCCGTCCCCCCCGGAGAATCCGACCACCCCGGAGAAGGTCGAGCTCGGGAAGAAGCTGTTCTTCGACCGACGCCTGTCGGGGGACGGGACGATGAGCTGCGCCACCTGCCACGACCCCGGGACGGGGTTCGCCGACGCGCTCCCGATCTCCCTTTCCTACCCCACCACGCGGAACTGGCGCAACTCCCCGGGGCTCGTGAACGCCGCGTACCGGAAGACGCTCTTCCACGACGGCCGCTCTTCCTCGCTCGAGGAGCAGGCCCTCTTCCCGATGATGAGCCCCTTCGAGATGAACCGGAATCTCGACTATGTCGAAGAAGTGCTGAAAGCGGTTCCCGCCTACGTGGAAGCGTTTCGATCCGTCTTCGGGGGAGAGATCACCCGGCAGCGCGTGGCGATGGCGATCGCCGCCTTCGAGCGGACCCTCCTCTCCCGCGACACGCCGCTGGACCGTCACCTGCGCGGGGAGCCGGAGGCGCTATCGACGCGGCAGCGCGCCGGACTTGAGCTGTTCCTCGGCAAGGCCGGTTGCGCGATGTGCCACAACGGCCCGAACCTGACCGACGATCGGTTCCACAACATCGGCGTCCCGGAGGACCCGAAGGCGAAGGAGGATCCGCGGGTGCTCGCGACCGCGCGGTTCGTCGGCAAGGTGTCGGGGTTCGCGGCGTACCGCACCCTGGTGGAGGACCCGGGGCGTTTCCTTGTCACGAGGGCCCCGGAGGACTGGAAGGCGTTCGCTACCCCGCCGTTGCGGGAGGTGGCGTCCACCGCCCCGTACATGCATAACGGGGCGCTCGCGACCCTCGACGACGTGATCGACTTCTACGACCGCGGGGGAGGCGACGATCCGGAGAAATCGCCCATGCTGCGGTCCCTCGGGCTGTCGAAGGAGGAAAAAGGGGCCCTCCGGGAGTTCCTCGCCACCGGGCTCTCCGGGAAAATGCCGGGGGTCCGCCCTCCAGCCATCCCATGAAAGCGCCCGCACCTTGAAGTGGCTCCCACCTGCCGTATCTCCCGCCGGGAAAATTCCTCTGTGGTTGGCGGGGGAGTTCCGCCTGGCGCTTTACGGCGGGAAGGATCCGGGGTAAACCGTACGCATGTGCGCGGACAGGGGGCGGAGGGAAACCTGGCGGCGGCTCGCGGACGGGGAGCTGCCGTGGAAGGCGCTTCGGGCGCGGGCCCGGGTCCTCGAAGGGATCCGGGCCTTCTTCCGGGGCCGGGGGTTCCTCGAGGTGGACCCGCCGATCGCGCAGGCGTACCCGAACATCGACCCGAACATCTTCCCGGTGAGGATCTCCGACGCCTCCGGCAGGGCGGCGCGGTTCTACCTGCACACCTCCCCCGAACCGGCGATGAAGAAACTTCTCGCCGCCGGGTCGGGCGACATCTTTTTCCTCGGGAAGGTGTTCCGGGATCGTGAAGGGTCGCCCCTCCACTCCCCCGAGTTCACGATGCTTGAATGGTACCGGACGGGCGGCGACGCGGATGCCGTGATGCGCGACGTCGAGGAGCTGGTCCGGACGATCGCCGGGGAGGCGGCCGTTCACGGCAACGGCAGGAGGCTCCCGGTCGACGGACCGTGGCCCCGGTGGGAACTCGACGATGCGTTCCGGGAACTCCTCGGCGTCGGGATGGCGGAGGAGAAGGGTTTGCGCGAGGCGCTGGAACGCAAGGGCTCGCGTCCGGGGGCGGGCGAATCGTGGGAGGACCTCTTCTTCCGCGCGTGGATCGACGTCGTGGAGCCCGCGCTCGCCGAACGCGGCGCCTGTTTCCTCACCGGCTACCCCGCCGCCCTCGGCGCGATGGCGCGCCGCCGCCCCGGACGCCCCGAGGTGTCGGAGCGGTTCGAGGGGTTCGTGGCCGGCGTCGAGCTCGTCAACGGGTACGAGGAGCTGGCCGACCCGGCGGAGCAGGAGGAGCGCCTGCGGACCCTCGCGGAGCGTCACCGGCGATCGGCCGGCGAAACGCTCCCGGTGGATCCGGATTTCCTCGACGCGCTTCGCCGCGGCCTCCCGCCTTGCGCGGGGGCCGCGCTGGGGGTCGACCGGCTCGTCATGCTCCTGCTGGGGAAGGACGACATCGCGGACGGGATGTACCGGTGAACTCCCCCGCCGTCCTGCTCTTCCTCCTCTCCTTCGGGCACATGTGCACGGACATCGTGCAGGGGGCGCTGCCGGCGCTCCTCCCGTTCCTCAAGGAACGGTTCGACCTGTCGTACGCCGTTGCCGGCACGCTCCTCATGGCGGCGCACCTGACCTCGTCGGTGATCCAGCCGCTCTTCGGTTACGTGACGGACCGCCGGCCGTTCCCTGTCCTGCTGCCGCTGGGGTGCGCGATCTCCGGGGCGGGCATCGCGCTCGTTCCGTTCTCCCCGTCGTTCGGGTGGCTCGTCGCGTTCGTCATGTTCACGGGGCTCGGCACCGCGGCGTTCCACCCCGAGGGGTTCAAGGCGACCGCGTGCATCGCTTCGGAGCGCAGGGCCACGGGGATGTCCCTCTTCTCCGTGGGGGGGAACCTCGGGTTCGCCATCGGCTCCCCCGCGGCGATCTTCCTCGTCTCGCGGTACGGGATTCCCGGGGCGTCCGGTCTCCTCCTGCCGACCGCCGTCGCCGCGCTCCTGCTCCTCCCCGCACTGCCCGTCATCCGGAAACGGATCGAGTCGGCATCCTCCGCTCCGCGGAAGGGCGCGATGAGCGGCGTGGAGCGCCCCCTCCACGCCGTGTCGCTCATCATCCTGATCGTCGTCCTCCGCTCGTGGACCCAGCTGGGGCTTGCCACCTACATCCCTTTCCTCTACCGGGCCCAACTTTCGAGCGACCCGGCGTACGTGGCGACGCTCCTCTTCGTCTTCCTCGGCTCGGGGACCGTCGGCACGGTGATCGGGGGACCGCTGGCGGACCGGTTCGGGCACCGCCGGTTCCTCTTTTTCTCCATCGCCCTGCAGATCCCCCTCATCTTCCTGTTCCTTCGTGCGTCGGGGGGACTCGTCTTCGTGTGGGCCGCTCTCCTGGGCGGGACGATCGTCTCGACCTTCTCGGTCACGATCGTGATGGCCCAGGAACTCTTCCCGAAGCGGATGGCCACCGCCTCGGGGACGATCGCCGGGTTCGCCATCGGCACGGGCGGCGTCGGCGTCACCCTGATCGGGGCGGTCGCCGACCGGTACGGCGTTCCGGTGGCCATCCACCTCATCAACGTCCTCCCGGCGATCGGGGGCCTGCTCGCCCTGCTCCTTCCTCTGCCGTGGAATGCGGGGGGGGAGCGCTGACGGAAATCGCGTCCCGGTCCTTGACAGCGCCGGGGCGACACGCCTACGATGGACGATACTGACTGAGTGCTCACTCGGCACCGTTCCCCTGGAGCTACCGTGCGAACCTGGACCGTACCGAACGCGACCCCGACCCGGAAGATCCGGACATCGGCTTGAATATTCTCTTCGAAAAGCCGGTTATTCAAATCGACCTGCTGGAGGACTCGGATGAAACCGAAGGAGCCCGTTCGCGGCCCGCGGAAACTGTTCCTGGTGTCGATGGTCATCGTCGTCGGTCTCTTCCCCGGCGGCTGCGGTAAAAAGCAGCAATCCGCGCCGCCTGCCGTCCCGGAAGTGGCCACGGTGAAGGTAACGACGGGGCCCGTTGCGCTGACGACGGAATTGCCGGGCCGTACATCAGCCTACCGGGTCGCGGAAATCCGTCCCCAGGTCAACGGCCTCATTCAGAAACGACTGTTTACGGAAGGATCCCACGTCACTGCCGGCCAGGCGCTCTACCAGATCGATCCCGCTCCTTTTCAGGCGGTCCTCGACAACGCCAAGGCCGCTGTGGCCAAGGCCGAAGCCAACCTGGCCGCCGCCCGATCGAGAGCCGAACGCCTCAAGGAACTGCTTCCCGAAAAAGCGGTCAGCCAGCAGGAGTACGACGATGCGGCGGCGGCCCTGAAACAGACGGAAGCCGATATCGAGTACTGGAAAGCGACGGTTCGGACGGCACGGATCAACCTGGCCTATACCCGGATCACCGCCCCCCTCCCCGGCCGCATCGGTAAATCCAATGTGACGGAAGGCGCCCTGGTGACGGCGCAGCAGCCCGCGCCCCTGTCGATCATTCAACAACTTGACCCCGTCTACGTGGATGTACCTCAATCCACCACCGATCTGTTGCGGTGGAAACGGACGCCGGAGGGCGGCCGCGCGGATCAAGGTGGAGCGAACCAGAAGAAGGTCAAACTCTTTCTGGAAGACGGCTCGGCGTATCCATTGACAGGGACGCTCCAGTTTCGGGATGTAACGGTGGATCCGACCACCGGTTCCGTCATCCTGCGGATCGTCTTTCCAAATCCAAAAAGCGTTCTTCTGCCGGGCATGTTCGTCCGGGCGGTGGTGCAGGAAGGCATCAAGGAGCGGGCCATCCTCATTCCCCAACAGGCCGTGTCACGCGATCACAAAGGAAACCCGTTCGCGCTGATCGTGGACGCCGAGGGGAAGGTTCAGCAGCGGATGCTCGTTCTCGACCGCGCCATCGGCGACAAATGGCTCGTCTCATCGGGCCTCGCCTCCGGCGATCGGGTGATCGTGGAAGGGATGCAGAAAGTGCGTCCCGGCGCTTCCGTGAAGGAGGTCCCCTTTGCAGCCGTGGGGAAAGAGGGTGCGATTCCCGGAAGCAATGCCCGACCGGCCTCAAAATCGAACTGACGGAGGCGCTTGATGCTGTCGAAATTCTTTCTGGATCGCCCCGTCTTCGCCTGGGTCATCGCCATCGTCATGATGCTGGCGGGAGGGCTGGCGATCCACAATTTGCCCGTCTCCCAGTATCCGCCCATCGCCCCGCCCTCCATCGCGATCTCCGCCTTTTATCCCGGCGCTTCCGCCCAGACCGTGGAAGACAGCCTGGTCCAGATCATCGAGCAGAAGATGACCGGGTTCGACAAGTTGCTGTACATGTCCGCCACCAGCGACGCCTCCGGCGCCGGGAGGATCGAGCTCACCTTCGCTCCGGGGACCGATCCGGACTTCGCCTGGGCCCAGGTGCAAAACAAGCTCCAGCTCGCCATGGCGAGCTTGCCCGACGTGGTGCAGCGCCAGGGTGTCCAAGTCAGCAAATCCACCCGGAACTACCTGTTGATCGTGGGGCTGACATCGGAAGACGGCAGCATGAAGGACTATGACCTGGCGGACTTTGCCCAGTCCAACATCGAGCAGGTACTGGCGCGGGTTCCGGGTGTGGGCGAGGTGGAAACCTTCGGCTCCCAATATGCCATGCGGGTCTGGCTGAATCCGGACAAGCTGACCTCGTACCAACTGACCGTGCAAGAGGTCGTCGCGGCGATCCGCGCCCACAACGTGGAGGTCTCCGCCGGCCAGTTCGGCGGGATGCCGGCGGTGAAGGGCCAGCGGTTGAACGCCTCCATCATCGTCCAGAACCTGCTGAAGACTCCGGAGGAGTTCGCCGCGATCCCCATCCGCACCAATCCGGACGGCTCCTTCGTTCGCGTGCGCGACGTGGGACGGACGGAGCTGGGCACCGAGCGCTACGAAAGGCACGTGCTTTTCAATGGCAAACCCGCGATCGGGCTGGCCATCCGGCAGGCCGCCGGCGCCAACGCACTGAATACGGCCAAAGCCATCAAGGCGAAGATGGCGGAGTTGTCCAGGTACTTCCCCCCCGGCATGGTCGCCAGCTACCCCTACGACACGACGCCCTTCGTGAAGGTGGCCATCGACGAGGTGGTCAAGACCCTGCTCGAGGCGATCCTGCTGGTCTTTCTGGTGATGTACCTTTTCATGGGCAACATCCGGGCGACGCTGATTCCGACCATCGCGGTGCCCGTGGTGATCCTGGGGACGCTAGCCGTCCTGTCCCTGTTCGGATTCTCCATCAACATGCTGACCATGTTCGCGATGGTGCTGGCGATCGGCCTCCTGGTGGACGACGCCATCGTGGTGGTGGAAAATGTGGAACGGGTCATGGCCGAGGAGGGGCTTTCGCCCCGGGAAGCCACCGCCAAATCGATGGAGCAGATCACGAGCGCCCTGATCGGCATCGGCCTGGTGCTCTCGGCGGTGTTCGGTCCCATGGCGTTCTTCGGCGGCTCGACCGGCGTCATCTACCGCCAGTTCTCCGTCACCGTCATCGCCTCCATGCTGCTGTCGGTCGTGGTCGCCCTGATCCTGACCCCGGTCCTGTGCGCGTCGCTCCTCAAGCCGGTGGCAAAGGGGCATGAACCCGCGGAAACCGGCTTCCGCCTGTTCCGGCCTTTCTTCCGGTGGTTCGACCGGGTCTTCTACCGTATGAGAGACGGATACCAGGCGATCGTGGGCCGGATTCTCGCGAGGAAGCTCCGCTACCTGTTTGTCTACCTCCTGATTGTGGCGGCCCTTGGATTCCTGTTCCAGCGAATGCCCACCGCCTATCTCCCCGATGAGGACCAGGGGTTCATGTACGTCCAGGCGATCCTGCCGGTGGGTTCGACCCGGGAGCAGACCGAGCTGGTCATGGATCAAGTCCGAAGCCATTTCCTTGTGGAAGAAAAGGAAGCGGTGAAATCCTGCTTTACGATTGCCGGCAGTGGCTTTTCCGGCGCGGGGCAGAATGTCGGGATGGCGTTCGTCATGCTCAAGGACTGGGATCTGCGCCGGCGCGCGGACCTCAAAGTAAACGCCCTGGTGGGACGCGCCATGGGGAAGTTCTCGAACATTCGCAACGCCCTGGTGTTCGCGTTCCCGCCGCCGGCCGTCCGTGAGCTGGGTCAGGCGGGCGGGTTCGACTTTCAACTGCAGGACCGGGGAGGGTTGGGCCACGAATCGCTGATGGCGGCCCGCAACCAGCTGCTCGGCATGGCCGCCACGGATCCGAGGCTGACTCGTGTCCGCCCCAACGGGCTGGAGGATGTGCCCCAATACCGCATCGATGTGGATTGGGAAAAGGGGGGCGCCCTGGGGGTTCCCATCGACGCCATCCACAACACCATCTCGGCGGCATTCGGCGGCGGCTATGTGAACGACTTCATCCAGGGCGGACGGGTCAAGCGGGTATACGTCCAGGCCGACGCCCCGTACCGCATGCTGCCGAACGACCTGAACCGGCTCTACGTTCGCAACGGCGCGGGGACGATGACGCCGTTCGCTTCCTTCGCCTCCGGCCATTGGTTCCAGGGGTCGCCGCGGCTGGAACGTTTCAACAGCTTCCCGTCGTTGAGCATCTGGGGCCAGGCGCCGCAAGGGAGGAGCTCGGGGGAGGCGATGCAGGCCATGGAAGAGATCGCCTCGAAGCTGCCGAAGGGCTTCGGGTTCGACTGGACCGGACTCTCCTACCAGGAGCGGATGGCAACGTCCCAGGCCCCGCTGCTGTTCGCCTTTTCCATCATCGTGATCTTCCTCTGCCTGGCGGCCCTTTACGAGAGTTGGACCGTTCCCATCACGATCCTGCTGGCATTGCCGCTCGGGGTCATCGGCGGAGTCGCGGCCACATCGCTTCGGGGGTTGCACAACGATGTGTACTTCCAGATCGGGCTCCTCACCGTCCTGGGGCTCACGACCAAGAACGCCATTTTGATCGTTCAGTTCGCCATGGCCAAGGTGGGCGAGGGAGGGGGGTTGATCGAGGCCACGCTGGAAGGGGCGAAATTGAGGTTTCGCCCGATCGTCATGACCTCGCTGGCCTTCGGCTTCGGCGTCCTTCCCCTGGCCATGGCCAACGGGGCCGGCGCCGGAGCGCAAGTGGCGATCGGCACCGGCGTCCTGGGCGGGATGATCACCGCCACCTTCCTGGCGATCTTCTTCATCCCCCTCTTCTTCGTGGGGGTGGTTCAACTGTTCGAAAAGAAGAAAGGCGGCCGGACGGACGGTCCCGGTCCGGACACCGAGACTCCTTCGGAGGAGCGTTGACGATGGGAAGGAATCCGTTTCCACTCTTGGCAGCAACGGTCGTTCTTCTCACCGGCTGCACACTGGCGCCGAACTACACGCGCCCCGAAGCGCCGGTCCCCTCCTCCTGGCCGAGCGGTCCCGCCTACGATAACGCGCGGGTCTCGCCCGGCGCGCCGGCGGCGGCCGAGGTTCCATGGCGGGAATATTTCACCGACGAGCGGCTTCGGAAGGTCATCGAAACGGCGCTGCGGAACAACCGCGACCTTCGGGTCGCCGCCTTGAACGTCGAAAGGGCGCGGGCGGTGTACGGCATCGCGCGGGCCGAGATTTTTCCGGCGGTCGAAGCGACGGGCCGCGGGAGGAAGGAGCGCGTCCCCTCCTCGGCGTTCGGGAGCGACGGAGGATCGCTCATCATCGAACGATACGATGTCAATCTGGGCGTCAGCTCCTGGGAGATCGACTTCTTCGGACGAATCCGGAGCCTGAAAGATGCCGCGCTGCAGGAGTACCTCGCCACCGGGCAGGCGCGCCACGGTGCGCAGATCCTGCTGGTGTCCGGAGTCGCCAACGCGTACCTGACCCTCGCCGCGGACCGGGAAACCCTCAAGCTGGCCCATTCCACGCTGGATACCCAAAAGGCCGCCTACGATCTGATCCGGAAGCGTTACGACGTCGGACTCTCGACCGAACTGGACCTTCGGCAGGCGCAGACGAGAGTGGATGCGGCCCGGGTGGATCTGGCCCTCTACGCCCGATTGGCGGCCCAGGACGAGAACGCCCTGGCCCTTCTCGTCGGATCGAAGGTGCCGCCCGACCTGTTGCCGGACCAGTTGACCCTCGTAAGCCCGGCCAGGGAGATCTCTCCCGGGATGTCGTCCGAGGTGCTGCTTCTCCGCCCGGATATCCTGCAGGCGGAAAATCTGCTCAGGGCCGCCAACGCAAATATCGGCGCGGCCCGCGCGACCCTCTTCCCCCGCATCTCCCTGACGACCGCCTTCGGGACGGCGAGCGGCGAGCTGTCGGGGCTGTTCAAACCGGGTTCGAAAGCATGGAACTTCTCTCCGCAAATCGTCGCCCCGATCTTCGACGCCCGCGCATGGGCGGCGCTGGACGCGATCAAGGTGGAACGGGAAATCGCCGTGGCGCAATACGAGAAAGCCATCCAGGCGGCCTTCAGGGAAGTGGCCGACGCCCTTGCCGTTCGCGGCACGGTGGAGGACCAGCTGTCGGCGCAGCGATCCCTGGTCGAAGCCGCATCGGAGACCTATCGTCTTTCCAATGCGCGCTACGCAAAGGGAATCGACAGCTTCCTGGGCGTCCTCGACGCGCAACGCTCCCTCTATGCGGCGCAACAGGGGCTGATCGCCGCTCGCCTGACGAGGTTCGCCAACCTGGTGAGGCTGTACGCCGTGATGGGTGGAGGATCCCGATAAACCGGACCGACGAGCTGAGTGCCCACTCGGCATCATTCCCCGGGAGGACGCCGTGACCCCACGCGCCCTGGTTCGATTCGCCATACCGCGGTTCTCGTTCGACTTCGCCGTGTCCCACGCCTCGCTCCTGCGGGCGATGGGACGCTGAGGGAGGGAGACCATGGCCGACATCCCCCCGACACCCCCGGCGGACGGCCCGGCGCCCCGGAACGCCCGGAACCGGATGGCGATCGGGCTCTTTCTCCTCGTCCTCGCCGCAACGGTGGTCGCCGGGTTCGCCTACTGGCGGTACCGTCAGACACACGTGAGCACCGACGACGCCTACATCGACGGAAGGATCCACATGGTCTCCGCCCGGATCCAGGGAAAGGTGGTCGAGGTCCTCGTGCGGGACAACCAGCCCGTGAAGACTGGAGAACCGCTCCTGCGGATCGATGCGGAGCCGTTCGCCGTACGGGAAGATGCCGCCTCCTCCGCCGTCTCCGCGGGGACCGCCGACCTGGCCGCCGCGCGCAAGGACGTCGAGGCGGCGAAGGCGCAGCTTCTGCAGATTACGGCCGGAATCAAGGCGGCCCGGGCGAGGACCGCTTTTTCCGCGGCTCGCCTTTCGCAGGCGTCCCGGGATGCGGAGCGGATGAAGAATCTCTTCGAGAAACAGGTGGTCAGCCGCGAGGCATTCGAAAAGGGGCAGACGGACGCGGAAACCGCGAAGGCGCAGGACGACCTGGCGAAGGAGGAGCTGGCGCTCGCGGAAGCGGCGGTTCCGACGCAGGAGGCGCAGATCGCCCAGCGCGAGGCGCGCGTAATCCAGCAGCGGGCCAAGGTCCGCCAGCGGGAGTCCGCCCTCGCGGAGGCGAAGCTGTACCATCGGTACACCGCCATCCTCTCCCCGGCGGACGGCTACGTCACCCGGAAAAGCGTCGAGGCGGGCCAGGTCGTCTCCGTGGGGCAGTCGCTGCTCGCCGTCGCGTCCCTCGACAACGTGTGGGTGGTGGCGAACTACAAGGAGACGGACATCGAGCGGGTCCGGCCGGGACAGGAAGTGGCGATCCGTGTCGACACGTACAAGGGGAAGAAGTTCAAGGGGACCGTGGACAGCATCATGGCGGGGACCGGCTCCGCCTTCGCCCTCTTCCCGCCGGAGAACGCATCGGGGAACTACGTGAAGGTCGTGCAGCGCGTTCCGGTGAAGATCGTCCTTTCGGGCGGCGAGGACCCCGGCCATATCCTGAGGATCGGCATGTCCGTCGTCCCCACGATCCTCGTCCGGTAAGCCGCCATGAACGGGGAAGGGGGAGGGTTCGCCAGCGCCGTCGGGGCGATCGGCGCGAGCAAGTGGATCGTCGCCGTCACGGTGATGCTTCCGACGCTGATCGAGATCATCGACACCAGCGTCGCCAACGTCGCCCTCGACCACATCCGCGGCTCCCTCTCCTCCGGGATCGACGAGTCGGCGTGGGTCCTCACCTCCTACCTCGTCTCGAACGCCGTCATCATCCCGATGACGGGTTGGCTCGCCCGCACCTTCGGGCGAAAGCGGTACCTCACCTTCTCCGTCCTCCTCTTCACCTTCGCCTCCCTGCTGTGCGGCTCCTCCACGAGCCTCGGGATGCTCGTCTTCTTCCGCGTCCTGCAGGGGATCGGCGGCGGCGCCCTGCAGCCGATGTCGATGGCGATCCTGCTCGAGACGTTCCCTCCGAAGGAACACGGGATGGCGATGGCCCTCTTCGGCGTCGGGGCCATGTTCGGCCCCATCGCCGGCCCCCTGATGGGGGGATACATCACCGACACCTTCTCGTGGCGCTGGATCTTCTACGTCAACTTCCCGATCGGGCTCTTGGCCGTCTTCATGGTCTCGATGTTCATCCAGGACCCCCCGTACCTCCGTCACCGCCGGGGCGAGAAGGTGGACGCCTGGGGGATCGCGCTCCTCACGGTGTGGGTGGGGGCGCTGCAGATCGTGGTGGACAAGGGGCAGCGAGAGGACTGGTTCCAATCCGACTTCATCCTCGTTCTGTCCGCCGTCGCCGTCCTCGCGCTTCTCCTTTTCGTGATCGTCGAGGTGTACGTCGCGGAGCACCCCGTGGTGGACCTGCGGGCGTTCCGGAACGTCTCGTTCTCCACCGGCAACATCGTCATGTTCGTCGCCTTCTTCAACCTGCTCGGCAGCATCGTCCTGCTCCCCCTCTACGCCCAGCTGCTGCTCGGCTACACGGCGACGCTCGCCGGGCTGGTCCTTTCCCCCGGCGGCATCGCCACGCTCGTCGCGATGCCGCTGGTGGGGAAGTTCATCGGCCGGCACGACCCGAAGTACCCGCTCTTCCTGGGAGTCGCGGTGTGCGCCCTCTCCACATGGACGATGTCGAACTTCTCCCTGACCGCGGACTTCAACGCCCTGCTGTGGCCCCGCATTTATCTCGGGTTCGGGATGGGGCTCCTGTTCATCCCCCTGACGACGCTCACCCTTTCCTCGATCCCGAAGCCGCAGATGGGGAACGCCACCTCGATCTACAACCTGCTGCGGAACCTCGGGGGATCGATCGGCGTCGCCTTTTCGGCCACCATGTTCACCCGCCGCGCCCAGTTCCACCAGAGCCGCATGGTGGAACACCTGACCACCATGGACGAGGGGCTGCGCGCCGCCGTCGCGAAGGGACAGGCGCTGCTGCCGTCGCGCGGCGTGCCCGAGGCGATGGCGGAGAACGTGACGCTCGGCAGGATCTACGGGGAGCTGGTCCGGCAGGCGACGATGCTGGGCTTCAACGACGCCTTCTACATCCTGTCGGTGATGATGGCGTGCGTCCTGCCGCTCTTGCTTCTGCTTCGGCGGCCGGCGCATCAGACGGCCTCGACCCAGGGGCAATGAGGAGGCACATGTCGGACACCACCAGGAGCCGTGCGATCCTCGCCACCGCCTCCCGCCTGTTCGCGGAGAAGGGGTACAGCCAGACCACGACCGCGGAGATCGCCCGCGAGGCGGGAGTCGCCGAGGGGACGCTCTATCACCACTTCGGGAGCAAGGACGGGATCTTCCTCACCCTGTTCGACGAGACGATGGAAGGGTACCTCGCCGGGGTCGAGGCGCTTCTCGCGCGGGAAACGACGGGGAAAGTGACCCTCACCGCCTTCGTCCGGTTCCACTTCGGCTACGTTTCCCTGCGCAAGGAGCAGTACCTCATCCTCCTCCGCGACTTCCCTGTCCACCTGTCGGCCGAGCACTTCAGCGGTCGGTCCCCGCAGCGGGAGAAGCTCGACCGGGTCACGGAGCTCTTCTCCCGGATCCTCGCCCGGGGGAAGGCGGACGGCACCCTCCACCTCCCCTTCCCCGCCAGGGAGACGGCCGAGATGCTGCGCG
>Ga0326597_10005946_pt1 | contig 16795 bp, 19 predicted proteins | sample RVTome_12_FD_203789 | JGI IMG/M metagenome (GOLD analysis project Ga0326597, IMG submission 203789) | Soil microbial communities from uranium-contaminated site in the Upper Colorado River Basin, Wyoming, United States - RVT100D185 | ecosystem: Environmental > Terrestrial > Soil > Contaminated >...
GTTCTATGGGGGTGGCTTCGATCAGCTAAAAACGCAGCTCATCTTCATAGTGGTCCACTTCTTGTTCGTGGTGACCACGACAGGTTTGCTCTTCCTCGGTATCAAAGCCGTCATGGGCCTCCGGGTGAGCGAAGAAGAAGAACTGGCCGGACTCGACGTCATGGAACACGGATCCCCAGGGTACGGTTTTGAAGGCGGGCGCGGTGAGTTCACATCCAGCTCAAGTTCCGTCGCCGGCGTCTAGGAGGAATGACATGCTTGAACTACTAACAGCCATCATCAAAACCCATCGACTAGACGACGTGAAAGAGGCACTTGCCAACGTCGGCGTCTCCGGACTGACGGTCACCGAAGTGCGCGGCTTCGGCCGACAGGGCGGCCACACCGAGGTGTACCGGGGCGCCGAGTACAAGGTCGATTTCGTGCCGAAACTGAAGGTGGAAGTGCTGTGCTCGTCAGCTGATGTCGACAGTATCGCTGAGGCCATCGCCAAGGCAGCCGGCAGCGGGACGATCGGAGATGGCAAGATCTGGGCCAGCCCCGTCAATATGGCACTGCGGATCCGCACCGGCGAACGAGGAGTCGACGCCGTTTAGATCAGATGTCGGTTCGGCCGAGGAAAGATGAGTTGGCCCTCCCCGGATAAGCTCCTGGGAGGGCCAACTCGTGTTCTAGCCGTTCGACACGGTCCGAACCTGGAGGCAAGCGTCACCAGGAGTCCTCCAGGCATCGGAAGGCAGCATCTGGTTGTGAGATGAATGCGGCTCGTTCCCGACGACCATCCGATCCGATGGCGACCTACAGCTTCATGGAAGCATCGACGTTGGAATCCCAAGCCGAATACGAGCCCTTGGAAAGCCAGTGGGCACCGGCCACACCAATCATGGCGGCATTGTCGATACACAGCGGCGGAGTCGGAAGCATGAGTCGGACCCCTTTACGATCGGCCTCCGCCGCCAGCTTCTCACGCAGACGACGATTCGCCAGGACTCCCCCACCAGCACCAACCAGATCGACTCCGATTGCTTCTACCGCGTTGAAGGTTTTGGCAACGAGCACGTCGACAATCGCCTCTTGCAACGACGCGGCCACATCGGCCAACGGAGGCAGCGTGCCTCCGTCCTGGGATTTTCGGATGTACGTAGTCACGGACGTCTTCAATCCGGAGAACGAGAAGTCGAATGGCCGATCGGGTAGCGCTCTCGGAAAATTGATCGCCGTTGGGTCGCCACCTTCGGAAGCCAGGTCGATCGCCGGACCTCCGGGATAGCCAAGGCCCATGAAGCGGGCCAGCTTGTCGAACGCTTCGCCAGCTGCATCGTCGATAGTTTGGCCGAGGACGTGATAATCGCCCCAACCTTTGACGTGCACCAACTGGCTGTGCCCACCAGAGGCAAGGACCACCACGGCAGGTGGTTCAAAGTCCTCGTGATCGAGCAAGGGGGCAAACAAGTGACCCTCCATGTGGTCAACACCGACAAACGGCAGCTGACGTGCCCAGGCGGTGGCCTTCCCGAACGAAAAACCAACGAGCAGAGCTCCTACCAACCCGGGCCCTTGCGTAGCAGCCACTCCGTCGAGGTCGTCCGGATGGACCATTGCATCAGCGAGCGCCTGGTGCGTAAGCGACCGTATCGACTCAACATGGGCTCGGGCAGCCACCTCCGGCACGACCCCACCAAATCGCGCGTGCAAATCGGTCTGCGATGACAGAACGTTCGACAAGATCTCGCGGCCGCGCACGACAGCTACGGCAGTTTCATCGCAGCTGGTCTCAAACGCCAGCACCGTTGGTTCAAGCACTGAGACCCTCCCGGATCGTTGCGAGGCGTTCGCGGTATTCAGTGCCCCCGATATCGTGGGCCCACATGATGAGCGCGTCTTCGTTTTCGTAATAGTTCTTTCGCACACCAACCGGAGCCATGCCGAACCGCCGGTACAGGTCCTGGGCGATCACGTTCGAAGCCCGCACCTCCAGCGTGAGATGCAACGCACCATTGTGGATCGCCCCATCTACGAGCCGGATCATAAGGCCAGTTCCAACCTTCTTGCCTCGCCAGGCATCGTCAACCGCCACGGTGGTGACGTGGGCCTCTTCACCAACCAGCATCAAGCCTGCGTAGCCGGCCAGGACGCCATCTTCCTCGGCAATCAAGTAGATCCTATCGGGCCGGGCAAGTTCATCGCGAAACACCTGCTCGGACCACGGGGTCGTGTAGGTGACCTGCTCCAGTCCGGTCACCACAGGGATGTCATCAACCGTCATCGAGCGATAGGTCAGGCCGACTCGAACCATGGACCCTCTTTACGTAACTCTTCCCAACCGATCTTGACGTCAGGCTCACGCATATACAGCGGTCGGAGCTCAGATGGATGCGGATACTCGCCGGCGTTGACCCTCGGCACCGCCAACTCCAACAACGCTTCCGCAGCAGGATACCGTGGCAACCCGCGCCTGGTCCGGTGCAGTCCATTGAAGAAGCTTTCCGGAAGGGCTTCGACATCGCCGACCATCAGTGAATCCTTCGCGTCGCTGTCAATCATCGCCCGGAGCTGATCAGGCCGAACCAACTGACTGGCGCCGTCCCGGACAACTCCGCCAGGGACGGGGTTGTAGGAAGCGACGGCAAATTCTCCACGACGCACATCCACAATGGACCAGATGTGACGCCGCCCGGTTGCCGCCCGCACGGCCATGGCGTTGAGGGAAGAACCCGGGATCAATGGAATGCCAAGCGCGGCAGCCAGCCCCTGAGCGGTCGCCAGTCCAACCCGGATCCCGGTATATAAGCCCGGCCCGACATCGACGACAATGGCATCGAGGTCCCCGGGGTTCCATCCAGCCTGGTCGAAACAGAAATCGAGCGCTGACACCAGGAATGATCCGTGGCCGCGCCGATCAACCCGTTGGGCTGACGCGACAACATCGCGCCCTTCGCCGAGCGCCACCGACGCCCCGGGGGTGGTGGTTTCGATCGCCAGAAGTTTCATTCGGTCACTTCCTCAAGAGGTCGGTTCGTCCATCCGCCGTTCGGGTAAAAGGTAATCGTCCGGGTTCCATCATCATCCGGATCGGCCTCTAGGTGGATTCGGAGGCAGTCCTCGGGTATTGCACCGAGAACTGCGTCGCCCCATTCGATGAGCAACACACCGTCTGCTGCCTCGTCGATGACATCGAGATCCTCGAACTCCCCGAGGCTCGACAGGCGGTAGGCGTCGACGTGAACGAGAGGCGTGAATCCGGAACGATACGATCGAACGAGGACAAAACTAGGACTGGTTACCGGCTCGTCAATACCGAGTCCTTCTCCGAGTCCAGCGGCAAATGTGGTCTTTCCAGCTCCGAGCGCGCCGCTCAACGCGATCACGTCACCAGGGCGAACCAAAGCCGCCAGCCGCCGTCCAACCTGCATGGTCGCGGCAGCATCCGGTGTAGTGATCACAAACATGTGCCCCTACTCTACGCCCTCTCAGACCCTCACCCACTGCTCTCCACAGCTGCTCTGATGGACCGGGCCACCGCCAGGAACACTGCCTCACCGAGGGCTTCATCCTGGGCTTCACCGGCGGTCCCGGTTGAGACGAGAAAAACAGTGTCCCCATCAAATCGAGTATGCACCGGCGAAATCATGGCTCCGAAGGCGTCGTGGGCCCGGACCGCCAACCGGGCGAGGGTCACCCGATCAGCAATGGCATCGGTGATGATGCACGCCAGCGTCGTGTTTGTAAGCAGGGTAGGTGAACCAACCGATCCGGCGGGCATCTGGCCCATACCCGGTCCGCCCGTGAGCGGGGTTCCGTCCAGTCCGTACACATCACCAAGTGCGTTGACCACAGAAAGAGCGGCCACCCGGACTCCTCCAACCTTCACCAGGCTCGAACCAATCCCCGACGGCCTGGTCGCCTCGGGACCTCTCCATTTGGCAACGGTGGCCCCTCCCCCAGCTCCGACCGGCCCTGAAAGCACCGGTCGATCGCTCGCCACCTCGTACGCGGCGCGCCCGTCGGCCGCGGTCGGACGGATGGAACCATCCCCAACCGCCAGATCATAAATCACCGCCGCAGGCACGATCGGAACGATCCCGGCCGGGGTGGGATGCCCGCGGCCGTCCTCCTCGCATCCGGCCATAACCCCATCGGCGGCCGCCAGACCAAATGCTGAGCCGCCGGTCAGCACAATCGCCGAAACCTCTTGGATGGCCATGCCCGGTCCAAATAGGGTCAACTCCCGACTTCCTGGTGCGGCTCCTCGTACTTCAACCGTCGCCACATTGGGGAGAGGGGGCACAATTACCGTGCAGCCCGTCTGGGCCGTTGCGTGGGTCCAATGACCCACCTTGACTCCGGCAATAGACGTGAGGCTCATGTCTCATACACCCTTCGCAATCGGGGTCCCAGACGGCACACCACCTCATAATTGATAGTGCCAAGCCGACCGGCCAACTCCGTGGCAGTAATCTCGTCCCTTCCCTGACGGCCGATGAGTACCACCTCGTCGCCCAGTCGCACGTCGGCGTCACCCACGTCGACCATGATTTGATCCATCGTGACCGTCCCGGCCAGCGGATATCGTTCGCCGCCAATCAGCACATCGGCGTCACTTAGACCTCGCCCATAACCGTCGGCGTAGCCGATCGGTACGGTGACAACTGTCGAGTCCACCTTGAGGGGGCGACGCCGACCGTACGAGGGTCGCTCCCCCGCCGACAATCGCTGAACATGTGAAACCGCCGACTCGAGCCGCAGGGCGGGGACCAGATCAAGCGGCCCAACCCGATCAGGGTGGGGTGAAAGGCCGTAGACGCCAATGCCGGGCCGCACCATTTCGAACCAGTACTCACGGCCGAGGAAAATCCCGGCCGTGTTGGCGAGATGCCGAAGCGGTGGCTCGATACCGACCAACGCCAGGTCATCCAAAACGCCTGCAAACCGGGCACGCTGGACTTCGGTGTAGTCCGGGTCGGTGTCGGCAACCGCCAGATGCGACCAGACTCCTTCGAGCACGAGGGTGGGATGTCGAGCAACGGTCATGGCAATCGCAACCGCCTGATCGACCACCGCACCGACGCGGTGCATACCCGTATCGACTTTGAGGTGGACCGGCTTGGGCGAGGTTGTCACCAATGCCAGTGCCTCGACGAACCACGGGCTGTATACCGTCGGCATCAAATCCCAATCCACGACGGCCTTGACCATCCCGGCGATCGGTTCCGAAAGCAGCAGTATCGGCACGGAGATCCCCGCTTCCCGCAGGCGAATACCTTCGTCGACCGTTGCGACACAGAGGCGTTGCGCTCCACCGGCGATGACGGCTTCGGCCACCGGTACATCCCCATGTCCGTACCCGTCAGCCTTTACTGCCGGGCAAACCAGAGCCCCATCCACGTGGCTGACAAACGCAGCAACATTGGCCGTGATTGCCGAAAGGTCGACGGTGACCCGCGAGGGCCTCACTGACCCCACCGACCCAATTCGGACGCCAACCTTGAGGCCGTCACTGTGGTCTTTTCGGAAATGGCTGCGCCGGCGACGCCGTGCCAATACGCGGCCGACACCGCCGCTGACAGGGCGGACTGCCCAGCGGCCCAACGGGCGGCAATCATTCCAGCCAAAACATCCCCCGTCCCAATGGTGGCCAGCTCCGGCCCCGGGGTGGTCACCGCAACAATCTTCGAGCCCGTTCGGCCCGATTCGGCGACGAACGTCGGCGAGCCCTTGAGCAGAACCGTCGCGCCGGTCTCCTTGGCCAACCGTCCAGCTGAGCCATAGGTCCCGACCTCGCCAGTCATCGCCTGAAACTCGCCGGCATGGGGAGTTACCAAGGTCTCCCCTTCTCTTTGGGTGATAACGTCGATGAGGTTGGGCAGCCGCAAACCCCCGGCGTCGAGCAACAGCGGCCCTCCCCGACGTTCGAGGATCTGCAGGATAAAATCGTCGGACCCTTCAAAGCCGGGCCCGACTACCAACACACCAAATCTTGCAGCCGCATCGAGAAGCCCAGGGACGTCTTCGCCTGTCCAGACCTCGCGACCTCCAACCACCGGCTGGAGGATCGATGGAAACCCGCGATAGTCGTCCGCGTTGCCGCGGTTGACAGCAATGGCAACCGCTCCGGCCCCGCACTGCAGGGCTGCTTCGGCGGCCAGATATGCGGCGCCGGTCATACCAGCCGACCCGCCAACCACCATGACCGAACCAACCGACCATTTGTGGGCTTGCCGGGAGCGTTCCGGGCGAATGGCATCAGCCTCCTCGGCCACCCAAAACTCTGCCTCGCCACCTTCGAGACCGATGTTGGCGATCGTGACTTCTCCGCACAAATCCACTCCAACCCCGACCAGGTGCCCGACTTTCAGAGCATGGAACGTAACGGTTCTAACGGCCCGAAACGCCGGGCCATCGACCGCACCCGTCGAAGCATCGACCCCGGAAGGAATATCAACGGCCAAAACCGGAAGGTCCGATCGGGTCCACGGAACTATTCGATTGTGGAGCTGCCCATGGAACCCACCACCGAACAAAGCATCGATGACCAGATCCGCAGGGATGACCTGGTCAGACCAGGGACGAACTTTGACGCCTGACCTGACCGCTCGGTCGGCCGCCCACCTGGCGAGTTGGCCGGCGGGCTCAGCGAACACGAACACCGTGACATTCACTCCCCGCCGAGCCAGATAGTGGGCCGCTACGTACCCGTCGCCACCGTTGTTGCCTGACCCGGCGAGTACCGTCACCCGGTGACCGTAGGCGATGCCCATCTCGACCGCTGCCAATGCGATCGCCAGGCCCGCCCGGTCCATAAGCACTTCAAGATGGGTCGTCGATGCCTTGTCGAGCTTGGCCGAGGTGGCAGCAGTGTGAACGGGCCGCATGGCGCCAACGCTAGTGACTAATCACAGAAATAGCACCTGCGACGAACGCCGATCACGGCCGCTTAATGATTACCCATGGCAATGGCGAACACCATTGCCTGATCGTCCGTGTGCGTTATGGAGACTTCAAACCCGACGACCCCGATCATGGCGGCCCGGGCGGCGGCGGTACCGAAGACATTCACGGTGGGTTTTCCGCCTCCGGTGATCTCGACATCGGTCCACCTAATCCGACGCCAACCGGTCCCCATCGATTTCATGACGGCCTCTTTGGCCGCAAATCGGGCCGCCAAGCGGCGGGCCGGATTCGCAAAACGAAACGCGTAGTCCTGCTCATGCTCGGTGAAGCAACGCTGGGCGAAACGGGGATATCGTTCGAGTAGGTCGGCAACCCGCTGGATATCAGCCAAGTCGACGCCAACCCCGATAATTTGCATCCTGCCAGCCTAACGACCCGCCTAGGCGAACGCGGCCCTGACCACCGCAATCAGTTCCTCGGTTTTCGACAATGCCACCGACTTTTCGGCAGCTTCCACCATCACCCGGACGACTGGCTCAGTACCGGATGCCCGCACCAACACCCGACCGTCGTCACCCAGCTCCCGTTCGACGTCGGCTACGGCGGCCCACAGCAAGTCGGCCCCGGCCAAACCCGACGCGTCAGCGACCCGAACATTTCGCAAAATCTGAGGGAATTCTGTGATGACCTCAGCTCTCAGTTCTCGCAATTCCTTGCCGGTGGAGGCCATCACGTCGGCCAGCTTCACCGCAGTCAACGTGCCGTCGCCAGTGGTAGCTGTGTCAAGCAAGAGAATGTGGCCGGACTGTTCGCCGCCCAGGACCGCCCCGTGTTCCTTCATCGATTCGAGAACATATCGGTCGCCAACGGCAGTCGAGATAACGTCGATACCAAGATTGCGCATGGCCTTGTGGAACCCCAGATTGGCCATCACAGTCGTAACGACAAGGTTGTTCGCGAGTCCGTTTCGCTCTTTCATATGGCGGGCGAGGATCGCCATTACCACGTCACCGTTGGCGGATATCCCGTTCTCGTCAATGGCGATCAAGCGGTCGGCGTCACCGTCAAAGGCGAATCCAACCCGACCCCGGGCCGACTTGGCCAGAGCCTCTGGATGAGTGGCCCCGACTCCGTCATTGATATTCATACCGTCGGGGTCGGCGGCCGTCACATCGACCGACGCTTTGAGACGACGAAAGATCTCGGGGGCCGTCTTGAAGGCCGCCCCATTGGCAGTATCAAGGACGAACTCCATGCCCCGGAATGTGTGGTCAGCAGCTTGAACCACCGACTGCATGTACGCCTCTGCCGCGTCGGCATGAACGAACCGGGACCCGACGCCCGGGCCGACCGGAGTCCGCCAGGGTGCCCCTCGTCGAAGCCGCGCCTCAACCCGGTCCTCCTCGGCATCGGCCAATTTGAACCCGGCTGCACCCAGCAGCTTAATTCCGTTGTCGGGAGCCGGATTGTGCGACGCTGAGATTACAACGCCCATCATCGCCCCGGAGTTGGCGGTGGCATGAGCAATACCCGGCGACGGCAGCACTCCGGCGTCGAGCGTGTCGACGCCCACCGCATGGAAACCTGCCTGGAGGGCGGTAGAAAGCATTTCGCCCGAACGACGCGTATCGCGCCCTACCACCACCGGTCCAAAGTCCAGAAGTTCGCCGGAGGCGCGACCAAGTGCGACAGCAAACTCGGGAGTTAATGCGGTATTGGCGACCCCACGGATACCATCCGTACCAAAGAGTCGGTGCGCTTCCCGGAGCATGCCGGCCTAGCGCTTGGTGTACTGCGGTGCCCGACGAGCCTTGCGAAGACCGTACTTCTTACGCTCGACTTTGCGGCTGTCGCGGGTCAAAAGGCCTTCCTTCTTCAGCGCGGGTCGCAACTCTGGATCGAGCAAAATGATTGCCCGAGCGATACCCAGCCGAATCGCATCGGCCTGCCCGGTGGTGCCCCCGCCCTCGACAGAAGCAACGACGTCGTACCTCTCGGCCAGGTCGACGACCTTCAACGGTGTCGTAACACGACTCTGCTGAGCGGGGGTGCTGAAGTACTTGGATAGCGGCTTGCCGTTGAGAGTGACCTCACCGGTGCCGGGATAGAGACGAACACGCGCAACGGAACTCTTGCGTCGGCCGGTTGCGATCGCCAGAGGCTGTGCTTTTGCCATCAGGCTTCCACCTTTCGGATATCAAGAACTAGATCACGCGGCTGTTGAGCCTGGTGCGGATGGTCAGGGCCGGCATAGACCTTGAGCTTGCTTCCCATTTGGCGACCGAGTCGGTTTTTGGGAAGCATACCGTTGATGGCCTTTTCCACAATACGTTCCGGGTACTTCTCCATAAGCTCTGCAAAGGACTGTTCACGTAAACCACCGGGAAAGCCCGAGTGCCGGTAATAGATCTTGGACTCCGACTTGTTCGAGGTCACCGCTACCTTCTCGGCATTGACGACCACTACGTGATCACCGACATCGAGGTGCGGGGCAAATTCTGGTTTGTGCTTGCCGCGGAGAATATGGGCAACTTCGGACGAAAGACGACCGAGCGGTAAGCCGGTCGCATCAACGACGAACCACTCACGCTTGACGTTGGCAGGCCGGGTCGAATGTGTTTTTTGGAACTTCACGGTGAAACCTTTGCGGTATTTCGAAAAAGAGATCGACGCGCCACGAACGCAGTCCACGTACCTGGGCTGGACCATGCTAGGCGAAGGGCTAGAGGGCCGTCAAAGCGAGGGAGCCAGCCCTCGACCAGAACCCAGGGCGAGACCGGCCAGAAGCACACATCCGGCCACTCCCAGCAGAGCGGCATCGTGGAATACAGTGAGCAGATCAGCGATCAAAGCGTCAGCGGTGGTCACGGCCGGCACCTTCGAGAGGACAAAATTCGTCAGCGTGGCAGTCCCGATCGCCATGCCGACGAGACGACCGAGAATCACGACCGCCGATCCACCGCCACTGGACTCGGGCGGCACCACCTGTAACACCCGCTCAGCCAGGGGGCCGAACCAGACACCGAGAGACACTCCGAGAACCACCAATCCCGGTACAAGTCCGGCCAATCGAGGTTCCCACCGACTCGCCATCACGAACCCAACCACCCCGCCCATGGCGGCCACCCATTGCAGGCCGCGTCGCGGTACCCGGGAACTCCACCAGGCCACGAACGCCATGGGGACCGTAAATGCGGACAACATCCATCCGGACACCCAGCCCGCTCGTTCGGTGTCGGCTTCGATCAACACCGAAACGAATAGCGGCACCAGGGCCAGTACGAGAAACACAACAAATCCGAGCATGACATTGGCCAGGAGTACCGCCGGGTTTCGCAGCGACGGGCGCAGAGGAACCAACCCATTGACATCGCCGACGAAACCGGCCACGGTGGCGGCGACGCCGACCATCAGCCAGATCGGCTGAATGGACGCCACGGAACCCTCGACACCCCCGATGCCAACCATCGCCGCCGCGACACCAAATCCGATGAGAACCACCCTCACCCACGGCATCACTACCTGGCGTGATGGGCTTGGCCGCATCGACCTCAACATGAACAGTGATAAAACGACGAAGGGCAGGTTGATCCAAAACGCCAATCGCCAATCAGCCAGGCGAACGATGATGCCACCATACAGATGACCCAAAGTCCAGCCGGCCAGATCAACTGCGGCCACAAACCCCAGCCAGCGCGGCGACCCAAGCTGCTTCCATCCATAAGACATTCCTGCTGGAGCGATGGCACCGGCGGCGAGCGCCTGGACGCTTCGGCTGGCCACCAGGACCCACAAGCCAACAAACTCCGCCGCCGGGCGAGCCTCGAGCGATCGATAGGCGATTTGTTGAACCAGACGGGTGGACCACGGACCCGATACCGCCACGGCCACGGAGCCGAGCGCAAAAAGAACCAGACCCCACCGAAGCACCGGCCCTGCACCATAACGATCGGACAGACGGCCTGCCGCCAGGATTCCGATCGCATAGGCAACGAGGTATCCCGTGACCAGCCAGGACGCCTGTCGGATTCCGCCCGGCACGGGGAGCCCAAGTTCGGCAACCACCGACGGAAGAATCGCCGAGATCACAGTTAGGTCGAGCGCTCCCAGCAATACCGGCAGCCCGATGGCGATCTGGAGTTGGCGCCCCGTCACGGAATGACGATATCGACAGGTTGGGCGTAAGCCCAGATATCAATGGTCCACGTGCGGGCTAATTCAACATCGGATTCAACGACGATGATCCGCCGCACCTCGTCTCCCGCCAAAAACATGGTCACGTCGGCTCCGTCGCCTTGCAAGTATCCAAGGGTCAACGTCTTGAGGCGCTCACCGGATACGGCACCGTTAATGACCTTGAACGACTCACCGGGAAAGTCCTCGAGTTCACCATCTTGACCCCACGCCAAGCCGCTCAAGTCCTCACGAAGTAGGGCACCCAGGCCATCCTCGGCGAATATGTCCGTCCCCGTAATGAGGTTTCCACCAACCACTTCCTCGAAGTTCTCCGCAAACGGAACTCGTTGCCAGAACCGGTCCCCCTCAGTGACGACTTCCAGGATGGCGGTCAGACCGAGCGTCTTGACCCGGACGTCGGCCCTCGACCGGGTGGGCGCTTCAAACACTCCGTCCACCCGGTCCAACACAAGTCCCGGTTGCACCTCCACGACTTCTCCGACGTAGGCCACCCGAAACGAAAAGGACGGAGCTGACAGCACCGAAGCCGAAGCGGCATTCATCGCCTCCACAGGGGTGCGTTCGGCCGGCTCGTCTCCCGAACATGCCACCAGGACGACGGCCAACGTCAACCAGAGAATGTTTCGCATCGTCACAGTCTATGAGAGTGATGGTCTATTCGTCGGAACCGCGATCTGTCTTGGCTTGTATCTCGTGCACAATGTCGGCATTGGCCAGGGTCGTGACATCACCGAGCCGGCGTTGTTCGGAGATGTCCTGGAGAAGGCGCCGCATGATCTTTCCGGAACGGGTCTTCGGGAGATCGGGTGTAAACACGATTGACTGCGGCTTGGCAATGGGGCCGATCACGTTGGCAACATGGTCCCGGAGTTCCTCGATCAACGCATTGTCACCCTCGGCCGTACCCCGCAGTGTCACGAATGCCGCAATTGCCTGACCGGTGATCGGATCCTTGCGCCCGACAACCGCCGCCTCGGCCACTGCCGGATGAGATACAAGGGCCGATTCAACCTCGGTGGTCGAGATGTTGTGGCCGGAGATCAGCATGATGTCATCGACCCTCCCCAGCAGCCAGTAATACCCGTCGGCATCTCGTTTGGCACCATCGCCAGGGAAGTACTTGCCTGGGAATCGTGACCAGTAGGTGTCAACAAACCGGTCCGGATCACCCCATATCGTCCGGACCATGGACGGCCATGGCCGGGTAATCACCAGGAAGCCTCCCCCGCCGAGCGGCACGGATTCGCCGTCCGCGTCAACCACATCGGCACCGACACCAGGGAACGGCAACGTCGCCGAACCGGGCTTGGTCTCGATGACGCCCGGTAGTGGCGTAATCATGATTCCGCCCGTTTCGGTCTGCCACCACGTATCGACAATCGGCGCTGCCTGGGGACCGATGTGTCGCCGATACCACATCCATGCCTCCGGGTTGATGGGTTCGCCGACCGTTCCCAACAGACGGATCGACGACAAGTCATGCCTCTGGGGGTACTCGTCGCCCCACTTCATGAACGCCCGGATCGCCGTCGGAGCCGTGTAGAAAATACTGACCCCGTACTCGGCAATGATCGACCAAAGCCGGTCGAGGTCCGGATAGTTAGGGGTACCTTCGTATATCACCGAGGTCGTGCGGTTGGCAAGTGGCCCGTACACGATGTAGGTATGGCCGGTGACCCATCCAATGTCGGCTGCACACCAGTACACGTCGGCATCCGGCTTGAGATCGAAGACATAGCTGTGCGTGGTCACCGCCCCTGTCAGGTAACCGCCCTGACTATGAACGATGCCCTTCGGTTTCCCGGTCGTACCCGACGTATACAAAATGTACAACGGATCTTCGGCGTTGAGGATCGCGGGTTCGAAGGATGTTGGCTGACCGGCGACCAGGTCGTGATACCAGTGGTCGCGCCCTTCGACCATGAGAACATCGTTGCCAACCCGGTTGACAACCACAACTGAGGAAACTCCGGGGATTCGGGCGACCGCGACATCGGTGCTGGCTTTGAGGGGCACGATGTCACCGCGCCGCCAGGCCCCATCTTGAGTTATGACGACTTTGGCATCGGCGTCGAGGATCCGATCAGCCAGAGCGTCGGAGCTGAATCCTCCGAAAACCACCGAGTGAACTGCGCCGATCCTGGCACAGGCCAGCATGGCGATGGGGAGTTCCGGGATCATGCCCATGTAGATGGCTACCCGATCACCTTTGACAACCCCTAGTCCGGTAAGGGCGTTGGCAAACCGGCAGACAGCATCGTGGAGGTCCTGAAAGGTGATGGTGCGGGTATCGCCTGGCTCCCCCACCCAGTGATAGGCGACCTTATCAGCCGATGCGGCGAGGTGTCGATCGAGGCAGTTGTACGAGAGATTCAGCTCCCCGTCGGCAAACCATGTGTAGAAGGGGGCGTTGGAATCGTCCAGCCCAACGGTTGGCTCTTTGAACCAGGTGATCCGATCCTTGGCCTGGGTCATCCAAAAAGCCTCGGGATCCGCTTCCGCTTCGGCGTGAATCCCAGCTTGGGCATTGGCCTGTGCCACAAAGGTAGGCGCCGGGGCAAAGCGACGGTCTTCCTGAAGCAGGTTCTCAAGGGTCTCTGACACGGTGGCCTCCTGAAGCAAACATCAAAACCACCACCTACGCTATCAGTTCGCAGCATTCCTTGACCAACGGGGTGCGGGCATTGTCAATAGTCCACGCACCAAAGCGTCAAGCCCTCGGGCGGGGCAGCCCCACTAGCGACATTTCGATCGCGGGCCGCCAGGATCTTGGGCGCATCGGCAGCCGCCTTCTTTGCGGTGCCTACATCAACACACAGGGCCACTATCGACCGAACCATCTGATGGCAGAAGGCTTTGGCAGTGATCGACAGCTGCACCACGTGGTCGGTCCGTTCCCACTCAGCCTCAAGTACGGTCCGCTCTCTGGCCGTGTCCTCGGCTTTGCGACAGAACGACGTGAAGTCATGCTGCCCGATGAGGTGGCTCACGGCTTCATTCATGGCCCCGACGTCGAGCGGTGTGGGAACATGCCAGTGAGTTCTCCGCAAGAGCGGATCGCGCAACGAGCTGTTCAAAATCCGGTATCGATAGGTTCGGCTCTTGGCCGAAAATCTGGCGTGAAAGCCCGGCTCCGTGTCGGACGCGGTCAACACCACCATATCCGGCTCCAGGATTCGGTTCAGCCTGCCAACCACCCGGCGTTCATAAATGGGTACCGGGGCGTCAAAGCTGACAACCTGTCGTCGAGCGTGCACGCCTGCGTCGGTGCGGCCGGCCACGGCAGTTTCGATTGGCATCTGAAAGACCACTGCCAGCGCCTTCTCAAGCTCACCCTGGATCGTGCGCACATCAGGCTGACGGGCATATCCGAAATAGTCGGTTCCGTCGTAGGAAATCTCCAGCCGGGCCATTTACCCTCCCGAAATCAGCAGTCCGACGAGTTTGGTAACCGGCCGGGCAACGCTCCCATCGACCCCATACTGATCCAGGTCACCGAACGGCACCCATCGGGCGTCGGTAACCCCATCGAGGGCGGACAGCTGTTCTGTCTCACTCCTGAATGCGAATCGGAGATCGAAATGGAGATGCTCTGGTGTCCCGGGGCGCCCGGGGAATGTATGGATGTCGATGTCGAAAAGGCCGAGGCAAAACAGGTTGGACAGGCCGATCTCCTCGGCGACCTCCCGGCGGGCAGCCGCTTCAAAGTCGGCGTCCCCTGGTTCCAAGTGGCCGCCAGGCTGCAGCCATCTTTGAAGCTTGCGGTGATGGATCAACGCCACCGAATCCTGGCTGGGAGAGGTGACGAACCCGCTCGCGGTGACATGGCCGGGAACATAATGATGGAACGATGTCACATCGCCAGGCAGATCCAATAACGATAGGAACTCCGGCACGTATGAGCGATCCCCTCCCTCGATAGAACCCAGGCTCCGCCGCAGTTCGGCCCGATCGAGCTTCATATCCGTCGGAGGCGGACTTGCCGGACGGAATGATCGGCGTCCTTGGCGACAATGAGATGAGCTCGCTCTCTGGTGGGAAGAATGTTCTCTTTGAGGTTTAACCCGTTGATCGTGTCCCAAATGGTCGTCGCCACCTCGTATGCCGCCGAATCGGACAGGTCGGAATATCGGTGGAAATACGAGTGGGGGTCACGAAACAGGGTTTCTCGCAGCGTCATGAATCGATCGACATACCAGCGGCGGATGTCCGCCTCTTCTGCGTCGACGTATACCGAGAAGTCAAAGAAATCGGACACGACCACCCGTCCCTCCCCGGTCAGGAGAACGTTGAGGCCCTCCACGATTACGATATCGGGCTGAGCCACCATGGTGGTCGCCCCCGGAATGATGTCATAGGCTTCATGCGAATACACCGGCGCTTCGACCTGTGGATGACCCGATTTCACAGCTGCCACAAAATCAAGCAACGCTCGCTGATCGTAGCTCTCCGGGAAGCCCTTCCGGTCAAGAATCCCTCGTTCTTCAAGCACCGAATTCGGATACAAAAATCCGTCGGTCGTCACGATGTCCACCTGGGGGTGGGCCGGCCATCGAGATAAGAGCGCTTGGAGCACCCTCGAGGTCGTGCTCTTGCCAACGGCCACCGAACCAGCGACTCCAATGATGTATGGCACCTTGGCTGCCGGTCGCCCCAAAAACGTGTCGGTGACCGTGTAGAGGCCCTGTGAGGCCGTCACGTAGAGGTTGAGGAGTCTCGAGAGGGGCAAGTACACGATGGCGACTTCTTCGAGCGAGATCCGCTCGTTGATGCCGCGCAGCTTCTCGACGTCTCCCTCGTCGAGCGTCATGGGAGTGTTGGCGCGCAGCGCCGCCCATTCGTCATGGGTAAAGGACAGGAACCGGTCGTTCATACGGCGGCCAGGCTAGCGCTTACGATTCGGGTAAATGGACCAACCCACCCCCGGGGACTCCCCTGTCACACCAGTTCGATTACAGCCATCTCTGTGCCGTCGCCGCGCCGGGGACCAAGGCGGGTAATCCGGGTGTAGCCACCAGGACGCTCGGCGTAGCGAGGACCTAGCTCGTCAAACAGCTTCGTGACGACCTCCGTGTCGGTGATCGTCTTGAGAACCTGCCGGCGGTCATGCAACGTGCCGCTCCTGGCTTTGGTAATGATCTTTTCGGCATGTGGGCGGACGGCTTTCGCCTTCGATATCGTCGTCGTGATCTTCCCATCCCAGATGAGCGCGGCCGTCAGGTTCGACATGATGGCCTTCTGGTGCGAGGAGCTCCCTCCGAACCGCTTGCCCTTGGTGGGCTGAGGCATCAGCCGGCCTCGCGATCGCTGCCGGTGCTGACGCTCAAACCGAGTTCGTCCAGCTTGGCGATGACCTCTTCGAGGCTCTTCTGACCAAAGTTGGTGATGTTGAGAAGTTCCTCTTCGGTCTTCTGGACCAACTCACCAACGGTTTTCACCTGGGCACGTCGCAGACAGTTGCGAGGACGTTCCGAGAGATCGAGAGCTTCGATGGGAAGATCAAGATCAGGTGAGCCGGTTTCGGGCTGGTTCACGTCACCTAGCTCAAGGCCGATGCCTTCGCCCATGTCGGCAAACAAGCCGAGCAATTCACGAAGGGTCTTGCCTGCTGACGAGACGGCCTCACCAGGCAACATCGATCCGTCGGTCTCGACGTCGATCACCAGGCGGTCGAAGTCGGTCCGCTGGCCCACCTGGTGATCGACGT
>Ga0326597_10005948_pt1 | contig 16792 bp, 13 predicted proteins | sample RVTome_12_FD_203789 | JGI IMG/M metagenome (GOLD analysis project Ga0326597, IMG submission 203789) | Soil microbial communities from uranium-contaminated site in the Upper Colorado River Basin, Wyoming, United States - RVT100D185 | ecosystem: Environmental > Terrestrial > Soil > Contaminated >...
ATCAGGGCGACACAAACTCCGAGCAAAATATTGCGGCGGCGCGCCAGATCGGCAAAGAAACCCGACGGGAAGCTCGCCACGCCCGCCATCAAGGTGCGGGACGAAGCCAGCGCGCCGGCCTGCGCCAAACTCAAGCCGAGAGACGCGGTGATGAGCGGCAGAATCACCGCGATCACGCCGTTGAAAAGATGCTCGGTCATATGCGCCGTGCAGTTCGCCGCCAAGCGGCCCCAACCTGCGAGCGGAACGCCGAGTGTTTGCGTGGATTCGATTTTCGACAAGTCGTTTATCCCTTAGCAGATTGTTGAAAAACTCGGTTGCAGGCTGCTCAAAAAGATCTCAGAGGCGAGGCGCGCGTAATTCGCATATGGCTGATAGCTTATGGCATATAGTTGGAACCATACGCTATAGGCCATACGCCATAAGCCAGCCTGGCGCGAGGCGATTGAGCGCACCCTTCGACCATGCTCAGGGCAATCGGCATATGAGTCTTTTTCAGCAGTCTGTTAGATATTTGTAACACTCTCAATAGGCCATGATTTCCTCGCCGGCGCAAACAATAGGGCCTTAACTAATTTCGATAAGTTTTCTTCTCGCGGACTGGCCACGAACTATCCTGATCGCGGACTTAGTAACGGAAAAGTGACTGGCAAGAAGTTCCACCACCGCCTCGTTCGCCTTCCCCTCCTTAGCCGGAGCATGAACCGAGACGCGAAATTCCCCTTCCGCGAGCCTGACGACTTCTTCGTTGCGCGCTTGGGGTTTGACGGTTACCCAGATACGTCGGCTCATGCTCGATCTCAGCGCTGATGCCCCAAAAAATATTCGACGTTGCGTTTGACCATCCAGCGTTTACCGAAGCTCGGGTACGCCTTGTAGGTCTCGTCCACGATCTGCTGCGCGCTTTTGCGTCCGGTCTTGGCTTCGTCAAGCCGGCGGTAAAACTCTTCTAAGTATCGTTGGAAGTTTTCGGTCTGATGTCTGCCAATCTCCAACGTGCCGCCGCATGGGCCGTGGCCCGGCACGATCTTGGAATAGCGGACTTCTTTTAGCTCTCCGAGTGTTTTTGCCCAGCGATCGATCCTGCCGTAGATCGTCACCGGATGATAGTCGGTGTAGAGCAAATCGCCGGCAAACAATATTTCTTCCTCGGCAAAATAGGCCGTTGCATCGCCGCGGCTATGACTTTGATCGTAGTGGCGAAGTTGAACCGTTGCGCCGGGCAGTTTCACAGTCAAGCCAGTGGCGAAAACGATATGCGGCAACCTCATCTTAAGACCGGGGTAGCGCTCAAACAGCTCCGGCGACCTGCTGGACATTTCGGCGAACTTGGCATCGCCGTCGTCCGCTAGCGCGTCGAGGCAGCCTTGGCTGGCGATCACCACCGCGCCCTTTTTCTCGAAATAGTCGTTGGCGGAAGCATGGTCGAAATTTTCATGGGTGATGAAAAGATATTTGACGCTGCGGCATTCCGCCTGCTTCAATGCCTCTTCAATTTCGTCGATGCGCCGGATATCCGCATCGATCAAAAGGGCGGCGCCGTCCTCACCCCTGACGATCCCGAAATTCGTCGCGCCGTCTTCTCCGACAACCGCAGATGCCGCCTTGCCGAGCCGCTCCAGTTTTACGTCCATGTTGCGCTCCTTTTCAGTTCACTTCTGCTTCGCTCCATCCACGATGAGCGATCTCGACGAACATGCGCATCATGTAATTTCCCGGCGAACTTTGTCAAACCGGACTGCCACGCCATACCCTGCCGCTCGTCAATTTTTCGCGCGATTATTGGACAACGCCGCGCTGATCCGTTAGGGATAAATATATCTAGCGGGAGGAAAGAATGACCCTCATTCTCAGCAACGACGACGTCAAAGCGGCGCTGAATGTTCGCGAATGCCTGGACGTTATGGAAGAATCCTATCGAGAGCAGGCCGCCAGCCGCGCGGTCAATCGCCCGACTTGCCACTCCTATCTTCCCCACTCTTTGCCCAACTCCACTTACAGTTTTAAATCGGTGGACGGCGGAGTCGGAAAGTTGGGCGTGCTGGCGCTACGCGTCACCTCCGACATCGTACAGGAGCAACAGGTGCACGGTTCGACTAGATTGGAAAAACTCCCGCTTGCCGGCAAGGGCATGTTCGTCGGTCTGGTCCAGCTTTTTAGCGCCGCCACTGGCGAACTGCTCGCGATCATGCCCGACGGCTTTATTCAACAGACCCGGGTCGGCGTGACCAGCGCGCTCGGCATGAAGGTCATGGCGCGGCGGGATTCTCAAACCCTGGGTCTGATCGGCTCAGGCGGGCAGGCGAAAGCCCACTACCGCTACATGACCGCCGTCATGCCGATCAAGAAAGTCAAAGTCTACAGTCCCAACGTCGAACACCGCAAAGCGTTCGTCGAGGAGATGGAAAAAGAAACCGGGGTTGCCGGCGAACCGGTCGGCAGCGCGGAAGAAGCCGCGCGCGGCTGCGACGTGATTTGCAGCGCGACCAATTCATCGCGTCCGGTCATCAAGCTCGACTGGCTGGAAGCGGGGATGCATTACAATTCGATCCGCGAGTTCGAGACCGATCTCGGCGTCTTGGATCGATGCGACGTCATCGCGATTCACACTCAATTCGGTGGCATCCAGCACTACCAACCGCCTGGAATTATCGACGATATGCCCGGAGTGCGGCGCGAAAAGCCGCGCGATTGGACCCGCTATCCTGAAATTTGCGACTTGATCGCCGGCAAAGTCCCCAGTCGGACCGACGACAAGCAGATCACCTTCTTTTTGAACAATGTCGGCACCGGCGTCCAGTTCGCCGCCATGGGCTACTGCGCTTATAAAGGCGCAAAAGAAAAAGGCCAGGGCCGCGAAATACCCTCGGAGTGGTTTCTCCAGGATATCAAGCCTTAGATCGGCGCGGCCGCATCGGTCCTCTCCTCGGCAATAATTCGAAACTGGTTATACGGCTTTGCCACTGGCTCACGCCGCATACCGTCTCAATGCGGCGCGGTCGAATGACAGACCGAGTCCTGGCTTTGACGGCACGGCAAGCTCGCCATTTACCGGCGCCGGAACTTCCTCGAAGAGCTTGAACGACCACGGCATGTACTCGACGGTGAGGCCGTTGGGGATGGCCGAAACCAGATGCACGTGGATCTCGGGTATCAGATGGCTCACCACCGGCAGGTTGAACGCTTCCGCCATGCCCGCAACTTTCATCCAGTTGGCGATACCGCCAACTCGAAACAGATCGATCATCACGATGTCCAGCGAGCGCGCCTCGATGGCATGGCGAAACGGCGTAATTCCGTAGAAGCATTCCCCGCTGGCGAGCGGCGTCGCCAGCGCATCGGCGACGCGCGCCAGCCCCGGGTAGTCGTCGTGCGCGGTAACGTCCTCGAGCCAGAACAAGTGGACGTCCTCAATGCGCCTGCCGATGTCGATCGCCTGATTGACGCTCCAGCGCGTATTGATGTCACACATCAGGTCGATATCCGGCCCCACCGCTTCGCGCAGACGATGGATGCGCTCGGTTTCAATTCTGGGCGAGGTTTCGCCCGGCAGGGCAAGCTGCGTTTTCATCTGCCCAAAACCCTTCTCGACGAGGACCCGGCCCGACTTGAGCAATTGATCCAGGGAATAGCTGCGCAAGAGCGCGCCGCTCGCATAGGCCGGCACCTTGTCGCGCAGCCCGCCGAGCAGCATCGCCAAGGGCTGGTTTAACGCCTTACCCCTGATGTCCCAAAGCGCGATATCGATCGCGGAGAAAGCCAGGGTGAAGACCCCGCCCTGCGCCGAACCCCAAGCCGCGCCGCGCAGCTTTCGGCCCACCGCTTCGGTGCGCAACGGATCCTCGCCGATGATAAGCGCGCCGAGCTGATCCACCGCGTGTTTGAGGGTCGCGGCGAGGGGTCCGTTAAACGTCGTGTAACCGATTCCTTCGATCCCTGCGTCAGTTTCCACGTCGACCGCAACAAATTCATGAAACGGCCGGTAAAACGGCGGCCCGCCGGCGAGTGGCTCGTCAGCGGGCAATTTAACCAACTGGGAGTGAATGCGCGTAATTTTCATGGGTATCCTCAATTCTCCTCTCCCGTCGCTGGCTCCGATCCGATCTTCTCGGCAAGTCAAACCGACGGATCGATCCTACTGCCCCATCAGCACCTTCAGCCGCTCGATGACATCCTTTGGCTGGGACATCACTTCCCTAATTAAAACTTCGACATCCGCACCAGTCGTCGGATTGATGTCGAGTTTTTTCTTGGCGGCCTCGGCCAAAAAACCCGCGTCCTTCATGGTCCTGTCGAATGCCTCGCGCAGCATCTTAACATGCTCTGGGCGCAGATTCGGCGGACCGATGTAGGGCCGGTGAAACTCCCCCGCAGCGAGCAGCGCTGTGGCTAAACGCCGGCCCAACTCCGGCGTTTTGTATTTGTCTAAGAGCTCATAGACAGTCGGCGCGTCGGGCAACTTTTCGTCCCTGCTTTTACCGCCGTAAGCCAGCACTCGAACGAATCCTTTTTTGCGCCAGGTATGGAACGGTTCGCGGGAAAAAAATGCCTCGGCGCTGAGTGACCGGCACTGAATCTCTCCCTTCTCCACCGCCAGGTCGACCTCGCTGCCGCCTTGATAGCCGGCAATCACGTTGAACTTCGCGCCGATGGTTTCGTTCAAAAGCTTGGGCACGAAATAGCCCATGTTGCTGGTCCCCGTGGTACCACACTTGGGCGGCTCTTTGGCGTTGCGCACGTCGTCCATGTTCTTGTAGGGCGCGTCGGCGCGCATGTATAAAACCTGCGGCGATTTCGTCGCGTTGCCGATCCAGCCAAACTTCATCCAGTCGAATTTGACTTCCGCCCGCCCGATCAGTTGCTCGAAGTAAAGGGTCGGCAAGATCCCAGCGATAGTTAGACCGTCCGGCTTGGCAACGCCATAGAGATAGTTGGCCGCGATCATATGCCCTGCGCCGGGCATGTTCTGCACGATGATATTGGGATTGCCGGGAAGGTATTTGCCCATATGCAACGCAATCGCCCGCGCATAAAGATCGTAGATATCTCCCGCCACCGTGCCGACGATGATCGTCATGGTCTTTCCTTGGTAATAAGGAATCTGGGCATCGCCGGATGCGCACCATAAGAGGACCCCGATAATCGCCAATGCAATTTTCTTCATCCTAACCTCTCAAGCTTCGAATGTTTCTTAGCCTTAATTTCCGACGGCCATCATAGCCGCGTTGCGCTTTGTTGGGAACACAATTCAATGATCAATCCTATCGGAATGAAGAATAGAGCCAGCGAGTAACCTCTTCGTACTGGCTCAATTGCCAAAATCCGTTTCCCAAAGTCTCCTAATCTTCGCCATTTGCTCATCCGACAAACCCGGCGCCCCCGAGCAGGCCACCGCTTCATCGATGTGCATTGTGTTCGAGAACCCGACGAGGACGGTGGAGATTTTCGGATTCATCAAGCTAAAGCGAATGGCCGCTTGGGTGAGCCCTTTGCCGTCGACGCCCAGCGCCGCTTTCACTTTCTCGGCCCGTTGGAGATCGAGCGCGTAGTCGGAACCCGGCGAAAGCGGCTCGGGACTGCTCCCGCCGCCGGTGCTGGGATCGGCGGTGAGCGCGCCGGCGGCTAGAACGCGGATAACGAAAGCGCCCATGCCCTTCGCTGACGCTCGATCGATGATCAATCCGTAATCCTGTGCACCGAAGCGTTGTGGAACGAGATGGCCGGCGCTCGGGTTGAGCAGATTGTAGTAGGCCTGAAAGCCATGAAACTCGCCGCTGTTCACAAGCTCATGCAGCGCTTTGGGATCACCCAAGCCGCTGAAACCGAAGTGCCGGACCTTGCCGCGGTCGCGCATGGTTTTAAAGCCTTCAATAACGCCGTTGGGGCCGAGAACATCTTGCGGTGTCAAACTAAAGCGCTTGCCCATACCCCGCGCTAACGTGACCCGGGTATGAAGTTGGACGAAGTCGACTCGGTCGCGCTGCAATCGCGCCAGCCCCGCCTCGACGGCGCGGGTCGTCGCAGCTTTGACATCACCGAGGCAATCGGCCTCCAGGCGTATCTTGGTGGAAATCACCGGCTCGGCGCCCAGCTCTTTAAGAATCCCGCCAAGGTTCTCTTCCGATTTCCCCAAACCGTAAGCGAAGGCGGTATCGAAAAAGTTAATTCCCCGATCCAGCGCGTGGCGCACGGCTTTCACTTGATCTTCATGGGTGGCCTTGACCATGAGCACCGCATTGTTGCCGCAGCCGAAGCCGATCTCGGAAATTTTCACGCCGGTCTTGCCGATGGTTCGATATTGCATGATTCTCCTCTTAGATTTTGCTCAGCAGATCGATCACCGCCCGGGTGTCGGTGAGATCAGTGATGGCCGCATCGGGCGCATGATAACGCAACTCTTCGATGGGATGCCGACCCGTGCCGACGAGCACGCACTTCATGCCGTTCGCTCGCGCGGCTTCGAGATCCTTGGGTGTGTCGCCGACGATGACGCAATCTTTCGACAGAACGGCGCGCCCCACGCTTTTTTCCCAGCGACGTTTGGCGATCGGCGGTAGATCGGGACGTTGGCTTGAGTCGCTGGCGTAGGCGCCTAAGCTCAAGTGACAGGCCAGCCCCGCGGCTTCAAGCTTGATGCGTGCCGTGGCCTCGAAATTTCCGGTGACGACGCCCTGAGCGAACTTTCCGTGGGCGGATAGCTGCTCCAGCAACTCCGACACCCCGGCTAGCGCACGCACGGTCGTCGTTCCATCCCCCAGGGCCGCGGCGTAGTTTCTGCGCAAGTGATCCGCGAATTGGATCAATTGATCTCCGGAAATAGCTATCTCCGCTTCCATCTTGGCGAAAATTTCTTCAAGGATATGGGGGTCGGTCATGCCGTCGGGGAAGACCGAGCGGATATCGCCGGCGACGCTAAACGTATCCAGGATCGCTTGATTGAATGGAAGGAAACCGTTTTGTGTACGTGTCAGCGTCCCATCGATGTCGAAAAAAATCAGCCGTTCCATGAGCATGCGATTCTTACTACGCCGTACCTTAGCAAATTATTCCCCGCACCACACTCGAAAATCGAGTTCAGGCGGGCAGTATACATCACTGTACTTACCGTATCGGCTGGATGAAGCTGACTAAAGCTCCCCCGTGTTTTCTCTTCCAGATTTCCCGAGCGCGGCAGCGCTTTGGGCTTCTTTGACAGATCCATCCCCTGTGATATTCGTGATTTTGCCGTTTATTTTGAAAGAGCGGATTTGGACCATCAACTTGCTGGCGCGGGAAGTCATTCCGCGCATGTCTTGAGCAGGAAGCAAACAGCCATCGTAATGGAGGCTACCGGCCGATGACGCAACCAACGGCGCGCGAAGCGACGCAAGCGCAGGCTGACTTTGCCGCATCCTTTTCGTTGGCAACCGTCCCCGAACGCGTGCAAGCGTACGCCAAGGGTCTCATACTCGACGCCCTCGCTTGCGCGTTGGCCGGACACCAGGGCGAGGAAACGCCGCAGGTCGCGGTCCTCGCCGGTGCGCTCGGACAGTCCAGGGAGAGTTCCGTGATCGGCGGCGATCGCCTTTCGCTCGCCGGCGCGACTGTGCTGAACGGCTTTCTGATCACGGCCGTCACGATGTGTGATACGCATCGCGCGACCCTAACCCACATCATGCCGGAGATACTGCCGCCTGCCTTTGCCATCGCGGAGCGCGACGGGTTGTCGGGCCGGGATCTTCTCTCGGGCATTATCGCCGGCGGCGAAGTGGCCACTCGAATCGGGCTCGGCCTCGACTATCCCGTATTTCGCGCAAAGGGTTGGCACGGACCGGGCGTACTGGGCCCGTTCGGCGCCGCCGCGCCAGTCGGCCGTTTGCGCGGCTTCAATGCCGAAACCATGGCGCGCGCGTTCGGCCTTGCGGGGAGTCAGGCAGCCGGAACCTTCGCCGCCTGGGGAACGCCGACGGTCAAATTCCATCAGTGTCGCGGCGCGCTTTCCGGTCTGATGGCCGCATTGCTGGCTGAACAGTGTTTTGTCGCCACGCGCGAATTTCTGACCGCGAGCGACGACGGCCTGTACAAGACCTACACGGAGGGAGGCCGCACCGATCTCGCCCTCGAAGAACTGGGCGCCCGCTGGGAGATCGAACGGCTCTCGCTTCGGCCCTGGCCGGCCGCGACCCATATTCAGAGCGCCGTCACCGCATTATTTGAGCTGATCGAACAACACGATATCGCGCCCGAGAAAGTGCAGCAGGTGCGCCTCGCGATGAGCAAAACGCCCTTCGAGATGCACGGCGGCTTTGCAACCTACGAGGGCAAATTCGAGGCGCTGCTCTCGGCCCACTACGCCGCGGCAGTGATCCTGCACGACCGGTCGCTTACCCTGGCGCAGTTCGAACCGGAGCGCTACGGCGACCCGGCGCTGCGCCGCTTTACCGCCGAGCGGGTGGCGGTGCGGATGGACCCGACGCTTGCCGAACCGGAAACGCGCCTCGAGATCGCGATGACCGACGGGCGCGTGCTGGCGACGCATTGCCGCGCGCCTCGGGGCACACCGGATAATCCACTCACCCAGGAGCAGATCGAAGAGAAGTTTCGCACCTATGCGCCGTCTCGTTTATCCGACACGCGCGTTGCCAAAATCATCGACGCCGTATATGGCCTGGAGACGCTTCCCTCGGCGCGCACGTTGATCGCTGCCCTGCGCGCCTAGGGTTCAGGAGTGCACGGCAGCGAGAAGGAAGACGAGCTATGGCAGAAAAAATCGGGACGACGCTGTCATTCTGAATTTCGAATAACATTTTGCTTCAAACGAGTGGTTTCTATGAAGCGTACGATTAGTCCGACTAAACACAAGAGAAATTAAAATGAAATACGTCATTTTCATCCTCGGCGTCGTTCTTTTCTCTTCTCCCGCCCTCGCCCGGCAGCGCATGGTGGTGGAGAAGACGACGGGGAATGTGGTGGATGTCGGGGATATAACGCTCAAATACGACGAACGGCGCTTCGACCAACTGGACTATCCCGTCACCGTCATTCCTTCCGGAGCGAACCTGAGGGAATACACCCGCGACAACAGCGTTTTGATATCGGCTTCACTTCCAGGTCTCAATAAACTTTCGCTGTGGCCAAGTAGGGAAGGCACGGGCGATGTACCAACCTGACGTCAAAAAAGTTACAAGCTTCTCAATGTGCCCATGGTACAACGTGACCGGAATAGAACAGGCCTGGGGATAAAGTGCAACATTTTGCTGTTCCACAAAATGCTATGAGCCGTGAGTTTTATCCGAATGCCGTGAAACCAAGGAGCGAATATCAAATCCCGCTGGTCCTCTTCGCCGTCATGGTGCAGTTACACGAATACGACCCGAGCACGATGTCGTTGGCGCTCAAGCGATTGGAGGATGAGCTTCGAACCGACAGCCTGCGGTGCTCCCGGCTGAGGCAAGGGAGACGGCCTAAATATCAAACAAGCAAAGCCACACCAGAGCTGACACCAGAGCCGAAAACGCAGTAGCCGATCATGGTGTACCCCGTCCTGCTCTGCGTCTTTTGTGAGAAATTCTGTGGCCCGTTATCAGAATCGGTATCTGAAGGCGAGCGAGACGAAGTTGATGAACGTTTCGTATTTATCTTTCCCGGGGGCGCCGCTGAACGGAATGCCGGTTGCGGGAAGCCCCTCCAATTCGGGGTTGATGATGTTTCTCTCCTTGTAAAATATCGCCATGTATCCCAAGTCGATGGAAAATCGGTCCCACTGGTAACCGATCCCGGCGCTCAGAGTCAGTTGATCGGCGCCAGGAACCGCCGGATTGAGAGTTCTATTAGGAATCGGCGTCTCTTCGACCGATATTCCCCCGCGGAGCTCGATATTTTCGGTGAGATTATAAAAACTGCCGAGCCTCAACGCGCTCGTGTCTTTCCACTTCTCCGGAAAGCTGAACCCCGTTACCGGAAAACCGGAAAATAACGGAACCGGCGAGAAGGTCGCGCTAAGGGCTTTGAATTCGCTCCATCTCGTAAACTCATAGACGAATTCCGCCCCCCATGAAGGATTAATCTGCCAAAACAGCCCAGCATTGATGACGGGTGGAAGCGGAATGGGACGAAACTCCGCTCGCGTCCGAGGGCGGGAGAAAAGTGCGCCGCCAAGATTCACGTGGGCGGTGTCAAACCGAAGGTCAGTTCTCGCCCGATAGCTGAAGCCGAATTTTACGTTCTCTGTGGGTTTTAGGAGAACGCCAAGGTTATAGGTGAAAGCATTCGCAGTGTCGGTCAGTCTGACTCGCCCTTCGAGCGCACTCGGAGTCGCGCAACCGGTCGCCACGTCGAAACAAAGAGACCGGGAAAATAACCCCGAGGCATGGACAAAACTAACACCGCCGCCGATGGAAAAATACTTAGACGGATGCCATGAGATCGCCGGTGTGAGGTATAAAGTCTTCAGTTCGGTCCGATGAGCCGCGAACCTCGTAAAGGCCCGATCATAGGTCGTCCCGAGTCCGAACGGAGTGTAACCGCCGATTCCGAGAGTAAAGTCCGTACCTGGAATATGATAGTTTGCAAAGAGCGTCGCAAGAAAATTATCGTCATGCTTGTTGACGGATTTTCGTCGTGAGTTTTTTACGCTATTCCGTACATTGATATAGATCCCGTTGATCAGGATATTGTTGCCGTCAACCCCCCCTAACGCGGCCGGATTGTAATAAACAGCCGACGGATCCTTGACCCCGGCGGTAATTGCATTCGACAATGCGAGACCTCGAGCACTTTGGTACGGAATCATAAAGCCACCGGCGTGAGCTTGTTCTCGTTCTAAAGCCCCCGCCAATGACCCGAGGATCATTAGCAATCGCAGTGTTCTTTTTATCATTTGGATGGTCTCCAAAAGGATGGCTGTTCACAGCTCCATAATTCCAAGTCCAAGAATCTCCAACAATTACCCTCAGTCAGTTTTGAAATGCAAAAGATTTTCTAATCGGTTCATAGGTGAACTCGCTATTCTTAAAAACATTGCTTCAGTGGACTTCGCCGCCACGAGCGGGTTGATGTAGGTGTAGGTGCCGAGCACTGCGACTTTGAATTCGCGCGGCAACCTCACATACGCCACAAAGCCGAAGCAAAACCCAAGAACGATCATGAAAGCGGGGGCTGATATACCTCCTTCGCCTCGCCGCATGCAGCCAGCAGCGACTCAATTTGGGTGGCGCTTTCCTGATCTATATCCAGGGAAACTCTTTTTCGCAGGGATTCGATGAGTTGTCGTGCCTGGTCATTTGCCTCCTGCTCAACGAGGCAACGCGCGAGATCCAGTGTTGCCCGCAACTCCCAGGCTATGGCGCCTTGTCGCTGCGCCACCGCGATGGCCTGGCGATAGCAGGCTTCCGCCTCGACAGGTGGCTTGCCGGATTTTTCCAGCAGCATGCCGCGATAGCGATGCAGTTCCGCATCGCTCCAGCGTTCGCCTGTTCGATCCGTTTTTTCCAAGCACTGTGCCAGCGCTGCTTCGGCCTGGGACGTATCGCCGGCCGTCGCGCTCATCACGGCGCAATGGCCCTCCCAGTAAGGCAAGAAATGCAGCGCACCGGTCAGGCGGAACGTATTCAGCGCACTCAGCATTCCCGGCAGGCCCGCTGCCGTGTTCCCTTTATCACAAGCATGCCACGCGGCAATCATGTGGCCATGCGCAAGAAAGATCAGGATGTTTTGAACGCTACAGAACTGCACGATTTCCTCGCTGATCGGCACGGCGGCGGCGTAATCGCGGCAGAAAATGCGATGCCATCCCGCAAACGTCAATGCGAATGCGAGCGTCAGCGGATGGTTCAGGCGCCGCGCCAGGGATACGGACTGCTCGGCGGCCTGGAGGGCCTGTTCTTGTCTACCCATTAACCAGTGGATCCAGATCAGGAAGTTAAGAGCGACCACAGCGGGGTCTTGGCCAAATTGAAACATATGGGCCGCATGACGCTCCGGGTCGTAGGTTTCCAGGCATTTTTCCAGGTAGGGCTTCGATTCGGAGAATTCCCCGAGGTGGAAATAGGTGACCCCCAGGGTCAAATAGGCCTCCAGCAGCAGGTCATCATTGTTGGCCTGAGCCGCAATCGCAGAAAGCTGCTTGGCCAGTTCCAGAGCCGTTGCGAGATGGGCGCTGACAATGTTGTAGGCGATAAGCTGATACAAGGCGATGGGGAGTTGCGGCGCATTCCCAACCAGAGCACAAAGTTCGTGCGCGCGGGCGCAGGTGACCCGGACGTCCTCCGCCGCATAGCCTTTCCACGTCATCAGGGCATGGCCAAGCAAGATACGGAACTCGAGTTCTCTCACGTCGCGTTCCGGTGTGGCCGGAAGCTCGGCGAGTAGCGCTAGTCCCTGGTTGAGGTGGGCCACGGACTCTTGGGTCGCAAAATTTTTCACTGCCAGTTGGCCGGCCGTGAGCCAGTAACGCACCGCCTGATTCAATTCCTTGGCGGCCGTGTAATGGTGAGCCAGCACATCCGGTTGCCGGGCGGCAATGTCGGGAGACTCGCGCTCCAGGACACCTGCGACGTGCCGATGCAATTTCTCGCAGTTGCGTTTCAATAGCGATTCATACGCGACGTCACGAATCAGCGCGTGCTTGAACTGATAGAGCCCTTTTGCGCGTTCACCACGCAGCTGCAACAAGTCCGCCTTGCGCAGCTCCTCCAGGCCGTGATGCAGCGCGTCGGAACTGCCGGTCCAAACCGCTTCCAGCGTGTTGAGGTCGAAGTCGCGGCCCAGGATGGCGGCAACCTGGGCGACCGCCTTGGTCTCGCCCATTCGATCGAGTCGCGCCATCAAGACATCCTGCAAACTGGCGGGAATCTCACTGTCCGTCAGGCCCGCGCCATCCTGCGACATTCCTTTCCGTGCATTCTGGTGGCTGGTGAGAACGAGGTGTTGGGTCAAGACTTCGAGAAACAGTGGCACGTTGTCCGTTTTTTTCACCAGCTGGCGTACCACGCCGTCGGACAGGTTGGCATCGCCGGCCGCGAGACGCACCAATTCCAGCGCTTGCTCGTCTGGCAGTCGGCCGATATTCAGGATTGTGACATTGTCCAGTGCCGGCCAGCCGTGGTTAAAGTCGGGGCGGCCGGTGAGCAAGATCATGGATTTGTTGTCGGCGGCTTCTGCCATCCACACGCGGATCAGTTCCAGGGTCGAAGGGTCTGCCCAGTGCAGGTCTTCCACGACCAGCAATACCGGTGGCGATGGGTTTAGTTGCTGGAACAGGCTTACCAGGTATTGCAGGGTGAGTTGTTTCTGGCGCTCCGGTGTCAGGTTGAGCGGCGCATGATCGGCCGGCAGGGGGACGGACAGGAGCGTCGCCAACAACGATGCGGCCTGCGTCTTGTCGAGCGTGGTTCGATCCAGAAAGCGGTGAAGCAACGACCATTTTTGCTCAGCTTCAATGGTGCCGGCCGAGCCGAAGACTTCCTCCTGCAACCACTCGATCACCGGAAACAGCGCGCTCTGGTTGTAGTAGGGGGAGCATTGCAGCTCGATCGGCACCACGGAATGCTGCGCGCAGACATGTTCGACCAGCGCCCGGCCGAGGCGCGATTTTCCGATCCCGGCCTCGCCCCGCAGGAGCACAATCTGGCCATGTCCGTCTACGGCCCGCTGCGTGCGGTCCTTCAGCAACGCCATTTCTTCGTGTCGGCCCACCAGCGGCAGCACAGCCGTCCCGTGAGTCGCGGCGAACCGGCTCTGGCGGACGCGCTGCCGGATGACCTCATAAACCCGAACCGGCTCGGTAATGCCTTTTAGACTGTGAACACCGATTTCCCTGCACTCGAAGCGCTGCCCCAGCAGACGATAGGTATGCGGCGAAATCACCACCGTATTGGGTGCGGCCAAACTCTGCAAGCGCGCCGCGAGGGTCGGTGTTTGGCCAACGGCGACTTTCTCGATGTTGGCGCCGGCACTGACCAGGTCGCCAATCACGATTCTTCCGGTGGCGATGCCGATCCGCACCCGCAGTTGCAGACCGGGACGCGGTTGCAGGGCGCCGACGGCTTCGATAATGCCGAGGCCGGCATGTACGGCGCGCTCGCCATCTTCTTCGTGCGCACGGGGGTAGCCAAAATAAATCAACAGACCATCGCCGAGGTGCTGCGCGACAAAGCCCTCATAACGTTCCACCACGCTGACGCAGGTATCCTGGAACGAGCGAATAATTTCGCGCAGCTCTTCCGGATCGTATTGCATCGAGAGCGCGGTTGAATCGACGATGTCGCAGAACATCACGGTCAACTGCCGGCGTTCTCCTTCGCCGGGAGAGCCGCCGACCGCAGGTGCGGTTGGCGCCTGGCGATTCGCCATTAGCGGCGCGCCGCAATTAAAGCAGAAGCGATGGTCGTCGCTATTTTCGGTATTGCACTGTGTGCACTGCATGTCTTGCTCAATCCCAGCGCGCCATTAGCCAAAAGCGCAGGGACTCCACCTTTACGCAAAATCGACATCAGGCGGTCCGGAGTGCCGGACCGCTGTTTATAAGTCGATCCACATCCGCCGAACCGGCGACTCAAAACTGTATCCCCGCGGCAAAACAGTTTTGCTCATCATCTAATTTGTCCGTGCCTTTCAACTTGATGCCGAACTCTGGAAACTCCTTCCGCAAGGCAGCCTCTGTTTCTTTCAGCTGACGATGGAAGGCATCGACCAACTCCTGCTTCAATCCATCATATTTAACATTGATCAACAGGATGGTGTTGTGCGGCCTAAAAAACAGCAAATCGGCCAGGCTCGCGGGGATACTATCGGTAACGAGGCGCACTTTGGGCCGAAAGTCTGGTTCAGCACCGGGCCTACGCTCTTGGGGCGGTTTGTCACGCATGATGTACGGTGTCGGGAGTTTCTTCCGAAAAATTTCGTGCATCAACCAGTGATCGGCGGAGTGGACGATGGCGCAGCTCCAGATGATGGATGCACAGGTTTTGGCCAGCGTTTCACGGTCCTTTATCTCATTGCCATTGGGAAAGCCGGGTATCCAGGAGGCGCAGCGGTTGGCCCACCAGCCAATTGCTCCCCACTCCTTGCTATCATCCGGAATGGAGGCAACCACGCCGCGGGTAAATTTCAGGATTGGCGCGTAGTACCGATTGAGGAACGTCCCATATTTGGATGGAATCGCTTGCGGTTCGGTGCGGAATTGGAATGGCGGAAAGGCGTTGTCCCTGCCCTGAGACCAAGGCTCGGTGGGGTCGAACGCTGTACCCGAACCAACCCAGTAAAATGGAAATACCTTGCGAATCTCGTCCCCTTTGGCAGGGTATGGGGCGTATGGATAATTCTCGGTACGGTTCAGTAGCGATCTTTTTCCTTCGAGGACCGAGTTGTCTACCGGCAGGCTCAGATAGAGGTGCCAGAACAAGAGTTCCAGTATGGTATTTCCTTTCGGCAAGACGGACTTGGTAATGGCATTGATCGCATCGAATGGAAAATGGACCTTGGTGTGGTCAATCAAATTAATTCGCACCAGCGCGCCTTGGAGGGCGAAGTACTTCGCCAGCTGCCAGGACTTGCCATCGCGGGGTTGGAATAACTCCCATCTGTTGTAGGGCCCACCACGTCTTGATTGAGTCCACAGGACGATGGCGTCGACCTGAAAATCATATTCATGGCCGGAGGCGGGATTCTTTGGTCGGGACAAAAGCACGATCGCTGGAGCCACATACTCACCCTCCCAGGGATTGAGGACCACGCTCATGTGCGTTTGGTCCGATTTCCAGAATTCCCGGGTGTCGTCATTCAAGAGTTCTTTGAAAAGATCTTTGTCGGACGGGTCAGGCGCCGTTAACAACTTGCTCAATAGACCGTGTGCAATTAAGTCCCTAAAAGTAGCATCACTTAGAGCGGGATATTTGCCTTCTGCGTCGATCCAAGCGCCGATGTCGCCAAATTTCCGAGAATCCGGTAGCTCGCCAGTTTCCGCCCAAAGGTCGAGGAACCCTTCAATTAGGTCTTTTGTAAATCGATTATTCCACTTCCAGCCAAGCTCTAAAAGGTCTTCTGAGTAGTCGATTGCCTCAAAAGCAATGTTTATAAAATTGTCGGGGCTATAGTACTTACCCAGTGAAGCCTGCCATTCGTCCATTTCACACGAGGGAATACGGTGGGGATAGTGCTCGTGTTTTTCTTTGTTATTGCTCAACACTTCGGGCGCAATCTTGCATTTGTTTTCTTCATAATTTGGCTTGCTGGGCCAGGGCCCGTCCTCCCCCCAGAGAAAATCGCTGGGCTTGTAACCTTTGGGAAGCTGAAAGGGAAGTCCGGGCTTGCAAATCGATCCGGAATTGCCTGCTTGATTCGACATAATTCCTCCTTGAATATGAGTGTCGTTTCCAGAACAACTGTGTAGAGTAGAGAGCTGGTGTTGCTGACGGTAGGCGAAGCGTTGTCTGTTGCCGGCCCTTTCGTTTGCCGGATGACAGGAAGTACCTTTTGGATATCAGCCATCGAGAACTCAAAAATTGGGCCAACTTGCCCCTGCCGCCCCACCCTGGAAAGGCCAAAGCAGTTACCGGATGAGCAGGCGGATCCCCGCTCTAAATTTCGCGGAAAATAATGTATCCGATAAACGGGGTCTTGTGTCAACTCGTAGGGCCAACAGATGGAAATGTAGCGTTGACAAGCTCCCCCTTCTAAGATAGATAGTTTTCGTAAGTTTTGCGCGACTGGCGAACGTGGAATCGACCACGAGGAAGTGCAAAGCATTAAGACGGCCGAACGCCTGGGTCTCTTAAAGAAAGAGGTTCAGGCTTTTTTTATGGCAGCAGCGCCG
>Ga0326597_10005949_pt1 | contig 16791 bp, 10 predicted proteins | sample RVTome_12_FD_203789 | JGI IMG/M metagenome (GOLD analysis project Ga0326597, IMG submission 203789) | Soil microbial communities from uranium-contaminated site in the Upper Colorado River Basin, Wyoming, United States - RVT100D185 | ecosystem: Environmental > Terrestrial > Soil > Contaminated >...
GACCGACACCTACATCGAGAAGGACGCCACGATCAACGACGAGATCGACCGGCTCCGTCACTCAGCCACGGCCGGGCTCCTGGTCCGCGACGACGTGATCATCGTGGCCTCGGTCTCGGCGATCTATGGGCTGGGCTCGCCCGAGCAGTACCTGGGCCAGTTGCTCCGGCTGATAAAGGGGGTGGAGTACCCGATGACGGCAGCGATCAAACGGTTGGTGGACATCCAGTACGAGCGCAACGAGGTGAACCTGGTTCGGGGCAAGTTCCGGGTGCGGGGGGACACTCTCGAGGTGTTTCCCTCGTATGAGGAGACCATCGTTCGGGTCCAGTTCTGGGGGGACGAGGTCGAGCGCATCCTCCGACTCAACCCGGTGACCGGTGAGGTCATCGACGAGATGTCGGAGCTGATGATCTTCCCCGCCACCCACTACGTCACGGAGCGGGAGCGGATGCTGAAGGCGATCGAGGGCATCGAGGTCGAGTTGGTGGATCGGCTCGCCGACCTGGAGGGCCAAGGCAAGTTGTTGGAGGCGCAACGGCTGCGGATGCGGACCAACTATGACCTGGAGATGATGCGTGAGATCGGGTTCTGCTCGGGGATCGAGAACTATTCACGGCATCTCGACGGACGCTCGCCGGGCGAGGCTCCGTACACCCTCCTTGACTACTTCCCCAAGGACTACCTGACCATCGTCGACGAGTCCCATGTGACGGTCCCTCAGATCGGCGGCCAGTACGAGGGGGACCGTTCCCGCAAGGAGGTCCTGATCGAGCACGGGTTCCGACTGCCTTCGGCGAAGGACAACCGCCCGCTCCGTTTCGACGAGTGGTTGGAGAAGGCGAACCAGGTGGTGTTCCTCTCGGCCACTCCCAGCAACTTCGAGATCTCGCACTCGACACAGGTGGTGGAACAGATCATCCGCCCCACCGGTCTGGTCGACCCCGAGGTGATGGTCCGGCCCACCAAGGGCCAGATCGACGACCTCCTCGACGAGATCCGGCTCCGAGCGATGCGAGAGCAGCGGGTCCTAGTAACCACGCTCACCAAGAAGATGGCCGAGGACCTGACCGACTACCTCCTGGAGATGGGGGTGCGGGCCCGCTACATGCACTCGGAGATCGACACCCTGGAGCGGGTCCAGATCATGCGTGAGCTTCGGCTGGGGGAGTTCGATGTGCTGGTGGGGATCAACCTGTTGCGTGAGGGTCTCGACCTGCCCGAGGTCTCCTTGGTCGCCATCCTCGATGCCGACAAGGAGGGCTTCCTCCGCTCGGATACATCGTTGATCCAGATCATCGGGCGTGCCGCCCGCAACATCGACGGTCAGGTGGTGATGTACGCCGACAATGTGACCAAGTCGATGAAACGTGCGATCAGTGAGACCAATCGCCGGCGCAAGGCGCAGGCCGAGTGGAACGAGGGCCACGGAATCGACCCCCACACCGTGCGGAAACGGGTGTCGGACATCCTGGAGCTGGTCCAGACCCAGGCGCCCACCGGTGACCGCCGGCGGCGGGAGGTCCAACAACGCCGGCCGTTGGATCTGGAGAGCGAGGACCTGGTCCGTCTCGTCCTCAGTCTCGAAGAGGAGATGCACGAGGCGGCCAAGGAGCTCCGTTTCGAGTACGCCGCCCGGCTCCGAGACGAAGTCAACGAGTTGAAACGAGAGCTGCGCGAAGTGGCCGAGGCGGGCTGAGTTCGGTTCGTGAGGAACATTCTGCGATCGAATCGAGTGGATGCAGACCACAGTGACGTTCGGACTCCGTCAGGCCGATCAATCGGGATCCTCCTGATTGCCCTGCTGATCGTCTCACCTGCCGCCTATCCGGCGTTGACGATCTGGGCCACCAACGACATTCTTCCGAAGGCGTACCGCCTCTTCCTGGTTGCGGGATTCTTCACTCTTCTGGGAATCGCAGTCTTCTTGACTCTGCAACGTTTCCTCTCCGACAGTCGGGTTGCCGCTTTCATGACTTTCTTCATAATCCTTGTCCTGACATCCGGTGGTCAGATTCTTTCGAGATGGTCGTGGACGTGGAGGTGGGTTGCAGCGGTGGTCGTGATGTCCTTGGTAGTCGTGATCGTGTTGCGTCTCAGAGAGTGGTGGGTGCTCGATGTCATCGTTGTTGCCTCGGCTGCAGCCCTCCTCGTGCCGCCGCTGCTGACCGGCTTGTGGTCCAGCGTCGCACGTGCGGAAACTGCCCCGCCGAGCTCTGCGAATGCGCTGCTATCACCAATGGCTGATCGTCCAGACGTTTTCCTCGTGATCCTTGACGGCTACACCAGCCTTCCTGTGCTGCGGGAGCTCTTCGAATTCGAGGATTTGACCTTGCGAGAAGACCTCGCCTCAGACGGCTTCAACGTTGTGGAACCGATCTTCTCCGGCTATTCCGTGACCCAGTTCTCGCTTTCGAGTCTTCTGGAGTTGGAATACGCGGATGAACAACGCCTGACGACCATGACTGATGATCCGCGGCCACTCGCGCAGATGATCGGCGGCGACAGCCAGCTCGTCAGGATGCTCTCGAACAGCGGCTATCGAACGACCATGGTTGAGCCTGGTTGGCATATGTCCACTTGCGGCGACAACATCGACGTGTGCGTCCCTGATCCATTCATCGATGAGGGAGTGGAGACGGTCCTGTCCCAGAGTCTCCTGTGGTCGTTTCTCGAGTCGTCCGTCGGAAGTGCGATTACTCACGGTGCCCGACAGGCAATGAGTTGGACAGTCGACAACATAGACACCCTTGTCGACAACGAGACCCCTGACTTCATGTTCGTCCACATCCTGGCGCCTCATCCACCGCTCTTTCTCGACTCCGACTGTCAGGTCTCTTCCGACCGTCGCAACTTGGACGGCATCGATATGGGAATGGCAGGTGTGAGCCCCGAAACGGCCCGACTCAGGCTTGAGGGCTACGCCAATCAGGTCCAGTGCGTCAATGGGTTCGTCCGCGAATTGGCAGCTGCGGTCTCAGGCACCGATTCTCTGGTTTTTATTACCGGGGATCACGGAAGCGACGTCATGTCGCAATTCTCCACTGAACCTGAACAATGGTCTGACCCGCAGGTCCTGGAACGCATGAGTGTTTTTGTCGCCGTCAAGGCGCCGCAAGAGTGCGAAATCGAGTCGCCACTCGTCACCGCGGCCTTGTTCAGGTCATTGATTTCATGCGCCGGCGGCCTCGACCTGGATCCGATCGAGGACAGGTCGTTCCTGGTACCCCAATATGAGGTTGACGGCCGCCTCCCAGACATGAGGGTGCTCGACGCCGACGAACTCACAAGACTCGGATCTTGTCTCGCCGAGGTGGACGAGAACCTGAATTGCCGATGAGTCGATGGGCGACTGATGCCATCCCCGATGGTCGAGATGCCTGGGATCCTCTGGAACGTGTCTCTGCCTTCAATCAATCGCATCGAGTAGTTGGCCGTCCGCAACAACTCGAACGATTGCGTTAGCGTTGTTGTGGCCTTGATCGCCTCCCCCCTTTCTTGGTCCATTTACACCCCGGCGCTTCTACTGGCGGGAAGGATTGGGTGCCATGAATAACAGCCGAGTTTCGGTACCAGTCTCCGTTTGGAGCGCTAAACCCCGTTCGGACCTGGCATTGGTTGGGGTGGTTCTCGTTCTGACCGCAGCGCTTGGCTGGCTCGGGGCGTTCGCAGTTCCCAGGAGCATCGATCCGGCGACAACTGCGGACGCTGCGGCTGATTGGCTGGTTGCATCCGCTTTTGCTGACGGGCTCAACCCCCACAACAACCTGCGTGAACTCGCTGACCACTACCAGGTCGAATTCTGGGGCTCGGGTCAGGGGGACGGTCGGGTTCTCAAGTCGCCGAGGACTCCTGGGGCTCTCCTCGTTCTCTATCCGTTGTCTTGGGTTTCAGCCGAACAGGCGGTGACTGCCATGTTGCTGGTCGGTCTGCTGTCGATTGCCATTGCCGTGATTGCCCTCGGTAAGACGTTCAATCTGCCTTGGATCACGATTTGTCTTGGCATTGCATACGCAACAGTGTCCGGACCCGCCCGATGGTCCCATCTGTTCGGCACTCAGGAGCCTTTCTTGCTGCTCTGTGTGGCGATGTTTCTGGTCTTAGTGTCGCGAGACGACAAGCTGTGGGCAGGTATCTGGCTTGGTGTGGCCGGGTCGTTGAAGCTGTTTCCTTTGGTGCTCATAGCGGTCCTCATCAGTCGACGAAGAACGAAAGGTCTCGTGGCTGCCGTAGCAACCCTCGGCATCCTCAATCTGACCCCACTTCTGCTTCCACACGTCTCGCTGACCTCGACAGTCGACGCGATCACCAGTACTGCGGCGAATTGGTTTGATGTTGAAGCCAATGTCGGCCTAAGCGCCAGCCTGGGGCGGGTCTTTCCGGTAACCACCACCCTCGCGGTCATTGTCGGGGCATGTTTGGTTTTCGCAGCTTGGTACCTCGTGTTCCGACGGCCGGAACACCTCGGTGCATCGTCCGCCTTTCTGATCTGCATCGGCATCCTGGCGCTTCCTCTCGCCTGGCCGCATTACATCCTGGTGGCGGTGCCGGCCGTGCTGCTTGGCCTGCACGAGCGGATCTTGACGCGATGGCAATTCATCGCTTTGTTGGTTGGGATTGTCATGACGATCCCTGTCCACTCGATAGGTCTCCTCACCTCGGGAACGGCCCTTTTGGCGGCCGTTTTCGCTTATTCAATGTGGAACCATCAATCCCATGGCCGCAACGGTTCATTGCAGGACCCGATGACGGAGCCGGTCTAGGCCTATCCGGCAGACGACCACCTCCTTTAAGAACAACGTGCCAGCTGCCGATTGATTGCACATGCAGTCGAAACCGCTTCAGCCCTCGTTAACGTCCTTCGAGGAGGAGTGATCGTGCCTGTCTTCGGATACCTCGATGCCGGATCGGGAAGTCTCCTGCTCCAACTATTGGTTGGTGGGATCGCCGGCCTCGCTGCCTACGCCAGGTTTCGTTGGCACGCAATGAAGGGGTGGTTCCGAAAGGCAACCGAGCCGGACGAATAACCGGTGGGACGCGAGTCGGAGATCCCCTCGGACGGGTTCCTGTGGCAAGTTTTCCTGATCTTCGCAGCCGCTGCGTTCGCCCCGCTTCAGGCTTGGGTGAACAATTCGGAGTCACCCGCGTTCTTGACTTCGGCAGCAGTGATCTTGGTATTGACTGCTCTTGGGGTTGGTATCCGGGCAGTCTTCGTCAGGCTCGGTGCCGACCAGCAAGGGATCACGTACTCGATTTCGATCTTTCTGGTCTTCGTATTCAACACGGGAAAGATCGTCGACTCGGTATTCGGTGGCCGGTGGACATTGCTTTGTCTGGCGCTCGTGGCGGCCGGAATGGGGTATCGACTCAGAGCAATGGGGATCTTCAGGGGCCTAATTGCGTGGGGAGCCTCACTCCTACTGATCTTCCCGGCCGTCACCCACTTCACAAGGGGTGATCCTGGCGAAGCAACTGTCGGAGCCAATCTGGAGCGGCCCGTCCTGTCCTTCGAGTCCCGACCCGACGTAGTTGTCATCGTTTTGGACGGTTACGCAAGCGAGGAGGTCCTTCGAGAGTTCCACCGCTTCGATAACGCCGAGTTCAACGCCAATCTGGAAGCTCTCGGGTTCAGGGTTGGTCGAGACGTCAAATCCAACTTCCCGCTCACGGTGCTTTCTGTTGCCAACACCCTGAACGTTGACTATCTGGTAGAAGAGCAGCAACTCTTACGGGCCGACATCGAAGCGCTCTACGAGATGATGGGTGGGAACAACACCCTGGCGAGGCTTCTCGTTGAGAACGGCTACGCCCAGACCTATGTGGAGTCGGGATGGCTCGGCACCAGGTGCCGGTCACTTGTCGACGTCTGCGTGGCCGGGCCGTGGCCGGATGAGACGATCTATGACATAGCCCTACGTTCGCTGCTCCGAGGGCTCCCGGGGCTGGAAAGGGGTCGATCGTTCAGCCGTGGGGCACTGAAGAACATCCATTGGCTCGAAAACGACCTGGGTCAATACCTCACCAACGAGGTCTCGGACTACGTTTATGTCCATGTGTTAGCCCCGCATCCCCCTTCCTTCTTGACGTCTTCGTGCGAGAGCATCCCCACCGCAGAGATGTCAGGGTTCACGACAGGTGGTCCGTCATACAGCCGAGAACAGATCGAGATACGGTCCAAGGGCTATCAGGAACAGGTGATATGTCTCAACCAGGTCTTGACATCGGTAGCAACGGCTGCGGTAGAGAACCAGGGGATCGTCGTCATGTTCGGCGACCACGGTTCCGACATCGGCGGCCAGCTCTATCTCGACGGGAGTGAGTGGACAGACGCTCAGATACGTGAGCGGTTCGGGGTGTTCTTTGCGGGTTACGGGCCGGGATGTGATTTCGAAGACATCGGGAGTCTGGTCAACGTGTCCCGTCGTATTGTGGCATGCCTCTCTGGGGACAAGCTCGCCGACTTGCCGCTGCGGACTTTTCTCCCCAGCATGAGTTGGGATTTGACCGAGTTCGATCTCGCCGCGTCGATCGACGATTAGGTAAGTCGGTGTTGTCGTTCCTTCGTCAGACTCGTCGGAACAGATCGCGCGTCAGGGATGTCCAGGTTGGTCAGCACCGTCGGGTGGAAGCGATCCTCAAGAGCGACAAGAATCGAGCCGATCCGTTTCTGGACCAGCGATGAACAAACTCTCTGTCCTCATGCCCGTCTACAACGAGGCCCGTACCCTGCGGACCATTGTTGGTCGCGTCCTCGCCACACCGATCGATCTCGAAATCGAGCTGGTCTGCGTCGACGACTGTTCCAAGGACAACTCGTTGGCGATCCTCCACGAGTTGGCCGCGGCCGATCCCCGAATCACGGTCATCGTCCAGCCGGTGAACATGGGGAAGGGAAAGGCGATTCGCACCGCCATCGAGAACATGACCGGCGACATCGGGATCGTTCAGGACGGCGATCTCGAGTACGACCCGGCGGAATACCCGAAGATGATCGGCCCGATCCTCGAGGGCAAGGCCGACGCGGTTTACGGATCACGTTTTGCAGCCAGCGCCGAGCGACGTGTCCTCTTCTTCTGGCACTCCATGGGGAACAAGTTGCTGACCGCTCTGTCCAACATGGCCAACGACATCAACCTGACCGACATGGAGACTTGTTACAAGGCGGTCAGAGCCGATATCCTCCACGATCTGCGGTTGACCAGCGACCGTTTCGGCATCGAGCCCGAGATCACGGCACGGCTCGCCCGTGCTGGGGCCCGCATCTACGAGGTGCCGATCAGCTATCACGGTCGCACCTACGCCGAGGGCAAGTCGATCGGCTGGCGGGACGGGGTCCAGGCTTTGTGGCTGATCTTCAAATTCCGGTTCATCGACACCAAGTCATCCGTAGACGCCGGCTACAGCACTTTGGAGAGCCTCTCCGCCGCCCCCCGAGTCGCCAAGTGGACGATGGAAAAGTTCCGTGCGCATCTCGGGGGCCGCGTCTTCGAGGCCGGTTCGGGGATGGGAAATCTGACCGCACAACTCCTCGACAGGGAGAGCCTGGTCGTGGCCGACATCGACGAGCGGCATATCCGAGGGGTCAGGAAGCGCTTCGGCCACCTGGAGAATCTCGAGATAATCCAGGGCGACCTGGAGGACCCGGGCTTCTACGAGGCTCTGGCCGGGGAGTTCGACAGTGTCCTCTGTGTGAATGTCCTCGAACACCTCGACCACCCCGAGATCGCAGTTTCCGAGTTCTTCAAGACCACCAGGTCCGGCGGCAAGGTGCTGGTGTTGGTCCCTGCCCACGACTGGCTCTTCTCGGAGGCAGATACAGCTCTCGGCCATCGCACCCGATACAGCGCTCCTACCCTACGAAAGCTCCTGGAAGACGCGGGCTTCGTTATCGAGGATCTCTATGAGTTCAACCGGTTCGGGGTGCTCGGTTGGTACACGAACAAGCTCGTCGGCAGGACCGAGATCGCCCCGTGGCAGGCTCGCCTCTTCGCGTTCCTGCTTCCGGTGGCTCGGCTGGTCGATCGTCTCACCTTCCTCCCCGGGCTCAGCCTCATTGGTGTTGGCCGACGGCCATAACAAGTGAGCGGCCTTGGCAATCACCCGCACTAAGCCCCTCACCGTGGCGTTGGTCGCGCTTGTCGTCGCCACCGGTTTCGCCATCAAAGTGCTCGACGGCGTGGGCTGGGATCCATCGATCTTCGTGGCATTCGGGGAGACCGCCACCCCCACCACGGAGTACGCGCAGGAGCAGTTGGGCGAGGTCTACCTTCGTCTTGGGCAGGGTCACGACGGGAAGTACTTCTTCGTCCAGGCTCACGATCCGTTGCTCTTGGCCCCCGCCGACCACGCCGAGGTATTGGATCGCCCGACCTACCGGAGCCAGCGCATGCTCTATCCGCTTCTCGCTGGCGGCTTCGGTTTCTTCAGTTCGACAGACATCCTTTGGGGGCTCCTGATCGTCAACGTGCTCGCCCTGGCCGCCGGCACTTATGCCACGGCGGTGGTGGCACGGCGGATGGGAGGTTCGGCGTGGTGGGGCCTTGCATTCGCCTTCAACATCGGGGCCATCAGCGAGATCATCGTCGACGGGGCGGGGGTAGTCGCTGCCGCTCTCGCTTTCGGGGCGGTGGCGGCTCTTCTCAGCGGTGAAGAAGGCTGGGCTGTCGCCCTTTTGAGTCTGGCTGGACTCTCGCGAGAGGCCATGTTGGTGGTGGCGGTTGGGGTGGCCTGGTGGCTGTGGCGGGTCGGACGCCGACGTTTGGCGGCAACGAGTTTCATCGTCCCATGTGCGTTGGTTGGGTTGTGGGCCGTTTATTTGCGGCTTCGCCTGGGCTGGGAGTCAGGCGCCGCGGAGGCAGGGCTCGCCTTCGAGCCCCCGTTCGTTGGGGTTTTCAGGTCCATCCCCGGCTGGCTCGACTCTCCAATGAACTTGATCACCGGCCTGTTTGTCCTGCTGTTGTTGGCCGCCTATCTCTTCCGAACCCTGAAGTCCAACACCCTCGTCGCTTGGGCGTTCGTCGGGTTTGTGCCCTTGACGCTTGTTTTGAGTGAGATGGTGTGGAGGCTCTATTTCGACAGCACCAGGGCGGTGGCGCCACTGATCACCGCATTCGTCTTGATGGCTTTTCTCGACAAGGAATCGGCCACGAGCTCTGAGCTCCCGGTGTCCGGACGCCCGTCGATCGGAGTCTGAGCAATGACCGAAACCAACTCCTTGTCCCGGTCATTCCTGGTCGGGCTCGCAGGTTGTGTGATCGGGTTGCTCCTCGTGGCGCGCGTCTTCGGCATGATTGGCAGCGACGCCACAAATTTCGTCGGTTTTGGGGAGGATTCGACCAGGATCAACGAGTACGCCGAGAGCAAGCTGGGACGTGAGGTGGCGAAGCGGCCCGCCCTGGGACATGACGGCAAGTATTTCTTCGTCCAGGCTCACGACCCCTTCTTACTCGACCCCGAGGAGAACATTGCTGTAATCGACCGGCCCTTGTATCGGAGCCAGCGCATGCTCTATCCCTTGCTTGCTGGGGGCTTTGGAGTCTTCAGTTCGACCATGATCATCTGGGGTCTCCTCCTGGTGAATGTGTTCGCGTTCGGCGCCGGCAGCTTTGCTACCGCGGTGGTCGCGGAGCGGATGGGAGGTTTGGCGTGGTGGGGACTCGCCTTCGCTCTCAACGTCGGGATCGTGAGTGAGCTAAATATCGACGGGGCGGGGGTCATCGCAACCGCCCTTGCCTTCGGGGCGGTGGCTGCTGTTCTCTGTGGTAAAGACGGCTGGGCCGTTGTTCTGTTGAGTTTGGCGGGACTGTCGCGTGAGGTCATGTTGGTTTCCGCGGTGGGCGTCGGCTGGTGGGTCTGGCGGGCAGGTCGTCGACGCTTGGCCTCCTTCGTGGTCGTCGTCCCCTGTGCGGTGGTGGGTCTTTGGGCCGTATACCTGCGATTCCGACTCGGCTGGGAGTCGGGTGCCAACGAGGCAGGTTTCGCCTTCGAGCCCCCGTTTGTTGGCATGGTCAAGGCACTTCCCGACTGGCTCGACTCGCCACTGGATATGGCCGCTGGTTTGGCGGTATTGCTGTTACTGAGCGCCTATCTCTACCGGACACTGAAGTCCAACGCTCTTGTCGGCTGGGCCTTCGTCGGTTTCGTGCCATTGACCCTCGTGTTGAGTGAGCTGGTATGGACCCATTATTTCGACAGCTTGAGAGCAGTGGCACCAATGATCACTGCGTTCGTCCTGATGGTGTTTCTCGCCAAGGAGTCGATTAGGAATGTTGACCCGCCGGTGTCCGGGCGTCCCCCGGTCGGAGTCTGATCGTGGCTAACACCAGGATCTCCACCCCTTTGGTGGTTGGACTTGTAGCCACATTCCTCGCGTCCCTTGTCGCATTGCGAGTCTTAGGAGCGTTCGATCGGGATCCGACGATCTTCGTGGCATTCGGGATAGATGCGACTGCAATCAATGAATACGCCGAGGCCAGACTCGGACGTGAGGTGACCAAGCGCGACAACCAGGGTCACGACGGGAAATACTTCTTCGTACAGGCCAACGACCCCTTCGTCCTCGACCCAGAAGAGAACATCGCCGTTATCGATCGTCCTCTGTATCGCAGCCAGCGGATGTTCTATCCCGTCTTGGCCGGGGGAGCCGGCCTCTTCTCCGCCGATGTGATCGTGTGGGCCCTGCTCATCGTCAATCTGATAGCAATGGGGGTGGGATCCTGGGCCGTGGCTCACCTGGCGATGGATATGGGAGGCTCACCGTGGTGGGGGCTGGCCTTCGCCCTCAACATCGGATTCATCAGCGAGATGAACATCGACGGGGCCGGCGTGGTGGCCGCGGCAGCCGCCTTTGGGGCGGTGGTGTTGCTTCTCGAACAACGACCCGCTTGGGCGATCGCATTGCTCACGGTGGCGGTTCTTTCCCGGGAGGCGATGTTGATCGCCGCCGCTGGCTCGGCGTTCTGGCTGTGGCGAAGAGGGGAGCGCCGTGACGCCCTTCTTGTAGGCGGGGTTCCCTTCGCTGCGGTCGCCCTGTGGGCCATATACCTTCGGCTTCGGATCGAGTTGGACACCGGGCTTTCTGAGATTCAGGAGATCGGCCTGCCCTTCGCCGGCTTCATCGACGCGGTCGAGAAATGGATGCATGATCCCCTCGACATGGCGGTTGGGATCGCGATGACGATCCTCTTCCTCCTGTTCACCCGGCGGGTGTTGATCTCGGGACACCTCGTGGGGTGGGCTTTCCTCGGTTTCGTCCCTCTGGCGATTTTGTTCACCCGACAGGTGTGGGGGAGCTACCCCGACATCACACGGGCAGTGGCCCCGGTGCTCACCGCCTTCGTTCTGCTGGCGTTCCTCGCCGGGAGAGATTCCCGACGAACAAGTGTTCGCCCCTGATCCGGATTACACTGTCGTAACTAAAACCACCGGGGCGGAGTGTTGTCCACCGACTCGATCCTCATCAGGGGCGCCCGTGAGAACAATCTGAAGAACCTCACGGTCGAACTGCCCCGCAACAAACTCATCGTTTTCACAGGGCTCTCCGGGTCGGGGAAGTCCTCACTTGCGTTCGACACCATCTACGCGGAGGGCCAGCGCCGGTACGTGGAGTCTTTGTCGGCCTACGCCCGTCAATTCCTGGGTCAGATGGACAAACCCGATGTCGACTTCATCGAAGGACTCTCGCCGGCGATCTCCATCGACCAGAAGACTGCGTCCCGAAACCCACGTTCCACGGTGGGCACGGTCACCGAGGTCCACGATTATCTTCGTCTTCTCTACGCCCGGATCGGGATCGCGCATTGCCCCAATGATGGGACCCCGGTCGAGCGTCAGACCCCCCAGCAGATCGTGGATCGGATACTCGAGCTGGAGGAAGGGACCCGATTCCAGGTGCTGGCCCCGGTGGTGCGGGGGCGCAAAGGCGAGTACGAGGGCCTTCTCTCCGATCTGGCCAAACAGGGATTCGCCCGGGCCCGCATCGACGGCGAGGTCCGCGAGCTCACCGAGGAGATCAGGCTCGACCGCTATTACCAGCACACCATCGAGGTCGTAGTCGACCGTCTGGTCCGTAAGGAGGGGATGACCCAGCGTCTCACCCAATCACTGGAGACCGCGTTGACCCTGACCGAGGGGGTCGCCGACATCGAGATCGAAGGTGGGTCGACCCTCACCTTCTCCCAACACCTTGCCTGCTCCAAATGCGGGCTCAGCTTCGAGGACCTCCAGCCGCGGAACTTCTCCTTCAACAGCCCTTATGGGGCCTGCCCGGAATGCTCTGGGATCGGAACCAGATACCAGGTGGACCCCGAGTTGGTGATCGCCGACCCCGACCTCTCGATGAACGAGGGCGCGGTGTCGATGTGGGCCTCCAACCGGATGCGTTACTACTACCGGCTGCTGAGCGGGCTCGGTGAGGTGTTTGGGTTCTCGATGGACACCCCATGGAAGGACCTCTCCGATGAGGTCAAAGACAAGATCCTCTACGGGACCGGGGAAGAAAGGATCACCGTCCACTACACCAACCGATTCGGGCGGAAACGTCAATGGACCACGACGTTCGAGGGCGCGGTCCCATTCCTCACCCGACGCCACGAATCGGCGGAGTCCGACTCCGCCCGGGAGTACTACCAGGAGTACATGGCGCAGGTGCCTTGCGACGCCTGTGACGGGGGGCGACTCAACCCGGTGGCGCTCGCCGTGACCATCGCGGGTCGAAACATCGCCGAGGTCTCCGATCTCAGCCTCGGAGATGCTCAGGAGTTCTTCGAGCGGCTCGAGCTGAGTGAGCGAGAGGCCCACATCGCGGAACGGGTGCTGAAGGAGGTGCGGGCCCGGATCAGGTTCCTCCTCGACGTCGGGCTCGACTATCTGTCCCTCTCTCGTTCCGCCGCCACCCTTGCCGGGGGGGAGGCGCAGCGGATCCGGTTGGCGACCCAGATCGGATCCGGCCTGGTCGGGGTCCTCTACATCCTCGACGAGCCTTCGATCGGGCTCCACCAGCGTGACAATCAGCGACTCATCGAGACCCTCATCAGGCTCCGCGACCTCGGCAACACCCTGATCGTCGTCGAGCACGACGAGGCCACCATCAGGGTGGCCGATCACATCGTCGACATCGGGCCCGGCGCCGGGGAGCACGGTGGCGACATCGTGGCCCAGGGCACCCTCGAAGACATCACGGGGCAACCCGAATCCATGACCGGCGACTATCTGACCGGGAGACGCCAGATCCCGGTCCCGTTCCTCCGACGCTCAGGGAACGGCCAGGCGATCCGGGTGCTAGGGGCGACAGAGAACAACCTCCAGGGGATCGATGTCGAGTTCCCGCTCGGGGTGTTCACCGCAGTGACCGGGGTCTCCGGCTCGGGGAAGTCGACCCTGATCGAAGAGATCCTGTGGAAGACGCTGGCCAATCGGGTCAACCGAGCCCGGGTGGTCCCCGGCCGGCATAAAAAGGTCGAGGGGGTAGAGCACATCGACAAGGTGATCGACATCGACCAGTCACCCATCGGCCGGACTCCCCGTTCCAACCCCGCCACCTATACCAAGTTGTTCGACCATATCCGCGCTCTCTACGCCCAGACAGCAGAGGCCCGGGCCCGTGGCTACAAACAAGGGAGATTCTCCTTCAACGTCAAGGGGGGCCGCTGCGAGGCCTGCTCGGGGGACGGGACCATCAAGATAGAGATGCACTTCCTCCCCGACGTCTACGTGCCGTGCGAGGTCTGCGGCGGCAAGCGCTACAACCGAGAGACCCTTGAGATCCTGTGGAAGGGCCACAACATCTCCGAGGTCTTGGAGATGTCAGTCGAGGAGGCGCTCGGGTTCTTCGAGAACCAGCCCAAGATCGTGCGCATCCTCCAGACTCTCTTCGATGTCGGCTTGGGTTACGTGAGGCTGGGTCAGCCGGCCACGACCCTTTCCGGAGGCGAGGCCCAGCGGATCAAACTGGCGTCGGAGTTGGGTAAACGCTCGACCGGACGCACCTTCTACATCCTCGACGAGCCGACCACCGGTCTCCATTTCGAGGACATCCGCAAGCTGCTCCAGGTGTTGCAACGTCTCGTTGATTCCGGGAACACGGTGGTGGTCATCGAGCACAACCTCGATGTGGTCAAGTCGGCGGACTACGTGATCGACCTTGGGCCCGAGGGAGGCATCGGCGGGGGGAGAGTTGTGGCCACCGGGACTCCCGAAGAGGTGGCCCAGGTGGGGGAGAGCTACACCGGCAAGTTCCTCCGCGAGCTGGTCGGGGGTTGACGGCTAAGCCTCAACGTCGATTCCGCCGCTGCCGATCAGAATGGTGGCAATGCGGCGTGAACATCGCTTCGAGATAGGGGTCGTCTCCCTCATCGTCCTGCTGACGGCGTTCTACGTTCGTGCCGAGTACATCCCTCCGTGGGCCGAACGCAACCTGGAGCTGGCAGAGGAGAAGTGGGGTCTGCCCGTTTCGGACGTAGGGCCATGGTTCTCGGCGTGGACGCTGGGCGACGGTCAGGCATTTGCCGTGATCGCCTCGGACCCGCTCGGTCTGGAGTTCGGTGGCGAGCTCAGAGACCCGGGGTATCGCTACCAGCGTGCCGGTTACTCCTGGCTGGTGTGGGTGGGGAGTGGGGGTCAGGCGGGGTTGATTCCCTATGCCATGGCTGCGGTCGGCGCGCTGGCGGTGGTGGGGACGTTGATCCTCGGCGTCTCCCTCCGGGAGCGTCTCGGCCCTTCCGCCTGGTTGCTGGTGCTCAATCCTGCTCTCTATATCGGGTTCGCCGGGGACACCGCCGAGCCGCTTGCCATCCTCTTCCTCGGCCTGGCATTGGCCTCGAGCCGCCCCTGGGCCGGGCTTGCTCTCGGGGTGACCCGACCCGACTATCTCCTTGCCCTTCTCGGGCGTTGGAAGATCCTTGCCTATGGGGTGACGGCCGGCGCCTTGCTCGTCGGCTACGCGCTCATCCGCTTCGGGTTCGAGGCTTTGATCCCCGAGGGAGCGCGGCTCTTCGGCTTGCCGCTGGTCGGTTACGTGGAGAGCCCTTCGCCGGCCGGGTGGGCACTGGCTTTCCTCGCCGCGGTGACGCTGGCCATCGGCGTTCGCTTCCGGAACTGGACCTGGGTCGTGGTAGGTCTCTACGTCCTCTGCTTCTCCTACACCGTGGTCCTCGAACCCGTGAATGCGTGGCGGGCAGCAGGCCTGATGCCGGTGCTATGGGCGTTCGGGGCCCGGGTCGCAAAGATTCAGGGATCCACCGAGCCCGAAGAGTCAGCGGTGACGGCCATCGCCTGAGGGGCGTCGGAGATCGGCAACGCCTCGCGGCCGAAGGAGAGGACGATCAGCACCGCCAACGGGGCGAAGGCCCGTGCCGCGTTGTTGCCGAAGTCCCACACCCAGTTGGACGAGATCAGGGCCAGACCGGTCCAGCCCAGGATCGGCCAGCGCAACCAGCTACTTCTTCCGATCCCGATGACGAGCCCGGCCAGCACGGTGACCAATCCGAACCCGAGGTAGACCATCTCCTCGGCGTCGAGGTTGGGCCAATTGGCGGATCCATCGATGATCCCCATGAACGGGAGGGCGAGGTTACCCCGCCCGGTGAAGCCGTCTCCGAGGGTGACGGTGAGCCAGGTCATCCAGGCGAGGAGGACCAACAAGGAGAACCCGCCGAGCCCCCACCGCCTCCGGCCCCGTCCCACGCCCAGACCTATCGGTGTCACGACGAAGACGTCCTTGGCCAGGGTGGAGAGGGCGAAACCGGCAGCAGGTAGGGTAGCTCTTGCCCCCAGGGCCATGAGCCCCACCGTCATCAGGGCCAATGCCAGGGTGTCGGAGGTGAGGAGTCGTATCGAGAGCCACATCCCCGGGTTGAGGAGCACGGCGAGGGCGGCCCATTCGCTGATCCCGACCCGTGTGGCGAGGTACGCGGTGGCCCCTGTGGCGACAGCGGCGGAAACTATGGTGACGACAATCATCCCGATCAGCAGCGGCGTTCCCTCCAAGAGCCCGATTCCAGAGGCCAGAAGCGGATAGAGGATGCGCCGGTAGCGATAACCGGCATGGTCGAGCAGGGGCCCGACCTCCTCACCACTCAGATCAAGAGCGATGGCGTAGTAGATCTGACCGTCGTGGCCGGGGCCGGGGGCGAGAGGGATGGTCCCGAGCTCGGATTCGATCAGGGGTCTGACGTCGCTGGTCTCGCCAACCTGGAGCAGGCCCTCGACTCCGCCTACCGCCTCGGACTGGGCCCAGAGCAGGATCGCCGAAGCCACGGCGCCGATCGCGGCCCATCGGATGAATGCGGAAAGGGCGGACACTCGGGGTCAGTCTGTCATAGCGGGCGTCGGATTCTCGGTTCAACGTCTGCCCAAACCTGCCGATGTACCCTGACATCACTTTGGAGGCCTCCGACTTGTCAGACACACGCCGGTCGGGATTTGGCGGCTTTCCGGAACTCGAGGGCAAACATGCCGTGGTCATGGGTGGTGCTGGGTTTCTCGGCTCACACATCTGCACCCGGCTGATGTACTCCGGGACCAGGGTCACCTGTCTCGACAACTTGATCACGGGCAATGCAGCCAACGTCACCCATCTGATGGGAGACAAGCGCTTCCGCCTGATCGACTACGACGTGACCGACTTCATACACGTTTCCGGTGACGTCGACTACGTCCTCAACTTCGCCTCGCCCGCCTCACCGGTCGACTACCTGAAGTGGCCGATCCACACCCTGAAGGTGGGCGCATTCGGGACTCACAAGGGTCTCGGGCTGGCGCTGGACAAGGAGGCGGTGTTCTTTCTCGCCTCGA
>Ga0326597_10005951_pt1 | contig 16787 bp, 10 predicted proteins | sample RVTome_12_FD_203789 | JGI IMG/M metagenome (GOLD analysis project Ga0326597, IMG submission 203789) | Soil microbial communities from uranium-contaminated site in the Upper Colorado River Basin, Wyoming, United States - RVT100D185 | ecosystem: Environmental > Terrestrial > Soil > Contaminated >...
AACCGGCAGACGAGTACACAGTGCGCAGCGAACTGGCCGATCTTCGCCGCTGGTTGGAGGCAGCGCCACGGGGCGTGGCATGCGATACCATCTCGCTTGCGGAAGTCTTCTGGGAGGCCCTTGAAGAGCACGGCCAGCTGGAAATGGTGATTGAAGCCGAACGAGCCGGTGCCCATGACGATGCCCAGCTTGCCGTCCGTCAGATCCTCGCCAACCGGCCGACCTTGGCCGAGCGTCTACTCGACAAAATCGCGAAACTGGACAACCAACGCTCAGCGATCTTCCTCTACCGTGCCGGTGCCCTCTACCCGTCTCATCGGACAAGTGGGTTGATGGATCACTTGAAGGCCCATGTTGACCGACCAGTCACGATGCTCTACCCCGGCCGCGTCGTCGGTGACTACGGCCTTAGTTTTATGGGCAAAATGGAACCCGCGTATGGGTACCGAGCATTGATCATCCCCAGAGGAGAGCGCTGATGCAGATCAAAGAGATTTTCAGCCGGCCGATACAGCGCGAGATCAAGGAGGTCATCAAGGTAGATGACCGAGGCGCGATCATGGACGAGATCGAAGAGTACCATCCGACGAAGCACATCGCCGAAGAACTCGTCGACGTGCTTGAGGTATTCCAAGCCACGATCAACAGTCCGAGCGAAGAGATCAACATCTGGGTGAGCGGCTTCTTCGGATCGGGCAAGTCGTCGTTCGCAAAGGTTTTGGGCTACCTTCTCTCAAATCCGGTGTTGGACGGTTCGTCTGTGGTGGACCGGTTCTTCGCGTTGAACGACATTCCCGAGGCGAAGGCACTCCTAGCCACCATCCACACATTGGCGCCGACCGAATCAGTGTTCCTAGACCTGAACACTTCGCCCAACGTGTTGCAGGAAGGCGAACCGATTGTCCTGCCTATCTATCGCACCCTGCTCGGTGAGTTTGGGTACAGCCGGGACGTCACACTCGCAGAACTTGAGTTCTATCTCGAGGGCCGGGACCAACTCGACTCGTTCAGGGGCGCGTTTGAGGCGATCTACGACCACACGTGGGAGAGCCAGCGCGACATCAACCTCGCCAAGAACCCTGCTAGCCGTGTCCTACACGAACTCGACGGAGCGACCTACCCGAGCGCCGACTCATATTCCAATAGCGCTGAAATGCCAACCGTCACAGCCAAGTGGTTCGCAAAACGTGCGCTTGAGATGATGCGGCGACGCCATCCCGACAAGAAGCGTCTGGTCCTCATTGTCGACGAGGTTGGCCAGTACGTTTCGCGCTCGACTGACCGTATGCGACACCTTCAAGGCTTGGCTGAGGAGTGCCAGAAGACGAAAGGCGCGCTGTGGTTGGTTGCGACGTCACAAGAGAAACTGACTGATATGGTCGACAGCCTCGAGGGCAAACAGACCGAACTGGCCAAGGCCCAGGATCGGTTTCCCATCCGAGTCGACCTCCTGCCGTCCGACATCGATGAGGTCACGGGTAAACGAATCCTCAGTAAGACGGCGAAGGGGGCGGTCAAGGTTCGCGAGCTGCTCGACGCCGATCGCAATAAGTTTTTGATCTCGGTCAACCTGCAGTCTGCCCGCCATCAGCCCTTCTCGGATGAGGACTTTGTTCGGCTCTACCCGCTCGTTCCCTACCAGCTCGAGGTTCTGATCGACGCGGTCGACGCCCGGAGAAGACAAGGTAGAATGCCACGAACCATGGGTGGCTCTGCCCGAACGTTGGTAAGCCACGCCCAGCAGCTTCTTAGCAACGACCACGTGGGACTGGCAGAGAACTCAGTCGGGGATCTGGTCACTCTCGACCGCTCATACCATTTGCTCGAAGATGTCATTCCGACAGCGTGGCGCCGTGAAGTCGACAAGGTCGCCGAGAAATACGGCAGCGGCAGCCTTGAGGCACAGGCTATTCGAGTGATAGCACTCTGCACCGGAATCCCGGGCGTACCTCTTTCTCAGCGCAATCTGGCGGTGATGCTACATCCCTCGATCTCGGCCGACCCGATCGTTGATGAAGTCGGACTCGCTTTGCGAAATCTCGTAACGATGCAGAGCGTTTTTGAAGGAGACGGCGGCTTCGAGCTTCAGAGTCCCGACCGGCGGACGTGGGAGGAGGAGCGCAAGGCAATCGACATGAAACCGGGTGATGCGATCCGGCTTCGCAAGCGGATTCTCAAGGATGCGATCGGCTCGATGACTGTGACGAAGAGCCGGACGTTCAAGATCGAGCTCTACGCTGAGCGAGAAAAGGTGAGCGATGGCGATATCGCTCTCGACATCCGGGACGAAGACGACCTCGAAAGCTTGCGGAGAAACTCCCGGGCTGATGACGCCAAGAATAGAATCTTCTGGGCTTACTCGACCACCGACCAGACATGGGATGCGCTTACCGAGCTGCATCGCAGTACTGAGATGATTGAACGGTACGACAACGCCGGCCAGACAGATCCACAACGCGGGCTTATCGCCGAGGAGCGCAAGCGACGCGACCGTTCACTCAAAGCAGCGGAGCAGCTTCTGTCACGAGATGTTACATCGGGGAAGACGATATTCGACGGTAATTCCGAAGATGCTCCAAGCGGCGAATTACGGTCATCGGCGACTCAACTCGTCTCAGGTCTGCTCGACAAGATCTATCCGAATCTGGACACCTTCGCTGGAGCATTCAAGAAGGCTGAGGTTCTACAAATCCTGCAGGCGGACACGCTGGATGGCCTACCCCCTCATTGCGGACCCGAAGGGCTTGGATTATTTCGCACTACAGCGGCCGGCCGGGAGCTGGTGACCGATTCTGGGCCAATCGCCACGGTCATGGCGCATATCGAGGCTCGAAAGCAGTACGGCGAGGACCAGAACGGCGGCCAGTTGGAGCGCTATTTCGGCGCACCTCCATTCGGTGCTCCGGTGGAGTCGTTGCAGGCAGTCCTCGCGGCGGCGCTCCGGGCCGGCCTTATCGAAGTCGTTTCACAAGCAGCCCGCATCTCTTCTGCGACTGACCGTCGGATCGAACAGGTTTTCGGCAACATACCGAAATTTCGATCTGCGTCGTTCGGACCGGCCAAAGACGTTGGGCCCCCGGTTGAAGTGCGAGCCGAGGTGAGCGAATGGCTACACACCATCACGGGCAACCCGGTCGGACTCGACCTTCATGAGCTAGCTGCGTCGGGGAGAGCTACGTTCGGCCCACTGCGCCAGCCGTGCACCGAAGCCCGGTCCACGCTGATCGGTGCCGGTCTGGCAGTCCCCGATGACCTTTCAACGATGGACGAGGTGCTCGGGCGCCTGGCGAGTGCCGATGATGAACTCGTCGTCGCGACCATGCATGAACGACGTGCCGACCTTGATGCAGGGCGACGAACCGTCGCGGAGCTCGCCCAGCTAGTGGACAACGAGATGCCCACTCTCCGCTCCGCAGTAATGGCAATCCCGACCGCGGGCAATCTCCTTGAACCAAAGGCGAGTGATTGGGCGAAGACTCTGCAGGACCTCGTAGACCGGGCCCGTTATCGCGACGACTTGGCACAAATCAAGAGCCTGACCACCAGCATCGAGAAGGCGACCGCCGAAGAGGAGGCGTCCCTGCGAGCCGATCTCACGGATGCCGTGGAGATGGCCGCCGCCACTCTCCGTACGCGATACGCGTCCGTTGACGACGCAATCTTCGACGACGCAATCAGACCGCTGCTGGGCCTGGTTGAAGCGTCCGGGCTGCCGCTGCTCCGTGCCAATTCCCATGCAGTTGGCGGGGTATTCATGCAGATCGCAGCCGCGTTTGACGCCATCTTAACGACAAGGCAAGTCCGACACATCCGGGTTGCTGACATTTGGGCATCCCCGATTACGTCGCCAGATGACCTTGAGTCCGCGCTCTCTCGCCTCCGCGAAGCAGTGCTCGCCCAGCTCGACGACGACACGGAGATCCGCTTCCGATGACTGACGCGTTGTCGGGAGAGTTGCGGTCGGTTCTTGAGCGTGTGGTTCAGGGTGCGCGCCTGTGGATTGAGGAGGATTTAGCTGGTGCGTTGGAGGGCCGGTTCGGGATCCGTGCGGATGGTCTGGTCGAGTCGACGGGGTCGTTGTCGTTGTCGGCGGAGGGTTTGGCGGTTCGTGGCGATTTGGTGGCGGTGGTCGAGTTTCTGCGGTCGGAGGGCGAAGACGCTGCGGGGTCGGTGGAGCGACTGGTGCGCGAAGCAGCCTTTACCCACACGAATCGTCTGATCGCCGTTCGCGTAGCTGAATCAATTGGTCTGTTGCCCGAGACAATGGGGAACGGGTTGGCGTCGCGGGGGTTCAAAGATTTCTCCGAGTTGGCCCCGACTGCGGCGGCGACGGAGTGGGGTCGGTTTGGGGTGTTTGTCCGGTTGTGTGCCGATGAGCTGGCAGCCGACGTGCCGGCCTTATTTGACCCGAGAAACCCGCTGTTGGAGTTGGGGTTATCTGAGAAGGTGCTGGCTCGGGTGGTGGACGCTATTGCGGCGGTGTCGGATGAGGTGTGGGCGGCACCGGATGCGTTGGGATGGGCATATCAGTTTTTCAACACGGGTGCAGAACGCAAAGAGATGCGCGAATCATCGGCACCGCGTAACTCTCGTGAGTTGGCGGTTCGTAACCAGTTTTTCACTCCGTCCTATGTGGTCGAGTTTCTGGTCCAGAACGGTCTTGGTGCCCATTTGGCTGCCGGGTTCCCCGAACTAGCCGACGAGTTGCCTTTGTTGGTGGAGGTCCCCACCGAACACATCGTCGTTGACCTCAACACTGTGTCGGTGATGGACCCGGCGGTTGGGTCAGGGCATTTTCTGTTGGGTGCTTATGACGTGTTGGAAAAAGCCTGGCAGTTGGCTGGTGTTGGTCCGGCCGAGTCGGCACCGGCGATTGTGGGGTCGTTGTGGGGTATCGATATTGATCCGCGTTGCACCCAGATCGCTCAGGCTGCAGTTATTTTTCGGGCTCGTCGCCATTGCAAAGACCTCGAGCTTCCCAAACCGAACGTGATTTGTGCTCGGGCGTTACCGTCCGGCCCGGAGATCGACGCCCTGATCGACGGTCTGCCTGACCATGTGGGGCGGGCGGTGCGGGCTATCGCCACCGAACTCGTCAACGCCCCACTGTTAGGCCCACTGTTGAAGATTGAGGAACGCCTCGACCAAGAAATCCGTGACGTGTTCGGCACCGGCGTCATCGAAGGCACCCTCGCCGAAACCGCCACCGGCAGCACCTCAGTCGAAGCCGAAGTCCTCACCGCCCTCGAAGCGATCGCCGACTCCGCCACCTCAACCGCCACCCAACGCCTCTTCGCCGCTGAAGCCCACGACGCCGTCCGCTTCGTCGAAGCCATGACCCACCGCTACACCGCCGTCCTCATGAACCCACCCTTCGGCGAACCCATCGCATCCACCAAGCCCTACCTCAAAACCGCCTACCCCTGGGCGCCGACCAAGGACCACAACCTGTTTGCGCTCTTCGTCGGCCGAGGACTCCAACTATCCCAACCCGACATCGGCACCTGCGGCGCAATCACCTCTCGCACAGGTCTCTTTCTCAAGACCTTTGAGAAATGGAGGCGTGACGTCCTGCTCTCAGGTCGATTGCTCGCGGCTGTCGACCTTGGACATGGGGTTATGGAACAAGCACTCGTTGAAGCAATTGCCTACGTTGTTGCTAACCAGAGAGGCGACGGACGCGGGACCTTCATCAGATTGCTCAAGGAAAGAAACCGAATCGAGGCACTCCGCGAGTCAGTTGCTGCACATCGGGTCGGGCAGGGCGATGATCGTGTTTTCAACATCAATCTTGCCGAATTGGAAGCGGTCCCCGGTGCCCCAGTCGCTTATTGGATGGCCGCGCCGATCCGCAGCCTGTTCCAGGCTTTTGGACCACTCGGTGAGTCGGGTGAGGTCAAGCAAGGGCTCGCAACCGGCGATGACTTCCGATTCGTGCGTGCTTTCTGGGAGGTTGACCCAAGTCGCATTGGCACATCATCTGAGGAAACAAGACAGGGAGCCAGGTGGGTCCCATTCGCCAAAGGTGGCGAATACAGCCCCTACTGGAGCGACATCCATCTCTTGGTCGATTGGGGTAACGATGGAGAACTGATTCGCGGGTTCTCCGGTTCTGTTGTACGCAGTCCTCATCTCTACTTCCAACAGGGCCTTACCTGGACACTGAGGACCGCTAGTGCCTTCGGAGCACGTGTCTTGCCACCTGGTTGCATATTCAGCAACAAGGGGAACATTGTTCAGACAGACACCCCATATCCGGTACTGGCATGGTTGAACAGTCGGCCCGTCGCGGCGCTCCTGGCCGCCCAGATGCCCGCCGCGGATGAGACCACATCTGGTGGAGCATCCAAGAGCTACGAGGTGGGCATCATCGCGAAACTCCCTTGGCCCCAGTTTGGCAACCAGCAACTGATATCCCTTTGCCGGGAGCTTGTTGAAAGCCGGCGTCAAGAGGACTTTTCGGATGAGCGAACTCGCTCTTTCCTGCATCCGTTCGCTAGTCGAGGTACGGAGGAACGCCTCGATCGGTTCATAGAGCAGATCGACACTGCCCTGAAGGTGGAGAGGGTGCTGTTCGATGAGCTGCGGTTCGATAAGAGAACGGCCGAGTATCTCACTGAGGAAGTAGGACCTCACCCAGGGGACATTCCCGTGGAACATGCATCAGATAATCGGATTGAGGATCTCTACGAAAAGTCCATTAGGCAGGCGATTGAAGAGCTCTTGTCCGAGCGCGGCGGCTCGAGGGTGATCGCCAGTCTGTCCTATGTAGCCGATCGACGGCTCGAGGTACTCGCTCAAGGCTTGAGAGCCTCACCGAAGCGTGTCGCGCAGGTGGTCATCGAACGGGGCCTGTCGGAACCCAACCGAATCCGGGAGCAAGCCGAGCGAACCGTGTCTTACCTGGTCGGCTGTGCTTTCGGTAGATGGGATATTCGTCTGGCGACGTCCCACGATCGACCGGATATTCCAGACCACTTCGCCCCGATACCAGTCCTTCCTCCCGCAGCGTTGGGCGGGCCAGCGACTGACCCCAACGATCGGAGGGGCGAGAGCTACCCCCTTGACGTGCGATTCGACGGACTTCTTCTAGATCAGGCTGGCGCAGGCAACGACATTCTCCCCTACTTGGAGGCCGCAGCGAGTGTGCTATCTGCTGAAATCGAGCCTCGTCTGGAGCAGCTGGTAACAGATCTGGGTGCAAAAACCTTGAGGAATTACATTCGGTCAGGGTTCTTTTCTGATCACCTTGCTCGCTATTCGATGAGCCGACGCAAGGCGCCTATCTACTGGCAGCTGCAGGTGCCATCAAAGACTTGGGGGATCTGGCTGTACGCCCCAAAGCTAACGCGGGAGATGCTGTTCGCAGTAGTACGCGAAACCGAACATCGGCAGCATCTCGCCGAACAGCAGATCACCCATCTCCAACGAGAGGCCGAAAGCGGCGGCGGTGGCCGCAAATCGAGCGAAGTTGCCAAGGAACTCGAAGCCGAACAGAAACTTGCCGTGGAACTAGCCACATTCAGTGCTGAGGCGGAGCGGATCGCCAACCTGGGGTGGGAACCCGATCTCGACGACGGGATGGTGCTCAACGCCGCACCACTATCCGAACTCTTCCCCGCCTGGAAAGAAGCCGCTAAGTATCGAGACGAACTCCGCGCCGGCAAATACGAGTGGGCAACCGTCGCCCAGTACGCTGACCAACTATGAACGCGGTGCGCGAACAACTCTCCCGTGACCTTGCCCAGAAAGCCGAACGCCACGGTGTCGTGATCTGGGATGACCCGGAAGGGGCCTACACCGACGTCGTTGCGGAGGTGGCACCTCCCGGGGCGACGCTACGCATGTTTGATGGCAGTTGGTTCTCCCTGCGCAAGACAATCGAGAGCCTGCTGGCCGGCACGAAGACCCCGTCACTGCTGGTGTACATACCGGTTAATGCCCCTGATCCGGATCCGCTCGAAGAGCTCCGTGCCATCGGCTCCCGCTACCGCATCACCTTACCCACCTTGCTCAAAGGGGCCCTCGCAGGGCAGGCCACCGAACAACGGATTACCCAAATAGGAAAGCAATGCACCACATTGCGGGAGGCCGAAGCCGCCCTCGAGGGTCAAGACGACAGCATCGACGCCCGCCTGATTTCCATCATCGGTGATGCCTCGACCGGCGTGATCGCGGTACGACTCCTCTGCGGGACGCACGCCGACGAATTGAAAGAGCGTGGACTCGACGACGTCGTCCGGCAGACCATGTCCGAATCGTTCGGCGGCGACTTCGGGGACCTCACTGGCGATGAACTCCGGACCGCTGCCTTCCGACAGGTCGTGCTGGCCGTCATCGGCTCCGCCACCGGCGGGGTAGCACCAGCGCTCGCCGCCTCGTATCAGACGCCAACTGCTGCCCAAAACAAACTCTGTGCAGCGACTCTCGAAGCGATGCAGCGGGATAAGGACCTGCGCCCTGAGTACGTGGTTCTGGCGCAACTCGCCGACAAACAGCTCCAACTCAGGGAACACCTGGAGTGGAACAAGGGGCTGATGTCGGTCGATATCACCGAGGCGATCGAGGAGCTGGCCGTTCGAGAAGGACTCCGCCTGCTCGGATCGGGCGAGTTCTCGGAGGCGTACGCGCTTGCCGTTGAACGCCTCTTGAATAGCTGGTGGCTCCGCACCGACTCCCCGAATGGCGACATCGCCGGTGCTCAATGGCGTGCTATCAGTTCCCTGGGAACCCTCGGAGGGTGTACGTCCCGTCCGGTGCCCCCTCTGGATTCCCTCTCCGACGTCATGGATTGGTACACGACAGAAGGTTGGATGGTTGACTCCTTCTACCGCCAAAGTGAGTACGTTCGGCTAACGGCCGGTGCCGCCCTAGACGAGTTCGACGATCTTTTTCACCAGGCCAGACTCAGCTACGAAACCTGGCTGGACTCGACGCTCCGCAACACCGACACGGCACTAGCTACCCTGGACGTCCTGGAGCCTGATCTGCAGCGCTCCATCCACCGCCGCCTTGTCCGAAACCGTACCGAACGGACCGCCTATGTGCTGGTAGATGCACTCAGGTACGAGCTTGGGCGCGACCTGGCGGACCGCCTTACCAGGGTCAACGCAGACGTCACCATCGGTGCTGCCATCGGAACACCTCCCACGATCACTCCGGTGGGGATGGCGGCGGTGCTACCTGGAGCCGACACCGCTTTTGAGGTCGATCTCGCCGCCAACAACCGCCTCATCGTTCGTGTAGCCGGAGACGACATCAAGGGCGTAACGGATCGAGTCGATCGACTGAAACACCACCACGGCAACGTGGTTGACTTTGAGCTTGACAAGCTGGCCCAGCTGATCAACAAGGACCTGAAGCAGAAGATCTCGAAGGCCGACCTCGTCCTGGTTCGGTCTACTGAAATCGATTCTGATGGCGAGTCGGACCAGCTCGCCGCCAGTTGGGGTTCCTTCGACAGCACGCTGAGCGTGTTGCAGACTGCCGTCGCCAAGCTCCTGCACGCTGGCATTGAACGAGTCGTGATCACAGCCGACCACGGGTTTCTGGCGGTGCGCCAGCTGGGCGAGGACCGACGGATCGACAAGCCATCGACCGGCTCAGGCGAGCAGCACCGTCGGGCATGGATAGGACGGGGCGGCACGGCCAGCGAATCAACAGTCAAGACGCCTCTGGCGGCGTTCGGGATCGGCGGTGGCCTGGACATCATCACGCCCCGGGGGCTCGGTGTTTTTGTCAGTGGCGGCGGACTGCAATTCTTCCATGGCGGACTCTCGCCTCAAGAGTTGATCATCCCCGTCATCACGGTCGTGGCCCGGGACGTTACGCCGGAACCGAAGTATCAGATCCTGCTCGCAGTCGCCGGAGGCCGGATCACCACCGGCGTGATTGCGGTCACTGTGGAAATGTCCGGAGACCTTTTCACAAGGGAATCAAGCATTCGCCTCCGCCTTGTTCAAGATGGCCAGCGAGTTGCAGTGGTTGTAGGGGGCGACGGATTCGACGACGCCACCGATACCATTGATGCAAGCGTCGACACGCCGCGAGTTATCACGATGCAGGTATCGTCCAGCATTTTGTCAGGGTCGACTGCCAAACTAGAGGTGCTCGACACGGCCACAGGCGTGCGTCTCAGCACCATTGACGTTGAAGTAGCGGCCGACATAACCGTGGAGGACGACCTTGACTGAACCGATAGTCCACCAGAACAGTTTCGACCGCCTCGATGAGCTGGCGAATCGGTTCTTTCCGGGTCGCGTTGTTCGAAAAGACCTGGTTCGGCAAGTAAAAGTCGGTGCCAGCGTTCCTGTTTACGTGCTGGAGTTCCTTCTTGGGAAGTACTGCGCATCCGATGATCCTGTCGCCATCGAAGCGGGCTTAGTAGTCGTCAATCAGACCCTGGCAGACAATTTCATTCGTCCCGATGAGTCTGAGCAGGCCAAGGCGAAACTCAAGCAAAAAGGAAAGCACCGCCTCATCGACAAGGTGGATGTCCGATTCGTCGAAGGCGACAAGAAATTCTGGGCCACCCTTCACGCCTTCGGATCCAAGTTCGTGAATATCCCCGACGAGATTGTCTACAAATACGACCGCCTCCTTGGCGGCGGGGCCTGGTCACAGCTCGACCTCGTCTACAACGATCTCGAGGACACCGCCCAGAAAACACCCTTCTACATTTCGGCCCTAAAGCCGATTCAGGTCGCCGCCTTCGACCGGGACGCCTACCTCGCCTCACGTGCTGAGTTCACCCGTGACGACTGGCTCGACCTTGTCATGCGCACCCTCGGGCTCGAACCATCCGAATACGACCTGCGGGGCAAGCTCCTGGCGATCACCCGACTCATCCCGATGGCAGAGCGCAACTACAACCTCATCGAACTCGGACCGTGGGGCACCGGCAAGTCGTTCATATTCCGAGAGTCCAACCCCAACACGATCCTTATTTCGGGCGGCAAGGTGACCGTCGCCCAACTCTTCGTGAATATGTCATCGGGCCGTGTGGGCCTATTGGGCACATGGGATGTGGTCGCTTTCGACGAGGTCGCCGGCCTCCAGATGTCTGATTCCACGGTGGTCAACATGCTCAAGGATTTTATGGAGTCCGGGTCCTTCGCCCGAGGCAAGGAAGAGATACCCGCCGAAGCATCGATCGTGTTCATCGGGAACACGTCAAAACCACACGAGGAACTCGTGCGGACCGCCCACCTCTTCGCCGACCTACCGCCCGGAATGATCGACCCAGCATTCCTCGATCGCCTCCACTACTACCTGCCCGGATGGGAGGCACCGAAGCTTGAGAAGCGACTGTTCACCGACCACTTCGGATTCGTCTCGGACTATTTTGCTGAGGCGCTCCGACAGACACGCAAGCTGTCTTTTGTTAGAGCGATCGACGCAGATTTCACCCTCGGGTCTCATCTGGCGGCTCGAGACGAGAAGGCTGTCCGCAAGACGGTTTCGGGGTTCCTCAAGATCCTTCACCCTCATGGCGAGTGGAGCCACGGAGATTTGCGGGAGTACCTCGAATTCGCGTTGGAAGGAAGACGGCGCGTCAAGGAACAGTTGAAGAAGCTTGCCGCCCACGACTACGCAAAGACGGCCTTCTCATATATAGAAAACGACACCGGGCGCGAGGTTTGGGTTGACGTTCCGGAACAGCCCGAGACGTTCGACATGGACATCGAGCTCTCGGAGCATGCTGTCGACATGTCGACCACAAACACGGCATCGCTAATTGAAGCTGGCGAAAGCAAAATGGTCGAGTTCAAACGAACCGCACGATTCAATGAGCACACGGGCATTGCGGACAAGATCATCGAACACGGCGTCGTGAAGTCTGTTGCCGGTTTCATGAACGCCGGGGGCGGCGCCCTTCTCATAGGGGTTCACGATGAGCAGTACGTCACCGGCATGGAAGAGGACTACAAGATCGCCGGCAACAAAGGCCGGGATGGATTCGAGAACTGGTTGGTCACCAAATTGGAAACGGAATTAGGAAAGCCTGCCACAGCATCGTTCGTCGACATCTCGTTCGATACCTTTGACGAAGGGGACGTGTGCCGGGTGGACGTCAGACCCAGCAACCAACCGGTCCACGCAGGAGCTGACGGCGAGTTCTACGTCCGAATGGGGAACTCCACTCGGTCATACAATATCAAAGACGCTCTTGAGTACATCAGGACCCGGTGGTGAGCCCAGTCGGAGGTGACTATCCCAACAGATGAGGGCCTCGCTCAGGAGCAGATTCTCGTGGTAAATCCTGAAACCACAGTCGATGTTCAAAGAGCGTTTGCCAAGCTCGACCCACTGCGGCTGCGGCGGATGACTTCTGAGGAACTTTTTCCGAGCCGACCGAGGTCTGGGAGGTGTCGAATCTGTGCACGAAGAACTGAGCTGACGAGAGAACACATCCCCCCGAGAACTGCATTCAATACCCGACAGGGGACGTCACCAACACTACTCGAGTGGTACTCGAACCCTGGGCTGGAATTGCCGGACACGGGCTCAGTATTCCAAGGTGGCGTATGGGGCTACATTCTTTGTGACAGGTGCAACAACACAACTGGACGATACGGCAGAGAATACGGTGACTGGGCTCGCGGTGCGGCACGCGTTCTGACATCCCTCGAACGCAGCCTTGAGGAACTAGACCATCTGGACCAATGGGGCTACGCCAACGTCCATTTCCGTGGTGTATACCCTGGGAGATTCGTTCGTCAGGCGATTTCGATGGTTCTGTCCGTCAGCGGGAGTTTCGAGCTGAGCGCTCGTCACCCAGAACTTCGCGAACTTGCGCTGGGGGGGCGCCCAATGCCCCTCCCGGCAGACCTTCGGCTCTTTTTAGGTCTGTACGCCGGACCCATGGTGCGATTTGTCGGAGGTCCGTGGGGGCAACCGACGTGGTCCGATCAGGCGGACGGCTGGTCATGGGTAATCGAGGCCGCCTTTCCCCCGTTCTCGATTCAACTACTCGTCGATGGTGATCCAAGCCGTCTCGGCGGCGTTGATATCTCCGGTTTCACCAAGATCGACACTGCCGCCAAATCTGACTTTCAAATCGAGAAATGGATGATCGGCTTCGGACACATACCGCACCCCACGGACTTTCGCACAATCGGCATGCTCGCCTCAAGAGGATAGCCCGACTCGCCCAATGATCCTCCGCATCCAGTGGGGCCAGAATTGGCTGAATACGGTCTTGTGCAACAATCGCTACATGTACTTTTTCACCGAGCGTTACGACCGGGCACTGGTATTTGCCCGCCGAAGACACCAAAAGCAGCTCCGCAAGGGAACGGGAATCCCCTATTTCGCGCATCTGATGGCTACTTCTTCGTTGGTGCTCGAAGCGGGCGGTAACGAGGATCAGGCCATCGCCGGCCTCCTGCATGATGCACTTGAGGACAGCGATGTCACCGCTGTCACCTATGACGAACTCGTGACTGAGTTCGGGCCTACCGTCGCCAACATCGTGCGCGATTGCTCGGACTCTGAAGAGGCCGACAAGCCACCCTGGCGGGAGCGCAAGGAGGCCTACCTTGCCGCCCTTGCCCATCACAGTCCCGATTCAGTCCTCGTCTCGAACGCCGACAAACTGCACAACGCCCGATCCATACTCTCGGACTACTACCGACATGGCGAAGAACTGTGGTCACGCTTCAATCAGGATGGCGACCCGCTCTGGTATTACCGGTCATTGGCCGACAAGTACTCGGAGCTCGGCTCTCCGCTCGCCGACGAACTCGGCCGGGTCGTAGCCGAACTGGAAGAACTGGTCCAGGCAAACACTCCTACTGATTGAGACGTTGCGGTCCCAAACTCACCAGTCCGCAGTTCGACCTTCACCCGATCGAGCCCGGCCAGGTCACGTACGAGTCGGTTGACCGGTGAGATCAGACGGTTCAAGCCGGACGCAGGCTGCTCGGAGTCCATATCGAGATTCATCGTAGGCTTCCATCGATTGCGACGGTACGGATCACGCTCAAAACGACATCCAACCAGATGGGACGACATCAAGGAGTTCGGTGTCTTCGACGCAGCGGAAACCCAGTTCCTCCATCATTGCTACCGCCTCCAGGCCTTCTTCGGGCCGGATTTCGGCGTAGGTGCCGTTGATCGAAGTCTCATACGAGCGTCCAAACGCCCAGACCACCTCATCCGGCAAGCTCTCACATTGGGTCCGCGCCAACGGCGTGGGCCAGTCGGCCGAATGGAACGAGTCGATTTTGTAAGGATCAAACCGGTCGTGATCTTCGGGCAGACCGTGCTCCTGCTGTTCCTCCCAGACTTCGGCGGCCTCGGCGTAGACGCCCGGCAACGGTCGCCCGATCTCAAGATGCCAGGTGAAGTCGTCGAACTCTCCGAAACCGGAATAGTAGAGAATCTCCTCGAACCTCACCGGCGAAGCCTGTTCCCGCAACTCGCCCCAGGTATGACAGGTGGACATGAGTTCCATGACGTCGGCTGCTTCTTCGGCTTCGGCGCGGGGCACGATGTAGAAGTACTCGTAATCCATCCCGCCCACGTGGCCGTACACGAACTCGTCGGGCACCCGCCGTACCGAAATCATCGTCGGCTCGGACGGCGGTTCATCACCGGCCGGTGGGTCCAATTCGACGGGGCTGCCTCCACAGCTCAACATGCCGTGAGGCTCAGAGATGAGCACCTCGCTTCCCCGGCCAACCGAATTGGCCATGCCAGACATGAAGATGACGGCCTGGTCGTCTTCCCCGTCGAAGCTGACTTCGATCAGGCGACCCCGAACGCTCACAACCTTGGCCGACCGCCAGGAGGCAACATCGGCAACCGCTCTGGCGGCCTGGGCGGGATCAACCTGTCCGATCTTGTTACGGACGGCACGCAGATCCTGTTCGGCGGCACGGTCGCTCCCGTCCGTTGGCTCGCCGGCACCCCCAGGAGTCACCTGGCCATTGGTGGAATTCGCCTCCTTAGCCACGGCGATCACCTTCCTCCTCTGTTGGATCGTCGGTCGAGAAGAACCGGTCGGAACGGGAGGTCCGTTCCTCCCTGCTACTGGTCCGGTAGTTGGCCGTGGATTCGGACAAGCGAGCGAACAGGCCTTCGGTTCCTTCACCGGTGGCCTCGAAACTCATGGAGTTCCCCACCGGAACGGACAGGTCCGCACCCGTCTCGTAGACGTCCTGGTTGGCGCCGATGAAGACGAACACCCAGCCTTGCTTCTTGCGATCCTCGATAAGATCAAAGACGGTCGAACGGGTCTGCTCCCGGCTGTCGTTCTCAAGACCGTCCGTGATGATGACCATCACCTGGTCTTCACCGTCGATGGCGAGTTCGAGTCGGCGGGCAATGCCGGCATCGGCGTGGGAGATCATCCGTCCGATGGCGTCATAGAGCGGGGTCGCACCTCGCGGCTGGAATGACGACCGTTCGAAGTCGGTCACTTCCCGCAAGGGCACGGCATCGATGAGGACCTCAAAGGGGTCTTCCGAGTCGAACTGGGCGAGGGTGATAGTCGTGTCACCTTCGACCTTGCGCTGGTCGGCGAGCCATTCGTTGAAACCTCCGACGACCTCGTCGGCAATTCCGCTCATCGAACCGGATCGGTCGAGGACAACCGAGATATGGATTGGTGCTGGCGTGTTACTTGGCATGGTGCTTCCTTTCAAAAAGTTGGGTGTAGCAATCTGTGTGCTGAACGGGATGGCGGCCGGCCATCACCCGGGACGGTCCTTGGTCGTGGGGAGGCCTTCCCGGGGAAGGTTGACCGCCGCCCACAAGTGGGCTGGCTCGATCTCGAGGAGCGCGGCGATCCGCTCGGACGCCTCTTCTGTCCGGACCTCAGTCCAGTCGCTGGATCGGGCGTGATGGACCAACGCATCAAGTGCGTAGCCCATCCCGACGATCGGCCGGTTGACGGCTATCTGGACGAAGGCCTCATCGAAGGGGATCCCCCGATCCAACAGGATCCGGTAAGCCATCGACGGACTCCGGTTGACACCCATCTGGCAATAGACCAGGAGCGTGCCGCCTTCGACTTTGGCGGCGTCGCGGGCAAAGGCCAGGCCCTGAAAGAACCACGAATCCTCCCGGGGAGCCCCGTCGTCGTCGACGCCGACCCGGTGATAGACAAGGTCCGGAGCGTGCTCGGCGAGGAAATCCTCGTCGTCGGTTTCGACCCGACAATCGAGAACGTGGGTCACCCCGTGTTTGATCCACACCTGGAGTTGGGTGAGCGCTTCGTCCGGATCCGATGGGAAACTACCGGTCACGATCAGACCGGGAGCGACCTCCGACAGATGCCGCCACCAAAAATCGAGATCGGCGCCATGCGGGCCGACATGCTGGGCTTCGACCGTGCGACGGATCGCCTGTACGAAAGCGCTGATCGCACCTTCGTCGGTTGGTTTGATGAAGCCGACCAGTTCCCGGCCGTTAACGACAGGTCCGATCGGTCCATAAGGTTTGAACGTATATCCATGAGGCTCCATGAGCCCCTCCTTTCGACACTTGGTTGCCGGCGTACCGGCCGCATCTGCCTTATGGCTAAGCACCTTGGGTGTCGAAACCCAGGTTGCCGGGCCCGCTCTGCGGACCACTCTTGATGCGATTTCCATTATACAGAGGTGGGTGTGACAGATTCCCCGAATAACACCCCAAGTTGAGAAATCTCTCACGCAGGGTGATCGGGCGGGGTGACGGAATTGATAGAACCTCAAGTTTTTTTCCCAAACCCCGTAGGGGTTGGGAACCGCCGGCGGGGTCTCGACCGGGATATTGGGGTGGGTGTGGAGGTAGGGCAGTCG
>Ga0326597_10005953_pt1 | contig 16784 bp, 14 predicted proteins | sample RVTome_12_FD_203789 | JGI IMG/M metagenome (GOLD analysis project Ga0326597, IMG submission 203789) | Soil microbial communities from uranium-contaminated site in the Upper Colorado River Basin, Wyoming, United States - RVT100D185 | ecosystem: Environmental > Terrestrial > Soil > Contaminated >...
GCAGCGGCGCTGCGAAAGTTTCTTGATGAGTTTCTCGTCCATGACCAGCCCCAAACCCGGCGCATCGGGCATCACCACCCGGCCCTGCTTGTCGAGCGTGGCCCCGCCTTCCTTGACCGGGTGGTCCTTGATGCGCAGCTGGTAGTCCATGCCCGGATCGCAGCCGACGATGCGCACCGCCGCATGCAGGTGGCCGGTCGCCGTGTCGAGCAGGTGGCTACCCTGCGTCCAGTCGATGCGCACCGGGATGCCGGCCGCCTCGGCGATGCGCATCATCTGCACCGCCTTGTAGAATCCGCCGCACTTGCCGAGCTTGAGGCTCACCATGTCGGCGATGCGTCGCGAAGCGATCGCTATCATGGTCGATAGATTCTGGATTGCCTCGTCCGCCACCACCTTTTGCGGCACCGCCTGCGTGATCGCGGCGAGCCCCTCGATATCGTAGTACCAGACCGGCTGCTCGATCGCGAGGTTGGCCACGCCGGAGAAGCGCCGCAGCAGCACCTCGATCGTATCCTTCGCGGTGCGCCACATCTGGTTCGGATCGGCGATCACGAGCGCGGGCCCGGGAACGAGCTCGATGATCGCCTCCAGCCGGTCTGCATCCGCGTCCAGCGATTCGAGATGGCCGGTCATCTTCGGCTCGAAGCAGGTGTAGCCCTGTTTCAGCAGCGAGCGAGCGCGCTCGCCCATGCGCTTGGGTTCGGCGCGCGGCATGGTGGCGAGCTTGCCGAACGTCGTCTGGTGCGCGCCGCCCAGCAGGTTGTAGACCGGCTGTCCGGACGCCTTTCCCATGATGTCGTAGAGCGCGATGTCGATCGCGCTCCTCGCGCCGGCGTTGCCCTGGAGGAAGAGATTGTCGAGCGCGGAATGGATGGCGCCGATGTGAAACGGATTCCTGCCGGTGATGAGCCGGCCGAAGAGATCGACCGTCGCGACGATCCCCGCCTGCGTTTCGCTGGTGACCGGGTGAGCGCACGCCTCGCCCCAGCCGACGATGCCCTCGTCCGTGGTGATCCTGACGAAGACGTTCTCCTTGTACTCGATGTTCGCGAACCACGCCTCGCGTGCGTGGACCATCGTGCCCTTTTTCTTGTTCGACCCGAACAGCGCGTGGTACTCGTCGCTGGGCTTGTACCAGACCGGAATCGCTTCGACCTTTCTGATTTTCATCCTCCCCCCCTTTTTGCCGACAAGCTTGAACCGTGATCCGTGAACCGTGACCCGCCGGACCAAGCACGAAGCCAGTCAGGTTACGACGAAGTAGCCGGATCACGATTCACGGACCACTTTTTTAGTCGGCCGCAATATCGGCGCTGCTCTCGATCAGCTTCAGCGGCTCTTCCGGCAGCGAGGGGATCGACTTCAGTCCCGAGCCGGTGCACACGATCACGATACGCTCGCCGGCCTTCACCAGGCCGCGGTCGCGCGCCTTGACGAGCCCGGCGAGCGTCGTGGCGCTTTCCGGACACGCGAAAAGGCCCTCGTGCAGCGCGAGTCGCCCGACTTCGCGCATTGCTTCTTGCGCCGTCACCGCGATCGCCGCGCCGCCGTGTTTCCGGATTAACGCCAGCACCGCGCGGCCGCCCGGCGGGTTCGGCGACTTCAAGCCCCCCGGCGGGATGTCGATCTCCTTCCACGGCTCCACGTCGTCCCTGCCTTCGTCGAACGCCTTCACCGTCGGCGCGCAGCCCGAGTATTGCGTGACGACGAGGCGCGGCATCTTCCCGGAGATCCACCCCAGCTCGGCGAGCTCCTCGAACGCCTTCCAGATCGCGATCGCGCCAAGCCCTCCGCCCATCGGGTAGACGATGACATCGGGCATTTGCCAGCCCAATTGTTCGGCAATCTCGAACCCCATGGTTTTCTTGCCCTCCATGCGGTAGGGCTCCTTCAGCGTGCAGACGTTGAACCAGCCGTGCCGGCCGCACGCTTCGGCCACCAGCCTGCCCGAAATGTGCCAGTTGTCCAGATAGTAGGTACGAGCCCCGGCGAGCGTGCAATGCGCGCGGCTCGACGACTGTGCATCGGTGGGCAGGATGCTCACGCATTTGATTCCCGCCCGCGCCGTATAAAGCGCCCACGAGCCGCCGGCGTTGCCGGAACTGTTCAGGGCGACGGCTTTGACGCCGAGCTCGCGGTAGCGCGACACGGCAACCGCGGCGCCGCGGTCCTTGAACGTGCCGCTCGGGTTGCGCCCTTCGTCCTTTAACCACAAGTTGCCGCAGCCGATCGCCCGCCCAACTCGGTCACATGGGAGCAGCGGCGTGAACCCCTCGCCGAGAGTGACTGCGCGGTCCGGTTTTTCGACCGGCAGCAATGGGCCGTAACGCCAGAGCGACGGCGGTCCGCGGGCGATGTCCAGCGGCGACACTTCACGCCTGATTCGCGCGAGGTCATAGCGCGCAAGCTGCAGCGCTCCGTGACCGCCTTCGTTGTTGCGAGGCGCGTTCGCGGAGGCGCGCTCGCCACCGGGCACATACTCGAGGTGCGAAAGGTAGGACATCGGCGTTTCCTCCGAATCCAAGCGTTCCTGTTTGTTCTTCCGAGTGCCCGATCCATCAGCACCGGAAACGCGCCGCGGCGCTGCTACTCGATCTTCGCGCCCGATTCCTTGATCAGCCGCGCGTACTTGTCGTGGTCCGCCTGGATCCGGTCGGCGAATTCCGCCACCGACGCGATCCATGGCTCGAGCGCCTGGTTCGACAGCACCTTGACGACATCCTGCATGCGGAGCGCCTTGGCAATCTCCCCGTTCAGCTTTTCAAGAATCGCCGCCGGCGTGCCGGAGGGCGCAAAGACGGCGATCCACGGGCTCATCTCGTATCCCGGCACACCCGCCTCGGCAATGGTCGGCACTTCCGGCATAAGCCTGAGCCTCTTTGCGCCGGTCATCGCCAGCAGCCGCAGCTTCTTCGACCTGATGTGGTGAATCACCGTCGCCAATGTGGCAGTCATCGCCTGGGTCTCACCAGCCACGATCGCCTTTACGGCCGGCGGGCCGCCCTTGTAAGGGACGTGGACGATTTTGATCCCGGTAAGCGCAATGAACTGCGCCATCGAAAGATGCGGGGCGCTGCCGTTGCCCGAGGACGAGTAAAAGATCTGCCCGGGCTTCGATTTGGCGAGCGCCACGAACTCTTTCACCGATCTCACCGGCAAAGAGGGATGGACGATCAGCCCGCCTGGCTGCTGCGCGAGCAACGCGACAGGCACGAAGTCCTTGAGGGTGTCGTAATGAAGCTTTTTTCCATACATCGTCGCGTTGCCCAGATGCGTCACCGAATGCACCATGAGCGTGTAGCCGTCGCCCGGGGACTTCGCGACGAGATCCGCGCCGATGGTGCCGGACGCGCCCGGACGGTTGTCGATCACGAACTGCTGCCCCAGCGCGTCGCCGACTTTCTGCATCACTACCCGGCCGACGATGTCGTTGGAGCCCCCGGCGGGCCATGGAATCACGACTCTCACCGGCTTGCTGGGATAAGATTGCGCGCCCGCAGCGCCCGGCCACAGCACGACTGCGGCCAGGACAAGAGCCGAGCGACATATGAGCTTTCTCATGAGTGCTTCCTCCTGCTTGTGCAACAGCAACACCTCCGCGTACGGCCGCGGAGGAACCACGGCTCGCGTGCCGGCGAATTCTCTCTCTAGTCGACCGCGAGCCTTTCCCTGAACTTGAGCTTCATCAGCACACCATCCCGTACCTTCGGCATCTGAGGCACCGGTGCATCGCTGATCTTGACGTTCACGAGCACTGGCCCGGGCGCGTTGAGCACCTTGTCGACGGCCTCGTCGATTTGGGTCCGGTCGTCGAGCCGAATCGCCACCGGAAATCCCGCGGCGGCGGCCATGCCCGCAATGTCGACGCCGAAGCGCGTCGCGGTCGCCTGCGCGCCGGTCTCCTGGTACGACTCGTTGTCCATGACCACGACGGCGAGGTTCGCAGGCCGCTGCGCCACGATCGTCGCTAGCGAGCCGACGCCCATCAACATGTCGCCGTCGCCGAGAACCACCACGACGCGCCGGCCCGGCTGCACGACCGCGAGACCAAGGCCCATCGCGGGTGCGCCGCCCATGCCCGCGCCGTGAATCGTGAAATTTAGGGGATGCTCGCCGCGCGCAGCCACCAGGTCGTAGCCCGCGTTGCCCAGCCCTCCGATTGCCAGCACCTCGTCGTTGCCGGCGAGAATTTTCTTGACCACTTCCCGCCGGTCGAGCCCCCGCCTCGTTTTCGTATCTGCCGTCATGCCTCGAACCTCTTTGCGCCGGTTAGCCGTTGGGTGAGCAGCACACCCGCCCCCGAGCAGCACGAGAAGACCATCTGGGCCGCCGCTGCGACAGTCGGGGCGGCCTCTTCCGCATGGTTCACCTCGTATGCGTGAAAGTCCGCGAGTTCGAGCAGCGGCCTGGTGTTGCGGCCCATGTAGAGCATCCACGGATTCGCTTCGCCCCAGCTTCCACGCACCGTAATGAGCGTCAGGAAAGGAAACTGCCCGGCCTTCAGCAGGCCGAAGTTGTTGATGCAGTTTCCGAGGCCGCTCGATTGCATGAGCAGCACACCGCGGCCACCGCCGAGCCATGCGCCCGAAAGCACGCAGGGGCCTTCGGCTTCGGTCGTCAGGGGGACCATGCGCATCGCGGTGTCTGCTGCGCACAGGTCAATTAGCCGGCGGTGCCCGCCGTCGGGCACATATGCAACGACGGAGATGCCGGCTTCGCGCAGCACCTGGTGCACGGCCGCCTGCCAGTCCTGGCCTTGCGCCGTTTGTTCTTCCATCTTGCGCCTTTCAGTAACTCGTCGGCCAGTTGGCGAGGCGGTGCTGACCGACCCCGCCGGAGAGCCGCAGCGTGTGCACGTCGAGAGTCTCCTTGAGGTAGGCACGCGTCTCGCGCGGGTCGAGCACTTCCTTCACCCCGTAGACCGCGGCGAGATCGTAGGCGCCGCCGTTGCGCGCCATCTCCTTCAGCAGGTCGGCGAAGCGCTCGGGGTCGTCCTCCTCCTTCACTCCGTGCACCACCATCACCGCGGTGCGCGGGTTCATGAAGCTCACCTCCGCGGTCCACCATGCCGCGATTTCGTCGGCGATTCCGGCGCCCCCCATGTTGATGAACCCGCGGCCGTAGCTCTTGCGCAGGATAATGCTGATCCGCGGCACCGTCACCTGCAATACGGCGTTCATCCAGTTGATGACCCGGCCGATGACCCCCCGCTTCTCGGCGTCCGGCCCGATGAGAAACCCCGGCTGGTCCTGCAGGAACAGAAGCGGCACGTTGTAGGAATCGCAGAGCACGATGAAGTCGGTCGCCTTGCTGCACGCGTCGGCGTCCATTGCGCCGCCCTTGTAGAGCGGGTTGTTGGCCACGATGCCGATCGCGCGGCCGTCGAGCCGCGCAAGCCCCGTGGTGATGCTGCGCCCGTAGCGCTCCTTCAACTCGAAGAAGCTGTCGCGGTCGACGAACGCCTTGATCACCTTGCGCACGTCGTAGACCTTGGCGGCGGACTCGGGAATGAGATCGAGGATGTTCTTCACCGCGTCGTCCGAGCCCCCGGGCACGGCCGCCAGCGGCGGCGCCTCGCGGTTGTTGGTTGGCAGGTAGGACAGAAACTGCTTGATCGTCTCAATCGCCTGCTCATCGGAATCCACCACCACGTCGGCGAAGCCCGAGTGCTCCGCGAGCACTCGCCAGCCGCCGAGCTCCTCCGGGGTCACTTCGCGCCCGACCGACATCGACACCACGCGCGGGCTCGCCACCGCCATCACCGATCCCTTGCGCATGACGCAGAAATCCGAGCAGCACGCATGCCACGCCGCCGAGCCGAACGCGTTGCCCAGAACCGCGGCGACCCACGGCGCTTCGCGCGTGCGCAGGAACCGGGGGCCTTCGAAGTTCATGCCCATGCCCTCGCCCATGATGTCGGGCATGCGCACGCCGGTGGACTCACCGAGGAACACCACCGGGAAGCCGCGCTTGCCGCCGGTGTCCTTCACGTGCGCCATCTTGCGGTTATTGGTGTAGCTCGAGGACGAGCCTTTCACCGTGAAGTCGTAGCCGACGACGCCCACCCGCCGGCCATCGATCTTGGCGAAGCCCGTCACCTTGCCGTCGCACGGGGTGGATTCGCGCATTTCCGGAATGTAGGACACGCCGAACAGCCCCGTCTCGCGGAAACTGCCGGCGTCGACCAGCCGGTCGATGCGCTCGCGCACATTGAGCACGCCCGACTCATTGCGTCTGGCGATTTTCTCGGGCCCGCCCATACGCTTTGCGCGCGCGGCCCGCTGGGCGTGGTCGTTGATCTGTTGCTCGAATTTCATCGTTGCCTCCCGGACCCACCGGCTATTGTCGCGCCGCGGCGGCGGGGCGGTCTGCCACCTGGGTGACAATCGCCGATGGAGGCGCCAAAGCCCAGCGATTACAATCTCCTATCCATCAGATCCGTGCGCGGACCCGTGGCCACGACCGACTTCCTGGGCAGGCTCGATGACGAAACCCGCAACGCGCTGCTGGGGAAGGCGGCGCGCCGGCGCTTGCGCAAGGGCGGGTTCGTGTTCCGCATCGGCGACCCCGGCGACGCCGTGTTCGTGCTGCTCTCCGGGCGCATCAAGACCTACAAGATCGCGCCGAACGGGCGCGAGGTGATTCTCTGGTTTGGATTTCCCGGTGAGGTTTTCGGACTGGTGGAAACGCCGCACCACAAGGGCCGCATGGTGAGCGTGGAAGCGTGCGAGGCGAGCGAAGTCGCAGAGATCCCGAGCGCGAAATTCCGCGAATTCCTCGCGGCGCATCCGGAGGTCTCGCAACTCCTCATCCGCATCATCGCCTCGCGGCTCGGCATGCTCGCCAACCGGCTGGTCTACCTGATGGCGGACAACGCCGAGGCGCGCATCGCCAAGCTGCTGGTCGACCTCGCCGCGCGCTACCACGACCCGAAGGACGGCGCCGAGCATCCGATCGGCCTCACCCACCAGGAAATCGGCGACATTACCGGGGTGCAGCGCCAGACCGTGACGCGCATCCTCGGGAAATTCACCGAGCGCGGTGCGTTGTCGGTGCGCTACCGCAAGATCAGCATCCGGGATCGCGACTTGCTCGCGCGCTACGCCGCTCGCCACCCCTGATTGAAGCCGTGCCTTACGGTTCAGCGCCGCCCATTACCTTGAGGGCATTCATGCGCCGGCACACGTCGAGGAAAAGATGTCCATCGGTGCCGAGCACGATCATCTGCACGCCGCGCTGCGCGACCGCGCGGCCGTAGGCCGGATCGAGCCGGTTGCCGATGGTGGTCATGACGCGCTTGCCGTGGCGCTTCGCCGCCGCGACCACGAGGTCGAGGGCGGCGCCGAGCGCCGGATCGTCGAAGGTCGCGCCGGGAACGCCGAGCGATACACCGAGGTCGGTGGGCCCGACGAACCAGGCATCGATCCCGGGCATCGCCGCCAGCGCGTCGAAATCGGCGATCACCTCTTTCTCCTCGAGCAGCGGCACCAGCATCACCTCTCGATTGGCCGCTCGGGTGTAGGCGTTCCAGTCCCCGGGCGCGTAATCGGCAGAGCGCGCAATCGGACACGCCCCGCGTGTGCCTTCCGGCGCATAGCGGGTCGCAGCCAGCGCAGCCTCGCATTTTTCGCGCGTGGCATGCGGCAGGACGATGCCCATCGCGCCGAGATCGAGAACTTTCGTGATGAGCCCCGCGTCGACGTCCGGCACGCGCACGAGTGGCGTGATGCCGGCGGCGTCGGCCGCGCGGATCACGTGCGCGCAGCGGTCCAGGTCGAGCGGGCTGTGCTCCATGTCGATGATCACGAAATCGACGCCGGCCGCGGCGGCAAGCTCGACGATCATCGGGTTGCCGCTGAAGAGGATGATGCCGGTTACGGTCTCGCCACGGTCGAGCGCGGGTCGGAGGGGATTTTTTTTCACGGGAAGCGCAGCTGGTCGGGAATGTCGCGCGAGATTACCCAGCGCGCACCGCGCGGGTCAAGCCGGGGGTCGAGACCCCTGAAGTCGGAAGACGAGCGATTGACCGCCAAGACGCCAAGGCCGCCAACAAGAGCAAAAGAAAAGACGAGAGAAATTCATGTGGAACTTCTTGGCGGTGATTGCTTGGCGCCTTGGCGTTTCGAAATCGCACCCGGCTTGTCAGGCACTTCAGCAATTCCGGGTTTTTGCAGCCGCTTTGGCTTAAATCATGGCGGCCGGCGCTGGAATTTGCTATAAACGGCGTCAATTTTCCCCTCCAGAAACACGCCATGCCCTCCAAACCCGAATCGCTCACCGCCTACGTCGCAGAGTTCATCACCCGCACCCGCACGGCGGACATTCCCGCCGATGTGATGCGCCTGGGCAAGCGTTCCATCCTCGACGGCCTCGGGCTCGCGCTCGCCGGAAACGCCGCCAGGTCCGGCCGTATCGTACGCAGGTACCTGAAAACCCTGGGCATTCCCACCGATCAAGGCTGCACCGTCATCGGCACCGGCATGAAGGTGCCGGCGCGTTTCGCGGCCTTCGCCAACGGCATCGCGATCCACGCCGACGACTACGACGACACGCAACTCGCGGTCGCAAAGGACCGCGTCTATGGGCTGCTCACCCATCCGACCGCCCCGGCCCTGCCGCCCGTGCTGGCGCTCGCCGAGCGCGGCAATCGTTCGGGACGCGATCTTCTCACCGCCTACCAGATCGCGGTCGAAGTCGAGACCAAACTGTCCGAAGCAATCAACCCGCGCCACTACGACGACGGATTTCACTCCACTGCGACGATTGGCGCCATCGGCGCCGCCGCGGGGGCATCGCGCATGTTGGGCTTGAACGTCGAGCAGACACGGCGAGCGCTCGGCATCGGCGCGAGCCAGTCGGCCGGCCTCCGCGAGAATTTCGGCACCATGACCAAGCCGTTCCACCCCGGCCGCTCCGCGGAAAGCGGCATCATTGCCGCCGACTTCGCGAAGCTGGGCTGGACCGCGACTCCGATCGTGCTCGAAGCCGGGCGCGGATTCTTCAAGGCAGCCGGCGGCGGCTACGATGCGGGCTCGATCGATGGAAAGCTCGGCAACCCTTGGTCGTTCGCCTTCCCCGGCGTCTCGATCAAGCCGCATCCGAGCGGCTCGCTCACACATCCGGGCATGGGCCTCATGCTGGATCTCATCAAGCAGCACGACATCGACCCCGAGCGGGTGGGGAAGGTCAAGGTCGGCACCAACCGGCACATGCCCAACGCGCTGATCCACCACCGCCCGACGAACGAGCTGCAGGCCAAGTTCAGCATGGAGTTCTGCATGGCTATCCTGCTGCTGCGGCGCAAAGCGGGGCTCGCAGAGTTTACCGACGCAGTGGTGAACCGGCCCGAGGTAAAGAGGATGATCGAAAAGATCGACTTCGGCGTGCATCCGGAAGCGGAAGCCGCCGGCTACGAGAAAATGACCACCATCATCGAGATCCGACTCGCCGACGGCCGCACGATCGGCGGCCGCGCTGATTTTGGCAAAGGCAGCCCGGCCAACCCGATGAGCGACGAGGAGCTCGCCAACAAGTTCCGCGAGTGCGCGGCGTGGGGCAAGCTGCCCAAGGCGAGCGCCGAGAAGATCGTCAACATGGTATTCAACCTCGAGAAGCTGAAGAGTACGCGAGCGCTGACGCGGCTGCTCGCCATCGGCGGAGCGAAGGCGAAGAAGAAGGCCGCCCGCAAGTGAAGCCGGGAAATCGAGAGCGCGGGAGACGGGATCAGCCGCCGATGGACGCCGATATACTCCGATAAGAGCAAGGCCGACCCCCCAACAAATCCGCTCACCACAAAGCTACAGGGCACACACCGGCTTCAAGCCAGAGACTAAATCATGAACCCGCCGCTCCCGCTCATCGGTCTGATGCTGGGCGATGCAACGGGCATCGGGCCGGAAATCAGCGCCCGGCTGCTCGCCTCCGGCGTCACGAAGGACCTCGCCCGCGTCGTCGTCATCGGCGATGCGCGGGTGCTCGATCTCGGCATCCGCGACGCCGGAGTCAAGCTGGGCTACCGCAAGCATGCGGACGTGGACGACGTGCGCTGGCCTTCCGAGGGCGTAGCGCTGATCGACTTGGGCAATATTGATCCGGCGCGAATCCGACGCGGCGAGAGTTCCGCGGAATCGGGGCGTCTGACCGGGGAAACCTTGAAGTACATGATCGATCTTGCGCTCCGGTGCAAGATCGACGGCATCTGCTTTGCGCCGCTCAACAAGGGCGCGATGTTCCAGGGCGGCTGGAAATTCCCCGACGAGCACCAGATGTTCGCCAAGCTCACGGGCCACCAGGGCTTCTTTGGCGAGATGAACGTGATCGAGCAGTTCAGCACCTTTCGCGTCACCTCGCACGTCGCGCTGCGCGAGGCGGTCAACATGATCACGCCCGAGCGCATCGGCGATGCGATCCGGCTCGCCGATGCGTCGCTCCGCGCCGCCGGCCGTGCCACACCGCGCATCGGGGTGGCGGCATTGAATCCCCACAACGGCGAGAACGGGCTCTTCGGCGACGAGGAGATCCGCGTGATCCGCCCGACGGTGGATAAGCTGCGCGCCGGCGGCATCGCGTGCACCGGCCCGATCTCCTCGGACACGATCTTCGTGCGGGCGCTGAAGGGCGAGTTCGATGGCGTGGTGATGATGTACCACGACCAGGGCCAGATCGCGACCAAGCTGCTGGGCTTCAACAAGGGCGTCACGGTGACCGCGGGCCTGAAGACCGTGTTCACCACACCCGCGCACGGCACGGCCTACGACATCGTGGGCAAGGGCAAGGCCGATGCGGGCGCCATCGAGCACGCTTTTACCATTGCGGCGCGCATGGCAGCAGCCCGCCACCAGCCCGCCCCGGCCAATTAACCAGCGGTCCGATTCAGGATCACGCCGACTGACCGGCCTGGCGAACAGCGCCGGGGAACCGGCCTGCCCCATCCCGTGCAGGTGCGCCGGCGCCGAAAAATATAGATAATGATCGGAGGAGACGACAACCCGGGAGAGAAACATGAAGACTCAATACCTGTTCAGGCATTTGCTGCTGGGAATCGCCGTCACCGGGCTGGCGGCGGCCCCCGTCGCCGCTCAGGAGTTCCCGACCCGGCCGGTGCGCATCATCATCGGCTTCCCGCCCGGCGGCGCGACCGATCTCGTCTCGCGCCTGATGGCGCCGAAGTACACCGAGATCTTCAAGCAGCAGTTCATCGTGGACAACCGGCCGGGCGCGAACGGCGTGATCGGAGCCGATCTCGCCGCGAAGGCGGCGCCTGACGGCTACACGCTGCACCTCGCGACCATCGGCTCGCTGGTGATCAGCCCGGCGATCACCAAGGTGCCGTACGATCCGATCAGGGACTACGCGCCGATCTCGCAGGCGGTTACACTGCTGAACATATTCATCGTGCATCCCACGCTGCCGGCGAGATCGCTCAAGGAGCTGATCGCGCTGGCGAAGGCCAAACCTGGCGCGCTCAATTACGCCACCTCGGGAAACGGCAGCCCGGGTCACCTCGCCGGGGAGCTGTTCAAGAGCATGGCGAAGGTGAACATCGTGCATATACCGTACAAGGGCGGCGGGCCGGCGCTCACCGACCTGGTTGCGGGTCACATCGAGATCTTCGTCGCGGTGATCTCGACCGCGATACCGCAGGTGAAGGCCGGCAAAGCCCGCGCGCTCGCCGTGACCGGCAACAAGCGCGCCGCGGCCCTGCCCGACGTGCCGACCGTCGCCGAGACGGGGCTCAAGGGTTATCAGGCCACCAACTGGTACGGTTACGTGGCGCCCGCGGGCACGCCGCGCCCGATCATCGAGCGGCTGAACAGGGAAACCGTGGCGATCCTCAACATGCCGGACGTGAGGGAGGCGCTGCTCAGCCGCGGCCTCGACGCCGTATCGAGCACGCCGGTGCAGTTCGCCGCCCACATCAAGGCGGAGACCGAAAAATGGACTAAGGTGATCCGCGACGCCAAGCTGCAGGCGAATTGATAACGCAGATGCCACAGCCGGTCATCGACCGGCTGCACGAGGAAAATCTTTAAGGAACCGGTCGAGCGCCGCGTAGGTCTCCTCCGGCGCCTGCTCCTGCGGGTAATGACCCGACGGCAGCGGCACGAAGCCCCGAATGTCCGAAGCATACTGCGGCCATGCGTCGCGCGGCCTGAAATGCTGCTCGACGTGGCTCTTGGAACCCCAGGTCACCAGCACCGGGCACTTCACCTTGTTCCCTGCCTCGAAGTCCTGGGTGTCCATCTCAAAGTCGATGGTCGCCGCCGCGCGGTAGTCCTCGCACACGCCGTGAATCTGCTCGGGCGTGCAGCAGCGCATGTACTCCGCCACCGCCTCGGGCTCGAGCCCGCCCTGCCCGTGCGTGTGCTTTTCGAGCTTCTTCTTCATGTAGTACTCGAGGTTCGAAGACAGCAGCCGTTCCGGAAAATCATACGGCTGCGCCATGAACATCCAGTGGTACGAATGCAGCGCCCAGCCACGCGGAAATTCCGTCCACGTGTGGTGCGTCGGCACGATGTCGACGCTGACGAACTTCTTCACGCGGTCCGGGTGATCGAGCGCCATGCGAAACGCGGTGCGCGCGCCGCGATCGTGCCCGACCAGGAAGAACTCCTTGAAGCCGAGGTGCGCCATCACCTCGACCTGGTCCTGCCCCATGCGCCGGAACGAGTAGTTGCTGTGGTCCGGCTTGCCGCGCGGCTTGGAGCTGTCGCCGTAGCCGCGCAGGTCCGTAGCCACCACGGTGAAATCCTTGGCGAGCCGCGGCGCGATCTTGTGCCATGTAACGTGTGTCAACGGGTTGCCGTGGATCAGCAGAAGTCCTGGACCATTGCCGCCGTAACGCAGGTTGATCTTCACCTCGGGATCGCTCGTCTGCACCTGGGTTTGCTTGAATCCCTCGAACATGCGCGTCTCCTTCGACGTACCGGTAAGCGAGCCGTAACGCTACACCAATTCGCAACCCGTGGGCCACCCGGCACGACCGAATTGTGGACCGCGGCGCGGCGCGGTAAATCGCCTATGTTAAAATTCCGGTGCCGTCGGGTCCGGCAAATCAGGATATGCAAGCGAATGAATGAATGACGCCCGCGAAACGCGGCGTGCCCGTCACTCATCGCTCATCGCTCATCACTCATCACTCATCACGGAATCTGACATGTTCAACCCGTTCAAGCCCCTCGAACTGATCAACGCCGAGGTCTTCACGTCGCTGCCCGCGAAATTCCGCAAGAAGAGCCGCACCGGATGGTCTGACCCCAACCGCCAGAACGCGGAGGTCGAGTGCTTCCTGGAGGGTCCCGCATTCGACCGCCAGGGCAATCTCTACATCGTCGACACGCCGTTCGGCCGCATCTTCCGCATCGATCCCAAGGGCGGGTGGGAGCTCGTCGTGCAGTACGACGGCTGGCCCAACGGCATGAAATTTCACAAGGACCGGCGACTGTTCATCGCCGACTACAAGAAGGGCCTGCTCACGCTCGACGTGAAGACCGGCAAGATCGAGCCGCTGCTGGAAACGGCATACAGCGAAGGCTTCAAGGGGCTCAACGACCTCCACTTCGCTTCCAACGGGGATCTCTATTTCACCGACCAGGGCCAGACCGGCATCGCCGATCCGACCGGGCGGGTGTTCCGCCTCAAGGCGAACGGCGAGCTGCGCCGCCTTTGCGACAACGTGCCGAGCCCGAATGGCATTACCGTGGCCACGACCGAGAAGCAGGTCTACGTCGGAGTCACGCGCTCGCAGACGGTATGGCGCCTGCCGCTGATGGCCGACGGCTCGGTTTCCAAGACCGGCGTCGCAATCCAGCTCTCCGGCGGCGTCGGCGGCCCGGACGGCATCGACATGGATGCCGATAACGGCATCGTCGTGTGCCAGTTGGGCGTCGGCATCTGGCGCTTCGACGCGAACATGCTGCCCACCCACCTCGTGCACTCGGCCGGCCCGAGGCACCACCACCTCGCGAACATCGCATTCGGCGGCCCGGCGCGCAAGGACATGTACATCACCGACTCGCTCTCGGGCGACGTGCTGCTCGCGAAGATGCCAGTGGCGGGGAAGCTGCTGTACGGCCATCAGTAACACCCGAAACCCTTAATGCTTCTAGAAGTCAAAAATACTCCAAAGGCAACGAAACCGCCGATGAACGCCGATGTTTTGAGATGGTTCTAAGCATTTCAACGCGGACGAGGTAGTCATTGAAGATCCTGGTCCTCCCCGGGGACGGCATCGGCCCCGAAATCACCGACGCGACGCTCAAGGTCCTCGACCGTGCCAACGAGAAGTTCAAGCTCGGGCTCGAGTGGCAACTCGAGGACATCGGCTTGAAGACGCTGAAGTCGAAAGGCTCGACGTTGCCCGATCCTGTCATGGACGCCGCGCGCAAGGCGCCGGGCATCATCCTCGGCCCGGTGGATCACCTGCAGTATCCTGCACGCGAGAAAGGCGGCATCAATCCCTCGGGCGAGCTGCGCGTGAAGCTCGACCTCTTCGCCAACATCCGCCCCGCGAAGTCGCGCATGGGCGTGGGGCTCACCGGCAAGCCCGTCGACCTGGTAATCTTCCGTGAGTGCACGGAGGGCTTCTACGGCGACCGCAACATGTTCATGGGCCGCGGTGAGTTCATGCCGACCGAGGACATGGCGATCGCCATCCGCAAGGTGACGGCGCGCCAGTGCCAGCGCATCTCCCGGGTCGCCTTCGACTGGGCGCGCAAGCGCCGCAAGAAAGTGACCGCGGTGCACAAGGCGAACGTGCTGCAAATTTCGGACGGTCTCTTCCTGCGCGAAGTGCGCAAGATCGCGAAGGACTACCCGGACGTCGAGCTCGACGAGAAGATCGTCGACGCGATGGCAGCACTGCTGGTGCGCAACCCGACCCAGTTCGACTGCATCGTCACCGGCAACATGTTCGGCGACATCCTCTCGGACGAGGCGTCGGAGATTTCCGGCAGCCTGGGGCTTGCCGGCTCGGTGATGGCCGGCGACGACGCCTGCTGCGCCCAGGCGCAGCACGGCTCGGCCCCGGACATCCAGGGTCAGGACAAGGCGAATCCGACTTCTCTCCTGCTGTCCGCCGCCATGCTGTTCGAGTGGCTGGCAGAGCGCCACAAGCGCCCGGAATTCGCCAAGGCGGCAGCCGCGATCGAATCCGCCATCGACGCCGCGCTGCAAAGTCCCGAGACGCGCACGTCTGACCTTCAGGGCAAGCTCGGCACGCGCGCGTTCGGGGCCGAAATCGCGAAGCGCGTCGCCTGATCGGTTGAGGTGCGATGAAGTAATGTCGCATCAGCCGCACAGGGGCGGCGCGCGGTTCTCGCCTGCTGTACATCAAACGAATCCCGATAACGGAGGCACCATGGATTTCTCTGCACTTGCCACGTCGTTGTCCAATACCCTGGGAGCGCATCTGCCCAATATCCTGGGCGCCCTGGCGATCCTGATTATCGGGTGGATCATCGCCGTCGCCGCGCGCGCCGGGTCGCTCCATCTGCTCGAGATGCTGAAGGTCAACCAGCGCATCCAGGAGAGCACCGATCAGACGCCGGACGTCGAGTCCGGCATCGCCGGCGGCGTGTTCTGGGTGATACTGCTGGTCACGGTGCTCGGCGTGCTGCCCAACGTCTTTGCCGCCCTGGTAATCGGTTTCGTGGGCTGGCTGGTCGCGAAGGTGCTGCGCGGCCTGGTCGTCAACCTGCTTGCCGCTGCCGGCGCCGACGAGGCGGGACACAAGGCCGGGCTCGAGCAATCGGTGCAGATCTCGCGCGTCGTCGGCACGCTGGTGTTCATCTTCATCTTCATACCGACGCTGATCGCGGCGCTTGACGCACTGCAAATCGAAACGGTGTCCCGGCCAGCGACCGACATGCTGGGGCGGATCCTCGATGCGGTTCCGCAACTGGTGGCAGCCGGCCTGATACTGGTCGTGACCTGGTACGTCGCCAAGTTCGCCTCCTCGCTCATCGCGCGGCTGCTCAACAGCATGGGGCTCGACACGCTGCCCGAGAAGATCGGGCTCGGCGGCGCGTTCGGTGGCGAACTCAAGCCCTCGACCCTGATCGGCATGCTGATCATGTTCTTCGCCATGCTGTTCGCCACGGTGGAAGCCGCCAACCAGCTCCAGTTCTCTCAGGTGCGTGACGTCGTCACCACTTTCATCAACTTCGGCGGCGACATCCTGCTCGGCGCCGTGATCCTGCTTATCGGCTTCTGGCTCGCGAACCTTGCCTACACTGCGATCACCCGCGCCGGCGGGGACGCGAGCAGCACGCTCGCGCGCGTCGCCCGCATCGCCATCCTCGGCCTGGTGATCGCGATGGGCCTGCGCGCGATGGGCATTGCCGACGACATCGTGAACCTCGCGTTCGCGCTGACCTTCGGTGCGGTTGCCGTCGCCGTCGCGCTGTCTTTCGGCCTGGGCGGCCGGGAGGCCGCAGGCAAGCAGATGGAGCACTGGCTCTCCAAGCTGCGCAAGTAACGTTAAAACCGGACGCGTTGCGCCGGTTTAACTCCACGCGTTGGAACGGACGATCAATCGCCGCTCAACGCGTGGAGATGAATCTCAAGCAGGTGAATTCTCGGGCGTAATATTGAAAACCTGCCGGGCGGAGCTGTAGGGCAGAGCTTTAGCCCGCCGCACTCCGCCGCTCTTGCCGCGCCGACCTTGGCGCGCTGAAGCCGCGCCCCGTTCCTCACTCCTCACTTGGAAACTGGCGGGCCTTTCAGCTCGACCGTATTTCCTTCCGGATCGCTGATGTAGACCGACGGGCCTTCGCCGTCGG
>Ga0326597_10005954_pt1 | contig 16784 bp, 12 predicted proteins | sample RVTome_12_FD_203789 | JGI IMG/M metagenome (GOLD analysis project Ga0326597, IMG submission 203789) | Soil microbial communities from uranium-contaminated site in the Upper Colorado River Basin, Wyoming, United States - RVT100D185 | ecosystem: Environmental > Terrestrial > Soil > Contaminated >...
CAACTGGATCCCGGAGCACGTCAAGGAGGGTTCGTTCGGCAAGTGGCTGGAAGGCGCCCGCGACTGGTCGATCAGTCGCAACCGCTTCTTCGGCACGCCGATCCCGGTCTGGAAGAGCGACGATCCCGAGCACCCGCGCATCGACGTGTACGGCAGCGTGGCCGAACTGGAACGCGACTTCGGGGTGCAGGTCGAGGACCTGCACCGGCCGTTCATCGACCAGCTCACCCGCAAGAATCCGGACGACCCGAGCGGCCGGAGCGCGATGCGCCGCGTTCCCGACGTGCTCGACTGCTGGTTCGAGTCAGGCTCCATGCCGTACGCCCAGGTGCACTATCCGTTCGAAAACCGGGAGTGGTTCGAAAACCACTTCCCGGCCGACTTCATCGTCGAGTACATCGCCCAGACGCGCGGCTGGTTCTACACATTGATGGTGCTCTCGACGGCGTTGTTCGACCGGCCGCCGTTTCGAAACGTGATCTGCCACGGCGTGGTCCTGGACGAGGATCAGCAGAAGCTCTCCAAGCGCAAGCAGAACTACCCCAGCCCGGACGAGGTCTTCTCGACGCACGGCGCCGACGCGCTGCGCTGGCACCTGATCTCCTCGCCGATCCTGCGCGGCAACAACCTGTCGATCGATCGCAAGGGGCGCGTCTTCCAGGACGTGGTGCGCCACGCGATCCTGCCCTTCTGGAACGCGTACGCCTTCTTCACCCTGTACGCCAACGCCGACGGCGTGAAGGCCCGCGTGCGCGCCGATTCGGCCCAGCTGCTCGACCGCTACATCCTGGGCAAGACGCGCGCGATGGTGGAGCGGCTCACCGAGCAGATGGACGGCTACGACATACCGGCCGCCTGCCAGACGGTCAGCGGCTTCACCGACGCGCTGAACAACTGGTACATCCGCCGCGGCCGCGACCGCTTCTGGAAGCACGAACAGGATCAGGACAAGCGCGACGCCTACGACACGCTCTACACCGTCCTGACCACGGTGGTCCGGGCCACGGCGCCCTTGCTGCCGCTGATCACCGAGGAGATCTACCGCGGCCTGACCGGCGAACTGTCGGTGCACCTCACCGACTGGCCGGACGTGAGCGCGTTTCCGGTCGAGCCCGAGCTGATCGCCGACATGGATCTCGCCCGCGGCGTCTGCTCGGCGGCGCTGGCCTTGCGCAAGGCGAACAACCTGCGTACCCGCCTGCCGCTGGCCAGCCTGACCGTGGCGGGCGAGGGCGCGGACCGGCTGCTTCCCTACTTCGACCTGATCCGCGACGAGGTCAACGTGAAGCAGGTGCGGGTCTCGGACGAGGTCGAGGAGCTGGGCAGCTTCCTGCTGAAGATCAACGCCCGCGAGGTCGGCCCGCGGCTCGGCGCGCAGATGCAGAAGGTGATGGCGGCCTCGCGGCAGGGGCGCTGGACGCTGCTGCCAAGCGGACAGGTCGACGTGGACGGCGTGCTGCTGGAAGAGCACGAGATCGAGCTGCGCCTGCAGCCGAAGGACGGCGTCACCGCCCAGCCGCTGCCGGGCAACCGGCTGATCGTGGCGCTCGACACGGAGTTGACCGAGGAACTCGAGCGCGAGGGCACCGCCCGCGACCTGGTGCGCGCGATCCAGCAGGCCCGCAAACAGGCCGGCCTGCACATCTCGGATCACGTGAGCCTCGTGCTGGACGTGCCCGCCGCGGTCCGCGCCGCGGTGGAAAACCATCTCGAATTCGTGCGCGAGCAGACGCTGGCCGACGAACTGAGCTTCGAGGCGGGAGACGCGGCGGAGTTCACTCCGGCGGAACTGGACGGCCAACCGGTCCGGATCGCGGTGCGCCGCGCCTGAATCGCGCTACTCGTTCGGGACCGCGTAGAGTTCGATCGAGGCCAGCGCCCGATCGCCCGGCCCCTGCCCGCCGGCGATCGCGATGGTCCGCCCGTCCTGCAGCAGCGCCGCGGCGTGATCGTCGCGCGGAGTCTGCAGCGGCTTCAACGTTTCGAAGCGGGCCGTCTTGGGGTCGAAGCGCTCCACCGAGTCGAGAATCGTGTCGTGCCCGTGCCCGTCGTCGCTTTCACCTCCGATCACGAGCACCGACCCGTCCGGCAAGGCCAGCTGCACGTGATCGGCCCGATCCGCCGCCATGTCGGAAAGCCCGGTCAGGAGATTCGTGCGCGGATCGAACCGCTCCACGGTGGCCACCGAGCGCCCCGAGTCGAGCTGCCCACCGGTGATCAACACGCGGCCGTCGGGGAGTCTCGTGGCAGAGTGATCGTCTCGGACGTGCGAGAGCCGCGGGCCGGCCACGAAGCGGTTCTTTTGCGGCTCGTACAGCTCGGTGGTGTCGCGCCCCGCGCCGCCGGCGACGAGCACGCGCCCGTCCAGAAGCAGCGTCGCCGTGTGCCCGTGGCGGGCTTCGCCAAGCGGCGGGCCGGCGATCAGCTCGCCGCTCTTTGGATCGAACAGCTCGGTGGCCCGCGAGCTCTTCCGGCCGGCGTCGAGTCCGCCGGCGACGAGCACCCGGCCGTCCAGGAGCCTGGTGGCGGTCAGGTCCATGCGGGCGCCGCCTGGCAGCACGCCCGCGCGGCGAAACGACCCGCCGGCGTTCTCGTTCGGCTCGAACAGCGTGAGCGTGCCGCCGAGATCGCCGCCCGCGACGAGCACCCGATCCGCCTGCAGCGAAAGGGCGGCGTGGCCGGCCCGGGCCGAAAAAGGCGTCGCCCCGAGCGGCAGCGCGACGAGCCGCGGCGGGTTGGCCCGGAGATCGATCAGCTCCGCGTCGCCGCGGGCCGACAGCAGCAACTTCGAGTCCGAAAGGCCCCCGATCACCAGCAGGCGGCCGCCCGAAAGCGCCGTGGCGCTGGCCAGGACGCGAGCTGTCTTCATCATCAGCGGCGGATCCGGTTCACCGGCCCGGCTGATTCCAGCCAGCGCGAGAGCCGCCGCCGGAGCGATCCAACCGAATCGACGCGTGCCCCTCCGGGGCCGGCTTGACTTGACCTGCCGCTCGCCTAGACTCTCTCGATTCTTCCTTCGGGACCTGATTCGGAGAATGTGATGACGAATCTCGGCCTCCATGTGCTGCTCGACCTGGAAGGTTGTCCCGAAGAGCTCCTGAGCGATGTCGCCAGCATCAAGACGGCACTCAGAAAGGCCGCTGAACTGGCCGGAGCGACCATTGTCGGGGAAGCGTTCCATTCCTTCAACCCTCCCGGCGTGTCGGGCGTGCTCCTGATCGCGGAATCCCATCTGTCCATCCACACCTGGCCCACGCTCGGCAAGGCGACCCTCGACGTCTACACCTGCGGCGAGAAGTTCGACGCGGAGGCCGCGGCCGACCTGCTGGCGCAGTTCCTCGAGGCCGACCGGCAGCAGCGGACCGAGATTCCCCGGGGCATCTCCACCAACGAACTCCCCGTCCAGCACGCCCAGCACATCCAGCACACTTGAGCGCCGAGCGCCCGCCCCCGTTCATCGACCGCTTCATGCCGGGCGAGACGATCCGCTTCGAAGTGAACGCCGTGCTCCATGAGAGCCGCTCGGCGTTCCAGCAGATCCAGGTTCTCGACCTGGCGGGGCCGGGGCGCGCGCTGATCCTCGACGGCGAGATGCAGTCGGCCGAACGGGATGAACGGCTCTACCACGAGGCGCTGATCCAGCCGGCGCTCCTGTCCTGCGCGGATCCGGGACCTCGCAGCGTGCTGATCCTGGGGGGCGGCGAGGGCGCCAGCCTGCGCGAGGTGCTGCGCCACGAGAGCGTAAGGCGCGCGGTGATGGTCGATCTCGACCGCGACGTGGTCGAGGCCTGCAGGGAGCATCTGCCCGGCCATCACGCGGGCGCCTTCGACGACCCGCGCGCGGAACTCCGCTTCGAGGACGCGGCGGCCTTTCTCACGGCCACCGGCGAGCGCTTCGACGCGATCATCTTCGACATCATCGATCCCAAGGAGGACGGCCCGGCCTGCCATCTCTTCCGGGAGCCGTTCTTCGAGACGCTCCGCGCCCGCTTGAACCCCGGCGGCCTGCTCGCGATCCAGTACGGGCCGGCCTTCCCGCCGCACCTCGAGCGGGCGGCCGCGGTGCTCAGAAGACTCCGCCGCGGTTTCGAGGAGCTTCGGCCCGGCGCGGTCTTCGTGCCCTCGTTCCACGGATCGTGGGGCGTCGCCCTGGCGTCTTCGGTCGCCCTCGACCTCGATCCGGCGACGCTCGATCGGCGCATCGCGGCGCGCCTGCCCGCGCCCCTGTTCTCGCTGGACGGCGCCGGCATCGCCGCGCTCCTGACCGCCCCGCGGAGATTGCGCGAGCTGCTTCTGCTCGACTGACCGGTTCAGTACGCTGCGTCCCAAGGTGACACCTGACGGGCGGGCATCATCGACCGGATTCGCCACGGCGCTGGCCCAGGCCGCGCTGCTGGTCGCGCTGATCTCGGTCCCGCTGTTCGCGGACCCGCTGAGTTCCCGCGGGTTCCAGGAAGACCGTATCGTCCTGCTGCGGCTGCTGGGCACACTCGGCCTTGGCGTGCTGATCGTTCGGCCGGCGCGCGCCCGCGGCCTGGGATTCATCGGCGTGGGCCTCGCGCTCTACCTGCTTGCCTCGACCGTTTCGGCCTGGTTCTCGGAGGAACCGATCGCCGCCTGGCGAGGCGCCTACCTGCGCCAGGCCGGCTGGCAGACCGACCTCGGGCTGGCGGGAATCCTGCTCGCCGCCTCGACCCTCGCTTCCCGCCGAGCGTTGTCCGAACTGGCCGTACAAGCGCTGCTCCTTTGCGGCGCGGTCTCCTCGATCCTCGCGCTTTTCCAGACCGCCGGCCTGCCGGTCCCGTTCCTGCTGCCTGGCACACGGTCCGGCGGCTTCACCGGCGGGCCGACCTACCTCGGCTCGTGCCTGGCGGCGCTCCTGCCGATCGCCTTGGCCCGCATCTCAGAAGGCCGCGCGGCCCGCGCTCACATCGCGCTGTCCGTGCTGCTCTTGCTGGGCCTGCTCGCCAGCGCGTCCCGGGCGGCCCTGCTGGCGGCGCTCTGCGGCGCGGCGCTGGTCGGCGTCTGGCGCGGGCGCGCTCGCCTGGTGCTGGGCTCCGCCGCGGCGCTGCTCCTTGTCGGCGCCCTGTTCTGCCTGCCGTTCGTGCGCGCCCGCCTGCCGGCCGACGCGCTGCCCAACCGCCTGGTTTCGGATGCGCTCGGCGATCAGCTCCGGGAGCGCGCGCTGCTCTACCGCGACGGACTGGCGGCGCTTTCCAATCAGGGCGTCCGGCTCTGGATCGGCCGCGGGCCGGACACGATCGGCAACCGCTTCACCGCCGAGATCAGCGAGGATCTGCAGCATCGGCTGGGCGGCAAGGTGCGCGTCGACCGGCTGCACAGCGATCCGCTCGATCTCATCTACACGCGCGGGATTCTCGCGGCCCTGGGCCTGATCCTGCTGGTCGCCGGCGGTCTCCGCATCGGCCACCGTGCGGCGCGGGCGCCGCCCGCCGCGGGGACGGCACTCTGCATCGGCCTGTCCGCGTCGCTGCTCGCGAACTTCATCGACGGAGCCCTGTCGGTCCCGGGCGCGGGCTCGCGGCTCTTGCTGTTCTTCGCCGCCGGCTGGCTCGCCGGATGGGCGGCCTCGGAACGCGAACCGCGCGAAGCCGCGCCCCCGGCGGCGTCCTCGCTGGTGGGCCTGTTGACGGGCGCGGGACTTGCCGTGGTGCTGTTCGCGGTGAGCGATCTCCGGCAGGCCTGGCTCGCGCTCCCGCTCCTGCTGCTGCTCCGGAGGTCTTCAGGGAAACTCCGGGCGCTGTTCGCCGCGGCGGCGCTGGTGCTGCCGTTCCTGGCCCTGCATCTGGCGCTCGATCCCTCCGGCGCACGCGTGTTCTCGGCGAGCGGGCCGGGCGCCTTCGCCGATCGCGCCCGATTGGATCTCGTGCTGCTGCTGCTCACCCTGCTGGCGGCGGTAGCGGGCGTGGCGTTCGTTCGTTTCCGCGAAGAGCGGACCTCTGGACCGGGCGGCCGGAGCCGGCTGTCGCAGGCGGCTCTTGCGCTTTTGCTCTTGTTCTTCCTGAACCTGGCCTATCACGACGCGCGGCGGCTCCTGGCCGACGTGAACGCGCGCGCCGCGCTGGACGCGCAGCTGCGCGGTGGAAAGCCTGCGGCCGCGGCCCGACTGCTCGAGGACGCGATCGAATGGGCGCCCGAGGTGGCCGAGTACCGCAAGCTGGCGATCCTGGCCTACACCGACGAGGCGCACGGCGGGCAAGGGCGTGCGCCGTCCGAACTGCTGCAGTCGACGGGGGCGCAGGTCGCCCGGATCCTGGCCGATCATCCGCGTGACGCCTTCGCGCTGGCCCAGTCCGCGCGCTGCCTGATCGAGTTCGGCCGGTTGCTGCCGCAACAGGCGCACGGGCTGACTCAGCGAGCGCTGAAATTCGCCGAGCGCGCGCTGCGGGCGGCGCCGTTCGCGACGCCGGTCCTGCATGTCGCGGCCGAGGTGCTGATCGAGAGCGGCGACCTGGACCGCGCGGCCCTGCTGCTCGACCGATCGATCTCGATCGACCGGCGCGAGGCCCGCGGCCTGCTGCTGCGCGGCCGGGGGCTGGCCGCGAAGAACGATCTCGAGGGCGCCGCCCACTTCTACGGCCTGGCCAACGACAGCGGCGCGGGCAAGAACGAGTGCCTGGCGGCCCTGATCATCGCCGCCGGCGCGACGGGCCGCGTCGAGGACGCGGCCACCCTGGCGATGCTGCTGGCCGACCGCGTGCCGAACTCACCGCGTCTCGAATTCGAAGTGGCGGGCGCCCGCCCGCTGCTCCGCCACCTGCGGGACAACCACTTCAAGGAACTGTTCGATCACGCCGAGCGCATCTACAGGGGCCGGCCCGAGAACCTGGCCCGAGTCCGCGCGGCGCTCGACTACTGACGGTTCGAACCCGGTTCGATCTGTCCGATCCGTCCGATCGGTCAGGCTTTCCGCGAAGAGCCTTCGGACGGCCTTGCTCAGTTTTCCTTTGCGCCCAGGTAGTCCAGCACCAGGGCGGTCATGGCCCGGATCCCGACCGGGATGGCCGCATCGTCCGCCGTGAAGGTCGGTGTGTGCAGCCCGCCCGAGCTGGTGCCGGGCCTGGTGGTGCCGAGTCTGAAGTACAGGCCCGGAACTCGTTCCGCGAAGTAGCTGAAGTCCTCGGCGGTCGTGACGGGCGGCAGCAACTGCAGCTTTTCGTCGCCGGCCACGCGCGAAAGCGTCGCGGACATGCGGGCGGTGAGGTCGCGATCGTTGACCAAGACCGGGGTGCTGCGCTCGTACGCCAGCTCGAACGAGCCGCCGCCGGCCTTGGTGATCCCGTCGAGGATCTCGCCCATGCGCCGCTCGATCAGGTCCTGGACGGCGGGATCGAAGGTCCGCACGGTCCCCTCCAGCTCGACCTCGCCGGGGATGATGTTGTTCCGCTCGCCGCCGCGAATGATGCCGACGGTGACCACCCCGCCGTCCAGGCCGGAGAGGTTGCGCGAGCGGATGGTCTGCAGCGCGAGCACGGCCTGCGCCGCCATGACGACCGGATCGATCGCCTCCTGGGGCTGTGCGCCGTGGGCCTGGCGGCCGATGATCCGGGCGGTAAAGCGGTCCGCGGCGGCCATGGCCGGCCCGGGAGTGACGCCCAGCTCGCCGACCTCGAGCGAGGGCATCGAATGCAGCGCGAAGATCGCCTCCGGCGCGGGGTCGTCGAAAACGCCCTCCTTCAGCATGAGCGCCGCGCCGCCTTCCTCGCCGGGCGGCGGGCCCTCCTCGGCCGGTTGGAAGAGGAACAGCACGGTGCCCGCGAGTTCCGCTCGCAGACCGGCCAGGACGCTGGCGGTGCCGAGTCCGACGGCGGTGTGGATGTCATGACCGCAGGCATGCATGACGCCGACCTCCCGCCCGTCATACAGCGCGCGTTGCGTGGACGCGAACGGGAGTCCGGTGGCCTCGGTGACGGGCAGGGCATCCATGTCCGCACGGACGGCGACGACGGGGCCCGGCAGCGCGCCGCGCAGCACGCCGATTACGCCGGTCTGTGCCACCCCCGTCCGGACCTCGAGCCCCAGCGACCGGAGGTGCTCCGCCACCAGCGAGGCGGTTTCCACCTCGCGGTTCCCCAGCTCCGGATTCTGGTGGATCCGATGGCGAAGCTCCGTGACCTGCTCCGCGTGCCGCTCGACCTCGGCCAGGACCTTGGCCCTGGACTGGGCGGCCAGAATCGGCGCGGCGATCAGCAGGGCCAGGATGCAGGCGCACAGCGATTTGATTTCGGCGAAAGCAACAGATCGGGACATGGCTCTACCCTCCAACGGTTCGGACGTTTGCATCAGCCGCGGCGCGCATGACTTCGGGGGTGACTTCAGGGGTGACTTCGGGGGTGCCGCCGCTTCCGGGAGCGCTCATGCCCCGGCCTCCGTGCGGACATCCTGGAGTTCCTTCAGGGTGAAGCTGCGGATCGAGCTGGGGCGCGCCGTCATGATTCGTTCTCGCTCGGGGGCCAGCGGCCTATGGCCCATCAGGATCGTCTCCACCGGCCCCTGCATACAACATCGTGCTCAGGTATTTCATCCCTGAATCCACGGCCACCGTGACCACCGTGTGCTCCCGTCCCAGCCGTTGCGCAATCCGCAACGCGACCGCCACGTTGGCGCCCGTGGAGGTGCCCGCGAACAGTCCCTCGCGCCGCGCGAGCAGCCTGGCGGTCGCCATCGCCTCCCCGGTGGAGATCGTCTGGATCTCATCGGCGATCGCGGCGCTCCAGAGCGGCACCACGAATCCGGCACCAATGCCCTCGATCTTGTGCGACCCGCTCGGCCGGCCCGACAGCACCGCCGACTCCTCCGGCTCCACCGCGACGATGCGCACGCCTTTGTCATGGGCGCGAAGGCTGTGGGCGATGCCCCGGATCGACCCGGCCGTGCCGACGCTCTGGACGAAGGCGCTGATCCGGCCGCCGGTCTGCTCCCAGAGTTCCGCTCCCATCCGCTCGTAGGCGGCCAGTTGATCGGTGTTGTTCAACTGATCCGTGAAACAGCTTCCGGGCGCGGACGCCAGTCTCCTCGCGGTCTCGATCATCTCGAGCGTCAGCTCCCTGGTCATGCCGCCGCCCGGGCTCGCAACCAGCGTGAGCTCGGCACCCAGCGCCGCCATGTGATCCCGCTTCTCCCTGCTGAACGCGTCCGACGTCACGATCTGGAGCGGAATGCGTTTCGCCGCGCACACGAAGGCGAGCGATACGCCCGTGCTGCCGCCCGTGTATTCGACCACCGAACCACCCGGCCGCAGCCGGCCATCCTTCTCTGCCGCCTCGACCATCGCGAGCGCCATGCGGTCCTTCATGCTCCCGGTCGGATTCTCGTACTCCAGCTTGACCAGGATCCGGGCGCACCCCTCCGGCACGATCTCCCGGAGCGGAACGAGCCTGGTCTTTCCGATCGTGTCAAGCATGGCCGCTGATGATGTGCGCCGGAGAGTCGAAGACGACCTGCCCCTGCGCGGTCACGAAGTCTCGAAGCGCGCTCTCCGCCTCCGCCAGGATCCGCTGGATCAGCGCTTCCTCCAGCACGACCCCCATCACCGGCAGCCAGCCCCTCAGATCCGCTTCCACCATGGCCCGGATGCTCGGAAATCGCGCGATCCCGGTGCGCGTCTCGACGTGCACCGAAGCGACTCCCGCGCTCTCGAACAGCGCCGCCAGCGCCACCGGGTCGCCGAGCGCGAACGGCGCCCGCAAGGCATCCGCCGCGCGTTTCCCGGCGATGCGCGCGAGCAGCGCAACCTCGATCGGATAGACGGCGGAGTTCTCGAGGCGATCCCAGACGGCGACCGCCAGAGATCCTTCAGGCACCAGCACCCGGAGCATCTCCCGCAGTGCAAGGCGGCGATCGGAGCAGAACATCAGGCCGAACTGGCTCACGACGGCATCGAAAGCCTGATCGGGAAAGGGCAGCGCTTCCGCCGTCCCGTGCCGCCACTCGACGGTTGGCGAAAGCTCCAAGGCCACCGCCAGCATGCCGCGGTCCGGATCCACTCCGGCAACGAAGCCGGTCGGACCCACGCGAACCCGGGCCTCACGCGCGAGCACGCCCGTGCCGCAGGCGATGTCCAGGACTCGCTGGCCCTCCTCGATCCGGGCGGCCGCCAGCACGGGGCCGCACCACTGCCGGAACACGGCCGGCACATGCAGCGCTTCGTAGGCTCTGGCGGCCGCCGTCCGATCCTGAAGACCGGAGTCGTTCATGGCTGCACCTGGCGGCCGGCGGTTTCGTCCATCCGGAGGCGTTCGGCGCCGCTGTAGATCGTGAAGCGATCGTCACGCAGGAAGGCGACCAGGGTCTGATTCGACTGGCGGGCCAGCTCGATCGCCAGCGAGGTGGGCGCGGACGCGCAGCAGATCACCGGGATGCGGGCGCGGCAGGCCTTCTGGACGATCTCGAAGCCGGCGCGGCTGCTCACCATCAGGAGCAGGCCGTCCAGCGGAAGCAACCCGAAGCGCATGGCCTCGCCGATCAGCTTGTCGACGGCGTTGTGGCGGCCGACGTCCTCCTTCAGGCAGAGCAGCTTCCCGGTGGCGTCGAACAGGCCCGCGGCGTGCAGGCCGCCGGTCTGGTTGTAGATCGCCTGCCGGTGGTTCAGCCGGGCGGGCAGCGACAGGATCAGCTCCCGATCGAGCGCCGGGCCGGGCGCCACCTTACCGCAGCGCCGGTGCACGAGTTCCACGCTCGACGTGCCGCACACCCCGCAGGCGGAGTTCATCACGGTCGCCCGGGCGGTCCACTCCGGATCGAGCGTGACGTCTTCGCGCAGCGCCACCACGACGACGTTGCCCCGCTCCTCAGGCTCCACCTCGGTGCAGTGCTGGACCGCCACGATGTCGCCCGGCTGCTGAATGAACCCCTCGCTGTACAGCAGGCCCCGCACCAGATCGAGATCGTCCCCCGGCGTGCGCATCGTCAGCAACAACCGCCGCCCATCGACCCGCACCTCGAGCGGCTCCTCCGCCACGACCGTCTCCCTCCGCATCACCAGGTCCCCCTCCGCCGGAACCCGCGTCACCGCCGTCTCGATCACCTCAGGTCTCTTCATGCCCCCCATGTTACCCGGCCCCCTACGTGATGAAATGTACCGGGTTCACATCACCACACATCATCACGCAGAGGGAAGATCAGTGCGCATCCGAAGGAGGGAGCCGCCGCGCAAGGCCCGCCAGCGGTCCGCCGGATCGTTACGGGGTGCCGTGCCGCGCGGAGCGAAGCGAGCACGAAACGGCATCCCGTCGATACGGTGGCCTCACGCAGCCCCACGTTCCATCGCCCACTCGCCCCTCCCGCGCCCGAGCAACCAACCGTCACCGCTCGAACAGATACTCGTAAACCACGGCCTTCAGGGTCACGTTGTCCGGCGCGACCACTTCGCCGATGGTCAACCCCATCGCGTTCGCCCCGGCGACGGAAGGCGGCGAACTCGCCGGATTCGTGATCACGCCGGCCGGATAGGTGATCGTGATCCGATCGCCCGGAGTGACGATGTCGTAGGCGACGGTGGGATAGAAGTGAATCGTCGGGTTGTACCCGACGTTCGAACCGAACAGCGCCGAACTGCCGGTCTCGAAGCCGGACACCGCTCCCTCGATCAAGCTGTCGCCGATCGTGGTGCCGAACGGAAAGTCGAGCCGCAACCCTGGCCAGGGCAGCACCGTGCCGGTGAAGCCGGTGTATGGCCCGATCCACCGGTAGATGATCGTCCCGGTCGAATCCTGGTAGGCGATCTTCAGCGAGAGCTTCCAGGGCCCGTCGAAATCGGCCCAGGGCGGAGTACCGAGATCCTGTACTCCGAACGCCGCGAAGAGATCGACCCGGGTCGCGCCGAGGTCCAGATCGAGGTGTCTCTGCAGCGGAGCGCCGACGTCGGCGCCGACGGCTTGCGGCAAGCCGAACAGCTCGAGCCGCTGCTTCCCATCGGGCGCCGCCCGCAGCAGGAGCGCCTGGTACTCGCCATCGATCTGATCGCGCAGGCGCCACATGCCGAGGTTGGTGCCGCCGTCGTCCGGGGTGAGATCGAGATCGGAGCGCAGCGGCGCACCGGTCTCGCCGCCGGGCTGGACCGGCAGTTCGAACACCAGGAGTTGATCGGGGCCGGTGTCGCTCTCGCGGAGCGTGACGAGTTCGTCCTGGCCGTCGCCATCCACGTCCGATCCGAAGAGGGCCCGGACGGCATCGCTGCCAGCCTGGCCGAAGCTCGCGTCGGAGCGGATCGGCAGACCCATGGGATCGTTCTTGAAGCGCGGAAAGCGCCGGATCTCGAGCCACTGGCGGCCGTCCTCGGCCTCACGAACCACGGCGAGCTCGTCGATGTCGTCCCCCTCGAGATCGACGGGCCCGAGCGCCACGACCCGGCCGTCCCCCACGGCGGATCCGAGGTCGGCCTGCTTCGACCGGGCCAGCGCGCGGCCGGTATTGCCGTTGATCTGATCGGGCATGCGGTAGACCCGCAATTCCATTCGTCGATCTGCCTTCCGCTTGTGCTCGCGGACGACGATCAACTCGTCCTGGTCGAGCCCATCCCATTGCGCGGGAAAGGCGAACCGCACGGGCTTCTTCCCCTTGAGCTTCTCGAACTTCAGATCGCTGGCGCGCAGGTTGCCGAAGATCACGTCGTCGCCCAGCTCGGGCCGGTGCACGTAGACCCAGAGCTTCTGCTTGCGGTGCGTCGGGTTGATGCGCAGCAGGCAGAGATTGTCCGGGACTGAACCGGACAGGAGCAGGCTGGCGACCAGCGGGACGATCACGGTGGGGTCTCCGGGTGGTTCTCGGGACGGGTGGGGACGCGCACGACAGTTCTGCATAGCATACGGCCCGGCCCACGTAACCCCAAGCGACATCGGATTCTCGATCGAGCGGCCGTGGCGACCGGCGGTTCCGCAAGCGGCTTCACGAGCTCTGTGTGCACCGGACCTGGTTTCAGCGCGATCTTGCCAAGGGGATCGGCACCTCCGGCGCCCTCGTCGCCGACGCCAGGCTCCCCGACGTCCGCACTTTTTGTATGTTCTACTGCGAACTTCTTGTACATCAAAAAGCGGGCCTCGAGCGATGTCCTCCTTGGCAATGCATGCCACCCTGCGCCGCCTTCGCCTTGCGGATCGCCTCGTCGACCAGCTGCCCGAGAATGGCCAGCGTGTTCACCGGGACCGACTGCGCGGATCGGGAGGCGGGATCGGAGACTACCGTAGGTGGCGGCCCGGACGGGGCTCTACACTGCCGAAATCCGCTGCCTTCGGCGAAGGCCGATCTGCATCGCGCCAACGAGAGGTTCCACCAGACCGACGACGGCACCCGGGTCGGCGACCTCTTGCCGAGCCTGATCCTCACGTGCACACTCCGAAACGCCGGCCACCTTGCATAGAATGGGGCCGGCGGACGTAGCCCCCAACACCGATCGGATGGCGACCATGCGCCTGATCTCCCTGTGCCCAAGCCTGACCGAACTGGTCTTCGCGCTGGACCGCGGATCCGACCTCGTCGGGATCACCAACTTCTGCATCCATCCCCGGGGGCGCGTGGAGACGTTGGAAAAGGTGCGTGGCACGAAGAACCCGAACGTCGAACGGATCATCGAGTTGCAACCCGACCTCGTGCTCTTGAACGAGGAGGAGAACCGGATCGAAGACGCGCGCGCGCTCGAGGCCGCCGGGGTGCCCACGCTCACGACCTTCCCGAAGACCGTCGCGGACACCGCGCAGATGGTACGCACCATCTCCAAGGCGCTCCAAAGCGAACCGGCCGGGGATCGGATCGCTGCTGAGATCACGCGCCGCATGCAGGCCGTGTCACAGGCCGCCGCCCAGGACCCCCGCCCGACCCGCTTCGCCTACCTGATCTGGCGCGCGCCCTGGATGACCGTCAACGCCGACACCTACTCCAGCGCGCTGCTCGAACTCGCCGGCGGCGTCAACGTCTTCGCCGAGCGGCAGCCGCGCTACCCCCGCTTCGAACCCGAGGAACTCGCCCAGCTCGAACCCGACCGGATCCTGCTCGCCAGCGAACCATTCCACTTCGAACAGCGCCACATCGACGAACTCGCCGCGCTCACCGGCCTGCCTGCCCGCCGCTGCCGGCTGGTGGACGGCGAGCACCTCTCCTGGTTCGGATCGCGCACGCCCGCCGGCATCGACTATGCGCGCTCGCTGTTCGCGCCGGACCCATCCACGTCCGGCGCCCCCCCATGAAAGTCCTGGTCACCGGCGCCACCGGCTACATCGGCGGCCGGCTGGTCTCCCGCCTGGTCGAGCAGGGGGTCGCCGTTCGCGTGCTCGTGCGCGACCCCGGACGCATCCGCGGGCGGGCCTGGTCGGAGCAGGTCGAGGTCGTGAAGGGCGACCTGCTGGCGCCCGATTCGTTGAAGGGCGCCTTCGACGGCATCGACGCGGCCTACTACCTGGTGCACTCGATGTACGCCGGCCCCGACTTCGAGCAGCGCGACCGGCAGGCGGCGTGGAACTTCTGCGACCAGGCGGCCCGCGTCGGCCACGTCATCTACCTGGGCGGCCTGCTGCCCGCCGGCCCCAAGCAAGCGCGCGCCCGGGTCTCGCGCCACCTGAATAGCCGCAGCGAGATCGGGCGCATCCTGAGCAGCCGGCTGCCGGCGACCGAATTCCGGGCCGGGCCGATCATCGGCTCCGGTTCCGCCTCGTTCGAGATGCTGCGCTACCTCACCGAACGCCATCCGATCATGGTCGTACCGCGCTGGGTTTTGAACCAGGTCGCCCCGATCGGCGTCCACGACGTGATCGAATATCTCGTGCTGGCGCTCGATCGCGGCCCGCGCGGCGTGGTCGAGATCGGCTGCGACTCGCTGACCTACCGGCAGATGATGCTGCGCTATGCGCGCGTGCGGGGGTTGAAACGCCTGATCATCCCGGTTCCACCCGTGCTGCCGACCTGGATGGGCGCGGGCTGGATCGGACTCCTGACGCCGATCCCGGTCGAACTCGCCGGCCCGCTGGTCGAGGGGATGTCGCGCCCGCTCCGCGCCCGACTGCGCCGCGCCCGCCGCTTCTATCCCGAGATCCTCCCCTGGAGCTACGACCACGCGGTCCAGAGGGCACTCCGGCTGATCGAGGAACAGGCGGTCGAGACCCGCTGGAGCGGAGCGCTCCCCGACGCGCCCGACTACGCGCTCGACAACGTGGAAGGGCTGGTCCGCGAGGTCCGCACGCGGCACGTGGAAGTGTCGCCGGAGAAGGTCTTCCGGGTCTTCTCCTCGCTCGGCGGCGACCGCGGCTGGTTGACCTGGAACTGGGCCTGGCGGCTGCGCGGCCTGCTCGATCGCCTGGTTGGCGGCAGCGGCCTGCGCAGGGGGCGGCGCAACCCGGAGGTGCTCTTGCCCGGCGAGGCGGTCGACTTCTGGCGGGTGGAGCGCGTGTCCCCGCCGAACCTGCTGCGCCTGCATGCCGAGCTACGCTTGCCCGGGCGGGGCTGGCTCCAGTGGGAGGCCACGCGGGAAGGCGACGGCACACGGCTGGTGCAGACGGCGGTCTTCGCGCCCCGGGGGCTCGTCGGAGCGGTCTTCTGGTACGCGCTCTATCCGCTGCACCGGCTGATCCTGACCCGGCTGATCCGGGCGATCGCCAACCACGCGCTCGATGAGCCCCGGACCGCGCGCGGACCGCGACTGGTCGAGGCCGGTCCTCCCGGCGCCCCGCCGAGCCGCTCCGGGAGCCTGGCTCGCGACTTCCAGAACTTCATCCTGCGCCCGCCGAAGACGGCCACCCTGATCGAGTTCGTCTCGCGCGAGAAGCGCGAGGACTACACCCATCGGATCCTCCAGCGCATCGGCGTGGACGTCACCAGCTACAGCGTGCTCAACCTGCACAAGATCGGCATCGACGTGCCGGTGCAATACACCTTCCGGGAAGTGCTGGCCTGGGACGGCGACTCCTCCTGCTGGCCCAACCGGATCGCCAAGCTCGAGCGCGTGGCGGACGAAATCGACCATTTGCGCATCCGTCCGCTGGGCCTCGTCCGCGTGCCGTTCGGCCGGCGCTCCCGCATCGGCTGGAACGTGCCCCCGCTGTTCAAGCTGAACACGATCCGGATCCAGGATCGCCCCGGCAACCTCGATCCGGACAACGCCCGCTACATCCTGTTCTCCTGCGAGGGCGGCTATCCGATCGGCGTGTTCGTGCTCTACGTGCGCTCGAGCATCGCGCACCAGGGCGAGACCGGCCGGTCCCAGGTCTTTTTGGGCGTGGGCTTCAACTTCTACGGCAGCCGGAGCCTCTCGCGCTTCAAGCCGCTCAACTGGCTCTGGGAAGGGATCCACAACCGCGTCACCGCGAACGTGTTGATCCGTTTCAAGCAGCTCTGCGAGTGGCGCTTCGCGAAGCTGCAGGCCGGTGAGCTGGCCGCGCCGCCGCCCCCTCAGCTCGAGAGCAGCGCCTGGGCTTCCTCCTCCGAGGCCAGGAAGCGCTCGGTGTAGGTCGGGTCGACCTGCTCGCAGGCCAGGGTGACGCGCCCGCCAAGTTCGCCGTAGTCCGGGTCCTCCGTGAGCTGGCGGAACTCGCCCGCCAGGATCACCAACCGCAGGAGGTGGCGGAAGATCACGCCTTCATTCTTCTGCAGCGAACGCGAGCTGACGAAGGCGTGGAAATCGTCCTGCGAGTCCATGATCCCGCCCGCCAGCCACTTCGGCTGCACCTCGGTGTCCTCGGGCGTCTTCAGCGTGCTCTCGAACGCCAGCTTCAGCATCTCGGGGAAGGTGGGCGGGCGCTCCTCCTCTTCCTTCCAAGGGTTGAAGTCGTCTTGCTCCT
>Ga0326597_10005955_pt1 | contig 16783 bp, 7 predicted proteins | sample RVTome_12_FD_203789 | JGI IMG/M metagenome (GOLD analysis project Ga0326597, IMG submission 203789) | Soil microbial communities from uranium-contaminated site in the Upper Colorado River Basin, Wyoming, United States - RVT100D185 | ecosystem: Environmental > Terrestrial > Soil > Contaminated >...
GGGCCCTTAAGACCATAAATATAGATCGGCAGAGACCTTAACTTGCGAAGGTGTAACTAGGCATGGAGATAAAGAGACATGATCGTCCATTGGAGTCCCGAAAAAGGCAAGCCCAGGCAGGCGCGACCTCGCCGGACGAGGAAAGAAGAAAAACCCTGAAGGCCAGAGCGCGGGCTCTAGCTCGACAAGACGACGGAGGGGCAAGTGATCGACGTTTTATCGAAGTTCTGGAGTTTCTCGTCTCGACGGAAAAATATGCCATCGAATCCTCTTACGTCCGGGAAGTTTGTCCACTAAAAGAACTGACTCCCCTGCCGTGCACGCCCTCTTTTGTCCTCGGCATCGTGAACGTCCGGGGCCAGATCCTTTCGGTGATCGACATCAAAAAGTTTTTTGAGCTTCCCGAAAAGGGTTTGACCAACCTCAGTAAAATAATTCTCCTTCACACCGACAACATGGAGTTCGGCATTCTGGCGGACGTTATCCTAGGCGTGGGCCGGCTATCGATCGACGATATCCAGCCAGCGCTTCCCACGCTCACGGGCATCCGAAAGGAATATCTCATCGGCATCGCCAAAGAGAGGGTAATCATTTTGGACGCGAAGAAACTTTTAACCGACAAAAACATCATCGTGCATGAAGAAGCGCGAGGGTAACCCATGAAAACTGAAATTTCACAGGTCTCGATTAACACAGTCCGGCGATTCGCCAAATCCCCCCGAACGGGCAGCGCTTTCACGAGAGGATAAGAAGACGATACCCATGACTATCGGCAAAAAGATCATCGGCGGCTACGTCGTAGTGCTTATGATCCTAGTTGTTGTGACGGCAGTCGCGCTCTACATCTTTAGGAACACCGAAGGAGCCTACACGGTGTTCCTCGATACGGATACCCAAGCTATTCTTACCGCTACGGAGCTCAAGCTGGAAGCCAGGGATCAGGCGGCTCAGTTCCGCGGTTTAGTTTTATACCCCGAAGACCAAAGTCGGCTGCTAAAAAAATTACGTGAAAGTCACGGCCAGTTTGACAAATTGGTCGAAAAACTCCGAACTCTCGATCGCTCGGAGAGCGGACGTCGCATCTTGGCGGCAATTGAGGAAATTCAAAAAAAACATAGCGAGACACAAGAAAGAGGCATTGCTCTTTTGCAACAAGGAAAGCGTAGTGAAGCGGTCACTTTAGGCGCCAAAGAGTTGCTTGCGCTCGCGCTTCGGCTGAGAACAAATTGCGATCAATATATTGAAATTCAGCAGAAACATATCGCCGAGGGCCGCACAGATCTTTCAAAAACGCTCAGCCGTTCTTCTCTTTTTCTGGTTACCGTCTCCTCGCTCGCGATTATTTTTGGCCTCGTCATTGGTTTCCTCCTCACGAGGTCAATCACGCGACAACTGCGTGAAGCGATAGGTCAGATATCCTCTTCCTCAGCGGAGATATTGGCGATGACAAGCCAGGTTGGTTCCGGGGCGGCGGAGACGGCCACGGCGGTGGGTGAGACTACCACCACCGTGGAAGAGGTGAAGCAAGCGGCGCAAGTCTCCAGTCAAAAAGCCAAGTACGTCTCTGAGACGGCTCAGAGGTCAGCGCAGGTTTCACAAATCGGCAAGAAGTCGGTGGACGAAACTGTCGAGAGGATGAATCGTATCCGCGGCCAGATGGAGTCCATTGCCGAAACCGTTGTCCAGCTCAGTGAGCAGAGCCAAGCCATCGGTGAGATTATCGCCACGGTTAACGATCTCGCGGAACAATCCAATCTGTTGGCAGTCAACGCCGCCATCGAAGCGGCCAAGGCGGGAGAACAGGGAAAGGGATTCGCCGTGGTAGCCCAAGAGGTCAAGAGCTTGGCGCAGCAGTCCAAGCAGGCAACTGCTCAGGTGCGGACCATCTTAAGTGACATCCAGAAAGCGACCAGCGCGGCGGTGATGGCTACGGAGCAAGGGAGCAAGGCGGTCGAGGCCGGAGTGAAGCAATCCACGGAAGCGGGAGAATCTATCCGGGTGCTGGCGGACAGCATCACCGAAGCGGAGCAGGCAGCGACCCAGATTGCCGCTTCGAGCCAGCAGCAATTGGTCGGGATGGATCAAGTGGCCTTGGCCATGGAGAACATTAAACAGGCGAGCGTGCAGAATGTGGCCGGCACGAAACAAGCTGAAACCGCAGCGCAAAACCTCAACGGGCTTGGCCAGAAGCTAAAACAGTTGGTGGAACACGATAGCGCATAAAAACCAGGGGACAGCTATGAAATGGTTTCTCGATCTTACGATGCGCGGCAAACTGTTTGTTTGCTTCGGTCTGATATTTGTCCTGTTTGCAGCGGTGATTGCAACCGCATACACCGGAATCGCCACCATCCTAGAGTCGCAGGAGCGCCTCTACAAAGAAAACCTCGCCAGCGTGCGCGATCTGATGGCTCTGCGCGCCAATTACAACGGGATGCGGGCTTTGATGCTCGAAGCGCAACTGTTGAGCAAACGCACGGAACAGGACCCCCTGTTGGCGCAAGCCGCGGAACGCTCGAAACAGATTGACCGGATCGTGCTCAGCCTCCTGGAGCGGGCGAAGAACGACCCCAATCGGCTGTCGCGAATCGACGAGTTGAAGTCCGTCTGGCAGGCATTCGCCCAAACCAAGGATGGCGAAATCATTCCTTTGATCCTCGCCGGCAAGTTAGTGGAGTCGCGGCAGTTCGCCGTCGGCGTGCAGCAGGAGCGGGCGCAAAAGATTCGCGCCATTGCCGAGGAATTGGGCAAGGCGTCGGAAGAAGACGCGCGCCTCGCCGTGGCCCACGCCGAGCAGCGAGCAAATCAATTGTTTGGCATTTTCCTGTTCGTCGGGATCGTCGCGGTGGCAATCGGCATCGTGCTGGCGCTGTTGATGGAGCGGGCGATCGCAGGACCGTTGCGCAAGCTGTCGCGCGCCGCGGACCTGGTCGCTGCGGGCGACCTCACCGTCGACGTGCCCCAGGACAACCGCGCTGACGAGGTCGGCGCTCTGGCGCAGATTTTCCGCAGGATGGTTGAGAATCTCCAGCGCACCACAACAGAGATTACAGAGGGAGTAAATGTCCTCATTTCCTCCGCGAGCGAGATATTGGCCATGACAAGTCAGGTTGGTTCCGGGGCGGCGGAGACGGCCACGGCGGTGGGTGAGACTACCACCACCGTGGAAGAGGTGAAGCAAGCGGCGCAAGTCTCCAGTCAAAAAGCCAAGTACGTCTCTGAGACGGCTCAGAGGTCAGCGCAGGTTTCACAAATCGGCAAGAAGTCGGTGGACGAAACTGTCGAGAGGATGAATCGTATCCGCGGCCAGATGGAGTCCATTGCCGAAACCGTTGTCCAGCTCAGTGAGCAGAGCCAAGCCATCGGTGAGATTATCGCCACGGTTAACGATCTCGCGGAACAATCCAATCTGTTGGCAGTCAACGCCGCCATCGAAGCGGCCAAGGCGGGAGAACAGGGAAAGGGATTCGCCGTGGTAGCCCAAGAGGTCAAGAGCTTGGCGCAGCAGTCCAAGCAGGCAACTGCTCAGGTGCGGACCATCTTAAGTGACATCCAGAAAGCGACCAGCGCGGCGGTGATGGCTACGGAGCAAGGGAGCAAGGCGGTCGAGGCCGGAGTGAAGCAATCCACGGAAGCGGGAGAATCTATCCGGGTGCTGGCGGACAGCATCACCGAAGCGGAGCAGGCAGCGACCCAGATTGCCGCTTCGAGCCAGCAGCAATTGGTCGGGATGGATCAAGTGGCCTTGGCCATGGAGAACATTAAACAGGCGAGCGTGCAGAATGTGGCCGGCACGAAACAAGCTGAAACCGCGGCGCAAAGCCTCAACGAACTGGGACAGAAACTGAAGCAGCTGGTGGCGGCGTACAGGCTGTGACGGCAAATTCGATTTCAACGGGAAGGCCACAGGAGGATAGTTTATGAACTGGTTTCTTAATTTCTCGACGCGAGCGAAACTGTCGCAGACGCAAGCCTCTCAATACGCCCGCAGCCTGATCGAGGCGAGTCTGGACCCGCTGGTCACCATCAGTCCGGAAGGCAAGATCACCGACGTGAACGAGGGCAGCATCAAGGTGACCGGGGTGCGCCGCGAGCAGCTGATTGGCACGGACTTCTCCAACTACTTCACCGAGCCGGAGAAGGCTCGCGAGGGCTACCAGCAGGTCTTCGCCAAGGGCTTCGTCACCGACTACCCGCTGACGATCCGGCATAAGGATGGAAGATTGACCGATGTGTTGTACAACGCCTCGGTCTACAAGGACATAGCCGGAAAAGTTCTCGGCGTCTTTGCCGCGGCGCGCGACGTGACGGTGCAGAAGCAGGCCTCTCAATACGCCCGCAGCCTGATCGAAGCGAGTCTCGATCCGCTGGTCACCATCAGCCCGGAAGGCAAGATCACCGACGTGAACGAGGGCAGCATCAAGGTGACCGGGGTGCGCCGCGAGCAGCTGATTGGCACGGACTTCTCCAACTACTTCACCGAGCCGGAGAAGGCTCGCGAGGGCTACCAGCAGGTCTTCGCCAAGGGCTTCGTCACCGACTACCCGCTGACGATCCGGCATAAGGATGGAAGATTGACCGATGTGTTGTACAACGCCTCGGTCTACAAGGACATAGCCGGAAAAGTTCTCGGCGTCTTTGCCGCGGCCCGCGATGTCACCGAATCCAAGCGCGTCATGGGCGAGTTCGCCGAGACCAAGAACTTCCTGGACAACATTCTGCAGAGCTCGACCAAGTACTCCATCATTGGAAAGGACCTTAACCACCGCGTCCTCTCCTGGAACGAGGGGGGGCGGAGGAACTACGGCTATACAGCGGAGGAGATCCTCGACAAGAATTCGGAGATTCTTCATACGCCCGAGGACATAAAATCGGGCGCCGTCGCCAAACTGCTGGCGACCGCCCATGAGAAGGGATTGGCAGAGGGCGAGTTCGAGCGCGTCCGGAAAGATGGTTCCCGCTTCACGGCGAGTGTGGTTGTCACGCGCCGCAGTGATGCTTCAGGTCGTCCCATCGGCTATCTGCTCATGAGCAACGACATCTCGGAAAAGAAGCAGGCTGAAGAACAATTGCGATATGCGTCTCAATACGCCCGCAGCCTGATCGAGGCGAGTCTCGATCCGCTGGTCACCATCAGCCCGGAAGGCAAGATCACCGACGTCAACGAGGGCAGCATCAAGGTGACCGGGGTGCGCCGCGAGGAGCTGATCGGCACGGACTTCTCCAACTACTTCACTGAGCCGGAGAGGGCCCGCGAGGGCTACCAACAAGTCTTCGCCAAAGCTTTCGTCACCGACTACCCGCTGACGATCCGGCACCGCGACGGCAAGCTCACCGACGTGCTCTACAACGCCTCGGTCTACAAGGACGTTGCCGGAAAAGTTCTCGGCGTCTTTGCCGCGGCGCGCGACGTGACGGTACAGAAGCAAGCGGAGGAAGCATTGCGAAAGGCACACGCCGAACTGGAACTGCGGGTTCAAGAGCGAACCGCAGACTTGGAAAGCCTGGTGCAACAAGTTCGAGAAGGAATCAAGATTCTAGGTTCCGGCACTGGTGAAATCCTGGCGGCAACGAATCAGGTAGCTTCCGGTTCGACGGCAACGGATACCTCGGTGAACCAGACCACGGCGACCGTGGAAGAAGTCAAGCAGACCGCCCAGGTTGCAAATCAAAAAGCCAAGCGTGTCTTGGAGAGCGCGCAGAAACTGGGAGAGGTCTCTCAAACCGGCAAGAAGTCGGTAGATGAAACGATCGAGGGGATGAGGCGGATCCGTGAGCAGATGGAGTCCATCGCCGAGAGCATCGTGCGACTCTCCGAACAGAGCCAGGCCATCGGCGAGATCGTTGCTACGGTCAACGATCTGTCCGATCAGTCAAACCTTCTAGCCGTCAACGCCGCCATCGAGGCAGCCAAGGCGGGCGAGCAGGGCAAAGGATTCAGCGTGGTAGCACAGGAGATCAAGAGCCTTGCCACCCAATCGAAGCAGGCAACCGCCCAAGTGCGGACGATCCTGGGTGATATTCAGAAAGCTACGAGCGCCGCGGTGATGGCCACCGAGCAGGGAGCCAAGGCGGTGGAGGCTGGCGTGCAGCAATCCACGCAGGCCGGCGAGTCCATCCGGTTGCTCGCCGAGAGCATCGCCGAGGCGGCACAGGCCGCCGCCCAGATCGCCGCCTCGAGCCAACAGCAGACGATGGGCATGGACCAGGTGGCGCTGGCGATGGAGAACATCAAGCAGGCAAGCGCGCAGAATGTGGCCAGCACGAGGCAGGCCGAGGTTGCGGCCAAGAATCTGCATGAGCTGGGACAACAACTGAATTCCATGATCGGCAGCAAGCAGCCTGAAGAACGCGCAGAGCGTCACTCCGAACGCGCGACGGTCTTGTCGCGAGGTGAGTCGCATGCCGAATATTGATTGGTGAGTGCTATGGCCAAAAATAACGACGACTTTCAGAAAAGGCTCCTCGCGACGTTCCAAGTCGAGGCTGATGAGCACCTCGAAGTGATGCGCTCGGGGCTCCTCGCGCTGGAGCGGGCAACGGCAGGCGAGCAGCGGAAGGATATCGTCGAGAAGATCTTCCGGGAAGCGCACAGCCTGAAGGGCGCAGCCCGGGCCGTGAATCTCGCCGAGATCGAATCGGTATGCCATTCGCTGGAGAGCCTATTCGGCGCATTGAAGAGCAACATTGTCGCCACCGCACCGCCGCTCTTCGATCTTGTTCATCAGGTGCTCGATGCTCTCGCGGGACTTCTTGCTTCCGGCGCACCGGCGGGGACCCGTAAGCCCACGGTCGCCGCGCTGATCCAGCGGCTCGAAGACGCATCGAAAACGGGGGAGGCTGCGCGGGTGGAGTCGCCACCTGTGCCGGCGCCGCAGCAAGCTCCGCCTTCTTCCGCACCGGCCACAGCCGTGGCGAGCGCCGACGCGGCTACCCCACTGCCGACCCACAACCCTGGTTCCGGAACGATAAGAGTCCACCTGGCGAAACTCGACTCGGTGATGCGGCAGACGGAAGAGCTGTTTGGCCCGCGGCTGGCGGCGGGCCAGCGTGCCATGGAGCTGCGCGAAACCGGCGCAGTGCTCGCAGCCTGGAAAAAGGAACGGGCCAAGGTCCAACCGGCCTTGCGTTCGATTGAACGCTCGCTCGCGCAGCAGGGCAAGACAAACGGCGACTCGAGAGGGCGGCGGGAACTGACGAAGCTGCTCGAGTATCTGGACGGCGAAAGCCTCCATATGAAAACGCTCGAGGATCGACTGGCGAGTTTGGGGCAGTCCGCTGAACACGATCAGCGCACGCTGGCCGGAATGACCGACAACCTTCTTCACGACGTGAAGGAGATGCACCTGTTGCCGTTCTCTTCGCTGCTCGAAGTCTTTCCGCGATTTACCCGTGAATTCGCCCGCGACCAGGCCAAGGAAGTGGAGCTCTTCATTCAGGGGGGCGAAATCGAAGTTGACCGGCGGATTCTGGAAGAGATGAAAGACCCGTTGATCCACGTGCTCCGGAACTGCATCGATCACGGCATCGAGAAGCCGGCGGTGCGGCAGCAGAAACACAAGCCAGCGCATGGAACGCTCACTATTGCCATCTCGCAAAAGGATAGCGGCAAAGTCGAAATTCTTGTCATCGACGACGGCGCGGGTATCGACGCGGCCAAGGTGAAATCCGCCGCCCGCAAGCTCGATATCGTGTCGCCCGAGGAGGCAGACAAGCTCGGCGAACAGGATGCGATCACGCTCGCCTTCCGCTCCGGCGTATCGACGAGCCCCATCATCACCGAAGTTTCCGGGCGGGGACTCGGGCTCGCAATCGTGCGCGAAAAGGTCGAGCGGCTCGGCGGCACGATCACCCTCGAGTCGCGCCACGAAGAAGGAACGAGCCTGCGGATAGTTCTGCCCCTGACGCTGGCCACTTATCGGGGCATTCTCGTCCGCGCCGGCGATCACCTTTTCATTATCCCGGCGACCGCCGTCGAACGGGTGACATGGGTAGCCGGAGAAGACATCCGGACGGTGGAGAACCGCGAAACGATCCCGCTTGATAGCCAAACCGTGTCACTCGTCTCGCTCAGCGACGTACTGGACATGCCGCGCAAGAACGCGGCCGGCAGGTCGGCGGATAGTGCGCCGGCGGTTGTTCTCAGCCTGGGCTCCGTGCGCGTTGCGTTCCGGGTCGAAGAAATCCTCGGCGAGCAGGAGGTGCTGGTCAAAGCGCTCGGCCCGCAATTGGTGCGCGTGCGCAACGTTGCCGGTGCGAGCGTGTTGGGAACCGGCCAGGTGGTGCCGGTGCTGAACGTGCCTGATCTGATGAAGTCGGCCGTGCAGCAAGCAGCGCCGGTACTAGCGCCCATTGCCGCCGAAAAGGCGGCGAAGCGGTCCGTCCTGGTCGTGGAGGACTCGATCACATCGCGGGCCTTGCTGAAAAACATATTGGAAGCGGCAGGATACGACGTCAAGACCGCTGTGGACGGCGTCGATGGGTTCACCCAGCTTCGCAGCGGCGCATTCGACATCGTGGTGTCGGACGTGGAGATGCCACGAATGAACGGCTTCGATCTCACCGCCAGGATTCGCGACGACAAAAAGTTCTCAGAGTTGCCCGTGATCCTGGTGACGGCCCTCGAATCTCGGCAGGACAAGGAACGGGGAGTCGACGTGGGGGCCAATGCGTACATAGTTAAAAGCAGCTTCGACCAGAGCAACTTATTAGAAGTTATCCAAAGGTTGGTCTGAGTAAAGACTCCATCGTTGAATAGTTTGAGGCGATTAATGATTAAAGTGCTGGTAGTTGAGGATTCACCCGTTGTCCAGCAATTCCTCGTGCACATTTTAAACTCCGACCCGGATTTACGGGTCGTTGGAACGGTGAAGGATGGGGAGGAAGCTCTGGAGGCGGTAAAATCTACGAAGCCTGACGTTATCACGATGGATATTCATATGCCGAAGATGGACGGAGTTGCGGCAAGCCTAAAAATTATGGAAACCCATCCGACGCCGATCGTCATTGTCAGTGGTAGTTCCGGCGCGGCCGAAGTCGCAAACACGTTTAACGCTCTCCATGCTGGAGCCCTTTCAGTTATTCGACGCCCGAAGGGTATCGGTCATCCTGAGCACGAGACCACCGCAAGGGAATTGATCCAAACCGTAAAACTGATGTCAGAGGTCAAAGTGGTGCGGCGATGGCCCCGATCGATTAAACAACGGGATGCCTCTTCGACTCCGAAAGCTACAAGAGACACGCCCGCGCAAGAAATCCGGATCGTCGCCATTGGCGCATCGACGGGTGGACCGCCGGCTCTGCGAACGATTTTGTCCCAACTGCCAACTACTTTTCCGGTTCCAATAGTCATCGTTCAGCACATGGCTTCAGGATTTATCGCGGGCTTTGCCGGGTGGCTAGCCCAATCTTCCGGGCATCCCGTTCACGTGGCTTGCCATGGCGAACAGCTCCAAGCAGGTCACGTTTACGTCGCTTCGGACGGCTCGCACATGGGGGTCGCGGTTGGCGGCCGCATCATGCTCGGGAATAGCGAGGCCGAACATGGCCTTCGACCGGCGGTCTGCTATCTCTTCAGATCCGTCGCGGAAGTTTACGGCAAGAACGCCGTCGGCGTATTGCTAACCGGCATGGGAAAGGACGGCGCCGAAGGGTTAAAGCTGATGCGAACAAAAGGCGCTATTACCGCCGCGCAGGATGAGCAAAGTTCAGTCGTCTACGGCATGCCAAGAGAGGCGGTAGCTCTCGATGCGGCTGCATATTCGCTTTCACCGAACGGAATCGCCGGCCTGCTGACATGTTTAGCGAAAGGTTGACTGGGAAAGTAACTATGAGTTCCGATAAAAAAAATACCAAAAGCATAGCGTTGAAAATTTTAGTCGTCGAGGACAGTCCGACGCAGGCGGAACAACTGCGCCATCTGCTGGAAGAGCACGGCTTTGAGGTCACCACGGCGGCGGACGGCCGGCAGGGGCTTGAGGCAGTCCGTGAGCGCAAGCCCAGCCTTTTGATCAGTGACATCGTGATGCCAAAGATGGGCGGCTACGAGCTGTGCCGAGAGATCAAAGCCGACGCTCGGCTGAAAGATCTGCCGGTTATTTTGCTGACCGCGCTCTCCAGCCCCGAAGATATCATCAAGGGACTGCAGTGCGGGGCGGATAACTTCATCAAGAAGCCCTACAACGAAAAGCATCTGCTCTCGCGCATCGACTACATCCTGGCCAACCGCGAGCTGCGCAAGAACCAGAGAGTGCAGTTGAACTTGGAAGTTCAGCTGGGCAATGAGAAGCACGTCATCAACTCCGAGCGCCAGCAGATTTTAGACCTGCTGGTTTCCACCTACGAAGAAGCGATTCATCTCAACGAGGATCTGAACGAGAGGCAGAAGGAGCTGGCGCATTCGTATCAATCGTTGCAAGGGCTTTACCGAATTGCCGAGGGGCTCAATCAGTGCACCACCGAGCAGGAGGTGGCGCAGCGGGCTTTGGAGCGGGCGCTGGAGTTGCCGAACGTCCGGGCCGGCTGGATCGTTCGCCAGGAGAACGGCTCGGGTTTTCGGGTGGTTTCCGCTCGCGGTTTGCCTCCGGCGCTCAGCGATCCGCAGGCGCTCGAGGGAAATTGTCTGTGTCGAGAGAGACTGAAATCCGTCCCGTTTTGCCACGCCAGCAACATTCACGAATGTCAGCGGTTGCTCCAAGCCAATGGAGATGCGGACGGCTTGCGTTACCATGCCACGGTGCCGTTGCGCACCAAGGACAGGCTGTTGGGGTTGATGAACCTGGTAGGGAAAGAGCAAGGTTTGTTCAGCGATGAGGAGTTAACGACCCTCGACGGGATCGGCAACCAGGTGGCGATGGCGCTGGAGCGCGCCGAGCTGATTCAAAATCTAGAAACAAAGGTCGACGAAAAAACCAACGACATTCAACTGCTCGAGGAAGTCGCCATGGCGGCGAACCAGTGCTCGAAGCTCGACGATGCCATGGGCGCAGTCCTCAAGCTGATTTGCCTTCGCCTCGGCTGGTTGGGAGGTCGTGGGTATCTCGCCACCAATGACGGCACCGGAGAGTTCGAATCAAAGGGGCTCTGGCAGCTTCGCGATAACGACAAATCGCAGAAGTTCCGACTGGTAACCAACGTCACCCGCTGCGTTCCCGGCGTCGGTCTACCGGGCCGAGTTCTGATCAGCAAGAAACCGGAATGGGTTGCCGACATTACCCAAGATCCGGATTTTTCCATAGAGGAAATTCCACAGGACATCGTCATCCGCGCCTGCTTTGCCGTGCCTGTGCTGATGGGCCAAGAAGTGGCCGGCGTCCTGGAGGCTTTTTCCGATCGCCCGATTGACTGCGATCAGCATGTGCTTACTTTGATGGCTCAAGTCGGCACGCAACTCGGCCGGGTCGCTGAACGGGAGATGGGAGAACAAGCGGTTCGGCGCATGGTCTATTACGACCCGTTAACCGGGCTTCCCAACCGGCTTTTCCTCCGCGATCATCTAAAACAGGCGCTCGCTTCAGCAGCGGAAGAGCGTAGAACGATGGCTCTCCTTTTGCTGGACTTGGATCGATTCAAGGATATCAACGATACCTTGGGCCATCATCACGGCGACCTGCTTCTCCAAGAAGCGGCGAAGCGGCTAAAAGACGCGCTGCCTGAGGCAAGCGTTGTGGCCCGCCTGGGAGGCGATGAATTTGCCGTCGTGCTTACCGATGCGCGGATCCTTGACGCCATTCAATGCTCGCGCAAGATTCTGCGCGTCTTTCAAAAACCCTTCGTGCTCCAAGGCCTCAGTCTCATTGCCAAGACCAGCATCGGAATCGCCCTCTGCCCGGATCACGGTCAAGACGCGGATCTGCTTTATCAGAGAGCCGATGTGGCCATGTACGTCGCTAAAAACAGCCACAGCGGTTACGCCCTCTACGACGCTAAAAAGGATCAGTACAGTCCAAGCCATCTGGTTTTGATGAGCGAGCTGCAGGAAGCGATCGTCGGCGATCAATTGATTCTCTTCTACCAGCCTAAAATCGATCTCCATACCAACCAGGTGACCGGGGTCGAAGCGTTGGTTCGATGGCAGCACCCCAAGCTGGGACTGATCACTCCCGACCGGTTCCTGCCTCTGGCGGAGCGCACCGGCTTGATGGCCGCTCTAACAAACTGCGTTATTCGAGAAGCGCTGATCCAGTGCCACATTTGGGCCGGCTATGGGATGAAAATCAAAACATCCGTCAATCTGTCCACCGATCTCGTGCAAGACCGGGATTTTTTAGCGCAGATTCTGCCGCTTCTGAAAACCATGGGTGTGCCCGCAGAAGCCCTGATGTTCGAGATCACCGAAAGCGCCATCATGTTCGATCCACAGCGCGCCTTGCAAAATATCTCCCACATGCGATCGCTGGGCCTGAGTTTTTCCATCGATGACTTCGGTACGGGATATTCGTCATTGGCCTATCTGAAAAATCTACCCGTAGATCAGCTCAAGATCGACAAAACGTTTATTCAAAACATGTTGTCGAACGACAAAGATTTAGCCATCGTGCGTTCGACTATCGAACTGAGTCACAATCTCGGGCTAAAAGTCGTCGCCGAAGGAGTGGAGACCCGCAAAATCTTCGAATCGCTGGCTGGTTTAGGTTGCGATGGCGCGCAGGGATATTACATCAGTCATCCCATTCCAGGCGTAAAAATTATCGACTGGCTTAGGGATTCATCTTGGTCGCTCGATATATGTGCGTTGTGAAATCACCAGGTCGAAAAATGGATCGCGCGATTGAAATTTTTATAGCCGAGGACAGTCCGACTCAAGCCGAACAGTTGAGGGGGATCCTCGAAGAACGCGGCTATAGCGTGACAACCGCGGCGGACGGCCGGCAGGCCCTTGAGGCAGTCCGTGAGCGCAAGCCCAGCCTGCTGATCAGCGACATCGTGATGCCAAAGATGGGCGGCTACGAGCTGTGCCGAGAAATCAAATCCGACGCTCGGCTGAAAGATCTACCGGTTATTTTGCTGACCGCGCTCTCCAGCCCCGAAGATATCATCAAGGGACTGCAGTGCGGGGCGGATAACTTCATCAAGAAGCCCTACAACGAAAAGCATCTGCTCTCGCGCATCGACTACATCCTGGCCAACCGCGAGCTGCGCAAGAACCAGAGAGTGCAGTTGAACTTGGAAGTTCAGCTGGGCAATGAGAAGCACGTCATCAACTCCGAGCGCCAGCAGATTTTAGACCTGCTGGTTTCCACCTACGAAGAAGCGATTCATCTCAACGAGGATCTGAACGAGAGGCAGAAGGAGCTGGCGCATTCGTATCAATCGTTGCAAGGGCTTTACCGAATTGCCGAGGGGCTCAATCAGTGCACCACCGAGCAGGAGGTGGCGCAGCGGGCTTTGGAGCGGGCGCTGGAGTTGCCGAACGTCCGGGCCGGCTGGATCGTTCGCCAGGAGAACGGCTCGGGTTTTCGGGTGGTTTCCGCTCTCGGTCTGCCTCCGGCGCTCAGCGCCCCGCAGGCGCTCGATGGGGACTGTTTGTGTCGGGAGGGACTGAGTTCCGACCAGTTCCCTCACACAACCAACATTCTCGAATGTCAACGGTTGCTCCAAGCCAATGGAGATACGGCAGGCATGCGTTACCATGCCACGGTGCCGTTGCGCACCAAGGACAGGCTGTTGGGGTCGATGAACCTGGTAGGGAAAGAGGAGGGACTGTTTAGCGATGAGGAACTAACAACCGTCGACGGGATCGGCAACCAGGTGGCGATGGCGCTGGAGCGCGCCGAGCTGATTCAAAATCTAGAACAAGTCGTCGAAGAAAGAACGGCCAATCTGCGAGCGCAGATCGAACAGCGCCGAAGGGTTGAAGAATCGTTGCGCGACAGTGAAGAACGGACGCGCTTACTGCTCAATTCTACCGCGGAAGCCATTTATGGCGTCGACCCGCGGGGTAACTGCATGTTTGCCAACCCCTCATGTCTGAACCTTTTAGGTTACCACGATGAAAAAGAACTGCTCGGAAAAAACATGCACAAGCTCACCCATCACAGCGACACCGAGGATAGCCCGATTTATAAAGCTTTCAACTCGGGGGAGAAAGTTCACAGTGACAGCGAGGTCATTTGGCGCGCGGATGGCACGAGCTTTCCGGCCGAGTGCTGGTCTTACCCGATGTGCAAAGGTGACGAGGCCATCGGCTTCGTCGTTACCTTTCTCGATATCACCGAGCGCAAGCAAGCTCAGGAAGCCCTGCGGGAGAGTAAGACGAGGCTTCAGTTGGCCACGCAGGCGTCGAACATCGGACCGTGGGACTGGGACCTGCGGAACAACAACATCTATTTTTCGCCCGAGTGGAAGCATCAACTTGGTTATGAGGACCATGAGGTCGAGAATCGCCTTGAGGAATGGGAAAAGCGCCTGCATCCAGATGATGCCGAACGGACATTTGCCGTCTTAGGCGATTATCTGGGCCAGCGCAGACCGGTTTGTGAAGTAGAATTCCGGCTCCGGCACAAGGATGGTTCCTATAGATGGATTTTCACAAAGGCAAACATGCTGGCGGATGGGACAGGCAAACCGTACCGCATGCTCGGTTGCCACGTGGATATCACGGAGCGGAAAAACGCCGAGATAGCGATCGCCGAGAAAAACTCCCAAATACAGCTTTTACAAGAGGTGGCGGTCGCCGCCAACGTGTCCGCCACTTTCGAGGAGGCCGCACGGATTGTCCTCGAACGGATTTGCGCTTATCTCGGCTGGCCGGTCGGCCATGTCTACTTTGCCAATGGGAAGGGCCAGCTGGAACTCGAATCAAGAGGCGTCTGGTACTTAACGGATCGCGAGCGCTTTGAGACTTTCAAGAGTGTGACTGAAGCGACCCGTTTCTCGGTTGGAGAGGGATTGCCGGGCAGGATTCTGGTAAGCAAAAGGCCGGAATGGATCCTTGATATAAGCAAAGACGCGACTTTCCTCAGAGGGCAACTTGATCAGAATATTGGCGTCCGAGCTGGCTTCGGCGTCCCCGTCATGATCGGCGCCGAAGCCGTTGCCGTGCTGGAGTTCTACACCGACAAAGTTATTGAACCCAACAGATCATTGCTGGATATCGCGGTGCAAATCGGCACCCAGCTCGGCAGAGTGGCTGAACGCGAGCGGGCGGCAAAAGAAAAACAAATCCAACTGGACCGTATTCAAGCCCTGCACGAAATTGACAAAGCCATCAACTCGACCCTGGATCTACCAACCGTTTTGAATGTTCTATTGGAAAAACTCGACATCTTCTTTACCCATCCCTCCGCCACCACCATCAGACTGCTCAACAAGGACACCGGACGGTTAGAGCCCGCCGCCGCTCGGCATCTAGAAATAGAGGCGTGGATAACCGGGATGGGTGAAATTCAGCCCAACGAAAATTCGTACGGGAGAATTGTTCTAAAAGAGCAAGCGCCCTTGATCATACCAAGCCTGCAAACCGATCCGCGGACACAGCATCCGGAGTTCTACCGCGAACAGGGCCTGATTTCATTTGCGGGAGTGCCCTTGATAGCAAAAGACGAAGCTCTCGGCGTCCTCGGCATTTACACCAAAGAAGCGCACGATTTTAACGACGAGGAAATCGAGTCTTTCATGACCCTTGCCGGGCAGGCCGCCATTGCGATCCACGATGCTCAACTCTTCAAAGAGATCAGTCTTTCCAAGAAAGAACTCGGGAGAACCAATCAATATCTGGAAAGATCTCTGCAACAACTAGGCGGCCTTTATACGGCCCTGACACCCATCGCCTCTGCGGTATCTACCCAAGAGATGACGGATGAAAGAATCGAGAGACTCATGGAGGCAACCGGAGCCTCTGCCGCGCTCATACGAGTTTGGGATAAAAAAGCCGGTACCCTCGCCATTGTCGGTCATCGAGGTTTCTCCGATGACTATATCAAGCGGCTCGAAACGGTGCCGATTGGCGGGGCCGCGGAGTGGGTGGTCAAACATGGCGAGCCCATTGTCGCCCCCGATATTGCTCTGGAGCCGCGGCTTACGGGAAAGATTCAGCTTCAATTGGGTCTGCGCTCCTGCGCCATGCTCCCGTTGAAGGTCCGTAACGAAGTGCGTGGCGTTATCCATCTGTCCAGTCAAAAGCTCGGTTATTTCGATGAAGAGCAGAAAAATCACCTTGAAGCTATCGCTCGGCAGATGAGTATTGCGCTCGAGAACCGGGAGCTGTTTGACGATCTTGCAGCTTCCAGGGATGAGCTCGAGCGGGCGAACAATGTCAAGAACGAGTTCTTAAGCGTTATCTCCCATGAGCTGAGAACGCCTCTCAATATCATCATGGGCTACACGGCAATGATCCAAGAGGGATTATTTGGCGAGATCAATCACAAACAAACGGACGGCTTAAACAAGGTGATCGAACAGTCCACCGAACTGTTAAGACTGGTCAGCGGAATCTTACACGTCACTCAGCTCGAAGCCGGTGAAGCAAGAATGGACGGCATGCCAGTTTATCTAAATCAGTTTTTGGCCGAGTTGAAGACGAGTTACGAGATCCCGATGAAAAAACCACTCAGCTTCTTCTGGGAGTATGCCGACGACCTCCCCGTGCTTCACACCGACGCGACCAAGCTGAAACACATCCTCCATAACCTGCTTAACAACGCGATCAAGTTTACCGAAAAAGGGTCGGTTAGCCTTTCGGTGCGTTATTTGCCGGAAGAAAATCAGATGCAATTCAAGGTAGCGGATACCGGCATCGGCATAGCCAGAGAAGATTTAAATATTATCTTTGAAATGTTCCGCC
>Ga0326597_10005956_pt1 | contig 16782 bp, 16 predicted proteins | sample RVTome_12_FD_203789 | JGI IMG/M metagenome (GOLD analysis project Ga0326597, IMG submission 203789) | Soil microbial communities from uranium-contaminated site in the Upper Colorado River Basin, Wyoming, United States - RVT100D185 | ecosystem: Environmental > Terrestrial > Soil > Contaminated >...
GATCGGCTCCGGAAGCGGGGCAGCATCCGGCCAGACGTGGGTGGCGTCTGCCGGACAGCCGTATCCCGGTCGGATGAGCTCCGAATCGGGGTCGATGGGCTTGGCCCCGCGGTCGAGCGCGAGCGTGTAGAGCACCCTCGCGAGGGCGGCCTCGGGGTCCCCGGGGGTCGAGCGTGCGAGCATGCGCGCCGCTACGGCCGCTGCCGCGTCGGGTCTTCCACTCGGATTACGGACGTCCAGCTCGATCGACGCGAGCAGCAAGGCCGCGCGATCCTTGACCTCCGGAGACGGCGGCGCACAATCGTGCGCGAGCGCCAGCAGCCTGTGCCTCGCCTTCGAAAAGTCTCGCTCATCGATCGCGTCCACGGCTATGCGCAGGCTGGCCTCCGGGTCCGGCGGGGCGACGGCCGCCGGCGGAGCCTCTTCCGTGATGCCGCGAAACGGTGCGCACCCCAGCGACATCCACAGAAGGGTGCAGCCCGCCAGCACGGCCGGTCCGCGGGGGATCGCCCTCATTCGAAGACACCGGTGAGATGGGCGCTTGAGACAACCGTGGAGCGGAATGCCTCGACGACCCGCGGGTCGAAGTGCTCGTCCGTGCCGCGGAGTATGTCCTCGAGTGCCTCTTTCTCGCCCCACGCCGCCTTGTACGGGCGCGGGTGCGTGAGGGCATCGTACGTGTCCGCCACAGCCACGATCCGGCCAGCGATGGGGATCTCCTCGCCCGCCAATCCCGACGGATATCCGCAGCCGTCCCAGCGCTCGTGGTGGCTGAGCGCGATCTCCGCCGCCAGCCTGAGGAGCGGGACGTCGGACCCGGATAGGATGTCCGCCCCGATCACGCAGTGCGACTTCATGATCTCGAACTGCGCAAGGGTGAGCGGGCCGTCGCTGAGGAGGATGGCGTCGGGAATGCCGATCTTGCCGACGTCGTGCAGCGGCGCGGCCAGCCGCATCATCTCGATGTCTTCTTCCGGCCATCCCAGCGCCTCCGCGATCCGGGCCGCCGCCTGTCCCACTCGGCGGGTATGGTGGCCTGTCACGTCGTCCCGGTACTCCGCCGCTCGGGCCAGTCTCTGCAGCGTCTGCAACCGAGCGTCCTCGAGTTCGAACGTACGCTCCTGCACCCGGATCTCGAGGTGGGCGTTCTGGGCGCGGACCTGCTGATAGAGGACGCGCGTCTCGAGGAGATTCCGTACCCTCGAGCGGACTTCGGAGGGGCTCAAGGGCTTGGTCACGTAATCCTTCGCGCCCCCGGAGAGCGCCCGTCTTTTCGCGTCCCGCGTATTGTCAGAGGTGAGGACGAGGACCGGAAGGTAGTCGTCCACGGTCGTGGCGGCACGGACCACGTCGAGCACCTCGTGTCCGTCCATACCGGGCATGAGGAGGTCCAGCAGCACCAGATCGGGCTGAAACTCCTGCAGCAGTCGGCGGACGGTGGTGGGGTCCTGAGTGTCTTTGATGGTGGTGTAACCCGCCGGTTCCAGAATCCGGCGGAGCAACTGGATGTTCGGCGCTTCATCATCCACGATCAGGATGCGGGCGCGACGAATGCGGTCGTCCAGCACGTATGTACCTCTGGCGGAGGATGCAGGAGGCTCGCCGCCGTGGCCAGGGACGCCCCGTACGAGTCTGCTGGGGCTCGTCGTCGGGCCGCGCCTCCCCGGAGGACGTCACGAGCTCGTGCGAACCGATACAGCAATAAATGTACCCTTGGCGCAGCGGTGCCGTGTCCGGGGGGCAGCCATCGGTTGTGCCATGCACGACGAGTCGCTGCCCCGCGACGAGGCGGTTTTCCAGAGTCTACCCGAGTCGCGGGCCACGGTTCGATCCACCCGTCATCGGCCTCGAGCCAGGAGGTCCCGGCGGGCGTCCCCTGGACGATGCCGTAGCTTTCAGGCGGCGCCGACCCAGGCTGATGTCGCGGGGGAAGACGGCGGCGCCATGACCGATTCGGGACGATGTCCCGACGGTGCCGCTCGGGGGCTCCAGACTCCTTCCCCGGACCCTCCGCGGTATCGGAGGCACACCCCCTTTCGGGCGAGGAGCCGCGCCATGGCCCTGTTCTCTCCGGATATGTGGAATCCGAGCCGGACGATGCCGTCGCTCACCGCCTCCAAGGCGATCCGGTCGAAGAGCAGGCTCCCGATGCCTCTTCGCTGGTATGGGTCCGCCACCACGAACGCCACGTCGTGCAGCAGTGCGTCGAGGGGAGAGCGGATCCTGTGCGCGATGCCGATCAGGGTGCCGTCCATGCGAGCCCCGACCGCGACGTGCCGGTCATCGTCGACGTCGCAGAGCGGCCGGAGAACCCGGTCGTCGAGGCAGGGCATGGGCACGCCGAAGCGCAGGGTGCGGGACGAATCGCCCAACCCCATGTAAAGCGCCCGGATGGCCGGCGCGTCGGCTCTTCCCAGTCGTTCGAGCTCGGCATGGTGGGTCGGTTCCATGTCGTCCGTTGCGAGCTGGTGTCGCATGGTGTGACACTCGGGAGGAGATCCGACCAACCGAGGGGGAGCGTGACGTTCGAGATTCGTGTAGCCGGGCCGGAGGACCATGAGGCGATCCGACCGGAGGCGGACTACGAGGGCGCCTGCTTCCTCTGGTTTCGCGAACGGCATCCGCGGTTGCTGGTACGGCTGTCGGCTCGGTGTGGCGCCGGTCCGGCGCCGCCTCGGCGCTCTACGACGCGCTCGCCGTGGCCGCTTCCGAGCGGGGGCTCGACGAGCTCACGTGTGAGGTGAACCTCGATCCTCCGAACCCGCAGTCCATGTGCTTCCACCAGGCGCGGGACTTTCGTGAGGTCGGAGAGTTCATGGTGCCCGATGGCCGAACGGTGTCGCTCCAGGCGTACGCACCCCGCTCATCCGTTTCGGACGCCGCGGCGAGGCCCTGACGTCACTCGATCAGGATGTTCTGCATCATGCCCATATCTTCGTGCTCGAGATTGTGGCAGTGAAGCAGGAAGAGCCCGCGATGCGCGGTGAACCGGATTGCCACGCGGACGGTCTCCGTGGGAAGGACCAGCACTGTGTCCTTGACGCCTTCCTCCCAGGGCATCACCTGACCGCGCCCGCCGCTGCGCGAGGCGACCTTGAAATGCGTGGCATGGACGTGCACGGGATGAGGGAGCGGGCTCTCGTTCGCGAACGACCAGATCTCGGTCTCGCCGAACGGCACGCGCTCGTCGATCCGGTCCATCTCGAAGCTCCGCCCGTTGATCGTGTGCAGCATCATCTGAGACTGGAATCGGAATGAGCGTTCCCGTACAGCGTCCGCGGGGTCGGGCGCGGGCACGGGCGGCAGGCTCTGGGGCACCACGGCCGAGTCCTGCACGGTGCCCGTCACACGCAACTCGAGCAGTTCCAGGGGCTGCCCCTGGAGATTGCTGCCGCCCATGAACCCACCGCCCATGAACCCACCGCCGCCCGGGATCGAGAACGGGAGCGACCGTAGCATGACGCGATCGCCCACGTCGCGGCCTCCGAGATCGAGTAGGAAATCGATGCGCTCGGCGGTGGCGACGTCGGCGTAGGTGACCGTGCGTGGCGCGTCGAGGAGGCCGCCGTCGTTGCCGATGAGCACGATGGGTCCGCCATCGTCCCGCCCGATCCGTAGGATGCGCGCGTTGGATCCGTTCAGGAGGCGGAATCGATAGAGGGCCGAGTCGACTTCGAGGTAGGGCCGGCGGATGCCGTTCACGAACGGCTCCGGACCCATGTAGCCGGCCATGAGGTCCGGCCCGAACGGCTGGTAATACGGCACTCCGTCAGCGTCGATCCGCCGGTCCTGGACCACCAGCGGGACCTCCCGATCACCCGATGGCAGGGCAAGCGCTTCCTCTTCGGGATCTTCCACCACGATCAGTCCGGCGACGCCGCGGTAGGTCTGCTCGCCGGTTCGCATGTGGGTGTGCGAATGGTACCAGTACGTCCCCGCCCGCTCTTCCATGTCGAAGGCATACGCGTAGCTCTCCCCCTGCCCGACGGCGAGTCTCGGATGGCCGTCCATGGGCTCCGGCGGGGAGATCCCGTGCCAGTGGAGGATGACGTCCTGAGGGAGCTGGTTCTGCAGGGTGACTGTGAACGGGTCGCCACGTCGGATGCGGAGGAGCGGCGACGGGAGCGTTCCGTTGAGGAGCCAAGCCTGTCCGTTGGCTCCGCCGCCGAAGTCCGCCGTGCCCGGGGCGGCCGTGAACGTGAGTCCCTGAGGGGCGGCCGTTTGGACGCGTCGCAGAAGGTGCCGCGCGACCTGATCGGACCCGTCCGGTTCGGACGGCCCGTTGTAGGCCGCCAGCAGGGCCGGCAGACCCGTCGAGGCGCCCCCGGCGAGCCCGGCTGCTCTCGCGAGCGTGTGGCGAAGGAACTCACGTCTGGTGTGGCTGCTCGGCATGCGACAGCTCCTCTCGGTGACGGACACGTCATGCGCGCTGATCGTCTCACGTCCGCTGGCCGGGGAGAGGACGGTGGCGACACGCACGGATCCGAAGGGCTACCCTTCTCGAATGACCGAGGTTCGGCCTGGCCGCGATCCTCCCGCTGGCGGGTCGGCCTGCTTCGTCCGGCGGTCGCCCAGGACCGAAGGGCTCCCTAGATTGACGCTTCCACGCCACCGACACAGGCCCTCCACTTCCGGAGCTCCGTGATGAAACGCATGACCGCCGTCCTGCTCGCGGCCGCGACCGTCGGGGGATCGTCCGCCTCCGCGCAGGATTTCGATCCGGACTACCTGGCCACGTATTCCATCATCGCGCGGGATCCGGCGACCGGAGAGCTCGGCATGGGCGTCCAGTCGAAGGCGTTCGCGGCTGGGAACCGGGCCATGCACGCGAAGGGCGGGCTCGTCGTCATCGCCCACCAAGCCTCCGCCAACCCGATGTACGGGGCGATCGGGGTCGAGCTCCTCGAAGCGGGGTACTCTCCACAGGAAGCGCTCGACATCATGGTCGCGAGCGACGAGGGGCGGGACCGGCGACAGGTCGCGATCCTCGATGCGGAGGGGCGTACCGCCGCGTGGACGGGCACGGGGCCGGGCGACTACAAGGGGCATCACTGCGGCGTCGATTACTGCGCCCAGGGCAACTCGATCGCGGGCCCGCAGGTGGTGGAGGCGCTCTCCCGCTCCTTCGAGCGCTCGACCGGTCATCTCGCCGAGCGCCTCATGGACGCGCTGGATGCGGCCGAAGCCGCTGGGGGCGATCGCCGTGGCAAGCAGTCCGGGGCCATCCTCGTGGTCAGCCCCCGGGTGCGGGACGGCTTCAGCGACCGGGTGGTCGACATCCGTGTCGACGACCACCGCGAGCCGCTGGTGGAGCTCCGGCGCGTCCTCGATCTGCATTTTTCGGGCGAGATCATCCGGAGTGCGAACATGCTGCGCGCAGAGGGCGATCTCGTCGGTGCGCTCGCCGCCGCGATCGAGGCCCGGGACCGCTCCCCGGAGAACGACAACGCCTGGGTGGCGCTCGCCACTGTGCAACTCGCGATGGGTCGGGAGGACCAGATGCTCGCATCCCTCCGGCGTGCCATCGAGCTGAATCCCGGCCGCCGCGTCACCCTGGCCACGGACACCAATTTCGAGAGCGTGCGTGACGGTGCGCCTTTCAGGGACCTGATTGGAGGATGACGGCCATGATTCCAGGCTTGCGCGACCCAGTGCTGCTGGCTCTTTGCGCCCTTTGTCTCGGAGCGCCGCCGGCGACGGCCCAGACGGCGGGCTACCTCCCGGGGCCGCACCCCGAATGGGAGCGCCGGGATGCGGCGGCCGCCGGGTTCGACGCGGCCGCACTCCAGTCGGCGATCGGATTCGCGATCCAGTCTGAGTCCCAGTCGCCCCGCGATCTCGTGCTCAACCACGACATGGGCTTCGGCCGCGAGCCGCGAGGCGACGCCATCGGGCCGTTCAGCGACCGCGGCGGCCAGACGGGGCTCATCATCAAGAACGGGTACATCGTCGCGGAGTGGGGCGAGCCGGCGCGGGTCGACCAGACGTTCAGCGTGGCCAAGAGCTTCCTGTCCACCACGGTGGGTCTGGCGCTCGACCATGGGATCATCCGGAGCGTGGACGACCGGCTGCGCGACTACATGCCTCCGCTCGTGCTCGACGACGGGGACGGGGAGCCGGGCGACCAGGCCGGCCGGCGCCCCAAGCTCCTGTTCGAATCGGAACACAACCGGCAGATCACCTGGGATCACCTCCTCCGGCAGACGAGTGACTGGGAAGGCACGCTGTGGGGCAAGCCCGAGTGGGCCGACAGGCCCGACCGCGATCCGTCCACCTGGCTCACCCGTGAGCGGCGGGAGCCCGGCACCGTTTACGAGTACAACGACACCCGCGTGAACCTGCTCGCGCTCGCGGCCACCGCGGTCTGGCGCAAGCCCCTCCCGGACGTCCTGCACGAGCACGTCATGCAGCCCATCGGCGCGTCCACCACCTGGCAGTGGCACGGATACGAGAACTCGTGGATCAACCTGAACGGCCTCCAGGTGCAGGCCGTGAGCGGAGGAAGTCATTGGGGTGGGGGCATGTTCATCAACGCCTACGATCAGGCCCGCCTGGGTCTGCTCACCCTCCATGAGGGGCGCTGGGGCGACCGGCAGCTGGTCTCGCAGGCATGGATCGAGCGATCGCGGGTGCCGGGCTCGGCGAACCCGGGCTACGGATTCATGAACTACTTCCTCAACACGGGCCGTGAGATGTACCCGAGCGCCCCGGCGGAGGCGTGGGCCCATCTCGGCGCAGGCTCCAACATCGTGTACGTCGATCCCGTGAACGACCTCGTGATCGTCGCGCGCTGGATCCAGGGGAGTGCGTTCGACGAGTTCATCGGCCGCGTGCTGGCGGCGCTCGAAACGAATTGAAGGCTGATCTTGCGTAGTCATATGCCTGCGGCGGCGGGTAATCGGGGCGATATCCTCCTGCTCCGGCGCCCATGCAACACACGGCCACACTCATGCGACCGATCCTCCGCGTGAATGCTTCGCCTTCAGGGGGATCCGAAGAGCTGGATCTGTTTCGAGCCTGGGCTCGCCGCATCCGCGGGTCTGACGCGTCCGCGCTTGAGGCGATCTTCCGCGCGGTGCACGGACCGTTGGTGCGGTATGCGACCCGCTTCGTGCCCGAGGCCAGCGCAGAGGATGTCGTGCAGGACGCGTTCGTGCGGATCTGGAACGGACGGGAGCGGATCGACCCCTCCCAATCCCTCAAAGCGTTCGCGTATCGGACGGTCCGAAACCTGAGCCTGAACCGCATCCGTGACGGGAAGACGCGCGAGGCGCTGCTCGCGGGGCGGTACGAGGCGCCCGTGAGCGCGGCGCCCGATCCGCACGACGATCTGGCCCGATTCGATCTCGCCGAACGGCTTCGCGACTGGATCGGTGAGCTGCCGGCGCGGCAGCGGGAGGCACTCGAGCTCAGCCGGTTCGAGGGGCTCACGCACGAGGAAGTGGCGGAGGCGATGGGCGTCTCGCCACGGACGGTGAACAATCATCTCGTCAGAGCTCTACGTGCCATCCGGGACCGGGTGCACGCGTACGAGCCCACCCTGCTGGACTCATGAACAAGCATTCGAACGATCGATTCCCGACCGAACTCGACAACGAGCCCGACGCGGAGGAGCTGCGGGCCGTGTGGTCCGCGCTCGAGGCGATCGACCCGGCGGACCAGCCCTCGGCCGAAGCATCGGACGCGGCGTGGACATCGTTGCGGGAGCGCCTCGGGCTGAGCCAGAGCTCGAAGCGCCTCACGCCGGTGGATGGCGGACCGGTGGCCGACGGCAGGGATGCCGCCGTGGACTTCGAGGTCGCCGGTGGCGCCGAGCGACCGGGCCCCTCCCGACGCGCGCCGGTCGCGCCGAGCGGGAGCTGGCTGCGGGCCACCGCCGTGTTCGTCCTCCTGGGCGCGGCCGTCTGGCAGGCGGTCCCGGTGTCCCATTCAGCCCCGACGGGCGAGCGCATGGCGGTCACCCTCCCGGACGGATCGGACGTCACGCTCAATTCGAGCTCCTCGCTCCGGTACCGGCGTGGGTTCGCGTGGATTCCGCGTGTGCCCCAGGGCCGCCGGGTGGTCCGTCTGGAAGGCGAGGCGTTCTTCGACGTCACGGAGCTCGAGCGGCCGTTCCAGGTCTCGACGGGCGGCGCCCGGGTCACGGTGCTGGGAACGCGCTTCAACGTGCACGCCCGCGCCGCCACGGCCCGGGAGTCGGGGGTACGGGTCGACATCGAGGAAGGACGGGTGCTCGTCGCCGTGCAGGGTAGCCCCGCCGTCGCCGAGCTCCGGGCGGGAGAAGGCGTCAGGGTGCTGCCCGGCGCCGAGACGCTCACGCCGCAGCCCGTGGCCGCCGCGCGCGTCGGAGCGTGGCGTTCGGGTGGGTTGACGGTCACGGACGAGCCGCTCTCCGCCGTGGTGACCGAGCTCGGCCTCCGCTTCGGCGTCGAGGTGACCCTCGCGGACTCCGTGGACGGCTCGGTCAGAGTCAGCGCGTACTATCCGCTGCTCAGGGGCATCGACTCCGTCCTTGGCGACATCGCCATGCAGCAGAACCTGAGGACGCGGCGGACGGCGGACGGATGGGAGCTGTTCTGAGACCAGACCCCGCGGGCGGCGTGACGGCGACGGCGGGCGGCCCTGTTCGGCGCGATCTTCTTCGGGAGCGCCGCGTCGGCGCACGCGCAGGTCAGGAACGTACGATCTCGCTCTGCGCGACGTTCTCGGACGACCTCACGGACGGCCAGACCGTGACCACGCTCGAGGGCGAGCAGCTCACGATCGGGTCTCCGGCAGCGGCGTCAACGTGAACGGAGCATCCGTCACCACGGCCGATATCGAGGCCAACAACGGCGTCATCCACCTGATCGACGAGGTGCCCGTTCCCTCGGTCGACATCGTGGAGCGCGCGGTCCTGACGTCCGAGACCCAGACACTGGTCGCGGCGGTCGCGGCGGGCGATCTGGTCGAGACGCTCAAGGGTGACGGCCCGTTCACGGCGTTCGCGCCGATCAACGCGGCCTTCGTAGCCCTCGGCACGGATCAGCTCGACGTGCTGCTCGATCCCGCCAACCAGGCGATTCTCCAGAAGATTCTCACGTACCATGTGATCGCGGGTGACGTGCGCGCGGCCGACCTGGTCGATGGCGCACATCGTTGACGTCGCCGTCCTCAACGGCTTCGAGACGCTCGTCTCGCTGGTGGCCGAGGCGAATCTGGTCGCGACGCTGCGGGGCGACAACGGAGGCGCTTGATATACGGTCTTCGCCCAGACGGACGAGGCGTTCGCCGAGCTGGCGGCGGTTCCGACGGGTCAGGACCTCGTGGACGTGCCGACGTATCACGTGGTCGGCGGGCGGTGGGCTCGGGTGATCTCAGCGACGGTCAGGTCGTCACGACGGTCAGGTCGTCACGACCGTCGAGGGCAGCACCTTCACCGTGAACATCGACGGCTCGACGGTGACCATCACGGACGGCAGCGGCAACACCGTGGGCGTGGTCCTGACGGACGTGCCCGCGTCCAACGGCGTGATCCACGTCATCGACGGGGTGTTGCTGCCGAGTTGACGGGGACCGGTGGAGGGAGGCTATGCCCCGTCCGGCCGCGAGCCGGGCGGGGTGACTCCCGACACGGAAACGCCGACGATGGACGCCCAGATCAGGACGGCCGTGCCTGCGGGACCCTCCCCCATCAGAGGGGCCTGAATGGCCATGGCGAGCGCGACCGACATGCCCCATCGCACACGGCGGGCCGACAACGGTTCGGCGCCCACGTCTCCGGTCGCGCGGAGGGCGCGTGCGCGGAGGACGATGTACAGGAAGACGACGGCCGCGGCGGCCTGGGCCACGAGGAATGCCGGCTCGGAAGCCACGGATACGGTGACGCCCTCCTGGCGGACAGCGAGCACACCCACGAGCGCCAGGCACAAAGCCGCGAAGCCCCATTGGCGGCGAAGCCCTCCCGGCAGCACGGCGTCGAGGATGAACGCGGCAGCAGCCACCAGACCCACTCCGAGACTGCGCGTCGAGGCCATGGACCAACCGGTGAGCAGGAGGACGGCGACGCCGTCCAAGACGCGCGCCGGCAGTCCGACGGACCGGCTGACCATGCGCGCCAGGGCCAGGGTCGTGAACAGCAGCACGAGACTCGCCGACGGCACGAGGACGAGCGCCGGGATCCCGAGGGCGATCGCGAGGAATGCGGCCCGCTGGTCGTCCGGGGCGAGTTCGCGCGCGAGCGCCCACGTTCCGAGCACCATGCCCGCTCCTGACGCCGCGGCCCAGAGCCGCGACGTATCCGCGAGCCCGGGAGTGCCAGGTCCGAAGACCGCCAGCACCGCGGCCGCGACCGGCATGAGCACGAGCACGGCCAGGTTCGTGGGCCACGCGGGATCGAGCGGACGGGCGAGGGCGCTGAAGCGGTGAATCGATTCGAGCGATGTGGCTTGTCGGCCCAAGGAATGCCTCCCCAGTTGGGTGTGCATGCCCTCCGGACCCGAGATTCCATAGATTCCGGCGCGGCGGGACTTTTCGCTTCCGCGTGCCCACCGCGAGTGGGACCCTTCTCGGCTCGTCCAGAGGATGGAATACCTGAGCACGAACGTGGTCGACGCCGAATCGGAGCGCGAGGGCTGGCGTCCCTATCTTCTGATGGGGCTCGCAGTGCTCGCGGTGGGACTGGCTGCCTGGCGCCCCGTGCCCGCGGGAGTCTGGCACGACGACGGCGTCTACGTCATGGTGGGGAAGGCGCTCGCTGACGGCCACGGCATGACGTATCAGGGCGTCGTCGGGGCGCCGCCGGCGGTGAAGTTCCCTCCGGTCTACCCGTCCATGCTCGCGGGCCTGTGGCTGGTGCTCGGGTCTATCGGGGCGGTCACGCTGGTCGCGACCCTGGCCAACCTCGTGTTCCTGGCGCTCGCGGCGATCTTCCTCGCGCGGGCGCTCCGCATGGGCACTGGCGCACCCCTGTGGATCGCGCTTCTGGCCGGGGGGCTCGCGGTCACTTCGGGCGACGTGCTCCGGATCTCGTCCGCGGCGCTCTCGGAGGCCCTCTTCCTGGCATTGGCCGCCGGCGCATTCGCTTTGTGGCCCGGCGCGACCGGCGGCGAGAGGACGGGGTCGTACCGCGCCGCGCTCGCGGCACTCCTCCTCGTCCTGATCGGCACGCGCGCCGCGGGGCTGGCATTCGTGGTCGGCTTTGGATTGGCGATGGCCCTGGGCCGAGCGGGCCCGCGTGCCGCTGCCCTCGTCGTCGGCCCGGCCCTGGCCACCTGGCTGGGATGGAGCGCCTGGGCGGGTCGAAGGGCCGCCACGATCCCCGTGGACATGCAGGATCTGCTCGGACCGTACGGCGGCTGGATGAGCGAGCAGTTCTTCTCCGACCCGGTCGGCTTCGTCGCACGCTTTCCGGCGCATGCCGTGGGCGTCTTCGAGAGGATGGCGATCCTCTTGCTGCCACGCGTGGACGGCCTCCCGCTCTGGCTCGCGGCCGTGCCGCTGCTCGCGGTCGCCACCTACGGGTGGCTGGACGCACGGCGGCGAATGCCGCCGCTGGCCTGGTCCACGCTCGCGTATCTCGGCCTGTTGCTCGTCTGGCCGTATCTGGATCGGAGGCTGGTCGTTCCGCTGCACGTCTTCGTGGTCGCGCTCCTGGCGCTCGGGACGGGCGCCCTCGTCCAGGGTCTGCGCGCGCGTCGCGCGGTGTTGGCGGTCGCGGTCGTGATGGGCTCGTGGGCAGCGTTCTACAGCGTCGTGAACGCGCATCGAATCGCAGCCGAATGGCCGACCGCCGCGTACCGCATCCGTGCGGACCGGCTCGCGGCCGGGGTCGAGGCCATGAGGCGCACGGTGCCCTCGGACGCGATCGTGGGAGCGCCGGAATTCTGGGCGGCCCTACACCTGCACGGCGGATGGACCGTGGCCCCCAGCGTGCTCTTCGACCCGGCCACCACCGACGCCGAAGCTCCAGTTTGGGGCTCTCCGGAAGCGCAGGAGCGCTTGTGGCGCTCCGCCGGCATCGAGTACCTCCTCCTGGAGCAAGGGGGGCTGTTGCACGGCGCCACCCTCGACCGGCTGGAGGAGGACTGCCCCGGCATGGTGCGCGTCCTCGCCCGGACGCCGCCGATGCTCATCGTTCGGCTGGTGTGGGATCATGCCGAGGATGCCCCCCCGTGTATCACCTCTGCGCTCCCAGATCCGTGAAGCCGAAGCCTGATAGGCGGTCCGGCGGACTGACCAGCCGAGCGACCGTGGCGCAGACCAACCTCTCCATCACCGACACGTTCCGGCCCTTCATTGGTCGGTTCGCGGTCGCGCTCGCCTACTTTCTCGTGGTATTCCTCATCGGGATGGTCGGGTTCCGCGCGATCGAGGGGTGGACGTGGTTCGAGTCTTTCTACATGGCGGTCACGACCGTCACCTCGGTCGGCTTCATGGAGGTGCATCCGCTTACGGTTCCCGGACGCACGTTCGCGATGTTCATCATCGCCCTGGGCGTCACAGGCCTGGGAATCTGGTGGGCGCTCACGACGGCCCTGATCGTGGAGTTGGACCTGGGAGGGGCGCTTCGGAGGCGCCGAAAGATGAAACGCTTGGAAAACCTGAAGGACCATTACATCGTCTGCGGTGCCGGTCGGGTGGGCCGCATGGTCGTCCGCGAGATGAAGAATGCGGGACATCCGCTGGTGATCATCGAGAAGGACTCGGAGCGTGCCAGGCAACTGGAGGAGGAGGATGCGGGCGTGTTGGTGGTCGCCGCCGATTCCACAAAGGAGCGCGTCCTCTCGGAAGCTGGCGTGGAGACTGCGAAGGGCCTCGCGGCATGCCTCGCGGACGACGGTGACAACCTGCTGGTTTGCCTTACTGCTCGCCACCTGAATCCCGGCCTCGCCACGGTGGCGAGGGCTTTCGACGAGGAATCCATCGAGCGCCTGAGTCGCGCAGGCGCCGATCATGTCATCGCCCCGACCCTGACGGGGGGCATCCGGATGGCCTCGACGCTGCTGCGTCCTCACGTCGTGAGCTTCCTCGACTCCGCCATCGTGGGACCCGGGATCGACCTCCGACTGGAGGAGATGGCCCTTCCTCCAGGCTCGCCGCTGGCCGGCCGCACTCTGGCCGACGTGCGCATCCCGCAGACTACCGGTCTCATGGTGATCGCCCTCCAGAGACACGGACAAGGGGGGCAGATATACAATCCTGGACCGCGGACAGTCCTCTCGGAGGGCGACGTGATGATCGTCCTGGGTCAGGAGGATCAGGTCCAGAAGCTCCGTCGGTACGCCGCAGACGGGCTCGAGGCGGGTAGCTAGACGTCCCGATCTCGACATCCTCAGGGCGGTCCCAGCCCGTGGCGCCCACCGCCCGGGCGGCGGCGTCGGAGCCGAAGGTGGTCGGATCGAGGTCGAGGGGCTCCCAAACCGCTGGGCCCGCCGGCGCCGGCTTCCCGTCGCATGAGCGATCAAGGAGTCCAGCCGTCGTTCAGTGTCCCGAGGAACGCGACATCCAGATGCCCTCCTCCGGATCGATGTGCAGGACGGGGCCTGGGCCGCGTAGGCGCGTCGCCGTCGCTGACCGGGAAGGGCCATCGACGAGGTACGGCACCATACCGGTCGGGAATCTCTCCGTCTGTTGCACCGGGACCGCAGTGTGTTCCGTCGCACAGTACGCGCCAGGGCCGGCGCGCATGAAAGCTGTTGCGAATGCTTACGTTGCGTGGGGTCGCGGCTCTGGCCCCAAACTTTCATGGACTGATCCGGAAAGGAGTCTCGTCGCTCGCTCGAACCGCAGGAGAAGCCATGCGCCAGATCCCGTCACCGACACGGAACCGGCGGGACGGCTCCGGCTCCGGGCCTGATGCGTCCAGCAACATGAGTCCCACCGTCAGCGGCGTGGTGACGGCGGCCACGACGGTCGCGCTGCTGACCGTCGGCAGCCTGCTTCTCCTGATCCCGGCCGTGTTCTTCCTGATCCCGATGCCGCGCGAGGCGGACGCGTTGACCCTCTGTCTCCCCGGTGTCGGCCCCCTCCAGCGCTTCAGGGACGGTCTGAGGGATGAGCACGAGGAGATGGTCTTCATCCACGAGAACGTGCATGCCGCGCAGTGCCGGGCGTTCGGCCCGGTATGGTATGCGAGGCAGGCTGTCAGCCCGGCCGGTCGGCTCGCGTTGGAGGCTCCGGCCCTGTGCGGAGAGGTGGCGGTCCTCTCGAGGCGCGGCGAGGATCATGGGCGCCTTCGGGATCGAACCGTGGAGATGCTCGTGAGCGGGTATCTCGATCGGACCAGGGTGCCGCGGCGGGAGATCTCCGCGGCTGTGGACCGTGCGTGCGGTGGGTCGATGGGGGATTGACGAATCGCCCGGAATGGGGAGCGAGAGAGGCTACGGTTCGATCGCCACCGTTCCACCGACACCGGGGAGACGCAGGTGATCCGCAGGGAGGCCGGCGTCGTGCCACGCGGCCCGCGTGCGCTCCGGTGGCTCGAGCGGATCCTCGTCCGTCAAGCGGAAAGCTCCCCAATGCATGCCGATGAAGGCGCCGGATCCCCCGAGATCCAGGTAGGCGCGCACCGCCTCTTCCGGATTCATGTGTGATTCCGCCATGAACCAACGCGGCTCGTACGCGCCGATGGGAAGAATGGAAGCCCGGAAGGGCCCCAGCCGCTCACCGATCTCCCGGAAAGCTGGACAGTAGCCAGAGTCTCCCGCGAAATAGACGCCACGTCGCACCGGATGGCCGCCTGCCCGTGCTCGATCAGCGTGTTCCTCGGGCTCCGACCGCGGTTCCAGGACCGCCCAGGAGGCCCATAGCTCACGGTTGACCCGGAGTCCACGCCGCGTCCAGTGACGAACCGGCAGGCAGACCAGCCGGACCGAGCGTCCGGCGACCTCGAGGCTCGTCTCCTCCCACCAGTCGAGCTCCCGCACCCACCGCACTCCGCGCGCGCCGAGCCAGGCCCCGTACCCGAGCGGCGTGCACCAGGTCAGGTCCGGGCCGAAACGGTCCCGGAGCCACCGGACGGTCTTCGCGTCGAGGTGGTCGTAGTGTCCATGGGAGAGGAGCACGGCGTCGATCGGAGGCAGTTCGTCGAGCGACATGCCCGGCTCCTTGAAGCGCGGTCCTCCGAGCAGCGAGAACGGTCCGGCGCGGCGTGACCAGATCGGGTCCGTGAGCAGGTTGAGGCCCGCCACCTGGATCAGGAATGTCGCATGTCCAACGAACGTGATGCGGAGCTCGTCTGGGTGCGCACGCGGCAGTGCTGGAGCTGGGTCTCCGGTCGGAACCCGGTCGGGATGCGGGTTGGGGGGGAGGTCGGTCCGGATCCGGTCCCACATCCACGCGAAGAAGGCCCCGCGCCGCGCTTCCAGATCGGGGTGAGCCGGCCAGGGGCTGCGGTATCCGCCCCCCGGCGCGTGGTGCGGTCCGACCGGCCGTCCCGGAGGGAGCGGAGGCGCTTCCGGGACCCGCCGCCGCGCATCAGAGGTCATGTTAGGAAGCTAACAGAGGCCGGTCGGACCAGCGGCGCTCCCGCTCCCGGCCCGTGGCCCAGGTCCCGCGATGTGCACCCTTGTCGCGGTCCCGTGCCCAAGGGTGAGCAGGTTGTAGACTGCCGATCTACCGACCGAACGCTCCAGTTAGGCGCGGTCGTCCTCCGTCAGCTCTTCGCCTTCGACCACGATCTCTACGTCCAGGTTCTCGAACTGGTTCACGAGGTCCCCGTTCTCTTCGGCGTCGCGGAGGTGCAGGAACACGAAGGGATCCCACTTGATGCTGACACGCGTTTCGAGGTGCGAAAGCTCGAGTCCCCGGGCGACGGCGCTGGCCGATACCGCCGTGTTGATGCAGCCGGTGAGCGCCGCGAGCACGACCTCCGTGGCCTCTTCCCGATCGGCAGGCTCGACGAAGCCGAGAGCCGCTTCCACCTCCTTATGTGCCCCCAGGTGATGCACGTAGCGCCGAGCAGGACGATCGATCCGTTGCCCGCCCAGGGTGTACGGTCCGGTGACCGCCCGGGTGTGGGCCACGCGGCCTTCGAACGATCCTTCGGCCTCCAGAAGGAACTGGACGTCTTCGGGGTGCGCTCTCTCGCGTGCTCGCAGAAGCGCTGGAACGCCTCGATGTCGACGCCTTGCCGGATGTCGGGTCGGGTGTGTGTGGTATTCTGTGTGGTACCCATATGGATATTCCTCCTTCTCTGGAGCCATGGCTCGCGGTATCGATGAGTGTCGTCCATGAACACTCGGCGACGATGCAGATGGGCGTAACAGCCAGATGCGCCAGATTCACGTCATTTCCGCCAAGGGGGCTCTTTCTTGGAGATCGACACCGCGGGACCGGTGCGGATCAGCCTGCTGGCGGCACCGGACGTCTACATGTCCAGCCTCTCGGGCTTCTACGACACCTTCAACATGGGCGCCGAGCTCTCCCGGGGGCGGGTCGACCTGCAGGTCGAGATCGTGGCGGAGCGAAAGGAGCTGGAGAGCCGCGCGAGCCGCATGCCGATCGTTCCGCACCGGACGATCGACGAGGTAGCGGACCCGCACGTGGTCGTCGTGCCCACGACGGTCGCGAACGGCGCCCACTGGGTCGAAGGAGCCCATCAGGCGGAGACCCGTTGGCTCGCGGAGATGCACCGGCGGGGCAGCATCGTCTGCTCGGCCTGTTCCGGGGCCCTGTTCCTGGCCGAAGCGGGCGTCCTCGACGGCCGGGAGATCACCACGCACTGGAACCTGGCGGCGACCTTCCGCGAGCGGTTCCCCATGGTGCGCCTGCTGCTGGAGCACGAGCTGGTGGCGAGCGGAC
>Ga0326597_10005957_pt1 | contig 16782 bp, 35 predicted proteins | sample RVTome_12_FD_203789 | JGI IMG/M metagenome (GOLD analysis project Ga0326597, IMG submission 203789) | Soil microbial communities from uranium-contaminated site in the Upper Colorado River Basin, Wyoming, United States - RVT100D185 | ecosystem: Environmental > Terrestrial > Soil > Contaminated >...
CACGGAGCTCTTCACCGAGATCACGACCGGCGTGGCGGTCGCGCACCTGCTCGACGCCGCCGGCATCCGCAAGCGGCTGACCGAGTACGCGGTCGACGAGCTGGGCGCGGCCGGCTGGTGGGGGCTAGGCGAGGCCTCGGGGGACGCGCTCGACGCGACGGCTGCCGGCAACGACGGCACGGTCACGATCGGCGCCGGCAGCCGCGACGCGGCCGCGGTCGACGACGACGGGGACGGCGCGATCGACTTCGACGGCGCGGCGACGCGGGTCGAGGTGCCGACCGACGCCGCGCTCGACGGGATCTTCGACGGCGGCGGGGCGCTCACGGTCGGGTTCAACCTCGACTCAGATGGCGAGGCGAGCGCCGGGCGGCTGCTCGACAAGGGCGGGTTCATCCTCGAGGCGATCGACGAGGCCGGCGGCCTCGTGCGGCTGCAGTTCTACCACGACTTCGACGGCGCGACGGACGGCCGCTGGCGGACGGGCGTGGTGGTCCCGCTCGGCGTCGACGTGCAGCTGACCGTGAGCTACGACAACGGCGCGACGGGCAACGATCCGACGTTCGTGCTCGCCGACCTCGAGGCCGGGACGATCGACGTGCTGACGGTGGGGAGCGGCCTCACTGAGAGTACGACGCCGGCGGGGACGCGGGTCTCCGACGCCGGCACGGCGCTGAACATCGGGAACGACGCCACGGGGGCGCGCACGAGCGACGGCCGCGTCGACAGCGTGGGGCTGTTCACGAGCGCGCTGACGACGGCGCAGGCGCAGGGCCTGGCGGCGCGCGCGCTGGCGGCGCCGCGCAAGATCGACGACGGGGTGGCCGAGCTCGCCTGGTGGTGGCTGGCGGACGAGGACGCGTTCAGCGCGCTGATCACGCTGCTCAACACCGAGGGCCCGGGCGCCGCGCTCTACGAGGACGGCGCCGGCGGGATCGTCTTCAAGAGCCGCCACGCGCGCTTCCTCGAGTCGCGCAGCTCGGCGGTGCAGCGCACGCTGCGCGACTCCGGCACGGAGCCGCTGCACTCGGAGCCGTTCGCCTACGAGGACGGCAGCATCAACGTCGTGAACGCCGTCACGCTCGAGCGCCGGGTGCGCGAAGCACAGGCGGAGGCGGCGTTCTGGGAGCTCGGCTCGACCTTCAACCTGGGCGCCTCGGAGTCGCGGGAGTTCATCGTGCAGGCCGGCGGGGGCGACCCCTTCACCGCGGCGGTCTCGCCGCTCGTCGAGGACACGGACTTCAGCGTCGACGCAGGCGCGGTCGCCTCCGCGACGCTCGACCGCAGCTCGGGCGGCTCGGCCACGCTGACGGTGATGGCCGGCGCGAGCGGCTGCCAGGTGAGCGGGTTGCAGGTGCGCGGGCAGGTGGTCGAGGTCGTCGGCACGGCGCAGCTGACGCAGACGATCGACGTCTCGGCGAGCCAGTCCGAGCACGGGGAGCAGCCATACACGCTCGCGGTGCGGCACGAGCTACCGCTCGAGCAGGCGGTCGACCTCTGCAACGGGCTCGCCTACTGGTACCAGGACGGCCGCCCGATCGCGCGGGTCACGCTGCTCAACACGAACGACACGCGCATCACCGCGCAGCTGGCGAGCGAGATCGGGGACCGCGTCCGGATCCTCGAGGCCGGCTTCAGCATCGACGACGAATTCTGGATCGAGGGCGTGAGCCAGCGCTTCACGCCCTACGAACAGGAGACGCGCTTCGCCTGCGAGCTGGCGGCGCAGTTCACACCGTTCCGGCTGGACGTCTCGGAGCTCGACGGGAGCGACCTCATATGGATCTGAGGCTCGTGCTCCCTCCGACGCCGGCGTACATGAACTGGGGCCGCTGGGTGGCGCAGTGCCCGGGCGGCTGCAACTGCGCCATGGAGCTCGAGCGCGGGCAGCCCGAGTACGACTGCCGGCCGGCGCACGCGAAGAGCGGGCGGCCCTGCTGCGCGGTCATGCACGGGCTCGTGATCTGGCCGGAGGATGCCGCGCGCGTCGAGGAGATCCTCGCGCGGCGCCCGCTGCTGGCGAATCGCAACTGGTCGCCGGGCGAGACGCTCGACGAGCTGCGCGCCGAGAACCTCGAGCACGGGGTGGCGCCGTGAGCTGGACGACGCCGAAGACCTTTGTCGCGAGCGCCGTGCTGACGGCGGCGGAGCTGAACACGCACCTGCGCGACAACCTCACGGAGGTCGCGCCGGGCAAGATCGTGAGCCTGCTCGCGAAGGACACGACCGAGCGCAGCACGTCGTCGACCTCGCTCGCCGACCTGTCCTCATTCAGCGGGCTCTCGATCGCGACAGCCGTCCCGCTGCTCATCCGCGTGTCCTTCCGCAGGATCGGCACGAACAACGCGGTGATGGGGCTCGCACTCAACGGCACGGATATCTTCGGCGGCGCAACGCTGTTCGTCGGCTCAGGTTCCGGTGCAGCCGGCTCGGCGCAGATCTATGTGCCACCACGTGAAACTGACTACCTGCTCGGGATGGCCACCGTCCACGGCGTCAGCACGGAGACGACTGGGATCACGAACATCGCCAGCGCAGCGGACGTCGCCATGCCTGCAGCGACGCTGACCTCGATCACGCTGCGCGGGAAGGTCATCACCAGCGGCACGCTCTTTGTGAAGAACGTATATCTCTGCCGCTTGCCGACGGACGTGGCGGCATGATCGCGCGCTACTACCGGCGGAAGAGCAGCGGGTCCTGGCTGCGCCGCGTCGACGGCAACCCCGTCACGCCCGAGGCCGAGGCGATCGCGCACGCGGCCGCGGAGTACGAGATCGACGCGCGCGACCTCGAGATCGTGGAGGTCGTGGACGGCGCCGACCCGCGCGGCGGCCAGCTGCTCGATCCGCCTTCGCGGCCGGCGCCGCCGGACCCGTTCGTCGAGCGCGTGAAGCGGGTGCTGCGCGACGAGGGGCTGATCGCGTGAGCGGCGGGGGCGCGGGCGCGAGGGATGCCGTGATGGTGGTGGTGCTGCACTGGCTCGACTGCCTGCTCGCGCTCATCCGCCACGCGCGCTGGCTGCTGGTCGCGCGCAGGCTCGGACTGCTCGCATGAGCGACACCGCGCCGCAGCATTCGTTCAACGTGATCTCGCTCGAGCATCGCCTGACGGTGCTTGAGGCGGCGCTCAAGGCGTCGGACCGTGCCCTGGTCGTGCAGGCGAGGGAGTACGAGCGCCGCCTCGAGAACCTCAACGACTCGCACAAGCGCGCGGAGGAAGCGCGGGCACGAACAGTCCCGCGCGAGACCTACGACGTGTTCGTGGGCCAGATGGAGACGTTCAGATTGGAGGTCAAGCAAGCGCTCGCGCGCTCGGCTGGTGCAGCCTCCGTGCTGGTCGCCGTGTCGTTGAGCGTGATCTCGCTGGGCGGCGTGATCCTGGCGTTCGCGCTCGGCGCACGCTAGGGGCGTGACGGCGACCCCTTCCGGCTCGGGGCCCGGGCGTGGCCTGATCGCGGGTGCGATGCGCGAGCCGGCGAGCTGGATCGAGGGCGTGACGAGCGCGAGCTGCGAGCAGCGCGTGGCGCTGTTCGCGGAGGCGGTCGCGACGCTGGCGCTGCGCCCGCTGACGGCGCGCGAGCTCGAGGTCGCCTACCTGGTGGTCGTGGAGCAGCTGACGCTGCGCGAGGTCGCCGAGCGGCTGGTGATCAGCGTGAAGACCGCGGAGTCACACCTCCAGCACCTGAACGGGAAGCTCAACCCCGCCGACTGGGAGCCGAGCCGCGAGGAACGGCTACACGGTCCGCGGCGGGGGATGCACCTGCAGCGGCTGTCGGCGAGCTTCTGGATGCGGCTCGGCGCCTACGAAGAGCGCGCGGCCGCGCGCGACGCCTGGTACGAGATCGCGTACGTCCCCGGGATCCCGGTGCACGCGAGCGGGCCGAGCTGATGCGCGCCGCGAGCAAGGCGCTCGAGCTGCCGCGGCGCCTGCGGCTGCGCCGGCGCGTGCCGGTGGACCAGGCGGCGGTGCGCGACGTGCTGCAGGCGCTCGCGATCGGGCGGCTGCTCGCGGCGGGCAACGGTTCGCGCAAGGGGGCGCGCTGATGGCGCCCGGCCTGCAGATCCCGGCGGTCTACGACCCGGCGACGCAGATCTGGCGCGGGCCGCCGGTGGGGCTGGGGCGGCTGGCGAGCGGCTACGGGCCGCGCGCGCCGCTGCTGATCAACGGCGCCTCGACGTCGAGCTTCCACAAGGCCGTGGACCTGGTCTCGATCGACACCGACCTGACGCTGCGCAACCCGGCGGCCGGCATGGCGCTCCGGGATCCGTGGCTCGACAAGTGGGGGTCGTGGACGCTGTGGGTGCGGCACCGCGTCGCGCCGATCGCGGTCGCGTTCCCGGACCGGCTGCAGCGCTTCGAGGAGTGGTGGACGCTCTACCTGCACATGGCCGAGCGGCCGCCGGTGAGCGCGGGGCAGATCCTGCCGGCGGGGTCGCCGCTCGGGATCGAGGGCGAGACCGGGCTGGCGCGCGGCCGCCACGTGCACTTCGGGACCTACCGCTGCGTCTCGCTCGGGCTCGGGCCCGAACTCGCGAACCGGCCGGCCGGCGCCTGGCAGCACCTGAACCCGCTCTCGCTGCTCACGGGCGCGCAGCCGGCCGAGCTGCCGCCGGCGGCGCTGCCGTTCGACACCTGGCTCGAGCTGCCACGGGTGCTGACGCTGCCGGAGCTGGAGGCGCTGCCCGCGCGGGCGTTCTACGACCAGGGCACGCAGATCGGGACGGCGGTCGGCGAGCTCGACGCGCGGGTGCGGCTGCAGCGCGTGACGGACCCCGAGGGGATCGCGCGGACGCTGCGCACGGTGGAGATCAGGGAGGTGATCGCGTGACGCTGAGGAAGGGCGACCTGCTGCTCAAGGGCCGGGCCTACGTCCCGGAGGAGTTCGACGCGCTCGTCGAGCAGATCGCGGAGCACGAGGGCTACGTGCTGCACGAGGTCCTCGACGACGCCTGGTACGGCAGCGAGCTGAACGCCGAGGGCGGCTACGACACCGTCGTCACGGTCAAGCTCAAGGTCGTGCGGTGACGCTGCCGCAGTACAGCTACCGGCGGCTCGCGGAGCTCGGCTGGGGGCTGCTGACGGCGCTGCTCGTCGTGCTCGGCGAGGTCGCGATCGCGTTCGATCCTTCACAAGTGGTGGACTGGCGGAGCTGGGCGCTCGGCCTCGTGGCCGGGCTCGTGCGCGGCGCGGGCGGCGCGCTGCTGGCGTGGCTCGGCAGGCGCGCGCTCGAGGAGGCTGCATCATGACGCGTCGAGTGCTGAGCTGGGGCTGGCTGCTGATCGCGCTCTCGATCTCGATCTGCGCGACGGCGTTCCTGCTCGCGATCGTGAGCCTCAAGGCGGCCGGGGCGCAGGAGGGCGAGGCGCCGGCGACGTTCTTCGGCTTCGGCTCGATCGAGGGCCAGCTCGTCGAAGCGTGGACGACCGACCCGACGGACGGCGTCTGCGGCTCGGCCGTCGTGCAGGCCGGCGGCGGCTGGTCGATGGAGATCCCGGCCGACGCGCCGTGTCAGAACCTCGGCCCGGGGTCGCTGCTGCAGCTGACGTGGGACGGCACACCCAGCCGCTCGATCGTCTTCTGGTACGCGGGCGCGACGCCCTCGATCGGGATCGGCAACACCTGGCCCGCTGAGGGCGTGTACTTCCTCTCGCAGCGGCCGGACGCGGAGACGCGGCTGGGGATGCTCGAGTCGCACATCGGCCGGCTCGACGCGGAGCTCGGCGTGGCGCGCGAGGCGCTCGCCGGCGCGGGTGCGCGGCTGGACGCGCTCGAGCAGCGCGTCGGCGACGTCGAGGCGGGGCTGCAGCAGGTCGCGGCCGGCGGGCCCGGGGTCGAGGAGCTGCGCGGCGAGGTGGCGGCGATCCGCTCGGCGCTGACGGACGCGTCGGTCGCGCTCGATCTCGCCGCGCCGTAGCACGCCGCCAGCGGCACGTCCTAGGCGTGGCCTACCGCTGGGGCCGTGTGACCCACGGCAAGCCCCGCAGCGGGCGCGACCGTTCGCCCGAGCGCGCTTGCATCCCGAAGGTGCGCTACGAGTCGTGGGCCGACGCTGAGGCCGGGCGCTGGCGCCTCGAGCAGGACGCGCTCGGGACGGCCCACGAAGAGCGTGCGCGCGGCAACACAACGTACCGCTGTCAGCACTGCGGCGCCTGGCATTTCGGGCATTCGCGGGGGCCGGTCGACGTGAGGAGCACCGGCGCCCGTCGTCGGTGAAGGCGCGCTACTACGCCTCGGCCTTGCGCCAGGGCTCAGGCAGCCCGCGCTCGATGAGAGCCTCCATCGCCCGCGGACGGCCGACGCCCATGTCGACGGCGGCGTGGTCGATGCGCTTCAGGAGATCGCGCGGCAGGCGCACGTTCACCGCAACCGGGTCTTCCACTTCTGGCCTCCTTCGCTATGCTGCTGGTGGAGGTGCGGGGGCTTGAACCCCGGCAGGCGCCCTCTCAACGGTCACCTCGGGCCATTCCCCACCCCCACCGCAGGCGGCTGAGCCCCGAGCTCTGCCGCCTGTCGCGTCATTGCAGGCGAAGACGCCGATCTACTCCAAGCTGGAGATGTCAGCCCTGCTGCCGCGGCCGCGGCGGCGCCGGCGCCGGCGCGTCGCAGAGCGCGCACTTGCGCGGCGGGTTGGCCTGGCCGTTCGGGCGCAGCGCGAGCTTGCCGCAGGCGTGACGCCAGGCCTCGACGCGCTCGCCGCCGGGGGTGAGCGCGAGCACGTGCCGCCAGCTAGGCGGCGGGGCGGAAGAGCGGGTGGCCACGCCTCGGATCGTGGACCGAGAGCAGCACCGGCTGCAGGCGTTCGCCGAAGGTCAGGACCTCGAGCTGCAGCAGCGCGCCGGCGGCGATCGCGGCGCGCTCCTCGCGGCCGGGGACCCAGCGCGTGAGCACGCGGGCCTCGGGGCCGACGAAGACGACGGCCGGGAGCGGCGCGTACTCGGGCTGGTCGGCGCCGAAGGTCACCCGCCGGTAGGACTCGCGCAGCGCCGGGTCGCGCTCGGGGATCAGCACCGCGATCACGCGGCCACCGCCTCGGCGAGCTCCTGCCGGCGCGCGGCGATCTTCGCGAGCAGCGTCTTGCGGCGGCGGTGGGCGCGCTCGGCGTCGGCCAGCGCGTCGACGCTCGCGAGGTCCACGACGCCGCGGAGGAAGGCCTCGATCTGGGCGATCGGGCGGGCGATCAGCTCGTAGGCGATCTGGCGGTGGTCGCGGTCGATGAGCGTGCCCTTGACGCGATCGGCCGCCTCCTGCGGCGCGGGCGAGAGGGCCCGCGAGGACGTGCGCGCGACCGCGGGGGCGCGGCGCGGGCGGTCCCAGTAGGCGCTCTTGCAGCGCGGGCAGATCAGCGGGCGCGCCTCGAGGCGGGGCCGCCAGCGGTGGCCGCAGCGCGTGCACTCGTAGCCCAGCAGCGTGATCTCGGGCATCCCCGCACCCCTTCGCGATCCAGCGTCGGGCGGGCGCTGCGGCGCTCCAAGGGGGCCGTGTCACGGGCGACCGCGGGGGTGCTACCCGGCGGGTGGGATCCAAAGTTGGGATCCAATCGGGTGACACCCAGCGGAGTCGGGTGGGGGCTAACCGTGCCGCGCAGCTTCGGCGCGGAGTCCAGCGGAGCCCGCTGGGGGGCCTGCTAGGGATTAGGAATCCCTTGCTCTCTCCCCTGAGCTACGAGGGCACGTAACGCTTTCGCGCGTCCCGGGTGCGGCCTGGGATCCAAACTTGGGAGCCATACTCACGGGGCAGCCGCGTCGGGCGCCGCCGGCGGCGTGCGCCAGGCCTCGAGCCGGTCCATCGCCGCGCGCAGCTCGTCGTCGGGCGCGTGGGTGTAGGTGTCGAGGGTCAGCTGCACGCTCGAGTGCCCGAGCAGCGCCTGCGCGAGCCGCGGCTGCACGCGCAGCGTCTGCAGCAGCGTCGCCGCGCAGTGCCTCAGGTCGTGGAAGCGCACGCGCGGCAGCGAGGCGAACTCGTGCCCGGCGTGCTCGCCCGTCGCGACCGCGCCGCAGCTGGCGCAGCTCGCGGCGGTGAGCTCGTGCAGGCGGTGCGTCACGACCGAGCCGTTGAGCGGGCTCCCGTCCTTCGTCGTGAACACGAGCCCGCCCAGCGGATCGCGCCAGTCCTCGCGGCCGTGCTTCATGCGCTCTTCCTTCTGGCGGGTGGCCTGGCGGCGCAGCGCCTCGGCGACGAACAGCGGCAGCGGGATCGTGCGGCGGCTGCGCGCGGTCTTCGGGTCGAGCAGCCGGTACTCGCCGGCCTCGCGGTGCAGCGACTTGCGCACGCGCAGCTCGCGCGCCTCGAGCTCGAGGTCGTCCCAGCGCAGCCCCAGCGCCTCGCCCTGGCGCAGCCCGACCGCGACCGCGAGCACGTAGAGCGCCTCGAGGCGATCGCGGCGCGCGGCCTCGAGGAAAGCGAGCACCTGGCCGGCGCTGAGCGCGGGGCGCTCGCTCGTCTCGGCGCGCGGCGGCTCGACCAGCCGCGCGACGTTGCGGTCGACCAGGTCCCAGCGCTGCGCCGTGGTGAGCGCGCTGCGCAGGATCGCGCGGGTCTGCTGCACGGTGCGCGGCGAGAGCCCACGGCGTTCGAGCCCGGCCAGCAGGCGCTGCGTCTCCTGCGGCGTGAGCTTCGCGAGCTCGATCCCGCCAAGCGCCGGCTCGAGGTAGAGCCGCACCTTGGACTCGTAGCCGGCGCGCGTCGCGGGGCGCCAGCGCCCGGCCTCGAGCCAGTCGCGCAGAAGGTCGCGCACGCGGTAGCGCGCGCGCGGGAAGCGGCGCCCGCTGTCGCGGCGGGCGCGCATCGCGTCGAGGCCATGCACGGCCTCGTCCTTCGTGGCGAAGCGGCGCTTGACGCGGCGGCCGTCGACGCGCAGCAGCGCCGACCAGCCGTTGCCGTCGCGGACGACCGTGCCCTCGCCGCGGGCGCGTCGGGCCACGGCGCGGCCCCGTCACCTACGCAGCGTCTGGATCGTGCCGGTCGCGCCGAACATCCAGAAGCCCACCGGCATCAGGATGATGGTGATGCTGATCAGCCATGCGAGCACCAGCCAGAGGCTCGCGGCCCACCAGCCGACCAGCACGAAGTAGAGCGCCCGCAGCCAGAGCGGCCGCTGCGCGCGGTCGGCGTACTGCATCACCGTGACGCCGCCCTGCTCGGTCACCTGCAGGTGTCGCGACGAGCGCAGCGTCACGATCTGCGGGATGCGGTTGATCAGCCAGATCGCGACCGGGATCCCGATCAGCGTCAGCTGCAGCAGCACCGCCACGAGCACCGCCCAGAAGGAGAGCCACCAGCCGACGAACACGAACCAGAGCGCCCGCACGGCGAGGTTCGGGCCGTTCCCGGCGACGATCACGACGTTCGGCGCCGGCGCTCCTGCGTTAGTTCCGGTGTCCCCGACCATCCCCGCCCCCTTATTCCGAGGCCTTGAACGCGGCCTCGCGATCCGCGACGCGGCGGAGCCGCCGCGTTTGCTCGACTGAGGCGAGCCGGCGCACGAGCGCGCGGACGATCTCCTGGTCCGCGCCGATCATCGCGCTCCAGCCCGGCAGCTCCGCCTCGATCGCGCGCGGCGGCTCGCCGAGCAGCTCGCCGACCGGAACCCCGAGCGCGCGGGCCAGCGGGACGAGGTCCTGCGTACGAACCGCACGCGTGCCCCGCGCCCGATCGCCGACCCAGCGGTCATCTCGGTCCTCGAGTCGCGCGGCAACCTGACGCGCCGTCAGCTGCCGCCGCCGCATCGCGGCCCGGATGTTCGCCGCGATCAGGGGATCGCCCGTGGCTGCTCTACTCACGCGGCCGATCGTCCGGAACACTACCATCGTTGACAACTACGCCGCAAGGGTATAGCTTCACCCCCGCGGCGTAGACGAGGGACGCGATGAGCGACGCAGCGAGCCTACCGATGGGCCGAGACCTTCGGCGCGAGCGGATGGAGGCCCGCGTTTCGCAGGAGGCCATCGCAAAGTCCCTCGGCATCAACCGGACCTGGGTCTCGGGCATCGAGAACGAGCACGTGCCGGTCGACGGGGACTTCGTGCAGCGCTACCGCAATGCGCTGCGCGCGCTGGCGCGAGCGAAAGCCGGCAGCGCGGCATGACGACCCCCGCCCAGCTCTGCAGTGCGGAAATGAACGGCCACGCGGCCGCGACGGTTACGCCGCCCTCCCTAGCACGCGCCCCGCGCGCGCGTGGTCGAGCGAAGGTCGAGCAGCGGTGAGCACGCCCAGGCGCGACGGCCGCGACGCTGGCCTCGTGCTGGTGCCGATGGGCGTACCGGCGATCTGCATCCGCCAGGTGGATCTCGCGGCGGCGCTCGGGATCGGGGCCTCGAAGGTTTACGAGCTCGCGGCGGCCGGCCGGCTGCCGGCGCCGCGGCGCATCGACGGCGCGGTCGTCTACCTCACGAGCGAGCTCGTGGCCTGGGCCGAGGCGTTGCCGCTGGCGAAGGACGATGCCGCGTGAGCGCGTGCGTCGTCTGCGCCGTCCCGGCGATCGGCTGGTTCCACCGCGTCGGCTTCTGTAGGGATGCGGAGCACATCGAGGAGGCCGTGATGACGGCGTTCCGGGAGTCGCGCCCGGCCGTCGAGGCGTTCCTCGCCCATGCGCGGCTGGAGCGCGCCGCCGCCGCCGCGGCGCAGGTGCTCGAACTCGACGCAGACGGCACGGTCACGAGCGTCGAGCAAGCCGAGCGCGTGGCCGAGGACCCGTCGTGAGCGGGGTCGTGCTCTCGATCGCGCTGTCCACCGCGGCGATCGCGTGGATGGCGATCGCCGTCTTCGAGGCGGTGCGGCTGCGGCGCGCGCGGCTGAACCTCGAGCGCGCGCGCGGGCTGCACCAGGACGCGGTGGCCGTGCTCGGGCGGTCGCGCGCGGACGGCCTCTACCTCAACGGGCGGCTGGCGCTGGCGCTCCCGGTCGACCCACCGGAGGGCACGCAGCTGGTGCTCACGTGGGAACGGGACGCGGCGGGCGCGCTGCGGCCCCAGCCGCTCGACGCGAACGGGCACGCGCCATGAGTTCACACCGCGAGTGGGTGACGGCGCGGGTCTGCCGCTTTTGCTGGGACGCCGGCGGCGTGCTGGTGTCGGCGCCGCAGCACCACGCGCTGCGGCCGCCGCCGGGGCACCGCTTCGAGCGCATGAAGATCGACCTCCCCGTCGAGCTGCCGCACGTGCGCGCGGCGGCGGCGGCACTGCCGTTCGGGTTGCCCGCGGTCCTCGGGGCCGCGCGATGAGCGCCTTCGTGGCGACGGGGCGCGCCTGCGCGCTCTGTGCCTCCCCACGCGAAGGCGCGGTCTGGTGCTGCGGGTTGTGGCGCTGCGAGGCGCACATGAAGCGGCACGGGACGGGACACGGCCAGGCACCAGGCACGAGGAAGCCCGCGGCGCAGCGCTCGAGCTAGAAGGCGCACCGCGGGCTCGCAGGGAGGCGAGACCCAGCATGACGGACCCAGCCGTGAGGGTCGAGGCGGATGCGCCCCGGTTCCCGGAGAAGGACCCCTCGGAGCTGTTCGCGCGCGAGCCGGAGCTGGCGTTCGGCTCCTACTTCACCGTCGCGGAGACGATCGGCGAGGCGCTGCTGCAGCTGCCGCTGCGCCAGCTCTTCGAGCACGCGGAGGCGGGCTTCCTGCGCGAGCCGATCGCCGACGTCGACGACTACCGCCGCCGCGTCGCGGAGCTGCGCTACCGCTTCGACGTGCTGCGCGGGGCGATCGAGTTCGCGGCGGTGCTGCGGCACGCCGAGGCGCTGCGGCGGGCGGCGGCGTCGTGAGCGCCATCGATGAGCGCCCTCGCTGCGAGGCCCTCGTCCCTCGCGGCGAGCGCCCGAGCGTGGCCTGCGGCGCACTGGCAAAGGTGCGCGTCGCCGGCGTCGGCTACTGCTTCACGCACGCGCGTCGGCCCATCCGCGAGGGCGCCAAGCCCGTCGAGGATTTGCCGGACCCGTGGCTGCGCCCGCCCCGGCGAGCGTGGGGAGAGAGGCCGCGGCGATGACCGGCGAGGCGCTGCGCCGCGGCGCGCACGTGATCGCGCAGCCGGCCGAGTCCGCCTACGAGGGCACGGTCGTGCGCGTCGACGGCGGCATGGTCGAGCTCGACTGCGCGCCGGCGGCCGGCTGGCTGCCGGCCTCGCGGCGCTGGGAGGACCACGAGTGGCGGGCGTTGCGGAGCTTCCGGCGCGCGGACGTGAGCGCGGCGCCGCTGCCCGCGGCCCGCAGCAGGAGGAGGGCGTGATGGCGACGTTGATCCGGCCGGACGGCAGCGAGCTCGAAGTGCACCCCAGCGGCGAGGACGGCTCGAGCGCCTTCACGCTCGCGGAGCTCTACCGCCATCTCGAGTGCGACCAGGTGCAGATCATCGCGCTCCCGGACGGGCGCGAGCTGTGGTGCGACGAGGAGGCCTACTTCCGCGAGCCGCCGCCGCCCGTGAACCGCAAGGCCACGCAGCTCTACCGCGCCGCCGGCGGGATCCCGGAGTGGCAGGTGCTCGGCAGCGTGCTGGTCACGACCGTCGCGGAGACGACCGAGCCGGAGGACGACTGATGAGAGTCCACGAGCTGAAAGAGTGGCCGGCGACGTTCGAGAAGAACGGCCGGATGGACTTCGCCGAGCTCCGGGACGGTCGCGACCGCTACTTTCGCGTCGGCGACCTACTGCACATCCGCGAGTGGTCCCCCGACCTCGACTACAGCAGCGGGCGCGAACGCGTGGCCAGGATCACCCGCGTCCACTACGGGGCCCAGTACGGCCTCGGCGAGGTCGTCCTGCTCGAATGCCGGCGTGTCATGGAGGTCCACAACCCCGCCGAGCCGAGGCCGAGTGAGGGCGCCCGGTGACGCCGCCGCAGATCGCCGGCGTCGTGGTCGCGGCGGTGATCCTCGTGCCGCTGCTTGTGCTCTGGTGCTGGCAGGCGTGGGCGGCGCTGCGCGGCGACGAGGCGGCCGCCGAGCGGCCGTGGGGCCCGCCGGCGGCGCGCTGGGACCCCTACGCCGCCTCGCGCCCGAGCCCGGGGCGCACAACCGGCGGGCCGCTGCTGCTCACCGACGGGCCGCTGCTGCTCTCGGACGGGCTCGCGGCCGACGAGCGCATGCTCGTGCGCGTGCTCGAGCGGCGGGAACGGAGGCGGCGATGACGGCTGGCGTGCGCGAGCGATTGGACATGGACGAGCTGCAACGCTTCGCCTTCGAGCATCCGATGACGCGGGCGACCGCGCTCGAGGCGCGCACCTTCCGCCGCGTGCTGAGCCCGCAGGGCGTAGCGGTGGCGCTCTCGGTCAACCGCTGACTGGACGCGATGGGGGGCCGGCCCGTGTGGCTGGCGAGCGCGAGTCTCAGGCGCGGCCGCGAGATCGTGGCGACGGGCGAATGGAGCCGCACGGCGCGGCAGCGCATAGAGCAAGTCCTGCTCGACGTCCTGCGCGGCGTCGGCGACCGCGCGGCCGAGCGGCTGTTCCGGATGAACGTGACGCTCTGCGTGCATCGCGCGCTCACGCCGGAGGAGGAGGCCGCCCTGCCGCCGTCGTTCCACGCCGGGGAGCCGGTCGACCTCGCGGGCGGCCCGGTCGAGATCCTGCGCGAGACGTTCAACGGCGCGGCCTCGACGCGCCCCTGCGAGCGCCCCGAGCACCACATCCTCGACCCGTACCGCCCCGACCTCTGGCTTCCGGGCGACTGCGGCGCGTGCGAGCCGTGCCGGGCGCGCGCGCTCGTCAAGAGCTACTGCCCGACCGCAATGGGAGCTGCCTGATGCCCGCGCGCACCATCGCCGCACGCATGTCGAACGCGGCGGTCGAGCGGCTGGCGCTCGCGCTCGCCGGCGACGCGGTCAGCGGCGACGGGACCGGGGAGCGCGCGGAGAACGTCGCGCTGCTCGGGGAGTGGGCCGGCCTGGGCACCGCGCACTCGCGCGGCCGCGTGATCGGGCCGGACGGTCCCGTGGCCGAGTCGGCGGTGCTCGACGCGGTCGCCGAGCACGCGGCCTTCTGCGAGCGCTGCGGCTGCAGCGAGCTCGACGCCTGCCTGGTCGGCGGGCTGCCGTGCTCCTGGACGGTGCACCCGGAGGCAGGCGGGCGCGGCCTGCGCTGCAGCGCCTGCGTGCCGAACGGGGCGGCCTAGCGAGGGGAGCCGGGAGCGAGCAGGCGTCCGGGCTTCGAGCCCGGCGCGCGCCAGGTCTGGTGGCGGGGCTCCGCAGGAACGGGCGGGGGTCCCGCAGGGAGACGCGGTGGCGCGCGCCGGACTCGACGGCCGGACCGGGCCGCGGAGTGTGTGCGTTGGCGGGGGTGGGGAGCGCATGAGCCTTGACCGGGGAGGGGCCGTCACGCCCACCGGCTGACGCCGGGCAGTCCACACCTTCGAAGGACGACGTCGCGCGCGCGGTCGTCGCGGCCGTGGAGGCGGCCTCGCGGGGCGCGCACCTCGTCGCGGACCCGCTCGACCGCGCCCTGCCGCCGGCGGCGCTCTACCCCTGGCCGCACCCCGGCCGCTTCCTCGACGAGGTCAGCGGGCGCGAGCACGAGTACCTCGAGGCGCCCGACCTCGAGGAGCTCGCCGAGGAGCTGATCGCCGAGCACGGCGACGTCGCCGGCGACGCCGGCAGCTTCGCGATCGACTTCGCCTGGAAGGCCGAGGGCGGCGCCGCGCGCGGGGCGCCGGTGCTCGGCAAGGCGGTCAAGCTCTCGGGGCTCGCCGCCTGGTACGGCGGCGCGCAGTTCGTGATCTGGCTCGCGGCCGATCACGCCTGGTCGCACCAGCTGACGCGCCGCCAGGTCGAGGCCCTGCTCTTCCACCAGCTGATGCACGTGCGCGCCGATCCGGAGAGCGGGCGGCCATACCTCGCGCCGCACGACGCCGAGGTCTTCCGCGCCGAGCTCGAGCGCTACGGCGCCTGGCGCGAGGGCCTCGAGCGCACGTTCGGGCAGCTGCGGCTGGAGGGACTCGGGTGAGCGGGGAGCGGCGCGACTGAGGCGCGAAGGAGGACGCGATGTCGAGTCGACGACGGCGGCCGGCGCTGCTGCGCCGTCGCGGGCGAGCCGGGGAGATATGGCCCGCGGACATCACCGAGCAGAAGTACCGCGAGCACCGGCGCGTTGAGCGGCTGTTCGCGCGCCTCGACAAGCTCGAGCGCTGGCAGCGCCGCCAGCGGGGGCTGCAGTGAGCCCGCCTGAGTGCGTGCCGGGGTTCGTGCACCACTGGCGGCTCGGCTCGCCCGACCGGCAGGGCGCCTCGGAGGGCGAGTGCCGGCGCTGCGGGGCGCGGCGGACCTTCGGCGGCGGGATGCCCGAGCACCGCTACGAGGTGCTCAGCGGCCAGCAGCGCGCGGCCGCGCTCGGCGGCGGCGAACGGGAGCTGCGCGCGAGCACGCCGCGGCAGCGGTCGCCCTGGGCCGCCTACGAGCCCGGCGGGTTCAGCCTGCGCAGGCTGCCGCCGGGGGTCGTGCTCGAGTGAACACGGCGCGGGAGCGCGCGTACCTCGACGGACTCGCCGAGGCGGTCGCGCAGCTCTGGGGCATCGAGCGCGATGAGCTGTTCGCCCGCGCGCGGACGCAGAACCTGGACGAGGCGCGCTGCGCCTTCTACTGGCGCGCGCGCGACGGCATCACCGTCACGGCGATCGGCGAGTACGCCGCCCGCAACCACTCAACCATATCGAAGTTGACGCAGCGCTTCGCGGCACGGATGCGAGTCGATCGCCGGCTCGCGCAGCTGGTGACCGGGCTCCCGGTCTTCGCAGGGGACGGAGTCGCGCCGGAGCTCGCGGCGGCCGGCGCGCGGCGCGAGCAGCTCTACCACAGCGTCGCCGAGGCGCACCTGCGGCTGGCCGCGCTCTACGGCGAGCTCGCCGCGCTGGCGCCGCTGCCCGACTTCGCCACGGTGACCGCCGGCGCCGCCGGCGCGCACGGGGACGGGCGGGCGCATGGCTAGGGCCACGCTGGTCACGGAGGTGCGCGACCACCTGTGGGCGATGACGCCGCAGGCGCTACTCACCGACCCGCATGTCTCCGGTCGGGCACGCGACCTCTACGACTACCTCGACCTGCGGGCGGGCAGCAAGGGGCACTTCTACGCGGACGACGGCCAGCGCGAGATCGCGCGGCACTTCGGCGTGTCCGTGCGCACGGTGCGGACGTGGGAGACGCAGCTCGAGGACGGCGGGTACATCTGGCGGCAACGCTCGAAGGCGCACGCGACGAGCCACACCTACTGGATCATCTTCCGCCTCCAAATGGGTGCCCCGGATGCGCCCGATGAGGTCCTCGACCGCATGAACGACCGCCATGGCGCTTCCGGTGGCAGCGGAAGCCCAGCTTCCGGTGGCAGCGGAAGCCCAGCTTCCGGTGGCAGCGGAAGCCCAGCTTCCGGTCCACGCGCGCGCGCGTCCGGATCATCCGGAACCCGGAAGATCCCTCCACAGATCACGCCATATATCCCTCCGGTTCCGGAAGCCCAGCCCGAATCAGAATCGGAGCGGGCCGAACCGGAGCCCGGAACGCCCGACCACTGCGCGCACCGCACCGTCGGCGCGATGTGCGCGCCCTGCCTCGAGCGACTGATGGGCCCGGGCCGCGATCGCGCGCCGCCGTGAACGCGGGATCGTGTGCTTCGAAGGAGAAGACGTCGGGAGGCCGAGGCGTGAACGAGGAGCTGGAGGCGGCGCGAGCGCGCTACGACCAGGCGCGGCGCGACTATGACGAGTGGGCCCCGGGCCCGCAGATGAGCTACGGCGTCGTCGTCGAGCTCGACGAGGCGTGGCAGGAGCTGGTCTCGGGGGCGGGCGCGGCCCCCCCCCGGGCGGGCGGGGGGTGTGT